>Ga0302349_1002478_pt1 | contig 11720 bp, 8 predicted proteins | sample PhyAR1_FD_202176 | JGI IMG/M metagenome (GOLD analysis project Ga0302349, IMG submission 202176) | Leaf surface microbial communities from alfalfa plants in UC Gill Tract Community Farm, Albany, California, United States - DLSL A.R1... | ecosystem: Host-associated > Plants > Phyllosphere >...
GCATTGGAACCACCTGATCCCATCCCGAACTCAGTAGTGAAACGATGCATCGCCGATGGTAGTGTGGGGTTTCCCCATGTGAGAGTAGGTCATCGTCAAGATTCATTTCGCAAAACCCCTATCTGCGTATGCAGGTAGGGGTTTTGTCTTTGGGCTGAAAAAACCTTTCTAGCCTGCCTGTCGCTCAAGGCACCCCTTCCTGTTCGTCAAGAGCCCGCATTTCGAGCGCCGGGCCATTCGAACCGCAATCTCCAGCCTATGCCGGCCTCCATAAGATCACTAGAATAACCCCACGCACTTACTCAGAAGCGTCCTATGTCCAACCCCGTCGAGCCAGAAACGCTGGCTGATCTGCCACTCGAAGACCTGGTCGCATGCCATGAATGCGATCTGCTCTTGCGCAAACCTGTGATCCACCCCGGTGAAAAAGCGCTTTGCCCGCGCTGCGGCTACGAGCTCTATGCGCACCGGCATAATGTGGTCAACCGCAGCCTGGCGTTGGTGCTGACGGCGCTCGCGCTGTTCATCCCAGCCAATTTCCTGCCGATCATGCAGTTGCATCTGCTAGGCCAGACATCGGACGACACGGTCTGGAGCGGCGTACTGGGGCTGTATGATTCGGGCATGCAGGGGGTGGCCATCGTGGTTTTCCTGTGCAGCATGGCCATACCGCTGGCAAAACTGATGTGTCAGCTGGCCGTTCTACTGGCAATTCGGCTCAACACAGGGCGCAGGTTAGGTCTGTTGCTGTACAGAACCTATCACCACTTGCGTGACTGGGGCATGCTCGAGGTCTACTTCATGGGCGTGCTCGTGGCCATCGTCAAATTGGTGGACTTGGCAGAACTTACCGTAGGGGTTGGTCTGTTCTGCTTCATCAGCTTGCTGTTGATTCAGGTTTGGCTGGAGGTTGTCATGTCACCCCACCAGGTCTGGAGTGCGTTATCGGGGGAGGACCCGCATGCGGGCGATTGATGCAGGTATCGTTGTCTGCAACGAGTGTCATGAACTGAACAGGCAAACCACAGGTGACGCATCCCAAACGTGTATGCGGTGCGGTGCCAGGGTGCATCCGCGTCGACCGAACAGCATCATGCGCACCTGGGCGCTGCTCATCGCTGCATCCATTCTCTATATTCCGGCCAACGTGCTGCCGATCATGACCGTCAGCTCATTTGGTCAAGGCACGCCCGACACCATCATGTCGGGCGTCATCGCCCTGCTCAAGCACGGCATGGTTCCGATTGCGGCCGTGGTATTTACGGCCAGTATCCTCGTACCTACGTTCAAACTGGTAGGGATCGGCCTGCTCCTGTATTCCGTGCAGCGCCGACAGCCCCTGTCGGCGCGGCAACGGATCTGGATGTACCGTTTCATCGAATTCATAGGACGTTGGTCCATGCTCGACATATTCGTCATCGCCATTCTGGTGGCAGTGGTGAATTTCGGCAGGATAGCCAATGTCGAAGCCAATCTGGGCGCTGTCGCCTTCGCAACTGTGGTGATCCTGACGATGCTTGCTGCTTTGACCTTCGATCCCCGATTGATTTGGGATAACACGGAGTCGGATGACGACCATGAGTGACCTGCCAACGGCTAAAACTCGGCCTGCCTCCAATTGGTCGGCCATCTGGATCCTGCCCTTGATCGCGCTGATGATCGGAGGCTGGCTCGCATGGCAGGCTTACCGTGAGGCCGGGGTGCAGATCGAGGTGCGTTTCGAATCGGGCGAAGGCATCGTCGCCAACAAGACCGAAGTCATCTACAAAGGCATGCCGGTCGGTAAGGTCAAGAGTTTGGTACTCGATGCCGAGGGCGAGAATCAGGGTGTCATCGCCACCATCGAGATGAACCAGGCGGCTGAAGGGCACCTGAACAAAGGCACGCGTTTCTGGCTGGTCAAGCCGAGTGTCAGCCTGGCGGGCATTTCCGGCCTCGAGACGTTGGTGTCGGGTAACTACATTGCCGTCAGCCCCGGAGAGGGTGAGCCAACCAAGCGGTTCACCGCGCTCAAGGTGGCACCGCCCCTGTCGGATTCCGAACCTGGTTTGCACCTCACCCTCAAGGCCGAGCGCCTGGGGTCGCTCAATAAAGACAGCCCGATCTTCTACAAGCAAATCCAGGTCGGCCGCGTGAAAAGCTACCGGCTTTCCGACGACCAGAGCACGGTCGAGGTAAAAATCTTCATCGAGCCTGCCTACGCGAGCCTGGTGCGCAAGCATACGCGCTTCTGGAACGCCAGCGGCGTCAGCATCGATGCCTCGCTATCGGGGGTCAAGGTGCGCAGTGAATCGCTGTCGAGTATCGTCGCCGGCGGCATCGCCTTTGCCACGCCAGAGCACCGCAAGGACAGCCCGCCTACCGACCCAAGCCTGCCATTTCGCTTGTACGAGGACTTCGATGCAGCCCAGGCCGGTATCCGGGTGAAAGTGAAGCTGAGCGACTACGAGGGCCTGCAGGCCGGGCGTACGCCTGTCATGTACAAAGGCATCCAGGTGGGCTCTCTGAAGACCCTGAAAATGGAGGACAACCTTGCCAGCGCCACTGCCGAGCTGACATTGGACCCGTTGACCGAAGACTACCTGGTGGAGGGCACTCAGTTCTGGGTGGTCAAACCTTCCATTTCCCTGGCGGGTATCACGGGCCTGGAAGCACTGGTCAAGGGTAACTACATTGCCATCCGCCCTGGGGAGAAAGGTGCTCGACCTGAACGGGAGTTCGAAGCGCGCGCCAAGGCGCCGCCGCTGGACCTGAAGGCGCCGGGCCTGCACATGGTGCTGTTCGCAGATACCCTGGGTTCACTGGAGGTGGGTAGCCCCGTAACCTTCAAGCAGGTGAAGGTAGGTAGCGTTCAAAGCTATCAGTTCGCCCGTGACAGCAACCGTATTCTGATCGGTGTTCACATCGAGAAAGAATACGAAAAACTGGTAAACGGCTCGACACGGTTCTGGAACGCCAGTGGTATTACCCTCACCGGTGGCCTGTCCGGCATCAAGATCAAGAGTGAGTCCCTGCAAACCCTGATGGCAGGGGGCATCGCCTTCGACACGCCAAGGCCCAATGTGCCGCTAAAGCGCCATATCCCGCGTTTCCGCCTGCACGAAAGCCAGGAGGCAGCCAACCGTGCCGGTACCCTTATCACGATCCGTGTGGAGCGCGCCGATGGGCTCAAGCCAGGCACCGCCATCCGCTTCCGGGGGCTGGATGTGGGCAGTGTGGAAAGTGTCGACCTTACCAAGGACATGCAGGCCGTGCTGTTGAAGGCACGTATTACCGAAGCTGCAGAGCGCATTGCCCGTGCCGGCACTCAGTTTTGGGTGGTCAAGCCATCCTTCGGCCTGGTGCGCACCGAAAACCTCGACACGCTGGTGGGCGGGCAGTACCTGGAAGTACAGCCTGCGGTCAAGGACAGGGGCCCGCAGCGTGACTTCATCGCACTGGCCGAAGCGCCTGAAGTTGCCGGGCCGGAGGTGGGGCTGCCAGTGACCCTCAGCGCACCTCGGCTAGGCTCCATCAAGCCCGGTGTGCCCGTGACATTCCGCGAGGTGGCGGTTGGCAAGGTGACCGACGTCGAGCTGGGCCAGAGTGCCGACAGGGTGCTGATCCACATTCTGATCGAGCCGCGTTATGCCAGCCTGGTACGTAGCGGCAGCCGCTTCTGGAACAGCAGCGGTTTCGGCTTCGACTGGGGCTTGTTCAAGGGCGCTACCGTGCGCACGGAGTCGCTGGAAACACTGATCGATGGTGGTATTGCCTTCGCGACGCCCGAGGGGGAACGCATGGGCACTCCGGCTCGGCCAAGGCAAACGTTCCCGCTGTTCGAGAAAGCTGAAGACGAATGGCTGCAGTGGGCACCCAAGATTCAGATCGCCAAGTAATGCAGGGTAGGGCCGCCATGCGGCCCTGCCACTTTACAGCGCGTGCGTTGAGCCGCGAGCCTGGCACTTCACAAAACCCAGGCATAAAAAAACCGACCCTGAGGTCGGTTTTTTGACTAGCGCGTCGCTTAGGCAGCTGCAGCTTCTTTCAGCGCCTTGATGTGGCCATTCAGACGGCCTTTGTGACGAGCAGCCTTGTTCTTGTGGATGATACCTTTGTCGGCCATACGGTCGATTACAGGTACAGCCAGAACGTAAGCGGCTTGCGCTTTTTCGGCGTCTTTTGCGTCAATGGCTTTGACTACATTCTTGATGTAGGTGCGGACCATGGAACGCAGGCTGGCGTTGTGGCTGCGACGCTTCTCAGCCTGTTTTGCACGTTTCTTGGCGGAAGGTGAGTTGGCCACCGTCGAGCTCCTCGAAAGACTTTAGGTAAATAGCAAACAAAATAGGCCGCGAATCATGCCGATCAGTCGGGCGGATGTCAAGGCCACTTGCAAGGTTCCGCCGAGCGGTGCGCCAACAAGCGGGAAAGATTCCTTTCTGCTGCGCGACCTGTACACTCGGGAATTTTTGGCTCCCCTGCGAAGGCGCGGGAGTATCGCACATTCGGACGCGCTCTGGCAGCGTCCTCTGTCATTGGCGTGAATCTTTTCGATGAACCTGCTCAAATCCCTCGCTGCGGTAAGCTCGATCACCATGATTTCGCGGGTGCTGGGTTTTGTCCGCGACACCATCCTGGCGCGTATTTTCGGCGCCGGCGTTGCCACCGATGCTTTCTTCATTGCGTTCAAGCTACCCAACCTGCTGCGCCGCATCTTCGCCGAGGGTGCGTTCTCCCAGGCATTCGTGCCTATTCTTGCCGAATACAAAAGCCAGCAGGGCGAAGAGGCCACGCGTACCTTCGTGGCCTACGTCAGCGGCCTGCTGACGCTGGTGCTGGCCGTGGTGACCGGCATCGGTATCCTGGCCGCGCCCTGGGTGGTGTGGGCCACGGCGCCTGGCTTCGTCGACAACGCCGAGAAATACCAGCTCACCACCGATCTGCTGCGGGTCACCTTTCCTTATATATTGCTGATCTCGCTGTCATCCCTGGTGGGCGCCATCCTCAACACCTGGAACCGCTTCAGCGTGCCGGCCTTCACGCCGACCTTGCTCAACGTGGCGATGATCGTGTTCGCCGTATTGCTCACGCCGTATTTCAATCCGCCGATCATGGCGCTGGCCTGGGGCGTGCTGGCCGGTGGCCTGGCGCAACTGCTCTACCAGCTTCCGGCCCTGAAAAGGATCGGCATGCTGGTGTTGCCGCGGCTGAACCTGAAAGATGCAGGCGTGTGGCGGGTGCTCAAGCAGATGCTCCCTGCCATCCTCGGCGTCTCGGTGAGCCAGATATCGCTGATCATCAATACCATCTTCGCCTCGTTCCTGGTGGCAGGCTCCGTCTCCTGGATGTATTACGCAGACCGGCTCATGGAGCTGCCGTCGGGTGTTCTGGGCGTGGCTCTGGGTACCATCCTGCTGCCGACCCTGGCCAAGACCTACGCCAACAAGGACCGGGAAGAGTACTCGCGCATTCTCGACTGGGGCCTGCGCTTGTGCTTTTTGCTGGTGCTGCCGTGTACGCTGGGGCTGGCGATCCTAGCCGAGCCGCTGACCGTGGCCCTGTTCCAGTACGGCAAGTTCAGTGCAACCGATGCCGCCATGACCCAGCAGGCGCTGATCGCCTATTCCGTCGGCCTGCTGGCAATCATTATGGTCAAGGTGCTGGCGCCGGGCTTCTATGCGCAGCAGAATATCCGCACGCCGGTGAAGATCGCCGTCTTCACCCTGGTCTGCACGCAGCTGTTCAACCTGGTGCTCATCGGCCCGCTGGCGCATGCCGGACTGGCCCTGGCCATCAGCCTTGGCGCCTGCCTCAATGCCGGCTTGCTGTTCTGGAAGCTGCGCACCCAGCAGCTATTCCAACCGCAACCAGGTTGGGCCATGTTTCTGCTCAAGCTGGTGTTGGCGGCAGGCCTGATGTCCGGTGTCCTGCTGGCTGGCATGCACTACCTGCCGGCCTGGGTCGAGGGAAACATGCTTGAACGACTGATGCGGCTGATGGCGCTGATCATGGCAGGCGTCGTCACCTACTTTGGTTGCCTGTACCTGTGCGGTTTCCGACCTCGGCAGTTCGCCCGCAAAGCCTTGCACTAAGGCTGCGGGCGCGTCAGGCGTCGGTTTTTCGCAATCCACGCCGCCCTTGGGCGCTGCTGCCTGTCACCGGCGCCCGGGTGTGGTTATAATCGGCCACTTTATGAGCAAGAAGCGCGTTATGCAGCTGGTTCGAGGTCTTCACAACCTGCGCCCCGAGCACCGGGGGTGTGTCGCCACCATTGGCAACTTCGACGGGGTTCACCGCGGCCACCAGGCAATCCTGGCGCGCCTGCGCGAGCGAGGCCAGGCCCTGGGCCTGCCGACCTGCGTGGTAATCTTCGAACCGCAACCGCGCGAGTACTTCACGCCCGATACCGCGCCGGCCCGCCTGGCCCGGCTGCGGGACAAGATCGCGTTGCTGGCCGGCGAAGGCATCGACCGCGTATTGTGCCTGGCCTTCAACCAGCGCCTGGGTGAGCTCGACGCCGATGACTTCGTCAGGACCATCCTGGTCGATGGCCTGGGCGTGCAGCATCTCGAAGTGGGTGACGACTTCCGCTTTGGCTGTGATCGCAAAGGCGATTTCGCCTTCCTGGTCCAGGCCGGCGCGCAGTATGGTTTTACCGTAGAAGCCGCCAACACCGTGATACAGGACGGCCTACGGGTCAGCAGCACCGAAGTACGCAAGGCGCTGGCGCAAGGCAATTTCGAGCTGGCCGAGCATCTGCTGGGCCGCCCGTACAGCATCACCGGCCGCGTATTGCATGGCCAGAAGCTGGCCCGCCAGCTCGGCACACCCACTGCCAACATCCAGCTCAAGCGTCGCCGCGTACCGTTGGCCGGTGTCTACCTGGCCAGCATCGAGATCGACGGCAAGGCCTGGGCGGGTGTCGGCAACATTGGCGTGCGTCCTACCGTTGCCGGTGACGGGCGCCCGCACCTGGAGATCCATCTGCTGGACTATGCCGGTGACCTTTATGGTCGCCGTCTGACGGTGGTGTTCCACCACAAGCTGCGTGAAGAGCAGCGATTCGCCTCCCTGGAGGCGCTGAAGTCGGCGATCGACGCGGATATCGCCGCCGCACGTGCACATTGGCACGCTCAACCGCTAACCAAGAGCCTGAAATGACCGACTACAAAGCCACGCTAAACCTTCCGGACACCGCCTTCCCCATGAAGGCCGGCCTGCCTCAGCGCGAACCGCAGATTCTGCAGCGCTGGGACAGCATTGGCCTGTACCAGAAGCTGCGTGAGATTGGCAAGGATCGTCCCAAGTTCGTCCTGCACGACGGCCCGCCCTACGCCAATGGCAAGATCCACATCGGTCATGCGCTGAACAAGATCCTCAAGGACATGATCGTCCGCTCCAAGACCCTGGCCGGCTTCGATGCGCCGTACGTGCCGGGTTGGGACTGCCATGGGCTGCCGATCGAACACAAGGTCGAAGTCACCCACGGCAAGCACCTGACCGCCGACCGTACCCGCGAGCTGTGCCGCGAGTACGCTGCCGAGCAGATCGAAGGGCAGAAGACCGAGTTCATTCGCCTGGGCGTGCTGGGCGACTGGGACAACCCCTACAAGACCATGAACTTCGCCAACGAAGCCGGTGAAATCCGCGCCCTGGCCGAGATGGTCAAGCAGGGGTACGTGTTCAAGGGCCTCAAGCCGGTGAACTGGTGCTTCGATTGCGGCTCGGCACTGGCCGAGGCGGAAGTCGAATACGCCGACAAGAAGTCGCAGACCATCGACGTGGCGTTTCCTGTCGCCGATGACGCCAAGCTGGCCGCAGCCTTCGGCCTGGCGGCACTCGAAAAACCGGCCGCCATCGTGATCTGGACCACCACCCCGTGGACCATCCCTGCCAACCAGGCGCTGAACGTTCACCCCGAGTTCCAGTACGCCCTGGTCGACATCGGCGAGCGCCTGCTGGTCCTGGCCGAAGAGCTGGTCGAGTCCTGCCTCAAGCGCTACGAACTGGAAGGTTCGGTGATCGCCACCGCCCCAGGCTCGGCCCTTGAGCTGGTCAACTTCCGTCACCCGTTCTACGACCGCCTTTCGCCGGTTTACCTGGCCGAGTACGTCGAACTGGGCGCAGGCACTGGCGTGGTGCATTCTGCGCCGGCCTACGGTGAAGACGACTTCGTGACCTGCAAGCGCTACGGCATGGTCAACGATGAAATCCTCACGCCCGTGCAGAGCAACGGCGTGTACGTCGAATCGCTGCCGTTCTTCGGCGGGCAGTTCATCTGGAAGGCCAACCCGGCCATCGTCGAGAAGCTGGGCGAAGTCGGTGCGCTGATGCACACCGAAACCATCAGCCACAGCTACATGCACTGCTGGCGTCACAAGTCGCCGCTGATCTACCGTGCCACCGCACAGTGGTTCGTCGGCATGGACAAGCAGCCACGCGACGGCGAACCGCTGCGCGAGCGTGCCCTGAAGGCCATCGAGGACACCAAGTTCGTCCCGGCGTGGGGCCAGGCACGCTTGCACTCGATGATCGCAAACCGGCCTGACTGGTGCATCTCGCGCCAGCGTAACTGGGGCGTGCCTATCCCGTTCTTCCTGAACAAGCAGACGGGCGAGCTGCACCCTCGGACCGTCGAGCTGATGGAAGAGGTCGCCAAGCGCGTCGAGCAACAGGGCATCGAGGCCTGGTTCAAGCTGGACGCCGCCGAGCTGCTCGGCGTCGAAGCCGAGCAGTACGACAAGATCGCTGACACCCTGGACGTATGGTTCGACTCCGGCACCACGCACTGGCATGTACTGCGCGGCTCCCACGACATCGGCCATGCCACCGGCCCCCGCGCCGACCTGTACCTGGAAGGTTCCGACCAACACCGCGGCTGGTTCCACTCGTCGCTGTTGACCGGCTGCGCCATCGACGGCCACGCGCCATACCGCGAGCTGCTGACCCACGGCTTCACCGTGGACGAGAACGGCCGCAAGATGTCCAAGTCGCTGGGCAACACCATCGAGCCCGAGAAGGTCAACAACACCCTGGGTGCCGACATCCTGCGCCTGTGGGTCGCTGCTACCGACTACTCCGGTGAAATGGCAGTGTCCGAGCAGATCCTGCAGCGCAGCGCCGATGCCTACCGGCGTATTCGCAACACCGCACGCTTCCTGCTCTCCAACCTGACCGGCTTCGACCCGGCACGCGACCTGCTCGCGCCGCAGGACATGCTGGCCCTGGACCGTTGGGCGGTGGATCGCACCCTGTTGCTGCAACGCGAGCTGGAAGAGCACTACGGCGAGTACCGCTTCTGGAACGTCTACTCGAAGGTGCACAACTTCTGTGTGCAGGAGCTGGGTGGTTTCTACCTTGACATCATCAAGGATCGCCAGTACACCACGGGCGCCAACAGCGTCGCCCGCCGTTCCTGCCAGACCGCGCTGTACCACATCAGCGAGGCGCTGGTGCGCTGGATCGCGCCGATCCTGGCCTTTACCGCCGACGAAATCTGGCAGTACCTGCCGGGTGAGCGTAACGAGTCGGTCATGCTCAATGGCTGGTATGAAGGCCTGAGTGAGCTGCCGGAAGGCACCGAACTCGATCGCGCCTATTGGGACCGCGTCATGGCGGTCAAGGCTTCGGTCAACAAGGAACTGGAAAACCAGCGTACCGCCAAGGTCATCGGCGGCAACCTACAGGCCGAAGTCACCTTGTACGCGGACGAGGGCCTGAGCGCCGATCTGAACAAGCTGGGCGATGAGTTGCGTTTCGTGCTCATCACCTCGGCTGCCAGCGTGGTGCCGTTCGCGCAGGCGCCTGCCGAAGCGGTGGCGACCGAGGTCGAAGGCCTCAAGTTGAAAGTGGTCAAGTCCGGCTACACCAAGTGCGGCCGTTGCTGGCACTTCCGTGCAGACGTCGGCAGCCATCCGGAGCATCCGGAAATCTGCGGTCGCTGTGTGGAAAACCTGACCGGCTCCGGCGAGGTGCGCCACTATGCCTAACCTTGCAGCGGGGCGCTTCGGGCGCCTCGTATGGCTGTGGCTGAGCTTGCTGGTCCTGGTCGTCGACCAGGCCACCAAGCTGTACTTCAACAACGCCCTGACCATGTACCAGCAAATTGTCGTCATCCCCGACTACTTCAGCTGGACCCTGGCCTACAACACCGGCGCTGCGTTCAGTTTTCTGGCCGATGGCGCAGGCTGGCAGCGCTGGTTGTTCGCCCTGATCGCCGTGGTGGTCAGTGCAGTGCTGGTGGTGTGGCTCAAGCGCCTCGGCCGTCATGAAACCTGGCTGGCCGTAGCGCTGGCCCTGGTGCTGGGCGGGGCCATCGGCAACCTCTACGACCGTATCGTGCTGGGCCATGTGGTCGATTTCATCCTGGTGCACTGGCAGAACCGCCACTACTTCCCGGCCTTCAACGTGGCCGACAGTGCCATTACCGTCGGCGCAATCATGTTGGCGCTGGACATGTTCAAGAGCAAGAAATCCGAGGAGCCGGTCCATGACTGACATTCGTATCGGCCAGAACACCGAAGTTACCCTGCATTTCGCACTGCGCCTGGAAAACGGTGACACGGTCGACAGCACCTTCGACAAGGCGCCTGCCACCTTCAAGGTGGGCGACGGCAACCTGCTGCCGGGCTTCGAGGCCGCGCTGTTCGGTTTCAAGGCTGGCGACAAACGCACCGTGGAGGTGGCCCCGGAGAACGCCTTCGGCCAGCCTAACCCACAGAATGTGCAGGTTATGCCAAGGTCTCAGTTCGAAGGCATGGAGCTGTCCGATGGCTTGCTGATCATCTTCAAGGACGCCGCCAACGCCGAGCTACCGGGCGTGGTGAAGGCCTTCGACGACGATCAGGTGACCATCGACTTCAATCACCCACTGGCTGGCAAGACCCTGACCTTCGAGGTGGAGATCCTCGAGGTGAAGGCCCTGTAGGCCTGGAGCCGATCATGCAAATCAAACTCGCCAACCCGCGCGGCTTCTGCGCGGGGGTCGACCGGGCGATCGAAATCGTCAACCGCGCGCTGGAAGTGTTCGGCCCGCCCATCTATGTGCGCCACGAAGTGGTACACAACAAGTTCGTCGTCGAGGACCTGCGCAGCCGTGGCGCCATTTTCGTCGAGGAGCTGGATCAGGTGCCTGACGATGTCATCGTCATCTTCAGCGCCCATGGGGTTTCCCAGGCCGTGCGTCAGGAAGCCGGTGGGCGTGGCCTGAAGGTATTCGATGCCACCTGCCCATTGGTCACCAAGGTGCACATCGAGGTGGCCAAGTACAGCCGCGATGGCCGTGAGTGCATCCTGATTGGCCATGCCGGCCACCCGGAAGTCGAAGGCACCATGGGGCAGTATGACGCTAGCAACGGCGGGGCCATCTACCTGGTAGAAGACGAGGACGACGTAGCCAATCTGCAGGTGAGAGACCCTGACCACTTGGCATTCGTGACCCAGACCACCTTGTCGATGGACGACACCAGCCGCGTGATCGACGCGCTGCGTGCGCGCTTTCCGAACATCGGCGGGCCGCGCAAGGACGACATCTGCTACGCCACGCAAAACCGCCAGGATGCCGTTAAGCAACTGGCCGACGAGTGTGATGTGGTCCTGGTGGTCGGCAGCCCTAACAGCTCCAACTCCAACCGCCTGCGTGAGCTTGCCGAGCGAATGGGTACCCCAGCCCATCTGATCGACGGCGCTGAAGACCTGCAGCGGGCCTGGTTCGACCAGGTTGGCCGCATCGGCATCAC
>Ga0302349_1002479_pt1 | contig 11718 bp, 8 predicted proteins | sample PhyAR1_FD_202176 | JGI IMG/M metagenome (GOLD analysis project Ga0302349, IMG submission 202176) | Leaf surface microbial communities from alfalfa plants in UC Gill Tract Community Farm, Albany, California, United States - DLSL A.R1... | ecosystem: Host-associated > Plants > Phyllosphere >...
CAGCGCCTGGCGTACCGCTTCGCGGGCGTAGCCCAGGGCACGGTCGTCACGCTGGAAATAGCGGTAGTCGCAGCGACCGCCGCCGCCGCTGTTGCCGCGCTCGCGGCGGCCGTTCTGCTCGACGATGACGCTGACGCCCAGGCGCACCAGGGGGCGCACATCGGCGGCCAGGGTGCCGTCGACCGCGGCCACCAGGGTGCGCTCCCAGACCCCGGCCAGGCTGATGGTGACCTGCTGGATACGCGGATCCAGGGCGCGGGTCGCCTCGTCCAGCTGCTTCAGGAAGGCCACCTTGGTGGCGCGATCCAGCACGTCCAGCGGATTGTCCTGGCCATAGAGGCGCTGCGCCGGCTCCACCGCGCGAAACGCCTGGACCTGGCCCTCGGCGCCGCTGCGGGAAATGGAGCGCGCGGCCTGGGCGGCCAGATCCAGGGCCTCGCCGGTGATGGCGTTGCTGTAGGCGAAGCCGGTCTTCTCGCCGGACAGCGCCCGTACCCCGACGCCCTGGTCGAGGTGGAAGCCGCCTTCCTTGACGATGCCGTCTTCCAGCAGCCAGGACTCGGAGACGATGCTCTGGAAATACAGATCGGCTGCGTCGATGCCGGGACCGGCCAGACGCTGCAGCACGGGTTGCAGATCGTCCACCGCGAGTCCGCCGGGACCCAGCAGGGCCGAGCCGACGCTATTCAGGTAATCACTCATGGAAACTCCAGACGACGCCACAGTGGACGTCGGAACGATGAAAGGGTCGCGACCTGGCCTCTAGCCTACTCGCGGAAGTCTCGGTGCCCTGATGCAAAAGACCAATGGCGGTCATTGCCGTTCGGCCAGGCGCGCCGGCAGGAAGCGGCGATGCCGGGTCACCGGCATCCGCTGACGCAAGGCCGCCTGGCGCTCGGCATCGCGCTCGATGAGCAGCACCGCCTCGCCGCTGGCCTGGACTGCGAGCACCTCGCCCCAGGGATCCACCGCCATGGCATGACCCCAGGTGCTGCGGCCATTGGCATGGACCCCGCCCTGGGCGGCGCCCAGCAGATAACTCTGGGTCTCCACCGCCCGGGCGCGCAGCAGCAGCTCCCAGTGGGCCTGGCCGGTGGGCACGGTAAAGGCCGAGGGCGCGCTGATCAGCTCTGCCCCGGCGGCGCGCAGGGCGCCGTAGAGTTCGGGAAAGCGCAGGTCGTAGCAGACGCTCAGGCCCAGCCGACCGACCGGGGTGTCCACCACCGTGAGGGTCTCGCCGGCGGCATAGTGGTCGGACTCGCGATAGCTGCCCTGGCTGTCGCTGACGTCGGCATCGAAGAGGTGCAGCTTGTCGTAGCGGGCGACGCGGCGGCCCTGGTCGTCATACAGCAGCGAACAGGCGCAGGGCTTGCCCTCGGTGGCGCCGTCGGGCAGCAGCGGCAGGGTCCCGGCGAGCAGCCAGAGCCCCAGCTCGCGCGCCCGACTGGACAGCCAGGGCAGGATCTCGCCCTGCCCCAGCGCCTCCGCCCGCGCCAGTTCGGCAGGCGCTGGATGGCCGATGGCGATGAAGTTTTCCGGCAGCACCGCCAGGCGCGCGCCCGCTCCGGCAGCACGTTCGAGCAGGCGCTCGGCGGCGCGCAGATTGGCCGCCACCGCGGGACCGCTGACCATCTGCAGGATGGCTATGGACATGCAGGCACTCCAGAAGGGAGCGTCCATCCTAAGCAGCGGGGCGGCCGCAGGGCAATGCTCAATCGCGCTTGCCCGTGGTCATGGTCGGATTCTGCCAGGGGCCTTCGATGTGATAGTTGATGCTGGCCATGCGGGTGATGCGGTCGCCGATCAGCCGATCGACGATGAACAGCGCGCCGCCGATGGCCGGGGCCCCGGCGATCAGCGCGGCCAGTGGCAGGGAGTTGCTGACCGGCAAGCCGACCTTGAGATTGGCGTCGACGCGGTTGCTGGCCATGTCCAGCAGGCCCTGCAGACTCATCTCGGCACCCGGGCCGCTGAGGCTGATGGGCTTGCGGGTGCGGAAGGCGCCCTGCTGGGCGTCGAGCACGCCGGTGATGCTGTCGTAGCTCAGGCCCTTGCCGAACAGATCGGAGAAATCCAGTCGCAGGCGGCGGCGGATGGATTCGAAGTTGAGCAGGCCGAAGATGCGCAGCGCCGAGGCGGTGCCTTCCACCTGGCGCAGCTGGCCGTCGTTGAAGCGGGCATCGAGGCTGCCATTGAGGCGGGCCAGGGCGACATAGGCCGGCGAGCCGGGCCAGTCGACCCGGGCATCCAGGCGGAAATCGCGACTGGTGACGCTCGAGGCGAAATTCCAGCCCAGCAGGATATCGGCGATGTTGCCGCCCGCCAGACGCCCTTGGTAGTAGCTGTGGGTCGCGCCCGGCGCCCCTTCCCAGCGCAGGGCGCCCTGCACCTTGAGGCCACGCAGGTCGAGATCCAGGGCATTGAAATTGGCACCTGACGGCGAGGGCCTGAGTTGCAGGCGCTGGGCGCCGACCAGCCGGCCGCCCAGCTCCAGGCGGTCGATGGCCAGATTCAGCGCCGGCAGGGCGCGCGGATCGACGTCGGCCAGGGGATCGGGACGCGGCGCATCGCTTTCCACCGAGGGATCCGCCGGCGTCTGGGGAATGCGCAGGTGCTGCAGGTTGATGTCGATCGGCTGGCCGGTCTGGCGCGGAATGCGTACCTGGCCGGCGATGGTCTGACTGGCCAGGCCGAGTTGCCAGGCATTGCCCTGGGGTTCATAGGTGAGGCGCAGGTTGTCGATCTGCTGACCGAACGCCAGGAAGCGCCCGAAGCTGAGATCGCCCCGCCCGAGGCTGGAGATGTCCAGGGTGTTGCCACCGCCCTGCCCTGCGCCACCACTGCCACCGCCACTGGCCTTGCCATAGCGCTGATAGACGTCCTGCCAGGCCGCCAGGTCGAATTCCGCCAGTTGGCCGCGCAGGTCGTAGCCGGCGGCCGTGGGCAGATTGGCGGTGCCGCCGCCCAGCACGATCTCGCCGCGGCCCTTGGCGATGGCCTTGGGGTCGAGCATCAGCACGGCATCGGCGAGGCCCTTGTAGGTCGCCTCCACCCGCCGTTCGCCGTCGTTGAGCGCCAGGCTGAAAAAGCCTTCGCGCGGCTCGTCGGCCTTCTTGCCGAAGGGCGCCGGCAGGTCGACGGTGACTCCGCGCAGATCCGAGGTGACCGCCAGCTCGCTGTGCTCGGCCAGGGTCAGGCCGAGGCGATAACCGAGCAGGCCACGCGCCGGGATGGGTTGGCCTTCGCTGCCCAGCCAGCGTGCCAGCTGGTCGACGTCGACGCGGCCATCCACCACCAGCCGGGTACGGGGATCGTCGGGTTTGCCTTCGGCCAGGGCCTGGCCGCGGATGGGCTGGTCGAAGACCCGCGCCTGGATATCGGGGGCGCTGAGGCCGCTGCGGGTGTCGTAGCGAAAGCTGCCGCGCAGGTCGGTGAGAGTCAGCTGGGGATCGGCCAGTTCCAGACGCGCCTTGTCCGGTGTCAGCTCGACCACCACCACCGGTGGCTGCCCCTTGGCCAGGGGGATGTCCAGATTCAGGCTGCTGTTGGCGAGCGCACCCTCGCCCTTCCAGCCGGCGAACACCTTGGCGGTCGGCAACGGCGTGTCCTGGAGGATCTTCAAGCCATCGCGCACGCTGCTGTCGAGTCGCGCGCTGAGCCGCAGGTGCGGCGCGCTGCCATCGTGCAGCAGCGGGATGCGCGCCTCGACGTCCCGAACCCAGGTATCGAGGATGCGTCCTTCGGGAACCTGCACCTTGACCCCGTCGCTTTCGATGAAGACATCGCCGCGGGCCTCGCGCAGGGCGGGCCAGCCGGGCTGATAGGCCAGTTGGGCGTCGTGCACCCGAAAGAACAGACTCATGGTGCGCGAATGCGCCGGCGAGCCGTGGCGCAGCGAGCCCTGGTACTGGTAGATCCCCTCGTCGATGCGTCCGCCAACGATGGCGGTGGTCAGCCACTGGGCCAGCTCCGGACTGAAATCCGTGGCCGGCAGTTTGGTCGGCAGGTACTTGCGGGTGTAGCTGGCGTCGCCATCCTTGAGGCCGACGCGCAGGTCCATGTAGCTGTCCACCTCCGGATGCAGGCCAAGCTGGATATGCATGTCGCCACTGGCGGCGCCTTCCGGCCCGGTGACCTGCATCAGGGCACTGCCCAGGGTGAAACGCTGGTCGTCGAGACTCCAGGTCAGCCGCGCCCTGGCGGTGCGATAGCGCCAAGGTTCGGGAAAGAGATCGCTCAGGTGCAGCATGAAATCGGTGGTGTCCAGGCGCAGCTCGCCGCCGCCCAGGCTGCCGCTCAGGCTGCCGCTGACGCCCTCGGCGGCCGGGGCGCCGTGATAGGCGGCAAAGCCCACCCGCTCCAGGTTGGCTGAATAGGAGAGGCGCTCGCGCAGCGGTTTCTGCGGATAGACGTCGGCGTTGAGGTTGCGCAGCTGGCCATGGGGCGCCAGGGCCTGGAGCGCCTGGGCGACGGGTGCCGGCAGGGGCGCCAGGTCCCGCGCCAACCGGGCGGCCTGCCGGAGATCCAGCTGGTCGCCGCGCACCTGCAGATGCTGGGCGGCGCTGTCATAGCCCAGGCCATAGTGCGCCTCCAGCGGCTTGCCATCGAGTTGGGCCTTGAGCGCCAGGGCCCCCTGGTACTGGCTGGCGGCGCCGGCCTGCTGATCGGCGTCCAGGGTCAGGGCCTGCAGGCGCACAGGAGGATGATCGGCATAGGCAAGCGTCAGGTCATCCGCCTTCAGCCGCAGGTGGGAACGCTGCAACCGCCCTTCGCCCCAGGCGAACCAGAGTTCGCCTTCCGCCTGGGCCCGCCGCAGTTGCCACTGCCGGGTCAGGGCCGCCGGCACCCAGCGGGACCAGTCGCTGGCGGGCAGGCTGAGATAGCCTTCGAGGGTGCTGGCGCGCCAGTCCTCGGGACGCGGCACCGCGGTGAAGTGCGCCGCGACCGTGCCGCCATCGGGCAGCCGGAATCGGGTCGCCAGTTCCAGGGCGCCACCAGGCTGCCGGGACAGACTGGCTTCGGCATACCTCAGGGTCACCGGCGACCCCTGCTGGGGAATCAGGCTGAGCTGGCTGTCCAGCAGGCTGGCATGGCCCAGACGTGCCAGGCCATCGAGCAGCGGACCCGGATCGAAGGGCTTGGCCTCCGGTGCCCGGGGCGGCAGGCCGCGCAGTTGCCAGTGTCCCTGGGCGTCTTCCTGCAGGACCAGGTGGACGCCATCGACCTGCACGGACTTGAGTCGCAGCTGGCGGTGCCAGAGGCTGCCGAAGACATCCGGCACCACCTGGAGATGATCCAGCTGCACCGTGCCTTCGCCGCGCCCCAGGGACAGGTCGCGCAGGATCAGCACCGGATTCCAGCGGGCCCAGCGCCCTTCGAGCCGGCCCAGGCGCACCGGTTCGCCAAGCGCCGCCGCGGCGCGCGCCTCGACCTCGCTGCGGTATTCGCCGACCCAGGGCATGAGCAGCCGACCCAGGCCCAGGTAGAGCGTGACCAGGACGAGCGCCAGCAGCGCCAGACCCAGCGCGCCGCGTTTGAGCAGGGCCATCAAGACGCGGACCTAGAGCAGCACGACATCGTACTGCTCCTGGGAATACATGGTCTCCACCTGGAATTTGACGGTGCGGCCGATGAAGGCTTCGAGGTCGGCGACGTTGCCCGACTCCTCGTCCAGCAGTCGATCCACCACTTTCTGGTTGGCCAGCACCAGATAGGAATTGGCCTGGTAGGCCCGCGCCTCGCGCAGGATCTCGCGGAAGATCTCGTAGCAGATGGTCTCGGCGGTGCGCAGGATGCCGCGGCCCTGGCAGTTGGCGCAGGGCTCGCAGAGCACCTGGGACAGGCTCTCGCGGGTGCGCTTGCGGGTCATCTGCAGCAGGCCCAGTTCGGTGATGCCGATGATGTTGGTCTTGGCATGGTCGCGTTCGAGCTGCTTTTCCAGGGTGCGGATCACCTGGCGCTGGTGCTCTTCGTCTTCCATGTCGATGAAGTCGATGATGATGATGCCGCCGAGATTGCGCAGCCGCAGTTGGCGGGCGATGGCGGTGGCCGCCTCCAGATTGGTCTTGAAGATGGTCTCTTCCAGATTGCGATGGCCGACGAAGGCGCCGGTGTTGACGTCGATGGTGGTCATCGCCTCGGTGGGATCGATCACCAGATAGCCCCCGGACTTGAGCAGCACCTTGCGCTCCAGGGCCTTCTGGATCTCGTCTTCCACGCCATAGAGGTCGAAGATCGGTCGCTCCCCTGGATAGTGTTCCAGCCGCGCCGCCACCTCGGGCATCAGCTCCTCGACGAACTGGCCGATGCGCTGGAAATTCTCGCGGCTGTCGACGCGGATCTTTTCCGTGCGCGGCCCGACCAGATCGCGCAAGGCGCGCAGGGCCAGGGTCAGGTCTTCGTAGATGGGCACCGGCGTAGGCCCCTGGAGATTGCCGGAGATCTGCTGCCAGAGGCGGCGCAGGTAGCGGATGTCGGCGAGGATGTCTTCTTCGCGCGCCGCCTCGGCGGCGGTGCGCAGGATGAAGCCGCCCTCGTGCTCGATGCCCTCGCTCTCCACGCAGCGCGCCATGATCGCCTTGAGCCGTTCACGCTCGGCTTCGTCCTCGATCTTCAGCGAGATGCCGACGTGGGAGGTGCGCGGCATATAGACCAGGTAGCGCGAGGGGATCGACAGATGGGTGGTGAGGCGGGCGCCCTTGGTGCCTATGGGGTCCTTGGTGACCTGGACCACCAGGGTCTGGCCTTCGCGCACCAGGGCGTTGATGCTTTCCACCGCCGCGCCTTCGCGCTGGGAGATCTCGGCGGCATGGATGAAGGCCGCGCGGGCCAGGCCGATGTCGACGAAGGCCGCCTGCATGCCCGGCAGCACCCGCACCACCCGCCCACGATAGATGTTGCCGACGATGCCGCGCCTGAGGGTGCGCTCGACGTGCACCTCCTGCAGCACACCGTTTTCCACGACGGCGACACGGGACTCCATGGGAGTGATGTTGATGAGGATCTCTTCGCTCATGGAGGACTCTTGGACGACGTGGAAGGGCGGAAGGGAGGCCGAGGCGCCGGGCGCCTCAGGACTGGGCGGTCGGCCTTCCGCCAGACCGCCAACAAGGGATGGCGAAAGCGCTCAGCAGTTCCGCGGTCTCGCACAGCGGCAGCCCTACCACGGCGCTGTAGCTGCCGTGCAGGCTGCGCACGAAGACCGCGCCCGCGCCCTGGATGGCGTAGCTGCCGGCCTTGTCGGCCGGCTCGCCGGTGTCCCAGTAGCGCTCGGCCTCGCCGGGCGCCAGGGGGCGGAATTCCACCTCGGCGGACACCAGGCGACTCAGGCAGCGCTCGCCATCGGCGACGGCGACGCCGGTCACCACCCGATGCCGGCGTCCGCTGAGCGCCGCGAGCATGGCCAGGGCGTCGGCACGATCCCGGGGCTTGCCGAGCAGCCGGTCATCGAGCACCACGCAGGTGTCGGCGCCCAGCACGCAGCCACTGGAGGCACCGGCCAGCACCTGCCAGCCCATGGCCGCCTTGGCCCGCGCCAGACGTTCGACATAGGCGTCCGCGGCTTCCCCCGGATGCGGGGTTTCGTCCACGGTTGCGGCGACCTTCTGGAAGCCCACGCCGATCTGTTCGAGCAGTTCGGCGCGGCGGGGCGAAGCGGAGGCGAGGTAGAGCTGGGGCATCGACAACAACCAGACGACAGGGGATGACGGGAGAATGCCAGCCTGTCGCAGGTGAAACCAGCTTAGTTGACGCCGAATCTGAGGCGCAGCCCGCGGAGCAGCAGATAGATCCACGGCCAGAGCAGCGCGCTGACCAGCGAGGGCGTGAGAAACACCAGGGTCGGCGGCCGGCTGCCGGCCAGGGCGTTGAGCCACAGCGCCAGCAGCTGGGCGATGCCATAGACCACCAGCAGCACGAAGCTCTGCTGCCAGATGGGAAAGGCCCGCAGCCGCTGCGCCAGGGAACGCACGAGAAAGACCACCAGGCTCAGCACCAGGGCGGTCTGGCCGAGCAGACTGCCGTAGAGCACGTCTTCGGCGATGCCCATCACCCAAGCGGTGAGCAGGCCGACGCGGTGCGGCAGGGTCAGGGTCCAGAAGGTCAGCAGCATGGCCAGCCACAGCGGCCGGCCGATCTCCATGAACTCGGGCATGGGCACCACGGACAGCAGCAACCCGACCAACAGGGTGAGCCAGATCACCCACCCGTTGTGGCCGATGCGCAGCGCCATCAACGATCACCCTCGTCGGGCAGTTCCGGCGCGGGTTGCTGGAGCCGGCGCTGCGACTGGCTAGCACCTGGCGCCGGCTGAGCGGGCGTGGCGGTCGCGCCCTGGGCCGCCGGCCTGGCGGGCGTCGCCGGATGCGCCACGCTGCCGTTGGCGGGCGGCTTGGTCGGCGTGGCGGGATGAGCCGAACCAGTGCCCTGCCCCGCCGGTGGCTTGGCCGGGGCCGCGCTGCGACTGCCGCTGTTGGCCGCGGGCGCCGGGGTGGCATTGGCGGCCGCCGGCTGCGCGGCCGAGGCGCCGGCTGGCGGCGGATTCGCCGGGGCCGCCGGGCGCTGGGCGGCATGGCGATCGGCGGCTTCCTGGGCCTCGGCGGCGTCATTGGCGCGCTGTTCGGGCGTGCGGGTGTCGCTGAACACCAGCAGCATGTAGCGACTGCGATTGAGCTTGGCGGTGGGAATGGCGCGCACCACGGCGAAGGGTTGCCCCGAGTCGTGGATCACCTTGGAGACGGTGGCCACCGGGTAGCCGGCCGGGAAGCGCTGCCCCAGGCCGGAGCTCACCAGCAGGTCGCCTTCCTTGATGTCGGCGGTGTCGGCCACATAGCGCAATTCCAGGCGCTCGGGATTGCCGGTGCCCACGGCGATGGCGCGCAGGCCGTTGCGATTGACCTGCACCGGAATGCTGTGGGTCACGTCGGTGAGCAGCAGCACCCGCGCCGAATAGGGCATCACCTCCACCACCTGGCCCATCAGGCCGCTGGCGTCGAGCACCGGCTGGCCGACAAAGACGCCGTCCTTCGCGCCCTTGTCGATGATGATGCGATGGGTATAGGGATTGGGGTCGACGCCGATCAGTTCGCCGACTAGCACTTTGTCGTCCACCAGGGCGGCGGAATTGAGCAGTTCGCGCAGGCGCACGTTCTGTTCGGTGAGGGCGGCGAGTTTCTGCAGACGGCGCTGCAGCAAGAGCTGCTCGGCCTTGAGTCGCTCGTTTTCCGCCATCAGCTCGGTGCGGCTGGAGAACTGATCGCTGACGCCTTCCCAGGCGCGCAGGGGAAAGCCCGCCACCTCATAGAGGGGCGAGAGGACCAGCGCCAGTTCGCTGCGTACCGGTTTCAGGTAGTCGAAGCGCGCGTCGGTGACCATGACACCCACCGAAAGGGCGGCCAGGATCAGCAGACGAATGCCCAGCGCCGGGCTTTTGCTGAAAATCGGCTTGATGGTGAGTTCCTCGCAGAACGCGCCCGGCGCTCCGGCCGCCAGGGGCAGCCGGAGCGGGGCCTGTAGCCTGGAACTGCCTTATTCGGTGGACAGCAGGTCCATGGCGTGGCGATCCATCATGTCCAGCGCCTTGCCGCCGCCACGGGCCACGCAGGTCAGCGGGTCTTCGGCGACGATCACCGGCAGCCCGGTTTCCAGCGCCAGCAGCTTGTCCAGATCACGCAGCAGGGCGCCACCACCGGTCAGCACCAGGCCGCGCTCGGCGATGTCGGAGGCCAGCTCCGGCGGCGACTGCTCCAGGCAGCTCTTGACCGCCTGGACGATGGTCGCCAGGGATTCCTGCATGGCTTCGAGCACCTCGTTGGAATTGAGGGTGAAGCTGCGCGGTACGCCTTCGGCCAGGTTGCGGCCACGGACGTCGATCTCGCGGACCTCGCCACCCGGGTAGGCGGTGCCGATTTCCTGCTTGATGCGCTCGGCGGTGGATTCGCCGATCAGGCTGCCGTAGTTGCGGCGCACATAGGTGACGATGGCTTCGTCGAAGCGATCGCCGCCGACGCGGACGGATTCGGCATAGACCACGCCATTCAGCGAGATCAGGGCGATCTCGGTGGTGCCGCCACCGATGTCGACGACCATGGAGCCATGGGCTTCCTCGACCGGCAGACCGGCGCCGATGGCCGCGGCCATGGGCTCCTCGATCAGGAACACCTCACGGGCACCCGCGCCCAGCGCGGATTCGCGAATGGCGCGACGCTCGACCTGGGTCGACTTGCAGGGCACGCAGATCAGCACCCGCGGACTGGGCTGCAGGAAGCTGTTCTCGTGCACCTTGTTGATGAAGTATTGCAACATCTTTTCGCAGACGCTGAAGTCGGCGATGACGCCGTCCTTCATCGGGCGGATGGCGGAGATGTTGCCCGGCGTCCGGCCGAGCATGCGCTTGGCGTCGGTACCGACGGCGACGACGCTCTTCTGGTTGCCGTGGGTACGAATGGCGACGACCGACGGCTCGTTGAGCACGATGCCACGCTCGCGGACATAAATAAGGGTGTTGGCGGTTCCCAGGTCGATCGACAGATCGCTGGAGAACATGCCACGCAATTTCTTGAACATGAGGTGACCCTAGGCGGTGACAAGCAGGCACGCGACAGGACAAACGTGCGGGTAAAAAAGTGCGGCAGACTCTATCAATCGCAGGGATTTAGGGCAAGGCGCCGATATGCTAGATTGAGAGCTTTTCCGGGCCGTTAAGCCCCTGTTCAACGCGGCGCCCGACCCGCCCAGCCCGTCTCCAGCATACGCGGCCACCGACCGGGTCACGCCGCCTTCCTGCTTGGAGAAGCCGATGGCGCTCGAACGCACCGACGTCGAAAAGATCGCTCACCTGGCCCGTCTGGGTCTCGATGAAGCGGATCTCGCCGCTACCACCGCCACCCTCAACGACATCCTCGGCCTCGTCGACCAGATGCAGGCCGTGGACACCACGGGTATCGATCCCCTCGCCCACCCGCTGGAAGCCACCCAGCGTCTGCGCCCCGATCAGGCCACCGAAGGCGACCGGCGCGAGGCCTACCAGGCCATCGCCCCGGCCGTGGAAGCCGGCCTGTACCTGGTCCCCAAGGTGATCGAGTGAGACACGACATGCATCAGCTGACCCTGACCGAAATCGCCGCCGCCCTGGCCGCCAAGGATTTTTCCGCCGAGGAACTGACCCGCGGCCTGCTGCAGCGGATCGAGCAGCTCGACCCCCAGCTCAACAGCTTCATCACCGTGACCGCCGAGGCGGCCCTGGCCCAGGCGCGGGCCGCCGACGCCCGACGCGCCGCTGGCGAGAATGGCGCCCTGCTCGGTGCGCCCCTCGCCCACAAGGATCTGTTCTGCACCCAGGGGGTGCTCACCAGCTGCGGTTCGAAGATCCTCACCGGCTTCAAGGCGCCCTATGACGCCACCGTGGTGGAGCGCCTGGCCGCGGCCGGTACCGTCTCCCTCGGCAAGCTGAACATGGACGAATTCGCCATGGGTTCGGCCAACGAGTCCAGCCACTACGGCCCGGTCAAGAATCCCTGGGACCTCACCCGGGTCCCGGGCGGCTCCTCCGGCGGTTCCGCCGCCGCCGTGGCCGCGCGCCTGCTGCCGGCCGCCACCGGCACCGACACCGGCGGCTCGATTCGCCAGCCGGCGGCCCTGACCAACCTCACCGGCATCAAGCCCACCTACGGTCGCGTCTCGCGCTGGGGCATGATCGCCTACGCCTCCAGCCTCGATCAG
>Ga0302349_1002480_pt1 | contig 11717 bp, 10 predicted proteins | sample PhyAR1_FD_202176 | JGI IMG/M metagenome (GOLD analysis project Ga0302349, IMG submission 202176) | Leaf surface microbial communities from alfalfa plants in UC Gill Tract Community Farm, Albany, California, United States - DLSL A.R1... | ecosystem: Host-associated > Plants > Phyllosphere >...
CACCGTAGAGCGCCAGGGCGGGGTCGTGCAGCCGCACCTCGTCGTCACGGGGAATCGCCGCGTCGGGCACGTAGGGCGGGTTCGACGCGACGACGGCCACGCGCCCGGCGAGGTCGTCGAACGCCGTTGCGAGATCGCCGTGCCGCAGCTCCACCCCGGGCGCGATCGCCTCGACGTTCCGCCGGGTCCAGGCGATGGCGGCGTCGGACTTCTCGACGGCGTACACCGTCGCGTGCGGAACCTCGGTCGCCAGTGCGAGCGCGATCGCGCCCGACCCGGTGCCGAGATCGACGGCGATGGGCGCCGGCTCCGCGGCGTTCGCGAGCGCGTCGATGGCGAACTGCGCCACGATCTCGGTCTCGGGCCGCGGCACGAACACGCCCGGCCCGACGGACAGCATCAGGTGCCGAAACGGCGCGGATCCCGTGATGTGCTGCAGCGGCTCGCGCGCCGCGCGGCTCGCGACGTAGCCCCGGAAGCTCTCGTGCTGCGCGGCATCGAGGTCGTCGCCGCGGATGATCCCTGCGTGCACCTCTCCCCTACTGACCTCGGCGCCGAGCGTCCACGCGAGCAGGAGCTCCGCGTCGACGACCGGATCCGTCACTCCCGCGTCCGCCAGCACATCGGCTGCGCCGCGCAGGGCGTCGCGCAGGGGGACCCGCTCTCGATTCGTCGTCACGAGATCCGACTCTATGGGGTCGCCGCGGAACGGCCGCCGTGAAACCGTCTGAAACACATCGCCCCGGGGGCGGAGGATTCGCCCTAGAGTGACTCACAGGTTCGACGATGACCGTCGTTCGGCCGGTCCCACCTTCTCCCGAAAGGCACCACCCATGGCTGGAATCCACAACGACATCTCGAGCACGTTCGGCAAGACGCCGCTCGTCCGCCTGAACCGCGTCACCGACGGTGCCGAGGCGAACGTGTACGCGAAGCTCGAGTTCTTCAACCCCGGATCGTCCGTCAAGGACCGCATCGGTGTCGCCATTGTCGACGCCGCGGAGGAGTCCGGTGCGCTGCCGGCCGGCGGCACGATCGTCGAGGGAACGTCGGGCAACACGGGCATCGCGCTCGCGCTCGTCGGCGCCGCCCGCGGCTACAAGGTCGTCCTCACCATGCCCTCGTCGATGTCGAACGAGCGCAAGGTCCTGCTGCGCGCCTTCGGCGCCGAGCTGGTGCTCACCGACCCCGCCAAGGGAATGAACGGCGCCGTGGAGGAGGCGAAGCGGATCGTCTCCGAGACGCCGGGTGCCGTGCTCGCGAGCCAGTTCGCGAACCAGGCCAACGTCAAGATCCACCGCGCGACGACGGCCGAGGAGATCCTCGCCGACACCGAGGGGAAGATCGACATCTTCGTCGCCGGCATCGGCACGGGCGGAACCATCTCGGGCGTCGGCCAGGTGCTCAAGGAGCGCGTGCCGGGCGTGCAGATCGTCGCGGTCGAGCCGGCCGACTCGCCCCTCCTGACGGAGGGCAAGGCGGGCCCCCACAAGATCCAGGGACTCGGCGCGAACTTCGTTCCCGAGATCCTCGACCGCGATGTCTACGACGAGGTCATCGACGTGCAGCTCGACGACTCCGTCGCGACGGCGCGCGACCTCGCCTCGAAGGAGGGCATCCTCGCGGGCATCTCCTCCGGTGCAGCCGTGTGGGCGGCCGTGCAGATCGCGAAGCGCCCCGAGAACGCCGGCAAGAACATCGTCGTCGTGGTGCCCGACACCGGCGAGCGCTACGTCTCGACCGTGCTGTGGGAGGGCTACGGCGACTGAGCCGTCGAGCCGCACACCGGACTCCCGGAGGGGCCGGACGTCATATTGGCGTCCGGCCCCTCCGGCATTCGGTAGGTTTTCACGTATGGGTTTGGGTATCCGCGAAGACATCGCCGCCGCACGCCGACGCGATCCCGCCGCACGCGGATCCCTCGAGATCGGGCTTCTCTACCCGGGACTCCACGCGATCTGGACGCACCGGATCTCGCACGCGCTCTGGATCCGCGGGCTGCGTTTTCCCGCGCGCGCTCTCTCGCAGATCGCGCGTTGGGTGACGGGCATCGAGATCCATCCCGGCGCGACGATCGGCCGGCGCTTCTTCATCGATCACGGCATGGGCGTCGTCATCGGTGAAACGGCGGAGGTCGGCGACGATGTGATGCTGTACCACCAGGTCACCCTCGGCGGCGTCTCGCTGAGCCACGGCAAGCGCCACCCCACCCTCGAGGACGGCGTCGTCGTCGGGGCCGGAGCGAAGGTGCTGGGGCCCGTCAGGATCGGCGCCCGCAGCGCCGTGGGAGCGAACGCCGTCGTGACCAAGGACGCGCCCGCCGACAGCATCGTCGTCGGGATTCCCGCCACGGCCCGCCCCCGAAAGGCCAGGGACGACGTGGCCGAGATCCTCACGTCGCCGAGCTACCAGCTCTAGAGGCAACCGGCCGACGCACTGTGCCGCGAGCTGCCGGCGTGCGCACGTGCCGTCGGTCGTCGGCAGGGCGCGGCACGACTCACTGTGCCGGGACTTACTGCGTCGGGACCTACTGCGTCGCGGACTCGCGGGCGAGCAGGCTCGTCTTCACGTCGAGGCCCCAAGCGAATCCGCCGAGGGTGCCGTCGGTGCGGAGCACCCGGTGGCACGGCACGAAGAGGGCGGGAGCGTTGCGGGCGCAGATCGACGCGGCGGCGCGTACGGCCCGAGGGTTGCCGAGCCGCTCGGCGAAGCCCGTGTAGGTGAGGGGCGCGCCGGGTTCGATCCGGCGCAGCATCTCCCAGCCTGCGAGCTGGAGCGCGGTGCCGGCCTGCTTCACGGCCACGGCGTCTATCGTGGAGAGGTCGCCGCCGTAGTAGGCGAGCACGGCCTCGACGGCTTCCGTCTCTCCCTCCGTGATCCGCTCCGGGCGCTCCGCCGCGGCCAGGCGGGCGACGATCGCCTCGGGATCCGCGGTCCACCCGGAGGCGAGCACCCGCTGGCGCTCGTCGGCGAGGACGGTGAAGGCGCCGTCGGCGGTGTCGACGGTCTGGATGAGGGCGGTCATGAGATCTCCTTGTTTGTCATCGGCGCGGGGTTTGTCGCCGGCGCGGGGCTTGTCATCGGCGCGGGGTTTGTCATCGGCGCGGGGTTTGTCGACCGCGAGGGACGGGTGCTCGCGGTGCGTGCGGGCCGGATCGGCGCCGCGCGCCAGAGGTGCGCGCTGAGGTAGCTGCGCCAGGGCGCGACGCGCTCCGCCCAGGCGGTGAGGGGCTTCGGCTCGCCGGGGAGCCCGGATGCCGCAGCACCGGCGCGCAGGGCGACGTCGCCCGGCAACAGAATGTCGGGATCGCCGAGCACGCGCATGCGCACGTAGTCCGCCGTCCACGGGCCGATACCGGGCATCGCGAGCAGCGCGGCGCGCTGGGCGGCACTGTCGTCCCCGATGGTGAGGGTGAGCGAGCCGTCGGCGAGGGCTGCCGCCGCGCCGGTGATCGCGCGGATGCGCGCGGCGGGGCCGCGAAGCACCCCCGCGCCGCGCTCCGCGATCGCCGCCATGGTCGGGAACAGCACCCCCTGCGCCGTCTTCTCGCCGAGCGCATCCGCGAGCGCCGTCAGCGCCGTGCGCGCGGCAACCACGGTGATCTGCTGCCCCACCATCGCGCGGATCAGCATCTCGTGCGGGTCCGCGGAACCGGGCACGCGGATCCCGGGGGTCCGGGCGACGAGCGGGGCGAGCTCGGGGTGCACGGACAGCGCCTCGTCCACGGCGAGCGGGTCGGCGTCGAGGTCGAAGATGCGACGCACCGTGGCCACGAGCGGCGCGAGGTCGCCGAGCCGCGTCACCCGGGCGCGCAGGTGCAGCCGCTCGGCGGAGTCCTGCCTGACGTCGAACCAGGCCGTTCCTCCGGGCATCCGCAGGTGTCGGGCGAAGGAGGTCGGCGTCGCCTCTTCGATACCGGGCAGCGCTCGCGCGGCCATCCAGGCGAAGATTCCTGCGGCATCGAACGGCGCGCGGTACGGGAGCACGAGGTCGATCGTGCCCGGCACCTCCGCGCTCTCGTCCCCGCGGCCTGCCGATGTGCGGCGACGCGCTCGCAGCTCCCCCGGCGTCAGGCCGAACACCTCGCGGATGGTGTCGTTGCACTGTCGGATGCTCGCGAAGCCGGCAGAGAACGCGACGTCGGAGACCGGCAGCTCGGTGCCGACGAGGAGCATCCGCGCGGTGTGTGCGCGGTGCGCCCTGGCGAGGGCGAGCGGCCCCGCCCCGAGCTCGGCGACGAGCAATCGCGTGAGGTGGCGGCTGGAGTATCCGAGCCTCGCCGCGAGCCCCGGCACCCCCTCGCGTTCGACGACACCCGAGGCGATCAGCCTCATCGCCCTGGCGGCGGTATCGCCGCGGAGATCCCACGCGGGCGAACCCGGTGCGGCCTCCGGGAGGCAGCGCTTGCAGGCGCGGAATCCGGCCTCGTGCGCGGCGGCGCTCGTCGGGAAGAACACGACGTTCTCGGGCTTGGGCGTACGCGCCGGGCAGCTGGGGCGGCAGTAGATCCCAGTCGTCCGGACCGCCGTCACGAACTGCCCGTCGAATCGGGTGTCGCGGGCGCTGATCGCGCGGTACCGTTCGTCGAAGTCGGTCGCGCCCGTGCCGACGCCGGGGGCTGTGCTCATGCCTTCACTCTGCCACGGCCCGCGGGTGCCGGCTGGCGGAAATCGGACATCGCGGTGCCGCGGGCGGCGGCGACGGCTCGCGCGCGTGAGATTCTGACTGTGCGCCCAGATTCTGACGATCTGGACCGATCGCGCCACTTTTCGCCGCATCTTCAGAATCTCGGCGCAGTCGGCGCACGTGCCATCGACCCGTGCGCCGGGGATCTATGCGCCGTACCCGGGCGGGTACGGGAGCGCGCCGCGGGCCGCCTCGAGCCGGGCGGCGAGCTGAAGGATCCGTGCCTCGCCGCCCGGGCGGCCGACGAGCTGGACGCTCCAGGGGCGCTCGTCCGGGGCCGCGGGCGCGGGGATCGTGATGGCGGGGAGGCCCGAGACGTTCACGAAGCTCGTGTGGGGCGCGTACTGGCATTGCCGCGCGAAGTTCTCCATCGGGCTCGTGCCTTCGGCGTTCCAGCCGATCGCCTGCGGCTCCATCGCGAGGGCCGGCGTGATCACCGCGTCGAAGGCTTCGAACGCCTCGATCGTCTCGCTCTCGAAGCGGCCCGCCGCCTGATAGCCGCCCAGGGCCTCGCGCGCCCCCATCGCCCGCCCTTCCCGCACCATCCAGGCGGTGAAGGGCTCGAGCAGTTCGTCGAGCTCGACGTCGGCGACGGGCAGCGTCGCGGCGGACGCGCGCCAGATCGTCGTGAACAGTTCCGGATAGCCTCGCGGGCGCCAGTCGGCGTCGACGACGTCGTGGCCGTCGCCCGCCAGCACACCGGCGGCCCACTCCCAGGCCGCGAGGCCCCGGGGGTCGAGCGTCGTGTCGGTCCAGCCGTCCCAGGGCGTGACGAGCGTCGTGCCGATGCGGACTCGTCCCGTGTCGGTTGCGAGCGCGGCGGAGAAGGATGCGGGCCCATCCCCGGGCCCGCGGTGCGGATCCGGCGCCGCCGTCGCGTGGCGGCGGGGCGCGGATCCGACAAGCGCGTCGAGGAGGTAGGCGGCGTCGGCGACGGTGCGGGCGATCGGGCCCGCGGTCGCGAGCCCACCGGGCGAACCGAGGCCGTTCGAGAACGGCAGCCGCCCGCGCGCGGGCTTGAGGCCGACGACGCCGACGGTCGCGGAGGGAATCCGGATGGATCCGCCCGCGTCGGAGGCGATGGTCGCCGGGAGCATGCCCGTCGCGACCGCGATGGCCGCTCCCCCGCTGGATCCGGCCGCGCCCGTCGAGGGATCCCAGGGGTTTCGGGCGGGGACGCCGATCGCGGGTTCGGTATACCCCGTCATGCCGAACTCGGGCGTCGAGGTCTTGCCGAGACTGACGGATCCCAGGCCGTCGAGGGCGAGGGCCAGGGGATCCGAGGTCTCCGGAACGAAGCCCTCGAACGCCCGGGATCCGTAGCGGGTGGCGACGCCGGCGCGTGCGACGAGGTCCTTATCCGCCATCGGCACACCCCAGAGCGGCGGCGCGTCGCCCGGGGCGGCACCGAGCGCCGCGGCCTGCGCGAGGGCGCGCTCGCGGGTCACCTCGACGAACGCGCCGAGCCGATCGAGGGCTTCGATGCGGTCGAGATAGGCAGAGGCGGCCTCGACCGGCGACACCTCCCCCGTCCGCAGGGCGCCGATCAGGTCCAGGAGCGTCGTCTTCACTCCCTCATGATCCCGCATCCCGTGCGCGGGCCCGTCACCGAGTTCACTATTCAGTATTGCCAAGTACCGCTACTCAGTGTTACTTTGTACCGGTACTCAATGAAACCGACTACCGGAGGCCTGATGGGACGACAGGAAACGGAACTGCTCAAGGGCGTCCTCGAGGGGGCGATCCTCGAGCTGCTGCGGGACAGAGCCTGGCACGGATACGACCTCACGGCGCACCTGCGTGAACTCGGGTTCACGGACGTCGTGGAGGGAACCGTGTACGCGCTTCTCGTGCGCATCGAACGGGGCGGCCTCGTCGACGTCGAGAAGGTTCCCTCGGAGAAGGGGCCGCCTCGCAAGGTCTACACCCTCAACGATGCCGGGCTCGCCCGGCTCGACGAATTCTGGAACGCATGGTCGGCCATCACGGCCCGCATGCACTCGCTTCGCACGGAAGGAACATCATCATCATGACCGCGAAATGGATCGAAGCCGTCACGGGCTCGCTGAGCGACAAAAAGGAGTATCGGCGACTGAAGGAGCGCCAGAAGGCGCTTCCCTCGCCCTACCGTGAGACGGCGGAGGCGCTCGAACGCTACCTCATGGTCATCGGCGTCGTCGACGGAACGACGCTGGTCGACATGTGCCGCGACCTGATCGAGCTCATCGAGGGCGCGGCGGCGAACGCCACGCCCGTCCGCGACATCGTGGGCGAGGACCCCGTCGAATTCATCGAGACCTTCGTCGCCAGTTACGCCGGGCGGCAGTGGATCGACAAGGAGCGCACGAAGCTGCGGGATGCCATCGCTCGTGCCGATAAGGGTGCGGGGACGACATGACCGCCCCCGCGATCCACGTCGACGGGATCCAGAAGTCCTTCGGCGAGCTCGCCGTCCTGCGGGGCGTCGACTTCGACGTCGCCGAGGGCAGCGTGTACGCGCTGCTCGGCGCCAACGGGGCAGGCAAGACGAGCCTCGTGCGGATCCTGTCGACCCTCGCGCGAGCCGACGGAGGGTCCGCTCAGATCGCGGGGTTCGACGTATCTTCCCGGGCCGCCGAGGTTCGCGCCGCGATCAGCCTGACGGGGCAGTTCTCGGCCGTGGACGAGGTGCTCACGGGGCGCGAGAACCTCGTCCTCGTCGCGCGGCTGCGCCACGTGCCGGATCCGCGCGGCGTCGCCGCGGCGCTGCTCGACCGCTTCGCCCTCACGGACGCCGCCGACCGCCGCGCGGCGACGTACTCCGGCGGGATGCGCCGCCGCCTCGACATCGCGATGAGCCTCGTCGGCGAGCCGCGGGTCGTCTTCCTCGACGAGCCGACGACGGGCCTGGATCCCCACGCCCGGCAGGAGGTATGGGACGTCGTCGCGGAACTCGCTTCCCACGGCACGACGGTGCTGCTGACGACCCAGTACCTCGACGAGGCCGAACGCCTCGCCGACCGGATCGGCATCCTCGCGGAAGGCCGAATCATCGCCGAGGGCGACCTCGACGAGCTCCGACGCCTCCTCCCGCCGACAGAGGTCGAGTACGTCGAGAAGCAACCGAGCCTCGAGGAGATCTTCCTCGCCATCACCGGGCGGGCGCCGTCCGCCGAGACCACGAAGGATCCGACATGAACGCAGCGCACGCGCTGGCCGACACCGTCACGCTCACGAAGCGCTCGCTGACGCACGTGCTGCGCAGCCCCGACACCATCGTGACGACCGCGATCATGCCGATCGCGTTCCTCCTGCTGTTCGTCTACGTCTTCGGCGGCGCGATCGACGTCGGCGGCGCTCGATACGTCGACTACCTCCTGCCCGGGATCCTGCTCATCACGGTGGCATCCGGGGTCGCCTATACGGCGTATCGGCTCTTCCTCGACGTGCAGGGCGGGCTCAACGAGCGCTTCCGCTCCATGCCGATCGCGCGATCCTCCGTGCTCTGGGCCCACGTCCTGACCTCGCTCGCCGCGAACGTCGCGGCCCTCGTCATCGTCACGGGCGTCGCGCTCATCATGGGATTCCGCACGAACGCGGGCGTCGGCGCCTGGTTGGCGGTCGCGGGGGTGCTGCTCCTCTTCACGCTCGCGCTCACCTGGCTGGCGGTGGTGTCCGGCCTTGCGGCGAAGTCGATCGACGGTGCGAGCGCGTTCAGCTACCCACTGATCTTCCTGCCGTTCCTGAGCTCGGCCTTCGTCCCGACCGAGGGGATGCCGGGTCCGGTGCGCTGGTTCGCGGAGAACCAGCCGGTCACCCCGATCGTCGAGACGCTGCGCGCGCTCTTCGCGGGCACAGCGGTGGGATCCGAGATCTGGGTCGCCCTCGGGTGGTGCGTCGGCGTCCTCGCGGTCTCGTGGCTCGCCGCCATCGCGATCACGCGCCGTCGATTCGGCTGAGCGGCGCGCCGCACACCGGCACGCCGCTCCCGCTCATTCCCCGAGGTGCTCGAGCCGCTCGGCCTCGTCGGCCGTGATGCAGCTCTCGATGACGGGCTCGAGCGCGCCGTCCATCACCTGATCGAGGTTGTAGGCCTTGTAGCCGGTGCGGTGGTCCGCGATGCGGTTCTCGGGGAAGTTGTAGGTGCGGATCCGCTCAGAGCGGTCCATTCCCCGGATCTGGCTCCGCCGCGCGTCCGAGGCCGCCGCCGCCAGCTCCTCCTGCTGCTTCGCAAGCAGGCGCGCACGGAGCACGCGCATCGCCGCCTCACGGTTCTGCAGCTGGGACTTCTCGTTCTGCATCGACACGACGATGCCCGAGGGGAGGTGCGTGATGCGCACGGCGGAGTCGGTCGTGTTGACCGACTGTCCGCCGGGGCCCGACGAGCGGTACACGTCGATCTTGAGGTCGTTCTGATCGATCTGCACCTCCTCCGGCTCGTCCACCTCGGGGAAGACGAGAACGCCGGTCGTGGAGGTGTGGATGCGTCCCTGCGACTCGGTCGCCGGCACGCGCTGCACGCGGTGCACGCCGCCCTCGTACTTCAGGTGAGCCCACGCGCCCTGCGCGGGGTCGTTGGAGGATCCCTTGAACGCCACCTGCACGTTCTTGTACCCGCCGAGGTCCGAGGCGTCGGACTCGATGATCTCGGTCTTCCAGCCCCGATGCGCGGCGTACTGCGAGTACATCCGCAGGAGGTCCGCCGCGAACAGCGCGCTCTCCGCGCCGCCCTCGCCCGCCTTGATCTCCATGATCACGTCGCGCGCGTCGTCCGGATCCCGAGGGATCAGCAGGCGCCGGAGGCGTTCCTGGCTCTCGGCGAGGCGCTCCTCGAGCGCCGGGATCTCCTCGGCGAAGGCGTCGTCCTCGCCCGCGAGCTCACGCGCCGCGTCGAGGTCCTCCCCCGCCTTCGTCCACTCCTCGTGGGCGCGGACGATGCGCGAGAGCTCCGCGAAACGACGGTTCACGCGCTTCGCGCGCGCGGCGTCGGCGTGCACGGCCGGGTCCGAGAGCTCCTCCTGGACCCGGGCGTGCTCGTCGATCAGAGACTGGACGGACTCGAACACGTGTCAGCGACCGTTTTCCGCCGCGACCGAGCTCTTCTGCATCTGCACGAGGAACTCGACGTTGGAGCCGGTCTCCTTGAGCTTTTCGAGGATGACGCCGAGCGCGTGCTGCTGGTCCATGCCCGCGAGGGCGCGGCGCAGCTTCCACGTGATCTTGACCTCGTCGGGGCTCAGCAGCATCTCCTCGCGACGCGTCGACGAGGCGTTGACGTCGACGGCCGGGAAGATGCGCTTGTCGGCGAGCTGACGCGACAGGCGCAGCTCCATGTTGCCCGTGCCCTTGAACTCCTCGAAGATGACCTCGTCCATCTTGGATCCGGTCTCGACGAGCGCGGTCGCGAGGATCGTGAGCGATCCGCCGTTCTCGATGTTGCGCGCCGCGCCGAAGAACTTCTTCGGCGGGTAGAGCGCCGACGCATCGACGCCGCCCGACATCACACGGCCAGACGTGGGTGCCTGCAGGTTGTAGGCGCGGCCGAGGCGCGTGATCGAGTCGAGGAGCACGACCACGTCGCGACCCAGCTCGACGAGGCGCTTGGCGCGCTCGATCGCCAGTTCCGCGACCGTCGTGTGGTCTTCGGCGGGGCGGTCGAACGTCGAGGCGATGACCTCACCGTTGACCGTGCGCTGCATGTCGGTGACTTCCTCAGGACGCTCGTCCACGAGGACGACCATCAGGTGCGCCTCGGGGTTGTTCTGCGCGATCGCGTTGGCGATCTGCTGCAGCACGATCGTCTTACCGGCCTTCGGCGGCGCGACGATGAGGCCGCGCTGCCCCTTGCCGATCGGGGCGACGAGGTCGATGATCCGCTGCGTCGTCTTCTCGGGTGCCGTCTCGAGGCGCAGGCGCTCCTGCGGGTAGAGCGGCGTCAGGTCGCTGAACTCGACGCGACCCGCGGCGTCGTCGACCGAGAGGCCGTTGACCGAGTCGACCTTGACGAGTGCGTTGTACTTCTGGCGGCTGTTCTGATCGCCCTCGCGCGGCTGCTTGATGGCGCCGACGACCGCGTCGCCCTTGCGCAGGTTGTACTTCTTCACCTGACCGAGCGAGACGTAGACGTCCTGCTGACCGGGCAGGTAGCCCGTCGTGCGCACGAAGGCGTAGTTGTCGAGCACATCGAGGATTCCGGCGATCGGGATCAGGACGTCGTCGGCGCCGATCTCGGGCTCGAACTCGTCCTGGCCGCGGCCGCGACGGTTGCGGGCGTTGCGGTTCTGCTCCTGGCGGTTCTGCTGCTGCTCGCGGCCCTGCTGCTCGCGCTGCTGACCGCGCTGGTTGCCGTTCTGGCCGTTGCCGTTCTGGCCGTTGCCGTTCTGGCCGTTGCCGTTCTGCTGTCCGCGCTGGTTGCCGTTCTGCGCGGTCTCGCCCTGCTGCTCGTCGCCCTCGCTGGAGCCGTTCTTCTTGCGGCGGTTGCGGCTGCGGCGGTTGCGGCTGCGGCCCGACCCCTCCGACTCGTCGCCCTCGGAATCGCTGCCCTCGTTCGTCGAGGAAGACTCGTCGGTGGAGGCCTCCGCGGCCTGCTCGCCCTCGGCGGACGGGGTCTCGGCCTCGGGCTTTTCGGCGGGCTCGTCCTCGGCCTGCTCGTCGTTCGCGGGCTTGCGGCGCGAGCGGCTGTTGCGGGCCGGGCGCTTCGGCGCCTCGGTCTCATCGTTCGCCTCGGCGTCGTCGCCCGCCGGGGCGGCTTCCTCGGACGGAACCTCGGCGCCAGCGGGCGCGGCCTTCTCGGCGGGTGCGGCGACCTCGGCCGACTCCGCTGCCGCGGCGGCAGCCTTATCGGCCTCGATCTGCGCCTTCGTCCGACGCGTACGCGTCGTCTTCTTCGGCGCCGCCGGCGCCTCCTCGGCAACAGCCTCAGCCGCGGGCGCCTCCGCCGCAGCAGCCTCGGCCGCAGCCTTGTCCGCCTCGATCTGCGCCTTCGTCCGACGCGTACGCGTCGTCTTCTTCGGCGCCGCCGGCGCCTCCTCGGCAACAGCCTCAGCCGCGG
>Ga0302349_1002484_pt1 | contig 11694 bp, 7 predicted proteins | sample PhyAR1_FD_202176 | JGI IMG/M metagenome (GOLD analysis project Ga0302349, IMG submission 202176) | Leaf surface microbial communities from alfalfa plants in UC Gill Tract Community Farm, Albany, California, United States - DLSL A.R1... | ecosystem: Host-associated > Plants > Phyllosphere >...
CAGCGAGTGTTTATCCATTACACCTTCAGCGGTATAGAGTGAATTCACGATAAACAGCCCTGCGTTAGTTGAGTTATCGGCATGATTATCCGTTTCTGGAGGGGTTTTAATCGTGTGAAAAGGGGGGGAAATGGGGGGTTATTTAGGATTTTTCCCGTTAAGGATCCTGATGGATCCTTAACGGGTGGGTATTCTGGTGCCAATTCAGTTGCGCCAGAAAGGCCTACTATCATCACCCGATCCTCCGGCACATTTAAGAAATGGCAAGATATTAAAGGGTTATACGGCTTGCTGAGCATGCGCTGTGCTGAGTCTTTTGCAGGAAGTCCAGGCCACGCAGCGCGGTTTCCGCCCCTGCCGCATACGCCGTCTCTTCACCCCGTAAATTTGCCGCAATGTCAGCATAATAATTGGCAAAAGCCTCAATAAAGCCCGCCGGGTGACCCGCTTTGAACCGGCAATATCGGTCATGATGAGCCACACGGTTCTCACCAGACGTCCGATCCACCAGCGAAATCCGGCCAGCGCTGTCGCTCATGCGCAACACCTCAGGGTCCATCTGCACCCATTCTGCGCTGCCTTCTGAACCATAGACGCGGATGCGTAGTCCGTTGCGGTAGCCCATCGCCGCTTTGCCATACCAGTAGTTACACACCAGATCGTCGGTGTACCGTGAAACGATATGTACGGTATCCACCACACCCGGAATGCGGGCAAAAGTGCTGTTCACGGCATAGACGTCCAGCGCCTGTTTGTTGGTGAGAAATTCCACCATATGGTGGACATGCACCCCAAGATCGAGCGACACGGTTGGGATCGGGCCGTCGCTGCAGCGCCACGACTGCGGCGTTGCGGCCGAACCATCGGCTCTTAACCGGGCGAACCCTTCCTGAGGCATTTCAACCATCACCTGCTGAATCTTGCCAAGTTCTCCGCTCAGCAGACGCTCCCGCAGCTCGCGGATCATCGGATAGCCGCTGTAGTTGTAGGTCACGAAAAGCTTCCCGGCCAGGCGTTTGACTTCGTCAGCAATCTCCTGCGCCTCTTCCACCGTCGCCACTAACGCTTTTTCGCAGATCACAGGCAGACGGTATTCCAGACAGGCGAGAATAATTTCCCGGTGTACGGGAGTTGGCGTCAGGATCACCAGCGCATCGAGTTCGTTGTGGCACTGTTCAAGCAGTTCCATGGCGTCGTGGTAGATCTTCTCCGGCTCCAGGCCCCACTGCTGCCCGGTCTGAAGATTAATGACCTCATCCCGGCTAAAACACCCGGCAACTAATTTGAAATGCCCATCCATTTGACTGGCGATTTTATGCGTCTGACCGATAGCGGAATTGATACCACCACCGATAAACCCCAGAGAAAGTGGCTTATGCATCCGAATGTCCTTCATAGGTATTGAGCAAAAAATAATCTTTGAGATGCGGCGTCATCTGGCGCAAGGCTGCGTCATCTCTGAACTCGGCAAAAATCAGCCCTGCTCTGTCCCCGGGCGCTGGCTGCACCAGAGTGCCCGGACGGGTCAACGGGATCACTTCAATGAGATCAGCAGGCAAGGATTTGAAAGCAAAGCCGGTAAAACGCATCGCGCGATTCACAGAGACGGTATGGCGCGCAATGTTTCTGGTCTGCACCGGACGGCGCGGCACAGCCGGAGATGATTTCCCCAGGAACGGCGCGACAAACCACCCGGCATAGTTCACGCCGGTGGACAACTCAATCAGGCGTGAATAGAGATCGCCCGGGCAGCGCCGGGTTAATTCGATCAGCCAGAACTGGTCTTCGCTGGCAATAAACTGTGTGTGTAGCAGACCATCTACCAGGCGCAGATCGCTGACGATGCTCTGCATGCATTCGCTAACGCTATCACGCATGTCAGGGGATAAATTTTGGCTGAGGCTGCTGCTGTTTACCTGCCAGGGATAAACCGTGCAGTATTCGTCGACAAAAAACTCACAGACGATTTCGCCGTTGCGAATAAACGCAGAATGACTGTAGAGCGCGCCTTCGCAAAAGTTTTCTACCACATACTGTTTGCCCGGCGAGGCGTTACGTGCGGTCTCAATTGCCGCATCCAGCATCGCCCAGTCGGTCACTTTGGTGATGCCGTTGCCGCTATAGGCATCTACAGGCTTAACCAGCAAGGGTAAGTTTAATTGTCGTGCCTGCTCGTCGGTCCAGGCCGCCTGTGGCACAGGCAAACCTTTACTGAGCGCCCAGGCGCGGAATTTATCTTTCAGGAAAATCGTGTCGCTGACATCGGGGGCATCAAAACCTGGCAATCCCAGGGAATGGGCAACCCGGCAGCCGCTCAGGTAGGAGACGTCGGTCACCCCCGGTAGCAGCGCGGCAACCTTATGTTGTTGGGCGATTTTTAACACGGCCTCACTGTCGGCATAGTTCTGCTCACAGGTTATATCGGCCGTGAGCATCCCGGCGTCATGAGCTTTACCGCTACACACCAGCGTCCTGAAACCGGCTGTTTTTACTGCCTGTTGTAGGGGTAAGGATGCAAAACCGGCATCAAGAATTAATGCTGTTTTCTGGTTGTTCACACTGCCACCCCGCTCGTTTCCACGTCCTGATTGCTGGCAGTACGGGCAGCTCGCCGGATCACATCCACCACATGCTGCTGATCATCGCTGCTGAGGCCAGGATAGATCGGCAGACAGAGCACTTTAGCGGCGATCTTATTCGCTACAGGAAGGTTCGCCTCTGACGAAGTTGGCAAAGTGCTGTACATGGCAAATGAGGTGATCAGCGGGTAGAAGTAGCGGCGAGTCATAATGCCCTCGGCCTTCATTCTTTCGTACAGCGTGTCGCGGTCAATACCAAATTCCTGCTCCACCAGAACCGGGAAGTAGGCATAGTTCCAGGTCACGTCAGCAGGAACAACAATTTGGGTGATTCCCGCCACGTCCTCAAGCAGTTGACGATAGCGCTCAGCAATGGCTTTACGTTCAGCCAGGGCTTGATCAATATAGTTCAGTTGCAGCATGCCAAACGCCGCTTCCACTTCATTCATCTTGGCGTTGATACCGGGCGCAACCACGCGAGTTTCCCCGGCAAAACCAAAGTTTTTAAGATAGTCGATACGCTGTTTGGTTTTGGCGTCGTGGCTTACAATTGCCCCACCTTCAAAGGTATTGAACACCTTTGTAGCATGGAAACTCAGTACGGACAGGTCACCGTGGTTGAGCACGCTGATACCGTCTTTTTTCACGCCAAAGCAGTGGGCAGCATCGTAAATCACCTTTAGCCCGTAGATGTCGGCAATTTGCTGAATTTTATCCATGTCGCACGGTACGCCATAGCAGTGTACCGGCATGATTGCCGTTGTCTGTGGGGTAATCAACGCTTCAATCTTATGGGGATCGATGTTGTACGTATTCGGATCAATATCCGCAAAAACCGGCGTCAGTTTATTCCAGAGCAGGCTATGAGAGGTCGCAACGAAAGAGTAAGGCGTTGTAATTACCTCTCCTGTTAAACGCAGCGCCTGAAAAGCCGTCAGCAGAGCCAGCGTGCCGTTGGCAAATAGCGAGATATATTTCACGCCAAGGTAGTCGGCTAATGCCTGTTCCAGCTGCTGGTGGAAGGGGCCACCGTTGGTCAGGTGTTTGTTCTGCCAAATCTGCTCCAGATAAGGAATAAACTCTTCCAGCGGTGGCAATAGTGGGCTAGTCACATAAATCTTATTCATATCGCACCTCAGTGTTTATACCGTTAATCCGTCGCGCAAGCGGCTGGACTCATTATCCAATCCATTTCCCGGAACATCGTCGGCAATGAGAAACGTATGGGGTTTTTCTCCTCGACAATATTTCCCCCATGCTTCACGAAGCGCTTTTTCAAAGTTCTCGGAAATATTAAAACCAGGCTCGTTTTCGCTCGGGATCCGCGCACGGATGCCCTGGCGAATCGCCGCAAGTTCGGGAATATGATGACGCCACTCAATCGCCTTGCTGATATAATCCTGAACATCATCGGCAATAAATTGTTCAAGGCCGTATGAACCCATAATATCAACGCCCTGCAGGCTCGGTATTGTCGGTCCATTAATCGTTATTGTCGGCACGCCCATCCAGGCGCCATGGTGCGTTGTTGTGCCGCCCGTATACGGGAAAGCATCCAGCAAGATATCTATTTCGTGATGGTATGAAAGATACTCTTCCATCGTGGTAAGCCGCCGGAAGATAAATCTCTCTTCCGCAATTCCCCGATTCTTGAAGCGCCGCTTCATTGCAGCGATCATCTCATCATCTGCCATATTTCCCAGCAACAGTTTTGCATCGGGATTTGCCTGCAAAATGGTTGCCCAGGCATCAAGAACATGGTCATTAATTTTTTTGGGGCGGTTGAAACTTGCAAAGGTAATATAGCCGTTGCGTAACGCAGGCAGCGCATTGACTTCCGGGCATTTAGGGTGCGGTTCAAAACACTTACGGGTCTCGAAAAAGATCACCTGTTCGGAGAGTTGTTTTGCAAGTACTTGAGACCGTGCAAGATTAGTGGACAATAAAATATAATCCATCTCTTTAATGCCAGTCGTTCCGGGATAGCCTATCCAGGTGATTTGTACAGGCGCGGGTCGTAGGGCAAATACCGGCAGACGGTTATATGCTGTATGTCCTGACAAATCGAACAAAATATCGATTTCGTCTTCAACAATCGTTTTTGCAAGCTCGGTATCGCTGATTGCATCTACCTGACGCCACAGGGTTGATGTTTTACGGAAATGTCGAGAGGTATCATCATCCATTAAACAGGTGCTATAAGACACGAGTTCGAATTTTTCACGATCTAATGCATCCCAGTACGGCAGCAGAAAATAGGCTACCGGATGGTTACGTAAATCTCCCGAGACAAAACCCAGGCGAAGTTTGCGATCGGGGTCCTTCTTATTATTAAGGGCTAACTTAACGCCACACTGTTCTGCCCATTTCGCAGCACGATCACCATATTCCAGATGCTTGTCCAGCAGCACCTGAGATTTCACGCTGGGGTCGTGACTCATGATAAATAATAAATTACTGAAATGACCAAAGTTAAATTCGCTCATCTCAACGGCTTTTTCCATGAAATAGCGCGCTTCCGACATTTTATGGATGTCGCTCAGTACGATCCCGGTCCATCCAAGAGCACTGGCCGTTGGATGCTGAAAACGCATTATTTCACGACAACATTTTTCAGCCAGCGTCATATCCCCATAAGCATGATGGAGAGATGCAAGACTCAACCAATAATCAATTTTTTTTCTGTTCAGCCTAAGTAATGTGCGAGCGACATTTCTCGCGCCATAGAACTCACGCTTACGCTGAAGGACCGTGGCAAGATCGTGAAAAATATCGAGGCTGGAAAAATAATAACCCATCGATTTACAGAGCGCGTCAAGGCCTTCATTCCAGGCGAAGGTTAATACGCAGGCACGGGAGTAACAGCGGAGTACATGGATATTTTCAGGTTCTTTCTCCATTAGCTCACGCGCATAAATTCTGGCTTCCTGAAGGTTTCCGTTATTAATAAACGCATTAACACGTTCATAAATAGCATCCACGCCTGGGTCGTCTACCACAGGACCCTGCATTTCTTCACCAATCAGACCCCCTTGCTTGTTACCCACACTCAGTAACAGTAAGAAAGTTAATTGTGACGTTAAGACATCGACCATTCCTGCACGCAGAAAACATTGCACCTGTTTTTTCCATGCCGTAGAGGAACCGATCAATAAGCCTTTCATTTTTAGCGTTGAAAAATGCTCCCAGGCATTTTGATTCGCTGTATGCATTTCATTGTGGATATAACTCCACTCGTCAGGCGTTAAGAGAACAGATTCACCCCAAAAATTCGTCAGGGCGATATCAGCAGCAGGACGCGTGGAGGGTAACACGCCAACAGGTCGCAAAGCGTCATTCTGCGCGGCGTTATAGGCACCGGGTAACACGCTCCAGAACAGCCCATCGGTACAGGTCATAAAGAGCGTCTTCAGTGCTTCCCACAGGGGCTCCTGAATATCACCTTGCGTTTCAGGCGCGCTGCAGTTAAACGCGAGTTGGTCATAACTTAACGACATCGGCCAGGCGCTGCCCAGCAGCTCCATAACGCGAATAAGCATGCCGTTGTCGGTTCGGATAAGCTTGCCGTTATTCGTTCTGAAGAGATGCGGGGCTTTTTCCGAATGGATTTCGACAGGGGTAAAAGAGCCAGCCCAATGCATGTTTTTCAGATGGTCAAGGTTCGGCGCAACGGGCGGATTAACGACATATTGCTGGCTAAGCAGGGTAAAGCGCTCGCGTCGCTGAACAGCATAATCAAGATATTGTTGGACCATGGGCCGGCTGGCACCGGTGCTTACAGCGCTGAGCATCTGATCAATGGCGGTACCGTAGTAAATGCCTACTTCATATTGCGGCAGCAAGTCCCCTAAATATTGCAAGCCCACCGCGACTGCCTGTGAACTGAAATCGTCAAGATTGCATACCCCATCTGTCGTGGTCAGATAGGTCAACGTCAGGGTTGTATCATCCATTTGCTCGGCAGCCAGGGCTTCGTTTTTCAGCGCCCCTTCTTCCAGCGTCACCAGCATAAAACTCAACATGGCGCGGGCCGTCTCGAGTGGATCGCTCTCCTCTCCGGCACGCGCAAGATGGAAGCGTAACGCTTCACCTAAGGATACGCGCGGCGCGCTTCCCGGTAATGACGACCACCTTACTGCGATAACACCATGAGAGGATAAATGGGCTTTACCCCATTGAAGCAGCGCTTCCCGTTCGGTTTTTCCCAGCAAGGAAAATTTCTGATGAATAATGATGTAATCAAATTCACCAGGATCAACAGCGAGCAGATCGCCCAATCCAGCGGCAAAGAGTTCAACGTTAGCGCACCCTGCTGCAACTGCATGCTGCTGCCCCTGTAAAATATCCTGTTCATCAATATCGATACCGATGGCAATACTCTGAGGGTTGGCATGGGCATGCATAATGAGTCGGGATGCCGAACCACAGCCAATCTCCAGAATTCGGGCGGTCGCAGGGAGAGGCGTCGCAAGGCCATTAAGCGCTGCAGCAGCATGGATAGTCTCGGGGGTAACCCGATAGCTCGGATAGAGAGTCGTCACATTTAATTCCAGATCGTCATTATTCTGATCGCACTGCATGGCTATTAAGCGTTGAACTTTTGCATAAGCGACGCTTTATAATCCTTAGAAGGACCATCGGTAGTTTCGGCAACCCAACAGAACGCCTCAGATGCGTATTGGTTGTCGAGTATTGAAGTACGTTCAACCCGAGCGACTGACATCTGATCCATTGCCGCGAGCGTATCCAGACTGGCAAAGAGCGCCACCTGTTCGAGACCTGGCACGTAATTGCCGCTGATAAGGTTAACGTCAATAAAATGCGCGACCCGGTCTAAATAGCGTTGCGCGACACAGCCAGGTTTTGCATAGATAAAGCCAGCGAACACGTCCTCCCAGAATGGAGAGGTTTCGCTGTGTAGTAGCATTAATGGAGTGTCGGCAGGCGACCAGCGCTGACGAATAAGCACATTGGAGTTGACCGCAATAATGGGCGTGCCAAATGTCTGCAAGGCATGACGCAGGTAAATAATGCGACGCGACGCGTAGCTAATGGCCATCGCATCATTATTCGCAATTTTTTCGTGACTGACAGAAATATGGAGTTCTGCCAGCCGATCGCGAAGCATCAATACGCTCTGTTTTACCTCATCGTCACAGTTGTAGAGATGCAGATGTACATCCAGTACGTCACGATTGGTTTCATAGACAGAGTAAATCAGCGGGAGGGCATGTTCGAAATACTCGTTCTTATCGCAGGCCACCAGCACCGTCGTTTTCGCGTTTGACGTTTTTTCAATCCACTGTTCGTAGTCAGCGTCCGCAAACACATACTCGTTATCATTAAGCGGTCTGAAATCGATATAAGAATCCGGTACGCCACCGAGCTTATAGATGCCACAGGTGATCATTAACAACGCCATAGGATCTTCGCCGATGAGCGAGGCATCTTCTGTCAGGGCCTGAATCACGACTATCGACTGATTGTAGTCATTCTCCATTAAGCAGATAAGCAAGAGAATTTTCAGCACAGGCGCTGATTTGCTGACTAACGACAGATTGTTATTTATCAAAAACAGCGCGGAAGCAATTTCATTCACGCGGAACAATATCTGAATCGCGGCAACAAGATAATTAACGTTATTATCGCTTTTTAACGCTGCGACAACGTAATCAATAATTTGGGCCCCTGTTTCCGCGGAAAACTGTTGCTCTTGTTCTGATTTGGACTCGTCGAGCGCAGCGTTTGCAAGAATGATTGCACACAGCAGATTTTTTAAGGCTTCGTCCTTTTCAGGTGTCAGGTCAGTCCTTACGTCACGAATCTGCGGTTCAAGGAACTCAAGTTGCGTACTTTTAAACGTAAAGATCTCAGCCACAATGTGTACAGGCATTACATCAGCTTCTGGTAGCTCAATGTGTCTGGTAAACAAATTGCGATAAAACTGACGCATAGCCCGGCTACGTGCAAATTCACTCATCGTAATAACTCATCGGTAACATGTCGTCAGACGACCTGAAAGGGGATTTTACGCAGAGTAGCACCGCTCTATGCGGGCCTATGGAAGGAAAACGCGGCTAATTGCTGTCTTATTTTGCACATAACGAAATGGGATATTCAGGATAAATACCATAAAAAAAGGCTGCTGTTTCCAGCAACCTTTTTTGAATCTATAGCGTCTATTAACGCAGCAGGGACAGCATTGCCTGTGGAACCTGGTTTGCCTGAGACAGTACAGAAGTACCAGCCTGCTGCAGGATCTGCGCGCGAGACATGTTGGAAACTTCGGTCGCGTAGTCAGCATCCTGGATACGGGACTGTGCAGCAGACAGGTTAGAGATAGAGTTGTTCAGGTTGTTAATGGTAGATTCGAAACGGTTCTGAATCGCACCCATGTTTGAACGCGCAGTATCAATTTTGCTGATTGCGTTGTCAGCTGCAGTAATGAACGCTTTAGCAGTGGAGTTGTTGGTGATAGTACCAGTCAGGCCAGAGTCCAGGCTGGTAGCTTTAGCGTCGATCAGTGCGCCAGTGGTGATGGAGATGGTATCAGTGGTACCAGTACCTGCACCCACCTGGATGTTCAGGGAAGCAGTCAGGCTACCATCCAGCAGTTTTTTGCCGTTGAAGTTAGCTGCGCCAGCGATACGGTCGATTTCACCCAGACGCTGAGTGATTTCAGTGCTGACAGAAGCGTAGTCAGTAGTACCGTTGGTGTCGTTCGCAGCCTGAACAGCCAGCTCACGGATACGCTGTAAGTTGCTGTTGATTTCGTTCAGGTTGCCTTCAGCAGTCTGAACCAGGGAGATACCGTCGTTGGCGTTACGTGCCGCCTGAGTCATCCCTTTAACCTGAGCGGTCATACGGTTAGCAATCGCCTGACCCGCTGCATCGTCTTTAGAGCTGTTGATACGCAGACCGGAGGACAGACGCTCGATAGCAGTGCCCAGGGAAGACTGAGATTTGTTCAGGTTGTTCTGAGTGGTCAGGGACAACAGGTTAGTATTGATAACGGCCATAATTTTAATTCCTTAAACAAAAATGGTTTCTAGGTCGGTGCCTAACACTCACGGCGTCTCTCACCGTCAACAAGGTTATCGACGCCCTGGCAGCAGACTTTAGAAAATATCTAATAAAAAATTTAATCCTCTGTTTTTAAATGTGTTTTTTTGAATTTATTTCTTAAAGTGCTTTGCCAGTGCCCAGGATTAAAGCAAAAAACAAAGAATTCCCCACGCGACTACAGCCCGCAAAACGATGTGATGCCGCAAGAGTCCTTACGCTCATAAAAGCGCCTATAAGAGGGGGTTATTGCGCGATTTATTTTTTTCCTTATAGCGTAAACTTTTCTCTGTTTTGGCCGATATAGGTCTGAAACAACCATTGGAAAGGAATTAATTATGGCGACTATCAGCAACCTTGGGGTGGGGATGCCGGGTTTATCAGATCTGTACGATAAGTTACAGGCTGCGGAAGAGACGAAGCTCACAGCTATCGCCACTCAGAAAACCAAATATGACGCGCAGATCACCGGCTACGGAAAACTGCAAAGCGCCCTGACCACTCTGCAAACGGCTGCAGCTAAACTGGCAAAGACAGACACATGGAACTCAACGTCTGTTACCAGCACCAATACCGCGTTCGCCGCGACCACTTCAACGAATGCGAACGTTGGCGAATTTACAATTAATGTCAATAAAATTGCTAAAGGCCAGGTTCTCACTACCGCGCCAGGCACTATCGACAGCAATACCAAACTGCTGGGGGAAACCACCGGCTCAAACCGCACCATTACGATTACCCAGGCCGGTGCCGACAGCAAACCACTGACGGTAACGCTCGCCGACGGCGATACGTCCCTGAACGGCATTGCCAAAGCCATCAACGCCGCTAACGGCAACGTTTCCGCGAGCATTGTCAAAGCTGATAACGGTGATTACCGTCTGATGCTGTCCTCAAAAACCACCGGTACCGATTCCGATATGACGGTGACGGTGACAGGCGATGATACGCTGAACGCGGTCATCGGTAGCGCTGCGCTCAAAGAGCAGGTGCAGTCGCAGAATGCCGTCGTCAACGTTAACGGCATTGATATTATCCGCCAGAGTAATACCGTGACAGACGCGTTGCCGGGTGTCACCCTGACCCTGAAAGCGCCGAGCACTGCAGACGAAACGCTTTCAGTGACGCGTTCTACCGACGATAACAAGAAAGCGGTTACCGAGTGGGTGACTGCCTATAACGCGCTGCAATCAACGATTACTTCCCTGACCAAATATGAACCGCCTGCAACGGGTGCAACTGCACAGAACTCCAGCAATGGTGTCCTGATGGGTGACAGCACTATCAGGGGAGTACAATCAGATCTGCGTGCTTTATTAACCAATGTCCAGACCGGTTCTTATGCGATCATGGCTCAGTTGGGTATCACTCAGGACCCGCTGAAGGGTGCTGACGGCACGTTCGGCAATCTTAAGATTGACGATAAGAAGTTAACCCAGGCGTTGACAGAAAACCCGGCAGGCGTACAGGCCTATTTCGTTGGGGACGGTAAAACCACCGGTTTCGCTACCCAAATGAATAATACCCTGACGGAGATGCTGAGCACCTCTGTAGGTAAAGAAGGCGTTATTCAGAATGCGAAAGACGGTATTAATGCCTCGCTGAAAACCATCGCCAAACGTTACGACGCGATGGAACTGTCTATTGAAGCCACGATGGCACGGTATAAAAAGCAGTTCAGCGATTTAGATTCGCTGGTGACTAAATTCAACAGCACTGCTTCCTACTTGACCTCACAGTTCAGTAGCAAATAAGAAAGGAACCGATATGTATAACAATTCTGGTGTACAGGCCTATCAAAAGGTAGGTCTTGAATCTGCCGTTTTGAGCGCCAGCCCACACCAGTTGGTTGTCATGCTGTTTGACGGTGCCCATAGCGCGTTGGTAAGAGCGCGCCTTTTCCTTGAGCAGGGGAATATCCCTGCTAAAGGAGAAGCCCTGTCTAAAGCCATCAACATCATCGACAATGGCTTAAAGGCTGGCCTGAACATGGAGGTCGAAAGTGATTTGCCGGAAAACCTCGCTGCACTGTATGACTATATGGTTCGTCGGT
>Ga0302349_1002488_pt1 | contig 11682 bp, 10 predicted proteins | sample PhyAR1_FD_202176 | JGI IMG/M metagenome (GOLD analysis project Ga0302349, IMG submission 202176) | Leaf surface microbial communities from alfalfa plants in UC Gill Tract Community Farm, Albany, California, United States - DLSL A.R1... | ecosystem: Host-associated > Plants > Phyllosphere >...
TTTTGGCGGAAAGTCCTGCGCATGGCTGACCGCCATGGACAGGCCAAGTCCAGCCGAGACAAGGCCCAGCACGGCCGATCGTTTCTTTGTCATGTTGTCTCCTGCGCACGCCGCGCGTGCCTGCTTTTGTCGATACCCGCGATCCTAGGCAGGCAGTGTTATTCTGTAAATTGCAATTTAATGAGGAACTATTGCATGGGGCGCATCAAATTCGACATGGGCGAGTTGGAGGCATTTGTGATGGCGGCCGAGAAAGCCAGCTTTCGCATGGCGGCCGAGGCGCTGTTTCTGTCCCCGCCGGCACTGAGCAGACGCGTGGAGCGTCTGGAAGCGGCGCTGGGTGTGCGGCTGCTGGAGCGCACCACCCGGCATGTTCAACTCACACCCGTGGGCCAGGATTTTCTGCAGGAGGCGCGCAGAGCACTTGCGGGTCTCGAAGATGCCGTTCAACGGGTCGACGACCAGCGCGGGCTGCGCCGGGGAAGGGTGGTGATTGCGTGCATACCGTCGGTGGCTACCAATTTGCTGGCCCCGGTTTTGAAGGAATTTGCGACAGACCAGCCGGAGGTGCAGGTGCATGTGATGGACGAAAGCGCCAAGCGGGTACTGGACGCTGTACTACAGGGGGAAGCGGATTTTGGATTGAGCTTTACCGGCAGCCAGGAGCCATCGCTGCAGTTCGAGGCACTGACCAGCGAACGCTATGTGCTGGCGATGCCCAGAAACCACGGCTGGGCAAAACGCGAACAGATTGCATGGATGGAGCTGGCGGGCCAGCGGCTGGTATCGGTATCTCGGCAAAGCGAAAACCGCTTGCTGCTGGACCAGATCGTTGCCCAATTGCCGGACCAGCCTGTCGCATGGTATGAATGCAACCATCTGTCGGGCGCCTTGGCCTTGGTTGAAGCAGGATTGGGGCTGGCGGTCATACCCCAGCTCGCACTGCGACAAAACCAAGCCCAGATGTGTGGCGTGCCGCTCAGCTCTCCTGAAGTGTGGCGCACCATCGGGCTGCTACAGCGCCGCGACCGAACCCTCAGCCCTGGTGCAGAGACATTGCGCAGCCGCCTTCTGCATCGGTATGGGGAACACTGAGCCCGCCGCTGCGTCCAGCAGCGCGCTGGCCTCTGCGCCGCTGGCGATGCCAACCCTGGCGCCGGCAAAGCCGCGGGGCTGCCGGCGGTTTCGATGACAGCGGATGGGCGTGGAAGACGACCCCGGGGTGGCGCTGTAGAGCGAAGTCGGCATCCAATGCCGCCTACGGAGGACCACCCCTATCGGCTTGCGCATCGCTGCGCTCAGCCACCCACCGTCTGCTGTGCATGGTGGTTTTGCCAGCCCAGCGCAGGTGCAATGCGCTCCGTGAAATCACTCAGAATCTGCAGGTAGTCCTCATGCGGCAGGTTGTAGGGCAGCTCCAGCCGCAGCTCGTCCACCAGGGGCAGAACCGGGTCCACCAGGAGCGACTCCAGAATCTGCGCACTGCTTCCGACCAGATCGCGGGCAAACAGCACCCGGCGCTCGCCCTGAGGTGCCAGCGTGCGTGCATGGCGGCTCTGTGCAAAGGCCTCATAGCGCTTGCGGCTGCCCGCGTCGGCGCTGTCGGTGGGCACGATCACCCGGCCCAAGGCGACCCGCGGCGCGTGTGGCGCCGTCCAGTGGTTGCGAAAGCGCTGCAACTGGGCCAGTTGCGTCTCGAAGAAATGGTCGCTGTGCTCGCCCCGGTTCAGGTTGCCGATCAGCAGATGCAAGCCATTGCGCCCCGCCCATTCCGCCGAATGCAGCGAGCCGCCGCCATACCACAGCCGATGCGCCAGACCCGCTGCATGTGGGTAGATGCGGGGAATGTGCTGGCCAGCCGGCGATTGCACGAAGGCGCCTTCGGGCCCCAGGGGCTGCCCCTGCAGCTTGCTGCGCAGGCGCGTGACGCGCGCATGCGAGAAGTCGATGTGTGCGGGATCACCGTCATACAGGTGCGCGCCCAGCAAATCTCCATGGTTGGGCGCCCCGGCACTCACGCCGACCTGGAGCCGGCCTTGCGAGAGCACATCCACGGTGGAGAGGTCTTCCGCCAGCCGGAAAAGGTTTTCGTATCCCAGCTGAATGACGGCGCAACCGAGCTCCATGCGTTCAGTGCGCTGGGTGGCTGCGGCCAGCAACGTGGAGGCGGACGACACAGCGGGCTCCAGATGGCGCTGGCGTACCCAGCCCCCGTCAAAGCCCAGCTGCTCCCCGTATTCCAACAATTGCAAGGTGTGCTCAAGCCCGGACCAGGGCGCGTCCTCCGCATGGTTGCCCGGCGTGAGGAAAGCGATGCGGGAGATAGGGATGCGCATGGACAGGCCTATGGGAAAAAGGTGGCGGGCGCCGATCAGAACTTGGGCAGTCCCGGCGGATTGGTCTCCGAGCGAGGCAGCGCTTCTTCGGCGAGTTTCCAGCGGTCCAGTACCTGCGCGTACTGGCCGCTCTTGATCAATCCGTTGGCAGCTTGCGTCACCGCATCGGCCAGGCCACTGCCCTTGCGGGTGGTGATGGCGACATCCGACTTGTTGGGCCAGCCGGCGTTGACCGTGCCCACAAGCCGTATCTGTCCATCCCTGGCCGCCTGGTACGCCTGCGGCGCGTTCGGGTTGAAGTTCACATCGGCGCGGCCGGACACCAGCGCGAGCGTGCGGGCCGTTTCATCGTCGTAGTACTGCAGCTCGGCCGGTTTCAGGCCTGCCGCAATGTTCAGGCGGTTCCATTCCAGCGCGATGCGCTCCTGGTTGGTGCCCGAGGCCGATATCAAACGCAGGCCGGCAATGTCCTTGGGCTCCTTGATCGAGGTGATCTTGCTGCCCGTCTTGACATAGAAGCCGTGCAGGCCCAGCCGGTAGGTGGAAAAATCGAATTTTTCCTTGCGCTGCTCGGTGACGCCGACGTTGGAGATCACCGCATCGTATTTGCCCGAAGTCAGCCCCAGTGGCCAGTCCGCCCAGGCAATCGGCTGCAGGTCGAGCTCCAGCCCCAGCGCATCGGCGATGAGCAGGATGAAGTCCGGGTCAAAGCCCACGATGGTTTTGGCATCGGTGGCATAGGTCCCCGTCGGGGGTGCGCCAGGATGGATGGCCACGGTCAGTACGCCGGGCTTGACGAATTTGAAGTCCTTGGAGAGCGCGGCAATCGCCGTTTCGTCCCGGGGCGCGCGCAGGCGCCCCTTTTGCTCGGGGCTCAGGTCGACCACGGTCTGTGCATGTACGGCGCCGCAGAGGGACAGAACGGCCAACAGGGCCAGGCGGCGGAGGCTCTTGAGGGTGGACATGGTGGGTGCAGTCTTCATTTCTTGGGCAGGCCGGGCGGGTTGGTACGTGATGCCGGGATGGCCTCGGACTGCAGGCTCCAGCGCTCCAGCGCCTTGGCGTAGTTGCCGTTGCCGATCTGCGCATTGAGCGCAGCGGTGATGGCATCGGCAATGCCCGATCCTTTGCGCGAAGTCACTGCGATTTCGGCGGATTGGGGCCAGCCGCCCGAGAAAAGGCCCACCAGGCGTGTCTTGCCATCGCGGGCGTTGTAGGCCGCAATGCCATTGGGTGCGAAATACGTATCCGCGCGGCCCGAAGCCAGCGCCAGATACAGCACCACGTCATCGTCGTAGTACTGCACTTCCACCGGTTTGAGGCCTGCCTTGATGTTCTGCTCGTTCCAGCGCAGCAGCACCTGCTCCTGGTTGGTGCTGGCGCCGACGATCACCTTGAGGCCGGCGACGTCCTTGGGTTCCTTGATGGCCTGCACCTTGCTGTTCTTGGCGACGTAGAAGCCCAGCGTGTCATTGCGGTAGGTCGAGAAATCGAATTTCTCCTTGCGCTCCTCGGTCACCGTGACGTTGGATATCACGACATCGAACTTGCCCGATTGCAGGCCCAGAGGCCAGTCGGCCCAGGCCACCGAAACCAGCTCCAGCCTGCGGCCCAGGCTGTCGGCCACCAGTTGCGCAATATCAGGTGCGTTGCCCACCGGGGTCTTGTTGTCCGTGGCGTACGCGCCAAACGGCAGGCGGCCCGTGGTGGTGCCCACCACGAGCGCACCTTCCTTGGCAAACTTGAACTGGGGGTTGAGCAGGCGGATGGCTTCGTCCACCTTGTCGGACCGAGGGCGGCCTGCCTGCTCGGGGCTGAGGTCGGGGGCGGCGGGCTGCGCCCAGGACGGCAGCGCAAGCAGGGACAGCGCGGCGACTGCAGTGTGGATCAGATGACGACGTTGCATATTCTCGATTCTTCGATGTCAGTGGGAGGGAGGGGTTGTGCGGTCTACAGCACCTTGGCAAGGAACTCGCGCAGGCGCGGCTGATCGGGCTGCTGCAGCACCTTGTCGGGGTGGCCGCTTTCGATGATGCGGCCCTGGTCCATGAAGACCACGTGGTCTGCCACCTCACGGGCAAAGCCGATTTCATGGGTGACGATGAGCAAGGTGGTGCCGGTGCGGGCCAGCTCCTTGATCACGTCGAGCACCTCGTTGACCAGCTCCGGATCCAGGGCCGAGGTGGGCTCGTCGAACAACAGCACTTTGGGTTTGAGGGCCAGCGCCCGGGCAATGGCCACGCGTTGCTGCTGACCGCCGGACAGTTGGCGGGGGAAGGCGTCTGCCTTGTGCGCAAGGCCAACACGCGCCAGCAGTTCCCGGGCCAGCGCCTGGGCTTCGGCCCGGGGCAGGCCCCGTACCGAGACAGGCGCCTCCGCCACGTTGTCGAGCACGCTCAGGTGCGGGAAGAGGTTGAAGTTCTGAAACACCATGCCCACATCGGCGCGGCGGGAGAGGATGTCCTTTTCCTTCAGTTCATACAAGGTGTCCCCCTCCTGGCGGTAGCCCACCAGCTCACCATCGATGGCGATGAACCCGCTGTCCACCCGCTCCAGATGGTTGATGGAGCGCAGCAAGGTGGACTTGCCCGAACCCGACTGGCCCAGAATGACTGTCACGCTACCCGAAGGGACGTGCAGCGACACATGGTTGAGCACGCGAACGCCGTTGTAGCTTTTGGAGACCGCCTGTACCTCGACCTGCCCACCCCGGGAGTGGGACTGGGTCCATGCAGCGGCGCGCGCCGGGGGCTCGTCTGCGGCGGCCGGGGCTGCGTCGACCGAGGGCACTGGCGCAGGACGCAGCCAGGCCCAGGCACGGCCCAGCAAGGTGGGCGGCAACTGGCGCAGCGCGCCGCGTGCGTAGTGGCGCTCGACTTGCGCCTGAATGATGGAGAGCACCGAGAGAATGATCAGGTACCAGACGGTTGCCACCATCAGCAGGGGGATCACTTCCAAGTTGCGGCGGTAGATGATCTGGATCGTGTAGAACAGCTCGGGCAAGGCCAGGATGTAGGCGTTGGAGGTGCCCTTGGCCAGGCCGATGATGTCGTTGAACGCAGACGGCAGGATGGAGCGCATGGCCTGGGGCAGCACAATGCGGAAGGCCTGGTGGCGGCGCGGCAGGCCCAGTGCGGCAGCCGCCTCGTGCTGGCCCTGGTCCACCGACAGAATTCCGCCACGGATGATCTCGGAGGAATAGGCCGCCTGGTTCAAGGTCAGGCCGATCACCGCCGCCAAAAACGGTGTGACCAGCTGGGTGGTACTCCACTCGGCCCAGGTGATGTTGGTGAACGGCACGCCCAGCCATACCGTCTCGTACAGGTAGCCCAGGTTGTTCAGGATGAGCAGCAGCACGATGAGCGGGATGGAGCGGAAGATCCAGACAAAGGTCCAGGCCAGTGCGCGCAGCAGGGGCGAACGCGAGACGCGGGCCAGTGCCAGACCGGTGCCCAGCGTGAAGCCCAGCGCCGCCCCCAGCGCGGTCAGCACCAGGGTGCGGCCCAGACCCACGAGCACCGGTTCGGCAAAAAACCATTCTGCAAACACCGGCCAGCCCCAGCGGGGGTTGCCGAGTACCGAGTTGAGGACGGCGCCCATCAGCACCAGTGAAATGATGGTGCCAACGGTGCGTGCAGGGTAACGCGCCGGAACAATGCGCAGCGAAGCATAGTCGCGGCGTCGTGACGCAGGCGCCGGTGCTGGCGCGGCGGGCGCTTGCTCGATGGCGACGTTGGGCGGAGCCAGGGTGGTGGTGTTCATGGTGCAGTTCTTTTTACGTGGGCTCAGACACCGGAGAGCATGGGTGCTTGCAGTGCGGGGGTGGAAGGCAGCGGTGGATGGTTGCGGGGCGCCAATGACAGCTGCTTCTCAAAAGGCAGTTTTCGCAGTGCCTGCAGATCTGCAGTGGGGTCGAACAGACGCCGGTAGCCATGGCCCAGGTACAGTCCCACCGCTTCCGGCTGGCGAAAGCCGGTGGTGAGATAGACCCGTTGGTAGCCCTGGCGCAAGGCCTGCGCTTCGAGCTCGACCAGAACCGATCTCGCCAACCCCTGCCGGCGCAGGCTGCTGTCCGTCCAGATACGTTTGAACTCTGCGGTATCCGCATCCAATCGCTTGAAGGCGCCCCCTGCGACCGCGCGCCCCTTGCGCAGCAGCAACAGGAAATTGCCCCCCTGGGCCGGTGTGAACACCTCGGCCGGGTAACGCTCGATTTCCGGAACAGCGGATTCCTGCAGGTAGAAATCGCCATAGCGGCTTTCATACTCCCGGCCCAGCTCTTCAATCAAAGGCAGGGCACGCGGGTCTTGCAGGCTGGTGTAGACAAAGAGGTCAGACCGCATGAGAACTCCTGAAATCATGGGGCGAGAAAGCGCTCTACCAGGTGCACCCAGTAAGCGGCGGCCGGCGCCAAGATGGCGTCATTGAAGTCATACCGGGGGTTGTGCAGAGACGCGCTTTCGCCATTGCCCAGAAACAGGAAGCTGCCGGGCCTGGCCTGCAGCAGGTAGGCAAAATCCTCGCTGGCAGTGCGGGGGCGAAAGTGCGAATCCACAAAATCCTCCCCCAGCGCATCCTTGGCCACATCGCGCGCAAACTGTGTTTCCTGCACATGGTTGATGACCGGCGGAAAGCCATTCTTGAAATCCACATGGGCCTGCGCCCCGAGGCTTTCCGCCTGGGCTTGCGCCACGGCCTGCAAGCGGTTTTTCAGCGTGCTGCGCACCTCGGGCTTGAACGAGCGCGCCGTCAGCTGCAACTCCACCTGATCGGGGATGACATTGGCCGCATGGCCGCCGTGAATGGAGCCCACCGTGACCACGCCCATCTCCAGCGGATCGACGTTGCGGGAGACCACGCTTTGCAAGGCGGTGATCACATGTGCGCTTGCCAGGATCGGATCGACGGCCTGGTGCGGCTCGGCGCCATGGCCGCCCTGGCCGGTGATCGTGACCTTGGCGTAGTCGATCGACGCCATCGCCGGGCCCTCCACGCAGCCCAGGTGTCCGGCCCGCACGCCCGGCCAGTTGTGCAGCCCGTAGATGGCGTCACAGGGAAAGCGTTCGAACAGGCCTTCGCTGATCATCTTCTTGGCGCCCGCACCCAACTCTTCTGCGGGCTGAAAAACCAGGTGCAGGGTGCCATCGAATGCGCCCTGCTCTGCCAGAAAGCGTGCAGCCGCCAGGAGGATGGCGGTGTGGCCATCGTGACCGCAGGCGTGCATCACGCCGGCATTCTGGCTGGCATAAGGCAGGCCGGTGGCCTCCTGGATCGGCAGCGCATCCATGTCGGCGCGCAGGCCAAGGGTTTTACCGCCCCCGCCCTTTTTCAGACGGGCAACCACCCCCGTCCCCGCGATGCCGGTGAACACCTCATAGCCCCATTCGGCCAGCGCCTTGGCCACCAGCGCAGAGGTCCGGTGCTCCTGGAACGAAAGCTCGGGGTGTTGGTGGATATCGCGGCGCAGCGCAATGAAGCTCTGCGCATGGCGGGCGATGCCGTTCTCCACCCGCAAGCGGTATGCGCTATGCGGCTGGGCGGCGGATTCGATGATGGCGGCGCTGTTCATCAGGCGACCCGTCGGGATTCAACAGCGTCGGGTGCCACTTCGTACCGGCTGGCCTTGCGCGGCAGGCCGAGATGGTCGCGCAGGGTCTGGCCTGTCAGGCTGCGCTCATAGCGGCCGCTGGCTTCGAGCTCGGGCAGCACATGCGCGATGAAATCGTCAAGACCTTCGGTGCTGACGGGGAACTGCAGGATGAAGCCGTCGGCGGCGCCCGCGTCCACCCAATCGATGATCTGTTCGGCAATTTTCTGGCCCGAGCCCACGAAGTTGGATTTGGGCGTGGCGGCCTGCAAGGCCACTTGCCGCAGGGTCAACCCCTGCGCTTTGGCATCGGCCTTGATGCGGTCGGTGGTGGAGCGGAAGCTGTTGCGGCCGATATCACCCAACTCGGGGAAAGCTGCATCCAGCGGGTACTGGGTGAAATCATGGTGGTCGAAATAGCGCCCCAGGTAGGCCAGCGCTTCATCAATGCCGATCAGGTTGCGCACGCGCTCGTATTTGGCGTTGGCTTCTTCATCGCTGGCGCCGGTCACGACGTTGATGCCCGGAAATATCTTCACATCGCTGGCCAACCGGCCGTGGCTGATCGCACTGGCCTTGACCTTGCGCGAGAACTCGCGCGTCTCATCCAGCGATGGTGAATGGGTGAACACAGCGTCTGCGTATTTGCCCGCAAGATCAATGCCGGCATCGGAGGAACCGGCCTGAAAGACCACGGGCTGGCCCTGGGGCGAACGCTGGATGTTGAGCGGCCCGGCCACCTGGAAAAACCGGCCTTCGTGGTCGAGCGTGTGCAGCTTGCTGCGGTCAAAGAACTGGCCGCTGTCACGGTTGCGGACAAAGGCATCGTCGTCCCAACTGTCCCACAGGCCTTGCGTGACATGCAGGTATTCATCGGCAATCTGGTAGCGCAATGCGTGCTCGGGGTGCTTGCGGCTGTAGTTCAGCGCTGAGCCTTCCAGCGGCGTGGTCACCACGTTCCAGCCTGCACGGCCGCTACTGATCACATCGAGCGAGGCGAACTGCCGGGCGATGGTGAAGGGATCGCTGTAGGAAGTGGATACGGTGCCGGCGAGCCCTATCTTGCTGGTGACAGCTGCCAGCGCCGAGAGAATGGAAATGGGCTCGAACCGGTTCAGAAAGTGGGGAAGCGATTTTTCGTTGATGTAGAGGCCATCAGCCACAAAGGCAAAGGCAATGCCATGGTCCTCCGCCTTCTGGGTGATGCGGATGTAGTGCTGCAGATTGACGCTGGCGTCGGCCGGTACGCTGGGGTGGCGCCAGGCATTCATGTGCGCGCCTGCGCCGTGCAGCATCAGACCAAAACGGATGGGGGATTTGCTCATGGTGAACTTTCGGTCAGGGTTCAGGCGGCCGTCAGCTCGGCCATTGCGGGTTGCGCGTTGGCAATCAGCTCTATCGATGCCAGGCGCTCTTCAAAAAAGGGAACCGGGGTATCGATGACGAATTCATCGATGCCGTGTTGCAGGTGCAAGGCAGTCAACGCCGCATGCACGTCGTCAGCGGTGCCCGCAATGACATGGGGGTGAGTCTCCTCCAGCCGGTAGTCGCTGACTCCGGCTTGCTGCGCAAACTCTGCGGCGGCTTCGCGGCTTGGCAGGTTGAAGCTCTGGCCCGTGGGCAAATGCAGCTTGAAGATGCGCACGTTCGCGACCAGCGCTTCAGCCTTGGCGCGGTCATCGGCGGCAAAGGCATAGACGGCCATCGATGGCGCCTGGCCGCTGAGGGGACGGTAGGCAGCGGTGGTGCTGGCAAGCAAGGCAGGGTCATCATTGAAGTGCCCGGCATAGGAAAAGCCCCAACCCAGGCGCGATGCCAGCTGTGCGCTGTCGGGAGAGGCCCCGAGCAGCACGCATTGGGGCAAGGTGCTGGGTTTGGGCAACGCGCGCGAAGCGGCCAGCGGGTGCCCGGCGGGCAGGTCGTCTCGCAAAAAACCGTTCAGATCGCTGAGCAGGCTGTCGAAATGGACGGGCTGTGACGGGTCGTGACGCGCTTGCAAGGCACGTGTGGACTGCGGCAGACCGCCGGGCGCCTTGCCAATACCCAGATCCACCCGGCCTGGCGCCAGCGCCGATAGCAGCTTGAACACCTCGGCAACCTTGTAGGGGCTGTAGTGCTGCAACATGACGCCGCCTGAGCCGATGCGGATGCGCTTGGTATGCGCCAGCAGCCAGGCAACCAGGATCTCTGGGGCGGAACCTGCGACCTCGGGGTTGCCATGGTGCTCTGCCACCCAGAAGCGGTGGTAGCCCAGCGCTTCGGCGCGCTGCGCCATGGCCAGTGTGGAGCGAAGCGCCTGGGCGGTTGAAACGCCCGGCGGAATGGGGCTTTTGTCGAGCAGCGAGAGGCGGTAGGTCATGAATAGTAGCGCTGGGCTGGCACCGGTGAATATGCGAGAAATAATATCTCTCGCCATTTCGGGCTGTTGCTACTTATTTGCAGATCGTCATGCGTAATTCGTTGCGCTATTCCGCTATTCCGCTATTCCGCTATTCCGCTATTAAATAGTTTTCTGTATTTGATAATTTCTCAACGTTTTATAACTTTCTTCTCCCCATAAAACTTACATAAATATATGAGGACTGGCTCCGCCTAGTGAATGGTAAAAGGTGACCGGCGGACAACACACCGCTGCGGCCGCATGCATCAGGTTGGCCATACCAGTCAGGAGCGCTCCGTGGCAGGTCTATCTTGTCTTCAGGGACTTCGCGCCGCCCTGTGGTTGCCGCGTAAACCAGGCGATTGCGCCCTCCTGTGCTGGAAGGCATGGGTGGTTCTGGACCCGGTCTGGGCGACTTGTCGTCTTTGCCCGTGCAGGCACCAAGGGCAGGCAGGCAAACTGCATGGCTCAGGGGTATCTGCACACTGAGGACGCTGGCTGAATAACGCCAATGCATGGATCAAAGGTAAGCCGAATGGATCCCCGCGCTCCTTGCATCGCACAGCAAATGCAATACCAGCAGACGCGCAGGCATGTTTATCATCCCGCACCCGATGCCAGTGACGCAGTTCCGAGGTACGAAGGCTTCAGGCAGATTTTGAATAGGATCTGCGCCAGCAAAGCCAATCAGAAAGCCATGACTCTCTTGTCAGTGCTTGTGATCCATTCACCGAAGGCCATCGTGAAAGGTGGTTCCCGCTGCCCTCATCGTCCTTGCAGCTAGTGCATTTGCTTGCGCCCCTTTCCTGGCCAAGGGTGGCAACCGTTCAAACCATGGCGGCAGCTCTGCCGCCCATAAGCGGTGCAGGTCACTGCTCAGGCGGGGAACAATGACGGCAAACAGGGTTTGATCCGTTCAGCCTGTGCCTGCTTCTGGCGGTGAGCCTCTTTCCCGGCCTCTGAGACTGTGAAGCAAGTGGGGGCCGATGCACGCCAGCTATGCCAGAAGTCCATGGACTGGACCCTTCTGTTCCGGTGCAGGCAAGGGTTATGCGAGCGCGGCCGCTCCATTGGCAGTGGCGGCCTACAGGGAATGCGGTGAAAACGAAAAAGCCTCAGAGCATTTCTACTCTGAGGCTTGACGTTTTGGTGCGGCTGGCAGGAATCGAACCCACGACCCCTTGGTTCGTAGCCAAGTACTCTATCCAGCTGAGCTACAGCCGCTAATTATCGATGCTATGGCGGAGAGGGAGGGATTCGAACCCTCGGTACGTTTGCACGTACGCCTGATTTCGAGTCAGGTACATTCGACCACTCTGCCACCTCTCCGCAGCGCCGAAGCTGCAATTGTAGCAGGCAATTGGAGGGTCTCGGGAAGA
>Ga0302349_1002493_pt1 | contig 11660 bp, 11 predicted proteins | sample PhyAR1_FD_202176 | JGI IMG/M metagenome (GOLD analysis project Ga0302349, IMG submission 202176) | Leaf surface microbial communities from alfalfa plants in UC Gill Tract Community Farm, Albany, California, United States - DLSL A.R1... | ecosystem: Host-associated > Plants > Phyllosphere >...
AATCGATCAGGTCCGCGAAGCGCATAACGAACTGCTTGATGCCATGATGCAAAGCTATCGTAATCTTATCCGCTTTGCCCGCCGCAATAATCTGAGCGTGTCTGCCAGTCCGCAGGATATTGGCGTGCTGACGCGTAAGCTGTACGCCGCTTTTGAAGCGCTGCCTGGCAAAGTCACCCTGGTTAATCCGCAAATCTCGCCGGATCTCTCTGAGCCAAATCTGACCTTTATTCATGTGCCGCCGGGCCGTGCCAACCGAACCGGCTGGTATCTGTACAATCGTGCGCCGAACATGGAATCTATCGTCAGCCATCAGCCGCTGGAGTATAACCGCTATCTGAACAAGTTAGTGGCCTGGGCCTGGTTTAACGGTCTGTTGACCTCGCGCACCCGCCTGTTCATTAAAGGCAATGACATTGTCGATCTGGCGAAGTTGCAGGAGATGGTTGCCGACGTATCTCATCATTTTCCGCTGCGCCTGCCTGCGCCAACGCCGAAAGCGCTCTACAGCCCGTGTGAGATCCGCCATCTGGCCATCATTGTTAACCTTGAATACGATCCAACGGCGGCTTTTCGCAATCAGGTGGTGCATTTTGACTTCCGCAAGCTGGATGTCTTCAGCTTTGGCGAGAAGCAAAACTGCCTGGTTGGCAGCGTCGATTTGCTGTATCGCAACTCGTGGAACGAGGTGCGTACGCTGCACTTTAACGGCGAGCAGGCCATGATTGAAGCGTTAAAAACGATTCTCGGTAAAATGCATCAGGATGCCGCGCCGCCTGACAGCGTTGACGTCTTTTGCTACAGCCAGCATCTGCGTGGCCTGATCCGCACCCGCGTGCAGCAGCTGGTTTCCGAGTGTATCGAACTGCGCCTTTCCAGCACTCGTCAGGAGACTGGCCGTTTTAAAGCGCTGCGCGTCGCCGGTCAGACGTGGGGATTGTTCTTTGAACGCCTGAACGTTTCCGTGCAAAAGCTGGAAAATGCTATTGAGTTTTACGGTGCGATTTCTCATAACAAACTGCACGGCCTGTCCGTTCAGGTGGAAACCCACCAGGTTGAACTTCCGGCAGTCGTTGACGGTTTTGCCAGCGAAGGGATTATTCAGTTCTTTTTTGAAGGAACGAACGACGATAATGGCTTCAACATTTATATTCTTGATGAGAGCAATCGCGCCGAAGTTTATCACCACTGTGAAGGCAGCAAAGAGGAGCTGGTGCGTGATGTGAGTCGCTTCTACTCCTCATCGCATGACCGTTTTACCTACGGCTCCAGTTTTATCAACTTCAACCTGCCGCAGTTCTACCAGATTGTGAAAATCGATGGCAGGATGCAGGTGATCCCGTTCCGTAACCAGGCTATTACTATTCCACCTGTGAATCAGGATAACGACGCCCCGCTCCTGCAGCAGTATTTTTCCTGACGCTGGCCTCACTCGCCACGCGACGGTGAGGCTCACGCTTTGGATAAACAACCTTAGCGAAAACTGACCGCCTCACCCGCCTGTTGCGTTGCGGCCTGCTCCAGGAGATCCCAGAACATGTCGCCGCTGCGATCGCATATCCACTCATCGTCTTTCAGATCAAAATGGTAGCCGCCCTGTTTAGTGGCCAGCCATACCTGATGCAGCGGCTCCTGGCGGTTAATAATAATTTTGCTGCCGTTCTCAAAGGTCAGCGTCAGCACGCCACCGTTAATCTCGCAGTCGATATCGCTGTCGCCATCCCAGTCATCAAGCTGTTCTTCAATGTTTTGCCATAGCGCGTCGGCAAGGCGATGAAATTCACTGTCGTTCATAGTGACATCCCGTTGATCAATTGTGACAAGAGTATACAGGAAAAGCGGGGGAGATTAGCGTGGCGACAGAGGCATGTATACTCGTAACGCCGTGTGAGGCGTTATCAGATTTTTACACGAACAGCTGAGATTTTTCCGCCCGTCATCCTGACAACCCAACATCATGCCTTTTCAGCTGTAGCGCCTACGGCTTTATACCTTTTTGCTAAAATTGCCGTTTAAAGATGCTTTTCGGATTTTATAAAGATCGTGGCTAAACGCTTGCTTTTACCTCTTCTCCTGCGATGATAGACAACAGAAAGCATGAACTTACAGGCAACTCTCAATGAAAAACGTTTTCCGTTCACTGGCTGTTTTACTCACGCTCTTCAGCCTGACGGGCTGCGGTCTGAAAGGACCACTCTATTTCCCACCGGCTGATGATAAAGCGCCTCCGCCGACGAAAAAGGTCGAGCCGCAAACGCAAAGCTCCACGCCGGATCGTAACGATCGTGCAACGGGTGACGGTCCTTCACAGGTTAACTACTGATCGTTTTATTCTGTAACCGCGCACATGGAGCAGATAATGCAGTTCTCAAAAATGCACGGCCTTGGCAATGATTTTATGGTCGTCGACGCGGTAACGCAGAATCTCTTTTTTTCACCAGAGCTGATCCGTCGTCTGGCGGACAGGCATCTGGGTGTAGGATTCGATCAACTGCTGGTGGTGGAGCCTCCTTACGATCCCGAGCTTGATTTCCATTACCGCATTTTCAATGCCGACGGCAGTGAAGTCTCACAGTGCGGCAATGGCGCACGCTGTTTTGCCCGTTTTGTGCGTCTGAAAGGGCTAACTAATAAGCGTGATATTCGCGTCAGCACGGCCAATGGCAGAATGGTCCTGACGGTCACGGAAAACGAGCTGGTGCGCGTAAATATGGGTGAACCCAATTTTGAGCCGTCGCAGGTGCCGTTTCGCGCTAACAAGGCGGAAAAGACCTATATTATGCGCACGGCGGAGCAGACCATACTGTGCGGCGTGGTATCAATGGGAAATCCCCATTGTGTGATTCAGGTTGATGATGTTGCTACCGCGGCGGTAGAAATGTTGGGGCCAGTCATGGAAAATCATGAGCGTTTTCCGGAGCGGGCAAACGTGGGTTTTATGCAGATCGTTAGCCGGGAACATATTCGTCTGCGCGTGTATGAGCGCGGGGCGGGTGAGACGCAAGCCTGCGGAAGCGGTGCCTGTGGGGCTGTTGCCGTTGGTATCCTGCAAGGCCTTCTGGCTGAAGAAGTTCGGGTCGAATTGCCCGGCGGACGTCTTGATATTGCCTGGAAAGGGTCGGGGCATCCGCTGTTTATGACCGGCCCGGCGACACATGTTTACGACGGATTTATCCATTTATGAAACAGATTGGGGAAGAGCAACAGAATACGCTGGCCGAACTGGACGACAGTATCGTGGCGGACTATCTGCTGCAACATCCTGAATTTTTCATTCGCAATGCCCAGCTGGTTGAGCGAATGCAGGTGCCGCACCCCGTACGCGGTGCGGTCTCGCTGGTTGAGTGGCATATGGTTCGCGCACGTAACTACATCAACCAGATGGAAGATGATATGACGCTGCTGATGGAGCAGGCCTGTGCAAACGAAAGCCTGTTTCATCGTTTGTTGAATTTACAAAATCGTCTGGCGGCGGCTGAAAGTCTCGACGATATGTTAAATCGTCTCCATCGCTGGGCGCGTGAAATGGGGCTGGCAGGCGCGACTATCCGCCTGTTTGCCGACCGCTGGCGCATTGGCGCGCCGTCACGCTTTACTCATCTGGCGCTCAATCGTCAGGCTTTTGAGCCGCTGCGTATTCAGCGTCTGGGCCAGAACAATCACTATCTGGGATCGCTAAACGGGCCCGAACTGCTGCTAATACTGCCTGAGGCGAAAGCCATTGGCTCGGTAGCACTGTCGCTGCTGGGGCATGAGGGCGATCTTGGGGTGATGATTTTTAGCAGCCGCGATCCGCACCATTATGAAAACGGGCAGGGTACGCAGCTGCTGCAGGAAATTGCGCTGATGCTTCCCGGCCTGATGCAACGCTGGATTGAACGGATATGAGCGCTCCCCGGCTACATGAATCGGTGGCACGTTTTCTGCGTTATCTCAGCGTTGAGCGCCAGCTAAGTCCCATTACGCTGCTCAACTATCAGCGCCAGCTTGAAGCGATTATTGCGCTTGCTGAAGACGCGGGACTGAAAGAGTGGGCGCAGTGCGATGCTGCAATGGTGCGCAATCTTGCCGTACGTAGCCGTCGTAAAGGGCTTGGTCCCACCAGCCTCGCATTACGTCTTTCAGCGCTGCGCAGCTTTTTCGACTGGCAGATTAGCCAGGGCATCTTAAAAGCGAATCCGGCGAAGGGAATTTCAACGCCAAAAGCCCCGCGCCACTTGCCGAAAAATATTGATGTCGATGATATGAACCGCCTGCTGGATATCGATCTTAACGATCCGCTGGCGGTGCGCGATCGGGCGATGCTGGAGGTGATGTACGGTGCCGGGCTGCGTCTTTCGGAACTAGTGGGTCTTGATATTAGACATCTGGATCTCGACACAGGCGAAGTGTGGGTGGTGGGCAAAGGCAGTAAAGAGCGCCGTCTGCCCATCGGACGTAACGCCAGGATCTGGATTGAGCACTGGCTCGATTTACGCGGATTATTCGGCAGTGACGACAATGCGCTTTTTTTATCAAAGCTCGGCAAGCGAATTTCGGCGCGAAATGTTCAGAAGCGTTTTGCCGAGTGGGGCATTAAGCAGGGGCTGAACAGTCATGTTCATCCGCACAAACTCCGCCACTCATTTGCTACTCATATGCTGGAGTCAAGTGGCGATCTGCGCGGCGTTCAGGAGCTGCTGGGTCACGCCAATCTCTCTACCACCCAAATTTATACTCATCTTGATTTTCAACATCTTGCCTCAGTATATGACGCGGCGCATCCGCGCGCCAAACGGGGGAAATAATGCGTTTTTATCGACCGCTGGGCCACATCTCAGCGCTAACGTTCGACCTGGACGATACCCTTTATGATAATCGTCCGGTGATCCTGCGAACCGAGCAGGAGACGCTGGCATTTTTACGCAATTATCATCCGGCGCTGGTGACGCTGGAGAACAGCGACTTCCAGCGCTTGCGTCAGGCGCTTCGCCAGACCGAGCCAGAAATTTATCACGATGTCACCGAGTGGCGTCGTCGTTCTGTCGAGCAGATGATGCTGGACGTCGGGCTTAACCAGGAGGAGGCCACGGCGGGAGCCGAGGCGGCGATGGTGAACTTTGCCGCCTGGCGAAGCCGTATTGAGGTGCCGCAGACGACGCACGATACGCTGGCTGCGCTGGCTAAAAAATGGCCGCTGGTGGCGATCACTAACGGTAATGCGCAGCCGGAACGGTTTGGTCTCGGCGACTATTTTGAATTTGTACTGCGTGCCGGGCCGGATGGGCGCTCTAAACCGTATCATGATATGTATCATCTGGCGGCAGAGCGGCTGGATCTTCCGCCTGGTGAAATTCTGCATGTGGGGGACGACCTGACCACCGACGTCGCTGGCGCCATTCGCTGTGGAATGCAGGCTTGCTGGATCAAACCGGAAAATGCTGACCTGATGCAGGCAACCGATAGCCGCCTGCTGCCTCATATTGAAATTTCACAGTTGGCATCCCTCTCGACGCTGATATAATCATCAGCAGTATTGTATAAATTCCCAGGGGTTCGGCGGTGAGCACCGTGCTCATTTCCTCCCGATAAGCGAACTGCCCGCAGGCAGTGCGTGGTTTTCTTGTTTTCAACGCGGCGGTGCCAATGGACGTTTCTTACCTGCTCGATAGCCTTAATGACAAACAGCGCGAGGCCGTGGGCGCAACGCGCAGCAATATGCTGGTGCTGGCGGGCGCGGGGAGCGGAAAGACGCGGGTGCTGGTGCACCGTATCGCGTGGCTATTGAGTGTAGAAAACAACTCGCCGTATTCCATTATGGCCGTCACGTTTACCAACAAAGCGGCGGCAGAAATGCGCCACCGCATTGGTCAACTGATGGGCACCACTCAGGGTGGAATGTGGGTAGGTACGTTCCACGGGCTGGCGCACCGTCTGCTGCGGGCGCACCATCTTGATGCCGGACTGCCACAGGATTTTCAGATCCTCGACAGTGAGGATCAGCTTCGCCTGCTGAAGCGTCTTATCAAAGCCATGAACCTGGATGAGAAACAGTGGCCGCCGCGTCAGGCTATGTGGTACATCAACGGTCAGAAAGACGAAGGGCTGCGCCCGCACCATATTCAGAGCTACGGTAATCCCGTAGAGCAGACCTGGCAAAAAGTGTATCAGGCCTATCAGGAGGCGTGCGACCGCGCCGGACTGGTTGATTTTGCCGAACTGCTGCTGCGTGCTCACGAATTATGGCTCAACAAACCGCATATTCTTCAGCACTACCGGGAACGCTTTTCCAATATTCTGGTTGATGAATTTCAGGACACCAACAACATTCAGTATGCCTGGATCCGCCTGCTGGCGGGTGATACCGGCAAAGTCATGATTGTTGGCGACGATGACCAGTCTATATATGGCTGGCGCGGCGCGCAGGTTGAAAATATCCAGCGCTTCCTCAACGATTTTCCCGGTGCGCAGACCATCCGTCTGGAGCAAAATTACCGCTCCACCAGTAACATTCTGAGCGCAGCCAACGCCCTGATTGAAAATAATAATGGGCGTCTGGGCAAAAAACTGTGGACCGACGGCAGTGACGGCGAGCCGATTTCACTGTACTGCGCGTTTAACGAACTCGATGAAGCGCGTTTCGTCGTGAACCGGATTAAAACCTGGCAGGAGAACGGCGGAGCGCTGGAGCACTGCGCTATTCTTTACCGCAGTAACGCCCAGTCACGCGTACTGGAAGAGGCGTTATTACAGGTCAGTATGCCGTACCGAATTTACGGTGGAATGCGCTTCTTCGAACGCCAGGAAATCAAAGATGCGCTTTCTTATCTGCGCCTGATTGCGAATCGTAACGATGATGCCGCGTTTGAGCGTGTGGTCAATACCCCGACGCGCGGCATTGGCGATCGCACGCTGGATGTGGTGCGTCAAACCTCACGCGAGCGTCAGCTTACGCTATGGCAGGCGTGCCGCGAACTGTTGCAGAACAAAGCCCTTGCCGGGCGCGCCGCCAGCGCTTTGCAGCGTTTTATGGAACTGATCGACGCGCTGGCGCAGGAAACATCTGACATGCCGCTGCACGTCCAGACCGACCGGGTGATTAAAGACTCCGGCCTGCGGACCATGTATGAACAGGAGAAAGGCGAGAAAGGCCAGACGCGTATCGAAAACTTAGAAGAACTGGTGACGGCAACGCGCCAGTTCAGCTACAACGACGAAGACGAAGATCTAATGCCGCTTCAGGCTTTTCTGTCCCACGCTGCGCTGGAAGCCGGTGAAGGGCAGGCCGATACGTGGCAGGACGCAGTACAACTGATGACGCTGCACTCGGCCAAAGGGCTGGAGTTCCCGCAGGTGTTTATCGTTGGTGTGGAAGAGGGCATGTTCCCCAGTCAGATGTCGCTTGAAGAAGGCGGGCGTCTGGAGGAAGAACGTCGTCTGGCCTACGTGGGCGTCACACGCGCGATGCAAAAGCTCACCCTGACCTACGCAGAAACTCGTCGTTTGTATGGTAAAGAAGTTTATCATCGGCCTTCACGCTTTATTGGCGAGCTACCTGAGGACTGCGTAGAAGAGGTTCGCCTGCGCGCCAGTATCAGCCGACCGGTCAGCCATCAGCGAATGGGTACCCCTGTCTCTGAAAACGATACCGGCTATAAACTGGGTCAGCGCGTCCGTCACGCCAAATTTGGCGAAGGCACTATTGTGAATCTTGAGGGCAGCGGTGAGCACAGCCGCCTGCAGGTTGCCTTCAAGGGACAAGGGATCAAATGGCTGGTGGCGGCCTACGCGAAACTTGAAAACGTGTAACCTTAAGAAAAGTATCACTATTTTGTAATATTCTGCTAGCCTTAATGTCTGAGGGGCAATTATTGCTCACTGGCGTTCCGTTGCGTGTTGACGTCAAAATTCTGCTGGCGTAACATGCGCGCACGATTACGCTAAGAGGACATTCGCCTTGGACACACCCAGTACATACTGGCTCACTATCCTGTCATCCAGGATCAACTCCTAAGGCTATCCCCTTTTGCTGATAGCCTTAGCGGTTGTCAGCGACTTTTCGTTATCCCGTCGCGCTGAGTCAGGCTGTTTAATGGTCTGAAACCCAATAGTTTCTGTGTGCCCACCGAACTGTCCGATCATTTTTTGCATTGGGAGTCCCGGTCATGCTGAGCGCATTTCAACTGGAAAAAAATCGTCTGATTCGTCTCGAAGCTGATGAAATCAATCACCTTGCCAGCTCGGTATGGGTTGATTTAGTCGAGCCGGACGATGAAGAACGACACCGCGTGCAAACGGACTTGGGCCAGAATCTGGCCACCCGCCCTGAACTGGAAGACATCGAGGCATCGGCCCGTTTTTTTGAAGATGAAGACGGTCTGCATATTCACTCCTTCTTCTTTTACGAAGATGCGGAAGATCACGCCGGTAACTCTACCGTCGCGTTTACCATCCGTGAAGGCCGGCTGTTTACGCTGCGTGAACGTGAATTACCCGCGTTTCGTTTATATCGTATGCGCGCCCGTAGTCAGGAGATGGTGGACGGTAACGCTTACGAGCTTCTTCTCGATTTGTTTGAAACCAAAATCGAACAGCTGGCGGATGAAATCGAAAACATCTACAGCGATCTGGAAAAGCTGAGCCGGGTGATCATGGAAGGCCATCAGGGTGATGAATACGATGAAGCCCTGTCTACGCTGGCAGAACTGGAAGATATCGGCTGGAAGGTACGTCTGTGTCTGATGGATACTCAGCGTGCGCTGAACTTTCTGGTGCGTAAAGCGCGTCTGCCAGGTGGGCAACTGGAGCAGGCGCGGGAGATCCTGCGCGATATCGAATCTCTGCTGCCGCATAACGAATCACTGTTCCAGAAAGTGAACTTTTTGATGCAGGCGGCGATGGGCTTTATCAACATCGAACAGAACCGCATCATCAAAATCTTCTCGGTGGTTTCCGTAGTATTCCTGCCGCCGACGCTGGTGGCGTCCAGCTACGGAATGAACTTTGAGTTTATGCCGGAACTGCGGTGGAGTTTTGGCTATCCTGGCGCGATTATCTTTATGATCCTCGCCGGGCTGGCACCGTATCTGTACTTTAAGCGTAAAAACTGGCTGTAAACTACAGCATCCCGCCAGGCCGGTTAACAATCCGGCCTGGCGGCTACGTTATCTTATCCTGCGCGTTCTGCGCTGCGTATATATCGCATCCATCACAAACACCGCCAGCGCCACCCAGATAAAGGCAAAGGTCACCATTTTGTCTGCCCCTGGATGCTCGTCATAAAATACGACGGCCAGCAGGAACATCAACGTCGGGCCAATGTACTGGAAAAATCCCAGCGTGGAGAGACGCAGACGCGTCGCCGCACCGGTAAAGCACAGCAGAGGGATAGTGGTGACCACGCCTGCGGCAATCAGCAGCAGATTCAGCGACCATGGGTTTTGTCCCATGTGGCTTGTCGCGCTGTCGGCAATACCGAATAGCCAGATTGCCGCTACCGGCAGCAGCCACAATGTTTCAACCAGCATACCGGTTTGCGCATCGACGGCAATTTTCTTACGCACCAGGCCATAGAAGGCAAAGCTAAACGCCAGCCCCAGGGCGATCAGTGGCAGGGAGCCGAATGTCCAGAGTTGAACCAGCACGCCGCAGGCTGCGAGGATAACTGCCATCCACTGCATCCGGCGAAAACGCTCGCCGAGAAAAATCATCCCCAGCACGATATTGACCAGTGGATTAATAAAATAGCCGAGGCTGGCTTCAAGCATATGATGATTATTCACCGCCCAGATAAACAGCAGCCAGTTACCGCCTATCAGCACCGCGGAAAGCGCCAGCAGAAAGATTTTCTTCGGCGTTGCCAGCAATTTTTTGACCTGGGGCCACTGCCGGCTAATGCTGATCAGGGCCAGCATGAAAAAGAATGACCAGATGACACGGTGGGTCAGAATTTCATTGGCGGGAACATAGTAAATCAACTTGAAATAGGCGGGAGCAATGCCCCAGATAAAATAAGCGGCCAGCGCGAGCAACACGCCCTGTCGCGTTTGTTTAGCATCCATCAGAAAAACTCGTTACAAAAAAGTTAAACCAGTCTACCCGAATTCACGCCTTCAACCCACCATATAAGTGGCAGTTGCGCTGGCGATATAGACCTGCTCTTCATTGTGTAATTCCACCCGGGCGACGGCGACTTTATTCCCGGCTCGCAGCAATGAGCTGGTTGCGGTAAAGCGGTTTCCGCGCCCCGGACGAAGGTAATCGACGCGCAGATCGATGGTACCCATCCGCGAAAGGCGCTGACGCAGCTCTTCTTCGCTAATCGTGTCATGGCGGGTAAGCGTACTGCCGACACAGACCAGGCCGGCAGCGACGTCCAGCGCCGAGGCAATAACACCGCCGTGCAGAATACTTTGCGCCCAGTTTCCCACCATCATCGGCTGATTATTGAAACTGACCTGAGCGAACGCTTTCTCATAGCGATCCAGCTCCAGCCCAAGGGCGCGATTGAAAGGCATATGGTAGACGAAGATTTCACCGACCAGACGAAGCGTCTCTTCAGCAGTAAGTGCAGATGACATAGCGAAGCCATTCCCTGATTGTTAATCATATGTTGATTTTATGATTGTAACTTGTTGGGTGGCAGATCGGAATCAGCTTTGATAGGCATAAAAATGAGAAATAGGTAGAATGGATGTTAGTGAGTTACAGGCAAGCATAATAATTTTATTCAGGAGCACTCAATTGAAGCGTAAGTCTTTGGCCCGGTTGACCGCGTTCGCGGCGCTAGCGCCCTTTTTTGTCTGCGCGCAGGAGGCCACTGTTAAAAAGGTTCACGATGCGCCTGCGGTGCGGGGCAGTGTTATCGCTAACCTTTTACAGGAGCATGATAATCCTTTCACGCTGTATCCATATGACTCAAACTATGTGCTTTACACATGGACCAGTGACCTTAATAAAGAAGCAATCAACACCTATAACTGGGCCGATAATGCGCGTAAAGATGAAGTGAAATTCCAGCTCAGTCTGGCATTTCCGTTCTGGCGCGGCATTCTGGGGCCGAATTCGGTGCTGGGCGCATCCTATACGCAAAAATCCTGGTGGCAGCTATCAAATAGCGGCGAGTCTTCGCCTTTTCGCGAGACAAACTACGAGCCGCAACTCTTTCTCGGTTTCGCCACCGATTATCGCCTCGGCGACTGGTCATTACGTGACGTAGAAGTCGGGTTTAACCATGACTCCAACGGTCGCTCCGATCCAACATCACGCAGCTGGAATCGCGCTTATACCCGTTTAATGGCGCAGAATGGTAACTGGCTGGTTGAAGTTAAACCCTGGTACGTCATAGGCAGTACGGATGACAACCCGGATATCACAAAGTATATGGGGTATTATCAGCTTAAACTTGGGTATGAGATAGGTGATGCCATCCTGAGTGCGAAAGGTCAATATAACTGGAATACCGGCTATGGTGGCGCAGAGCTGGGCGTAAGCTACCCGGTAAGCAAGCATGTACGCCTTTATACTCAGGTGTACAGCGGCTACGGTGAGTCGCTCATTGATTATAACTTTAATCAAACGCGGGTCGGCGTGGGCGTAATGCTTAACGACCTCTTTTAATTCACTGTAATTATTGCCTGGCGACATATTGATTTTGCAGGCGAATTTACAAAAAACCGGAA
>Ga0302349_1002498_pt1 | contig 11638 bp, 13 predicted proteins | sample PhyAR1_FD_202176 | JGI IMG/M metagenome (GOLD analysis project Ga0302349, IMG submission 202176) | Leaf surface microbial communities from alfalfa plants in UC Gill Tract Community Farm, Albany, California, United States - DLSL A.R1... | ecosystem: Host-associated > Plants > Phyllosphere >...
ATAGCGGTCTTTTTCCGCCGCAAACCCGCCTTCGCCCGTTGGACCCGGCGCGCCATCGGCGGTGAGCCAGTTACGGTAAGCCGAGACAGAACGTTGAAATTTGCCCCCGGTTGATTTGGTGTCATACCAGGTGTCATGCCAGACGCCGTCGATCAGTTGTCCCATTTTCTCTCTCCTCCGGATAGCAAAAACGAGGGAAGGTCCCTCGTTTTTTAATTCTTTCAGTATAGCCAGATTACCACTTTTTATTCAGCACACGGTCGATGCTGTATGCGCCCGGCCCGGTCACTGCCAGCAGCAGGAAGCCGCCTGAAATGGTGATGTTTTTCATAAACATCAGCTGGTTAACACCTTCCGCGAAATTGCTGTGGAAGATAAACGAGGTGATGATGGTAAAAATCACGGTGAACAGCGCCGTAGTACGGGTCAGGAAGCCGAACAGGATTGCCAGACCGCCGCCAAACTCAAGCAGGATAACCAGTGGCAGCATGAAGCCCGGAACGCCCATCGCTTCCATATACTGCTGAGTACCAGCATAACCGGTGATTTTGCCCCAGCCTGCATAGATGAACAGAACAGGCATTAAAATACGTGCAACCAGGATACCAACATCTTCTAATTTTTTCATTTTCCTCTCCAGGAATTCACTCTGTGTGCAGATGAATTAATTCAATCAATTACGGCGTGGGCCGCGGGTTTGCTGTCGATGGAGAGGATAATAAACGTGGGCGTGAATGATTGTTAGCTAGGAATACTGTCAATCTTCTTCAAAATATCTGAGGGAATGACGCCGGGTAAACGTGCTACCCGGCGTGAGGAGGGGATTAACGCAGTTGCTGTTGGCGAATGGTCGTTTGCAGCAGACGCCACGCACTCCATGCACCGAAGCCGCGTTTTGCCCAGCGCAGCAGAAAGTTAGGATGACGAACGGTGCGGATAGCCAGCACGCTACTTCCGACCAGTGCCCATGAGCGCAGGCTGAGTAACGTGTTCCATCCGCGATCGTAAGCGCCTGTCACCTCAAGCCAGTCGCGGCGACTGGCGGTGAGATCAAGACGCTGCTGTTGGATCTGGCTCAACAGCATTGCTTTGCGTTTTTGACGTTCAGCCTGATTGCTCACTATTTGTCATCCTCCAGCAGCGACCGGTCGTTGGCCAGCTCCTGACGCGTATGGCGCAGCAGGGTGGAGTGACGCACTTTGCGCATCGTCCAGATCCCGCCGATAAGCGCCGCGAGAAGCAGTACCACCGTGGTGCCGATCATCACATTAAGACGATATTGTGGATCGACTGCCCAAATAATGAGAACCATCAGACTCATCAGACCAAAAGCGGCGAACAGCATGGTCAGTCCCAGCATCAGGAGTAACTGGAAGAGGTTTGCTTTTTCTTCTTCCAGTTCGACCACGGCCAGCCGCACACGCGTTTCCACCATTTCTACAATGATGGTGACAATGCGCTGCCCGATACCCAATACGCTTTTTGCAGGCCCGTGTGTTTGACGTGAATCTGCCATATTAGCGCCGTGAAGTTAGCAGCACACCCAGTACCACACCAATCGCGGCACCGATGCCTACTCCTGTCCAGGGGTTTTCGCGAACGTATTCGTCCGCTTTGGTTGCCGCTTCACGCGTTTGTTTCGCGATGACGTCGCTGGTTTCACCCAGGCGATAACGGCTTTCATGCAGTGCGCGTTCCGCTTTACTGCGCAGCTTACTCAACTCTTCTTTCGATTTTTCCCCGGAGCTGTTCAGCACTTCTTCCAGGGTATCGGTCAGGGATTTCAACTCAGTGCGCAGATGTTCCGAAGTGGTATCTTTAGACATAGTTCTCTCCAGTGAGTGAGTGTTAACTTCCTTTAATAATCACGAGCCTCAAGCGCTTTCAGTTCGTTCTGTGCTTCTTGCAGCTTATGTTCACGTTTGGTCACTTTATCCGCATCGCCCTTTTGCTTCGCTTCCTGAAGATCTTGCTTACGTTCAGCAATCTCTTCTTTCTGCCCGGCAATTTTCTTCTGGTGATCTGCACGTAACTTGCTGTCCGTACAGTTTGCTCTGACTTCTTTGAGTGCTTTGTTCAGACCGTCAATCCGGCTCTGATTATTGTGCTTCTGGGCGTAAGTGATTTCCTTTTGTATGTCTTGCTCTTTTTCCTGACAAAGGGAAACAGCCTGTGAAGCGGTACTCAAAGAAATAAGGGCTAACGCCAGCGCAATGCGGTATTTCATTCGTAAAACCTTCCATTGTTGCCCGGCAGCGCAACGCGATGCCGATATCCAGTTGATGAGAAGAGTTACAACGTGCCCGTCTGTTAAGCATAGTAACTAACGGAGAGAACACCAAAGTAGGTGAAAAGATTCGGAATAATTGAAGTCACTAACCCAGGCGATGTGGCGTGTCACGTAACCGCGACAGCCAGGCGGCGGTATGGTCGTCATCGTCCTGTAACGCGATGATATAACCGTGCGGCAGGGTACGATCGAGCACCACTTTTGCCGCCGCGCTCTGGGCGCTGGAGTCGAATTTGATGAGTAAAGTATCGTTTTGCGGGGTGATACTTTTAAAGCGAATGCCATTGGCGTCCAGATGATGCCAGATGGAGAAGCCATCCGGCACGCTAACGCTCTGGCTGGCCGGGCGGATGGCCAGCGTTGATTCCCGCTGCTGTAACGTTGCCCACGCGACAAACAGGACGCTGAACGCGACAAGTAACGTCAGCATCAGGGCGAAACGCCTTACGGCAACGCGTTGAGTAAACATCTTATTCCCTGTTCCCATGTTTCTTTTTCCACAGCACCACCAGCGAGCCGATGAGTCCAAACACCAGCAGTACCACCGGCAACAGCATCAGGCAGGACATCAGCGCATCTTCGTATTTGAGAAATACGGGCGTTTTGCCCAGCAAATAACCCAGCGTCGTCAGGATCACGACCCACAGCAGACCGCTTGCCCAGTTGAAAAACTGAAAGCGCGCGTTATTCAGACCCGAAAGTCCGGCAATAGTTGGTAACAATGTGCGAACAAAGGCAATAAAACGACCAATCAGTAGCGCAGAGAGCCCATGTTTATGAAACATATGGTGTGCACGCTGGTGGTAATGTGCGGGCAGGTGTGAAAGCCAGTTTTGTACAATACGGGTATTTCCCAGCCATCGGCCCTGAATATAACTGACCCAGCAGCCGAGGCTTGCCGCGGCGGTTAACAGCAGAATGGTCTGCGGATAGCCCATCGCACCTTTGGCGATCAACACGCCAACCAGCACCAGCAGGCTGTCGCCGGGCAAAAACGCGGCGGGAAGCAGGCCGTTTTCCAGGAACAAAATCATAAACAAAACAAAATAAAGCATGCCAATCATGGAGGGATTTGCCAGCGTCTCATAATCCTGGCTCCACAACGCGTTAAGTAACTGGGTAAATAGTTCCATTCAGTATTCCTGGTACATCGGTTAACGTCACGCGGGACACAGAGAGCCAAAAGCACGGCGATATTATCGTTATTTCATTATGGTCGCTCGTGGGTAAAGCAGAGTGCAGCTAAACCGGGGGTCTCTGTAAACATACGCAATGGCAAAGTGCATCTAATTGTAACAAACCCCCAGATTCTGCGTCACAGAATTTGCAGGCTGTTGAGGAATGATTTTGCTTGCGGGGGAGGGGGGTGACCAGCCTATTTACAAAGGCTGACACTCTATACCGTTAGCTTACTGCGAAATAAGCGCAGGCGCAGTCACGCCCGCACAGAAAAAAGAAAGCGCTTATTTTACCGCGCTTGCCACAGTATCGAGGTGAACGACCGGATTATCGGCAAAAAGATAGCGGTCGGCGTTGAATTCGAAGTCATCGCTGGTTTCGTTAAACAGCATCTGTTTGGTGTTTTCCAGGTGCTGCCACATCGCCAGTTTTGCGGCGTGCGGATCTTTACGAATCAGGGCCTTAAGGATTTGATCGTGGTCGTCGCACCAGTTATCCACGGTGCGTAAATCGATGTGATCGTGCAGTTTCTTCCAGTACGGGTTGTGCACGCGCTGAGTCCACATTTTTTCAACGATTGCCGCCAACGCCGTATTTTGTGTGGCAAGCGCCACCTGAACATGGAACTGCAAATCCCATTCGGAGTCGCGGAAGCATTTTTCTTTGCGCGCGTTATCCTGGATTTCCATCAGCTTCATGATGTCCTGTTTGGTCACCTGGGTGGCAGCAAACTCGGCGATATTACTTTCAATAAGCTGGCGGGCCTGCAACAACTCGAACGGACCGTAGTTGGCAAACTCCAGTGATTCATCCGGGGTTTGATGATGTTTAGCCTGGCTGGACACCACATGGATGCCGGAGCCTTTACGCACTTCGACGTAGCCCTCAACCTCCAGCATGATGATCGCTTCACGCACCACGGTGCGGCTGACGCTTTTTTCATCCGCAATAAAGCGTTCTGCAGGCAATTTATCACCGACAAGATACACGCCGTTTTCAATGCGGCTCTTTAGCTCAGCGGCGAGCTGCTGATACAAACGACGTGATTCGGTGATTTCCATATGCGCTCCAGGCAAGATGAAATAAATTAGATTTGTTATACCACTTTTGCGCCATTCTCACCACCGCAGATAGCAAAAATGCCGCCCTGGATAACAGAGCGGCATTTGGGATAATGCATGATGCATTAATTCAAAACGTTAGTGCTGCGTTGCCGGTCCGCCGACGCCGCGCTTCTCTTCTTCGAGTTCCGCCGCCGACTTACTCTTCAGTACGGTCCAGATAACAATCGCACCCAAGATGTCGAATACTGCCAGCACAGCGAACAGCGGGCTGAAGCCGATGGTATCAGCCAGCGCACCGACCACCAGAGCAAACATGGTGCTCGCAGTCCAGGCTGCCATACCGGTCAGGCCGTTAGCCGTTGCCACTTCGTTACGACCAAACACGTCAGAGGAGAGGGTGATCAGTGCGCCAGACAGAGACTGGTGCGCAAAACCACCGATGCACAGCAGACCGATTGCAACATACGGGCTGGTGAACAGGCCGATCATGCCTGGGCCTATCATCAGTACCGCACCCATGGTCACCACCATTTTACGGGAGACGATCAGGTTCACACCGAACCAGCGCTGGAACAGCGGCGGCAGGTAACCACCCACGATGCAACCGAGGTCAGCGAACAGCATTGGCATCCACGCAAACATCGCGATCTCTTTCAGGTTAAAGCCGTAGACTTTAAACATGAACAGCGGGATCCAGGCGTTAAAGGTACCCCAGGCCGGTTCTGCCAGGAAACGCGGCAGTGCGATACCCCAGAACTGACGGGTGCCCAGAATCTGCCATACGGACATTTTTTTGCCGTTGTTAGTCTGGTGCTGCGCTTCCTGACCACCAATGATGTACTGGCGTTCTTCTTCAGACAGTTTCTTCTGATCGCGCGGGTGTTTGTAGAAAATCAGCCATGCCATTGCCCAGGCGAAGCTCAGTACGCCGGAGATAATGAACGCCAGCTGCCAGCTATGCATGACGATTGCCCACACCACCAGCGGCGGCGCAATCATCGCACCAATAGAGGAACCGACGTTGAAGTAGCCCACTGCGATAGAACGTTCTTTCGCCGGGAACCACTCGGACGCAGCTTTCAGGCCCGCCGGGATCATCGCGGCTTCAGCAGCACCCACGGCACCACGCGCCAGCGCCAGACCGCCCCAGCTTCCTGCCAGCGCAGTCGCGCCGCAGAAGATTGCCCAGGTCACGGCGAAAACGGCGTAGCCAACTTTGGTACCGAGGATATCCAGCACATAGCCCGCAACAGGCTGCATGATGGTGTAAGCCGCCGAGTAGGCTGCAATAATATAGGAGTATTGCTGCGTGGAGATGTGTAACTCTTCCATCAGCGTTGGCGCAGCCGCAGCAATGGTATTACGCGTCAAGTAGCCTAACACGGTGCCCAGTGTCACCAGCGCTATCATGTACCAACGTAACCCTTTAATTTTACGCATGTAAACCTCATCGTTATGTAATTTTCCGCTTTCAGCGGTTCATCACCTGCTCGTAAACAGAGGATGTTATGTAACGGGGGCGAACCGGGAGGCGTTCCCGGTACGGCCCAAACCTTGCCATCAGTGTTCGTGCGAAATTCGGTTTCCGTACCGTTAACCTGGATGAATGAATCACCTGTAATGCATTCCGTCGGCGTATGAATTGCGACGGCAGCAAGATAACTTGTCATACAACTTTAAAAGGTGAGTGACATCACAAAAGTGTTTTTCTTTGTGTGGTTATCGTTCTGCTCAGATGAAGCCAGAGCTGGCGCGGGCTGGCGGGTTGTTTACTCCCTTCAGAGTAATTTTTTTGTCCGCTTTTATTGATCTAACTCACGAAAATATCTTCGGCCTATAGAAATTGGTGTGATAACTTTGTCAGCATTAAGGCATGCATCTACGCACTCGCTAAGAGGAAGACGATAATGACCCCGTTTATGACCGAAGATTTTCTATTAGATACCGAATTTTCCCGCCGTCTGTACCATGATTACGCGAAAGATGAGCCGATTTTCGATTATCACTGCCATTTGCCGCCGCAGCAGATCGCTGAAGACTACCGTTTTAAAAATCTGTATGACATCTGGTTGAAAGGCGACCACTATAAGTGGCGTGCCATGCGTACCAACGGTGTGCCTGAGCGTCTGTGTACTGGCGACGCCTCTGATCGCGAGAAATTTGACGCGTTTGCCGCCACCGTACCGCACACAATTGGCAACCCGTTATACCACTGGACACATCTTGAGCTGCGTCGCCCGTTTGGTATTACAGGTAAAGTTCTGTCACCTGCGACTGCCGATGAAATCTGGACGATGGGTAACGAACTGCTGGCGCAGGACAAATTCTCCGCGCGCGGCATCATGCAGCAGATGAATGTGAAAATGGTCGGCACCACTGACGATCCGATCGATTCCCTGGAGCACCACGCTACCGTGGCAAAAGACACCACCTTTAGCATCAAAGTGCTGCCGAGCTGGCGTCCGGATAAAGCGTTCAATATTGAACTGGCGACCTTTAATGACTACATGGCGAAACTGGGCGAAGTCTCTGACACTGAGATCCGCCGCTTTGCCGACCTGCAAACTGCACTGACCAAACGCCTGGATCACTTTGCTGCCCACGGCTGTAAAGTCTCTGACCACGCGCTGGATGTGGTGATGTTTGCTGAATCTAACGAAGCTGAACTCGACAGCATCCTCGCGCGCCGCCTCTCCGGTGAAACGCTGAGCGAACATGAAGTTGCCCAGTTCAAAACTGCCGTGCTGGTGTTCCTCGGCGCAGAATATGCACGTCGTGAATGGGTACAGCAGTACCACATCGGTGCACTGCGTAATAACAACCTGCGTCAGTTCAAACTGCTTGGGCCGGATGTGGGCTTTGACTCCATCAACGACCGTCCGATGGCGGAAGAGCTGTCCAAACTGTTGAGCAAACAGAACGAAGAAAACCTGCTGCCGAAAACCATCCTTTACTGTCTGAACCCGCGCGATAACGAAGTGCTGGGCACCATGATCGGTAACTTCCAGGGTGAAGGGATGCCGGGCAAAATGCAGTTCGGTTCCGGCTGGTGGTTTAACGATCAGAAAGACGGCATGGAACGTCAGATGACACAACTGGCACAGCTGGGTCTGTTAAGCCGTTTCGTGGGCATGCTGACCGACAGCCGCAGCTTCCTGTCCTATACCCGTCACGAATACTTCCGCCGCATCCTGTGCCAGATGATTGGTCGCTGGGTGGAAAACGGCGAAGCTCCGGCAGACATTCAACTGCTGGGCGAGATGGTGAGAAATATCTGCTTTAACAATGCGCGTGACTACTTCGCGATTGAACTGAACTAAGGCCGTTTGAGGTTGATATGCAATACATCAAGATCCATTCGCTGGACAACGTCGCAGTAGCACTGGCTGACCTGGCGGAAGGCGCAGAAGTGACCGTAGATAATCACACTGTGAAACTTCGCCAGGCTGTGGGGCGCGGGCACAAATTTGCCCTGCACACCATTCATCAGGGCGAAAACGTCGTGAAATACGGTTTGCCTATTGGTCACGCCACGGCGGAAATCGCTGAGGGTGAGTACATTCACTCCCACAATGCCCGCACTAACCTGAGCGATCTGGATGAGTATAGCTATCAACCTGATTTTCAGGCAGAAGAAGCGCAGGCGAACGATCGTGACGTTGAGATCTATCGCCGTGATAACGGTGAAGTGGGGATCCGTAATGAACTGTGGATCCTGCCGACCGTAGGCTGCGTGAACGGCATCGCCCGTCAGATCCAGAGTCGTTTTCTGAAAGAAACCCACGATGCCGAAGGCACCGACGGCGTGTTCCTGTTCAGCCACACCTATGGCTGTTCACAGTTGGGTGACGATCACATCAACACCCGCACCATGCTGCAAAACATGGTGCGTCATCCGAATGCGGGTGCGGTGCTGGTGATTGGCCTTGGCTGTGAAAACAACCAGGTTGACGCCTTCCGCGAAACACTGGGTGAGTTCGATCCTGAGCGCGTTCACTTCATGGTCTGCCAACACCAGGAAGACGAAGTGGAAGCGGGCCTGGAGCATATGCACCAGCTGTATGAAGCGATGCGCCACGACAAACGCGAGCCGGGTAAACTGAGCGAGCTGAAGTTTGGCCTCGAGTGCGGCGGCTCGGACGGTCTGTCCGGCATTACCGCCAACCCGATGCTGGGGCGTTTCTCTGACTACGTGATCGGCAACGGCGGGACCACTGTGCTGACCGAAGTGCCGGAAATGTTTGGTGCCGAGCAGATCCTGATGAGTCACTGCGTGGACGAAACCACGTTTGAAAAAACCGTCACCATGGTGAACGACTTCAAACAGTATTTCATCGCGCACAATCAGCCGATCTATGAGAACCCATCACCGGGCAACAAAGCGGGCGGGATTACCACGCTTGAAGAGAAATCCCTCGGCTGTACGCAGAAAGCGGGCGCAAGCCAGGTGGTTGACGTTCTGCGCTACGGCGAGCGTCTGCAAAAACACGGCCTGAACCTGCTCTCCGCGCCGGGTAACGATGCGGTGGCGACCAGTGCGCTGGCTGGTGCCGGTTGTCACATGGTGCTGTTCTCGACCGGTCGCGGTACGCCATACGGCGGTTTTGTGCCGACGGTGAAAATCTCCACCAACAGCGAACTGGCGGCGAAGAAAAAGCACTGGATCGACTTTGATGCAGGCCAGCTGATCCACGGCAAAATGATGCCGCAACTGCTGAATGAATTCGTGGATGTGATCGCGGAGATCGCCAGCGGCAAGCAGACCTGTAACGAGCGCAATGAATTCCGCGAACTGGCGATTTTCAAAAGCGGCGTGACCCTGTAAACCTGTTCCCGGGCGGCGCTTGCACCGCCTGGCGACAAAATCTGTGCATAACAAACGGCGCTTCTTTCCTGAAGCGCCTTTTTTATGTTTCATAAGGACTCTCCATGACCGCATATTGGCTGGCTCAGGGCGTTGGCGTCCTCGCCTTTCTGATTGGCATCACCACCTTCATCAACCGCGATGAACGGCGCTTCAAACTCCAGCTTTCGTTATACAGCGCCACCATCGGTGTGCATTTTTTCCTGATGGGCGCGATGCCTGCGGGGATGAGCGCGGAGCTCAACACCCTGCGCACCATTATTTCGCTCTACACGCGCAGGCTGTGGGTGATGTTTGTGTTTATCTCCCTCACGCTGATTCTGGGGCTGGCAAAGCTGCATCACGCCATGGAACTGCTGCCGATTGCCGGAACCGTCGCCAGCACCTGGGCGCTGTTTCGCTGCAAAGGGCTGACCGTGCGCTGCGTGATGTGGTGTTCCACCGCCTGCTGGGTGGCGCATAATTTCTGGCTGGGATCGATTGGTGGAACGCTGATTGAAGGCAGCTTTCTGGTGATGAACGGGCTGAACATTATCCGCTTCTGGCGGATGCAGCAGCGGGGAATCGACCCGTTTAAAGTGGAAAAAGAGCTGGAAGAAAATCCCCCCGCCGCCCGATAGCTGCGGGGGGTAAAACTTAACTGCGCAGGGCGTTTTTCGCCAGACGCTCATCTTCCGCCTGACAGGCTGCGGCGGTGAACAGTACGTCGGTAGAGGAGTTCAGCGCGGTTTCGCAGGCATCCTGCAACACGCCGATAATGAAGCCCACGGCGACAACCTGCATGGCAACATCGTTCGGAATACCGAACATATTACAGGCCAGCGGGATCAACAGCAGAGAACCGCCCGCCACGCCGGATGCGCCACAGGCGCACAGCGACGCCACCACGCTCAGCAGTAAGGCCGTCGGTAAATCCACCGCAATACCCAGCGTATTAACCGCCGCCAGCGTCAGCACGGTGATGGTGATCGCCGCACCCGCCATATTCACCGTGGCTCCCAGCGGAATCGACACGGAATAGGTATCGCGGTCCAGATTCAGCTTTTCAGCCAGCGCCATGTTGACCGGAATGTTAGCCGCCGAGCTACGGGTAAAGAAGGCGGTCACGCCGCTTTCACGCAGGCACAGCAGCACCAGCGGGTACGGATTGCGACGGATCTTCCAGAACACCAGCAGCGGGTTAATCACCAGCGCCACCAGGAACATGCAGCCGATCAGCACCATCAGCAGGTGCGCATAGCCGTACAGCGTGGCAAAACCGGTTTCCGCCAGCGTAGAGGCGACCAGACCGAAAATCCCGAACGGCGCACAGCGGATCACGATTTTCACCATAAAGGTCACGGCTTCAGAGACGTCATTGATCAGGCTTTTGGTGGATTCACTGCCGTGGCGCAGCGCAAAACCGAGGCCAATTGCCCACACCAGAATGCCGATATAGTTTGCGTTTAGCAGGGCGTTAACAGGGTTAGACACCATGCTCAGCAGCAGACCGCGCAGCACTTCCACAATGCCCGCAGGCGGAGTGATGTCGGTTGCGCCTGTCACCAGTTGCAGGGTCGACGGGAACAAAAAGCTAAAGACCACGGCGGTGAGTGCCGCCGAGAAGGTGCCTACCAGATACAGCACGAGGATAGGGCGGATATTGGTTTTCTGACCGTGCTTGTGATTGGCAATCGACGCCATCACCAGCATCAAAACCAGCACCGGGGCGACGGCTTTCAGTGCGCCGACGAAAAGTGTTCCCAGCAGGCCCGCAGCGAGCGCGGCGGGTTTTGAGATCCATGCGAGCAGTATGCCCAGCACTAAACCAATAAGAATTTGTTTGACCAGACTGCCGTGTGCCAGCCGCTGTAGCAGGCCTGTGGAGCGTTGCGTACTCATGAAGAATTCCTTAAAGGATGTTGTGAATCCATCCCGGACATCCTCTAAAGGGACGTTCTGACGGGATGTAACAAATGTTTGCAGAAGTGAGTATACGCATTACAGGATGACAGGAAAGAATAAGGCGCTGGATAGCAGGGGTTCATCGCGTTTTTTAACTATTTGATAACGTATTTGTGACATGAGCAACAATTAAACCCCCTCCCTGGCAGGAGAGGGTTCTGTGGATCACTCTTGCAGACGTTTTTTGTCGTTCTGGTGATTAACCCAGGCGTTAATCAGCAGCGTCAGCGCCAGGATGCCGCCCACCACGCCAAGGGAAATAGCGATCGGGATATGGTAGAAATCGATAATCAGCAT
>Ga0302349_1002499_pt1 | contig 11637 bp, 9 predicted proteins | sample PhyAR1_FD_202176 | JGI IMG/M metagenome (GOLD analysis project Ga0302349, IMG submission 202176) | Leaf surface microbial communities from alfalfa plants in UC Gill Tract Community Farm, Albany, California, United States - DLSL A.R1... | ecosystem: Host-associated > Plants > Phyllosphere >...
CGACCCCCTGCGTGTGATGCAGGTGCTCTCCCAGCTGAGCTAATCAGCCATCCCCTTCGGGTGACGCGCATTCTCCTCGTAGCCCCTTGATCCGTCAAGGATTTTTCCAATTTTATTTTCTACGGGCGCTATTCCAGGTAGATCATCTTGCGGGTCATGCCGCCGTCCAGGGTGATGGCCTCCCCGGTGATGAAACCGGCGTTGCCGCCGAGCAGCCAGGCCACGCAGGCCGCCACGTCTTCCACCGTCCCTACCCGTCCGACCGGATGCTGCTCGTGATCGGCGGCGGACAGCGGTTCGGCCGCGCGGACATGGGCATCGCGCGCGTCGATCCAGCCCGGGCAGAGGGCATTCACCCGCACTTCCGGGCCCAGGCTGATGGCCAGGGCATGGGTCAGGGCCAGCAAACCGCCCTTGCTCGCGGCATAGGCCTCGCTGTGGGGCTCGGACTGCTGTGCCCGGGTCGAGGCGATGTTGACGATGGCGCCCTGCTGCTCGCGCAGATAGGGCGCGCAATGCTTGGCCATCAGCATGGGGCCGTCCAGATTCACCCCGAGCACCTTGCGCCACTCGGCCAGCGCCAGGCTTTCCAGCGGCTGACCCTGAGCGGTGGCGAGACCGGCGTTGTTGACCAGGGCGTCCAGCCGACCGAACTGGCCGATCACCTGGGCCACGGCGGCTTCCACCTGGGCCTCGTCGGCCACGTCCAGGGCCACGAACCAGGCGCGCTCACCCAGGGCGGCGGCCACCTTGGCGCCGCGCTCCTGCTCGATGTCGGCCACCACCACCCGCCAGCCTTCGGCTACCAGCCAGGCGGCGATACCCAGCCCGATCCCACGCGCCGCGCCGGTGACCAGGGCGACGCGCAGCTCTACCGGTGCAAACGTCAGACTCATAGCGCCGCCAGTCCGCGGGCCAGGTCCTGGCGCAGATCGCCCAGGTCTTCGAGACCCACGGCGATGCGGATCAGGCTGTCGCTGATCCCAGCATTGGCGCGTTCGGCCGGCGACAGCCGCCCGTGCGAGGTGGTCGCCGGGTGGGCGATGGTGGTCTTGGTATCGCCCAGGTTGGTGGTGATGGAGATCATCCGGGTGGCGTCGATGAAGCGCCAGGCGGCGTCGCGCCCACCGGCCACCTCGAAGCTCACCACGGCGCCAAAGGCCGACTGCTGGCGGCACGCCAGCTCATGCTGCGGATGGCTTTCCAGGCCGGCGTAGTGGACCCGCTCGACGCCGGGCTGGCCTTCCAGCCAGCGCGCCAGCTCCAGTGCGGTCTGGCTGTGCGCCTGCATGCGGATCTTTAGCGTCTCCAGACCCTTGAGGAACAGCCAGGCGTTGAAGGGACTCAGGGTAGGCCCTGCGGTACGCAGGAAACCCACCACCTCCTTCATCTGCTCGGCACGACCGGCGACCACGCCGCCCATGCCACGGCCCTGACCGTCGATGTACTTGGTCGCCGAATGGATGACGATGTCGGCACCCAGCGCCAGCGGCTTCTGCAGCGCCGGGGTGCAGAAGCAGTTGTCGACCGCCAGCAGCGCGCCCTGGGCATGGGCGATCTCGGCCAGGGCGGCGATGTCCACCAGCTCGGCCAGGGGATTGGACGGCGACTCGACGAAGAACAGCCGGGTGTTGGGCTTGCAGGCGGCCTGCCAGGCGTCCAGATCGGCCAGCGGCGGATAGTCCACCTCGATGCCGAAGCGCTTGAAGTACTTCTCGAACAGGCTGATGGTCGAGCCGAACACGCTGCGCGAGACCAGCACGTGGTCGCCGGCGCTGCACAGGCTCATGACCATGGCCAGGATGGCCGACATGCCCGAGGCGGTGGCCACCGCCTGCTCCGCCCCTTCCAGGGCCGCGATGCGGGTCTCGAAGGTACGGACGGTGGGGTTGGTGTAGCGCGAATAGACGTTGCCCGGCACCTCGCCGGCGAAGCGCGCCGCGGCATCCGCGGCGGTGCGGAACACGTAGCTGCTGGTCAGGAACAGGGCTTCGCCATGCTCGCCTTCCGGCGAGCGCTGCTGCCCTGCCCGCACCGCCAAGGTCTCGAAGGCCGCGCCCTCGAGATCACTGTCCAGGCGTCCGGCATCCCAGTCTTGGCTCATGTGCAGCTCCTTAGTCGTTGTAGAGATCGATGATGGCGCTGACCGCCTTGTGCTTGACCTTGGCCGCGTCGTTGCGCGCCTGCTCGATCCGATTCAGATAGGCGGCATCGACGTCGCCGGTGATGTACTCGCCATCGAACACGGCGCAGTCGAACTGCTCGACCTTGGGTGCCTTGCGGGTGCGCACGGCTTCCTGCAGGTCCTGCAGATCCTGATAGATCAGCCAGTCGGCGCCGATCAGCTCGCCGACTTCCTCGGTGGTGCGGCCATGGGCGATCAGCTCGTGCACGCTGGGCATGTCGATGCCGTAGACGTTGGGGAAGCGCACCGCCGGCGCCGCCGAGCAGAAGTAGACCTTCTTGGCGCCGGCTTCGCGGGCCATCTGGATGATCTGCTTGCAGGTGGTACCGCGGACGATGGAGTCGTCCACCAGCATCACGTTCTTGCCGCGGAATTCCAGTTCGATGGCGTTGAGCTTCTGGCGCACCGACTTCTTGCGCGCGGCCTGGCCGGGCATGATGAAGGTCCGGCCGATGTAGCGGTTCTTGACGAAGCCCTCGCGGAACTTGACGCCCAGGTGGTTGGCCAGCTCCAGCGCCGCGGTGCGGCTGGTGTCCGGAATCGGGATGACCACGTCGATGTCGTGCTCGGGGCGCTCGCGCTGGATCTTCTCGGCGAGCTTCTCGCCCATGCGCAGGCGCGCCTTGTACACCGAGATGCCATCGATGATGGAATCCGGACGCGCCAGGTAGACGTGCTCGAAGATGCAGGGCGCGTATTGCGGATTCTGCGCGCACTGGCGGGTGTAGAGGCGACCGTCCTCGGTGATGTACACCGCTTCGCCCGGCTCCAGATCGCGGATCAGGGTAAAGCCGAGCACGTCGAGGGCGACGCTCTCGGAGGCGATCATGTACTCCACGCCGTATTCGGTGTGACGCTGGCCGAAGACGATGGGACGGATGGCGTTGGGATCGCGGAAGCCGACGATGCCGTAGCCGGTGACCATGGCCACCACGGCATAGCCGCCACGGCAGCGCTCATGGACCTCGGAGACCGCGGCGAAGACGTCGTCCTCGGTCGGCTGCAGCTTGTTGCGCACCGCCAGCTCGTGGGCGAAGACATTGAGCAGCACCTCGGAATCGGAGGTGGTGTTGACGTGGCGCAGATCGGATTCGTAGATCTCGCGGGACAGCTGCTCGACGTTGGTCAGGTTGCCGTTGTGCGCCAGGGTGATGCCATAGGGCGAGTTGACGTAGAACGGCTGCGCCTCGGCGGAGCTGGAACTGCCGGCGGTGGGATAGCGCACATGACCGATGCCCATGTGGCCGACCAGGTGCTGCATGTGCCGCTGCTGGAAGACGTCGCGGACCAGGCCGTTGTCTTTGCGCAGGAAGAGTTTACCGTCCAGGCTGGTGACGATACCGGCGGCATCCTGACCGCGATGTTGAAGGACGGTGAGCGCGTCGTACAAAGACTGGTTGACGTTCGTCTTGCCCACGATACCTACGATGCCACACATGTGACGCGACCCCACTGTTTCAAGTGATGCGACGGCGGACCATCGCAGGATGACCCCGCAAAGCGAGGCCTGGAAAAGCGTTCAAGGAGCCTTGGGCCCCAGCTGCGGCAGCAGTTGCAGACTGGGCATGGGCGTCGCGCCCAGCCACTGGCCGGCAAAGCCCAACAGCAGATTCTTCGACCAATCGGCCACCAGCAGAAAATGTGGAACCAGCACCGACTGCTGCCACCAGCCATCCTGCTGGACCGGCCCCAGGCTCAACAGTCCTACGGCCACGGTGATCAGCAAGGCACCGCGGGCGGCGCCAAAGGCCATGCCGAGAAAGCGATCGGTGCCCGACAATCCGGTGACGCGGATCAGTTCGCCAAGCAAGAAGCTCACCAGGGCGCCCACCAGCAGCGTCAGCACGAAAAGAATGACACAGGCGGCGATCACTCGCCCGGACGGCACCTGAATATAGTCGACCAGATAGGTGGACAGCGCTCCACCGAAGACCCAGGCCACGCCACCGGCGACGATCCAGGTGGCCAGTGACAACGCTTCCTTGACGAAGCCGCGCCTGAGACTGATCAGGCTGGAAACGATGACAACGGCGACGATCGCCCAGTCCACCCAGGTGAAGCCCACGGCAAGGTCCACTTACAAAAAGGCCCTGCATTCTAGCAGAGCCTTGTGACCGGGTTAACCGCGCTCCGGCTGAAAGCGCACGACGAAACCCTTGACGCCATTCTGCTTGTTGAGCTGATCGCGCAGCCGATCCGCCTCGCTGCGCTCTATCACCGGCCCGACGAAGACGCGATTCATGCCATCGGCGGTGCGCACATAGGCGTTGTAGCCCTGGCTGCGCAGCTTGGCCTGCAGGGCGTCGGCGCTGGGCCGGGACGACAGGCTGGCGAGCTGGACCGACCAGCTGTTGGGCAGATTGGCCGCACCCAGACCGGAATCCGGCTTGGCCGCCGGCGCCGGAGTGGCCGCGGGTGCCGCTGGCGCGCTGGCGACGGGCGCCGGGGCAGCGGGCGCCTTGGCGACCGGCGCAGCCGGTTGCGGCTGGGCAGGCGCGGGGGTCACCGGTGCATTCTGCGTCGGCGCTTGGCCGGCGGTACCGGCAATGGGGGTCTGCGGCTTGCCGAGCGGCTTGGCCGGCTCGTCCGGCACCACCACCACGGGCGGCGCCTCGGGCGTCTGCACCGGCTGCACCTCGGTCGCGGGCACGCTGGGTGCGGCCGGCTGGGGCGGTGCCTCGACCGCCACCTTGCGGGCGTCGTCCTGGCGATTGAAGAGCATGGGCACGAAGATGATGATCAGCGCCAGCAGCACCAGCGCTCCGATGACTCTTTGCTTGAGCATGGGTTATGCCTCCGCGGATTCGGATGGGGAAGACAGCTGCGCGAGCACCTCGGCGACGCTGTAGAAGGAGCCGAACACGACAACCTCGTCGTCGGCCGCACTGGCGGCCAGTTGCGCCTCGAAGGCGGCCAGCAGGGAAGCATGGGCCTCGGCCTGGGCACCGCGCGCCGCCAGCAGTGCGGCCACCTCGGCACCGTCGCGACTGCGCGGGGTCGGCAGGGTCGCCACCGCCCAGCTGGCGAACAGGCCCTCCAGGGGCGCCAGGATGCCGTCCAGGTCCTTGTCGGCCAGGACGCCGAACACCGCGCGACGCACACCGGCGATCGGCTTCATGGCCAGGCGCCGGGCCAGGTACCGGGCGGCATGGGGATTGTGGGCCACGTCCAGCAAGACGCTGCGAGCCTCCCCTGCCCGCTCGACCTGGCGGCGATCGAGTCGTCCGGTCATACGCGTCGCCTGCAGGGCCGCGGCGATCCGCTCCGGCAGCCAGGGCTGGTCGAGCAAGGCGTAGGCCTGCAAGGCCAGGGCGGCATTTTCCATGGGCAGGTCGAGCAACGGCAGACCGGGCAGCACCAGGGCGTTGCCCTGGGCATCGCGCCCGCGCCAGAACCAGCCGGCGCTCTCGATCTGCAGGTCGAAGGCTTCGCCGCGCAGCAGCAAGGGAGCACCCAGGCGCTCGGCGGCTTCGGTCAGCGGCGCGGGGGGCTCCAGATCGCCGCAGAGGGCCGGCTTGCCGGCGCGGAAGATACCGGCCTTTTCCACGGCCACGCTTTCGCGGGTATCACCCAGCCATTCGGCGTGGTCGAGGCCGATGCTGGTGACCAGCGCCAGATCGGCGTCGATCAGATTGACCGCGTCCAGGCGTCCGCCCAGACCGACTTCGAGGATGGCGACGTCCAGCCGGGCACGCTCGAACAGCCAGAAGGCCGCCAGGGTACCCACTTCGAAATAGGTCAGGCTGATCTCGCCCCGCGCGGCTTCCACCGCGGCGAAGGCGGTGCACAGATCGCTATCGCTTGCCAGGGTGCCGTCCACATCGACGCGCTCGTTGTAGCGCACCAGATGTGGCGAGGCATAGACGCCGACCCGCTGTCCGCTGGCGCGCAGCAGACTGGCGAGAAAGGCGCAGCTGGAGCCCTTGCCGTTGGTGCCGGTCACGGTCACCACCCGCGGGGCCGGCCGGGTCAGACCCAGCCGCTGCGCGACCTCGCGCACCCGGTCCAGGCCCATGTCGATCGCCGACGGATGCAGCTGCTCGAGATAGGCCAGCCACTGCGCGAGGCTGCGCGAAGCCATCAGGCTGCCGGTACCGGCTGGTGCTGGAAGGTCGCCAGCAGACGCGCCAGGCGATCACGCAATTCCTTGCGCGAGACGATGATGTCGACGGCGCCGTGCTCCAGCAGGAATTCGCTGCGCTGGAAGCCTTCCGGCAGCTTTTCGCGCACGGTCTGCTCGATCACCCGCGGACCGGCAAAGCCGATCAACGCCTTGGGCTCGGCGACGATGACGTCACCCAGCATCGCCAGACTGGCGGAGACGCCACCATAGACCGGATCGGTCAGCACCGAGATGAAGGGGATGCCCTCTTCGCGCAGACGCGCCAGCACCGCGGAGGTCTTGGCCATCTGCATCAGCGAGATCAGGGCTTCCTGCATCCGCGCACCACCCGAGGCGGAGAAGCAGATCAGCGGGCAACGCTCTTCCAGGGCCACGTTGGCCGCGCGCACGAAGCGCTCGCCGACCACGGCGCCCATGGAGCCACCCATGAAGGAGAATTCGAAGGCACAGACCGCCACCGGCATGCCCTTGAGGGTGCCGCGCATGGAGATCAGGGCGTCTTTTTCGCCGGTTTCCTTTTGCGCCGCGGTGAAACGGTCCTTGTACTTCTTGCTGTCGCGGAATTTCAGGCGGTCCACCGGCTCCAGCTCGGCGCCCAGCTCTTCACGACCCTCGGCGTCGAGGAAGATGTCCAGGCGGCGACGCGCATTAATGCGCATGTGGTGACCGCACTTCAGGCACACGTCCAGGTTCTTTTCCAGCTCCGGACGGTAGAGGACCGCTTCGCAGGCCGGACACTTGTGCCAAAGACCTTCCGGCACCGAACTGCGCTTCACCTCGGACCGCATGATGGAAGGAATCAGTTTGTCGACCAGCCAATTGCTCATGCATCTCTCTCCACTTGCATGGGCTCCCAGCGCGACCGCGGCCGCGCCTTCCTTGAGCATCTGTAATAGGTTCGGCAGCGCCCGCTGTTGCCCGGGCCGCTACCCTGTTGTCTCATGCCGACTCCCGGGGAGTCGGACGGCAGGCCCGCCAGGGCGGATCTGCTTGAATATGTCGCAGGTGTGGACGGCAACCACCCGACGAGGGTCACATCAGGCGACCGGCGCACCCCGCACGGCCGCCACGAAACGCACGATCTCGGCGGCATCCTTGATGCCCTTGGCCTGCTCTACGCCGCCGCTCACGTCCACGCCATAGGCGCGGGACGCGGCGATGGCGGTGGCGACGTTGGTCGCGTCCAGTCCACCGGCCACGATCAGCGGCAGCGACAGATCGCGGGGTACCCGCGTCCAGTCGAAGGCCTGACCGGTCCCTCCGGGTACGCCGGCGACATAGGTGTCGAGCAGTAGCCCGCGGGCGCCGGCATGGTCCCGGGCGATGGCGGCGAGGTCGATGTCCTCGCGCATGCGCAGGGCCTTGATATAGGGACGGCGATAACGGGCGCACTGCGCCGGGGTCTCGTCGCCGTGGAATTGCAGGAGGTCCAGGGGCACGGCGTCCAGCGTCTCCTCGATCTCGCAGGGCGAGGCATCGACAAAGAGCCCGACACTGGTGACGAAGGGCGGCAGCGCCGCGACGATCTGGCGCGCCTGGGCAGCGCTCACCGCCCGCGGGCTGCGCGCATAGAACACCAGGCCGATGGCATCGGCGCCGGCGGCCGCGGCGGCCAGCGCATCCTCGACCCGGGTGATCCCGCAGATCTTCACTCGAACGTTAGCCAAACCGGAATGACCTCGTTCCAAATCGATGGATGTTAGCAGACCACCCGCGCAGCGTCAGCCTTGGGGGTCATCCAGCTCGGGGATATGCCCCAGGAACAGCGGACCCAGCGGCCGCTTGGGCACCGGCGTGCTCTCGGGATATTCGGCGTCCACCAGGTAGAGGCCGTATGGGTGGGCGGTGACGCCACCCAGGCGCCGCTCCCGCGCCGCCAGGACCTCGGCGACCCACTCCACCGGTCGCTCGCCACAGCCCACCGCCATCAGCACCCCGGCGATGTTGCGCACCATGTGATGCAGGAAGGCGTTGGCGCGGATGTCCAGCACGATCAGCCGCCCGCTCTGCCAGAGGCGCAGGTGGTGGATGGTCTTGATTGCCGACTTGGCCTGGCAGGCCTTGGCCCGGAAGGAGGTGAAATCGTGGGTACCGAGCAGCACCTGGGCTGCCTCGCGCATGAGTTCGATGCGCAGCGGGCGGTGATTCCAGGTGACCTCCTCCGCCAGGTGGGCAGGTCGGATCGGATCGTTGTAGATCACATAGCGATAACGCCGCGCCATGGCGCTGAAACGGGCATGGAATTCGTTGCTGACCGGCTTGACCCAGGTGACGCTGATGTCGGACGGCAGATTGGCGTTGGTGCCCATCACCCAGGCCTTGAGTGGCCGCGCCACCGGGGACTCGAAATGCACCACCTGGCCGGTGGCGTGCACGCCACAGTCGGTACGCCCGGCGCAATGCAGCGCGATGGGCGCCGCGGCGACCTCGGACAGGGCGTCTTCCAGGGTCTCCTGAACGGAGCGCACACCCGGCTGCTGACGCTGCCAGCCGCGATAGCGGGCGCCCTTGTACTCGACGCCGAGCGCGATGCGCTGCGGCGGGACGATGATGGTGGGGTCTAGAAAATCCAAGGCGACGGCCAGGCGAAAAAAAGGGGAGGCAGCTTATAGCGCCTCCCCTCCTCTGCCAAGTGCGGCCAGCCTCAGCTGAGCTGGGCGATGATCTCGCGCGCTTCCTGCTGTTGCCCGGCGTTACCCTCGGCCAGCACCTCGTCGAGGATGTCCCGGGCACCTTCCGGATCGCCCATGTCGATGTAGGCACGGGCCAGGTCCAGCTTGGTGGCGGTCTCGTCTTCGCCGGACAGGAAGTCGAAGTCGTCCAGACCATCGCCCCCGGTGGTGCCGCTGGTGGTCTCCGCATCGAACTGGCGGGAGGCCTCCTGCAGGCGGGCGGCGAATTCCTCGTCGCTTTCACGCTTGGGCACCGGCTGCTCGTCGTCGAAGTCGGACAGATCGAAACTCGCGGGCAATTCGGCGTCGGCCGTCGAGGTCGCCGGCGGCGCCAGCGGCTCGTCGAAGGCCGAGCTGGCACTGGAATCCGCAAGGGGCTCCTCGTGCGCCAGGTCGCCCTGGCGTTCGAATTCGCTGAAGTCCAGGGCGAAGTCGTCGTCCTTGGCGGCGGGAGTCGCCGCCGGGGTGGCCGCGGGTTCGGCATCGAAATTGAGATCGAAGTCGAAATCGTCGCGCGGGTCGGCCGCCTTGGCCTGGGCATCGGCGAAGGCCTCGCCGAACAGCGGCTCCTCGGCCGGACCGGCAGGCTGATGACCCTGGGTGTCCTCGCTGCCGAAGTCATCCAGGGACAGATCGAAGTCCTGACTGTCCTCGGTGGCCGAGAAGCCCTGGTTGCGGGATTGCTCCTCGCTCAGTTCGTGGGCGGCGGCCAGGGCAGCCGCGCCGACCGCAGCGGAGGCTACCGCGACGGTGGCCATGGCCGGATAGCGCGACTTGAGATGCTCGACCGCCGGCTGGGCGCCGCCGATCTCCTTGAGTTCGCGCTCTTCGCGCTGGAAGCCGTCCTTGTCGCCCATCTCGGCATAGACTTCCATGAGCTTGAGGCGCAGATCGGCGCGATGGGGCTCCTGGTCACTGGCCTTCTTGAGCACCTCGGCCGCCTGGCTGAAGCGACCATAGGCCATGTAGATGTCGGCCTGACCCAGGGCATCATCCTGGGCATCGGCGTCTCGCGCGGCGTCCTGGGTACCCTGGTTCAGCTCCAGACCGGCGAGCGCGTGGTGATCACCGAGTTCGGGATCGGCGTCGAACACCGTATCGCTGCGCGCGGCTTCGGCGTCGCGCTCACGCTCGGCCTCCTTCACGGCATTGCGGCGCGAGTTGATCATCAGCAGCACCAGCAGCGCCAGCAGCGCGCTGCCGCCGATGATGCCCAGCCACAGCGGATTGCTGAGGATCTCGTCGAGGAAACTGTTGGTGGCCTCGGTCGGCTCGGTGGCCGGGGTGCTCGGCGTGACCGGAATGACCTTGGGCTCGCTGGCCGCGGGCGGCGCCGAGCCGGTACCCGCCTCGCTGGCCGGCGGCGTGGTGGCGGGCGCAGGGGTGGCCTCGACCGGTGTGGCCGGGGTCGCGGCCGCCGGCTCCTGAGGCGCCGGCGTGGCGGTGTTCTCGGTCGGCGCAGGCGCGACCGGCGCCGCGGCTTCCGGGGTCGCCGGCGGCTGGGCCGGCTGGCCCGCGGCCTGCGGATTGGCCATGTTGGCCTGCATCCGCGCCAGCTGGGCATCCTTGAGCTGCATGATCTTCTGCAGCTTGTCGAGCTGCGACTGCAGGTCGCCCAGGCGGCTCTTGAGTTCTTCGTTCTCGCGGCGGGTGGTGTCCAGGCTTTCCTGGGTTACCGCCAGGCGATCGGCGAGGGACTGGTCACCGCCCTTGCCACCGGCGGACTCGCCCGCGCGCCCGGCCGGCTGACCGGAGAGCAGCTTGAGGTTGTCCCTCGGGGCGGCGGCGGCCGGCGCCTCGTTGCCGCTCGGCTGGGCGGAGGCATCCACCTGACGGCGCGGCGTACCGGCTGGCGCGGCGGTGCCGCCCTGCTTCCAGGCGCGGGTCTGGCGAGCGATCTCGGCGACCGCCTCGCGCTGGGGTCGCGTACCGGCCTGGGCCTGATCCGGCAGGCGCAGCACCTGTCCGCTCTTCATCAGATTGATGTTGCGATCGATGAAGGCGTCGGGATTCAGATCCTGGATCGCCAGCATGGTCTGGTCGACGCTGACGCTGGAGGCCGGGCGATTGCGCGCCGCCACTTCCCAGAGGGTGTCGCGCGGCTCGGTGGTGTAGGTGCCAGGCGTCTGGGTCGCGCTCGGCGCTGGCGCGGCCGGCGGCGTGGCCGGACGCGGTGCGCTCGGCGTGTTGGCGCGTGCTCGCGGCGTGGCCGGGACCTGGGGTGCGAAAGGCGCGGCGGCGGCCTGCGGGGTATAGAGCGGCGGATCCAGCAGCACGGTGTACTCGCGCAGGATGCGGCCGCTGGGCCAGTTCACTTCCAGCAGGAAGTTGAGATAGGGCTCGCGCACCGGGCGTGCCGAGGTCACGCGGATGACGGTGCGCCCGTTGCGCACCTCCGGGGTGAACTTGAGGTCGTTGAGAAAGAAGGCACGGTCGACGCCGGCCTTGCCGAACTCTTCGACGGACGCCAGATTGGGGCGCAAGTCGGCGGTGCCGAGGTCACGCAGGTCCGACAGATCGATGGTGGCATCGAAGGGCTGATTGAGGGCGGAGTTGAGATGGATCTCCCCCAGGCTGAGCGCCTGGGCCGCGCCAGACATCAAGGCGCTCGCCGCTGCAATTGCCCGCACCAGTTTCTGAACTCGAACCATGACCGT
>Ga0302349_1002500_pt1 | contig 11637 bp, 16 predicted proteins | sample PhyAR1_FD_202176 | JGI IMG/M metagenome (GOLD analysis project Ga0302349, IMG submission 202176) | Leaf surface microbial communities from alfalfa plants in UC Gill Tract Community Farm, Albany, California, United States - DLSL A.R1... | ecosystem: Host-associated > Plants > Phyllosphere >...
GACGGTCTACCGTGTCGTGAGCTTCTTCCCGTACGCGATCCCCGCGGTCGTCGTCGGCATCCTGTTCGCCTTCGTCTACTCGCCCAACGGCGGCCTGCTCAACGGACTCCTGCAGGCAGTGGGGCTGGACGTGTCGATCGGTTGGCTCGGTGAGCGACGCTTTGCGATGGCGGCGATCATCGCGGCCGTCGTGTGGAGCCTCGTGGGCTTCTACATGGTGCTCTTCGTCGCGGCGATCAAGTCGATCCCGTCGGAGGTCGTCGAGGCCGCGCGCATCGACGGCGCCGGCCGGCTGCGGCTCGCGGTCCAGGTCGTCCTGCCGATGGTGCGGGGCAACGTCTCCACCGCCGCCGTCTACATGGGGATCATGGCGCTGGACATGTTCGTCTTCGTCAACGTCATGACGCCGACGGGCGGCACGGGCAAGAGCACCGAGGTGGTCTCGCGGTACCTCTACGAGACCGCCTTCTCCGAGTCGAGGTTCGGCCTCGCCTCCGCGATGGGCGTCGTGATGGCGCTGCTGACGATGGCGATGGCCGTGCTGGTCCTCGTCATCAGCCGCGGGAAGGACGAGGCATGAGCACCACGACCACCGGGCGGGCCACCGAGCCCGCGCCCGCACCGGCCGCCGCGGGCTCCGCGCCCCCGCGCCGACGTCGGCCGCGCCGCAGCGTCGGGGACCGCGTCTTCGGCGGGGTCTCCCAGATCGTCCTCGCGCTCTGGGCGCTGATCGTCGTCATCCCGCTGCTGTGGACGGTCTTCAGCTCCTTCAAGTCGACCCGCGGGATCCTCACCTCGCCGTTCGCGCTGCCGGAGCAGTGGAACCTCGACAACTTCGTGCGGGCCTGGAACCAGGCGGGGATCGGCCGGTACTTCTTCAACACCGTCCTCGTCGTGGGCTCGGCGCTCGTGCTGGTCATGGTGCTGGGGGCGATGTGCGCCTACGTGCTCGCCCGCTACGAGTTCCCGGGCCGGCGGGTCATCTACTACGCGCTGATCGCGGGGCTCACCTTCCCGCTGTTCCTCGCCGTGGTGCCGCTGTTCTTCATCCTCGAGTCGATGGGGCTGCGGGGGACCTACCTCGGGCTCATCCTCAGCTACGTGGGCTTCGCGCTGCCCTTCACGGTCTTCTTCCTCTACGCGTTCTTCCGGCAGCTGCCGGAGGAGATCGCCGAGGCGGCCGCGATCGACGGCGCGGGGGACTTCCGCACCTTCTTCCAGGTCATGCTCCCCATGGCCGGGCCGGGGATGGCCAGCGTCACGATCTTCAACTTCCTGGGGCTGTGGAACCAGTTCCTGCTCCCGGTCGTGCTGAACACCGACGAGTCGAAGTTCGTGCTCGCGCAGGGCCTCGCGAACCTGCAGGCCCAGCAGGGCTACCGCTCGGACTGGGCGGCGATGTTCGCCTCGGTGACGATCACGATCCTGCCGGTGCTCGTCGTCTACCTGATCTTCCAGCGTCAGCTGCAGGGCGGGATCGGGCCCAGCACGAACAAGTAGGGCCGTCGTCCGCAGGGACGGGGGAGAGGGGCGGGCGCGGCCGGTGTGACTGGCCGCACCCGCCCCTCCCTTGTGGGGGTGAACGCGTCCGGGGCATACTTGGGGAGTTGTCTGCGTGGGCCGCCATGCCCGGTTCCGTTCTCCGTGGGTTCTCCTGCGGCGAATGATCACCGGAGGAGGTCCATCCCCAGGACGCGAACGATGCCTCGCATCGACCGCGCGTCGGAGGAGGGAGAAGCGCAGACGCAGCCGTCACGCGGCGGCATCCGCACGCGCTCGCGCGCTCCGCGGAGGCCGACACGCCCGTCCTCGGGTACCGGGGCGGCTGTTCCATGACAGACGAAGAAGAGAGACAGGACGCCATGGCGGGACAGAAGATCCGCATCCGGCTCAAGTCGTACGACCACGAGGTGATCGACTCCTCGGCGCGCAAGATCGTCGACACGGTCACCAACGCGGGCGCGACGGTCGTGGGCCCGGTGCCGCTGCCGACGGAGAAGAACGTGTTCTGCGTGATCCGTTCTCCCCACAAGTACAAGGACAGCCGTGAGCACTTCGAGATGCGCACGCACAAGCGACTGATCGACATCGTCGATCCCACGCCGAAGGCCGTGGATTCGCTCATGCGTCTCGACCTGCCGGCGGACGTCAACATCGAGATCAAGCTCTGAGGCAGGTCGACATGAGCAACGAACTGACGGGACAGCGTGCCCACGCCGTGTCCGGCGTGCTCGGCACCAAGCTCGGCATGACCCAGGTCTGGGACGAGAACGGAAAGCTCGTCCCCGTGACCGTGGTCCACGCCGGTCCGAACGTCGTCACCCAGGTGCGGTCCGTCGAGTCCGACGGCTACGACGCGGTCCAGATCGCCTACGGGCAGATCGATCCCCGCAAGGTCTCCAAGCCGCTGAAGGGCCACTTCGAGAAGGCCGGCGTGACCCCGCGCCGTCACCTCGCGGAGCTGCGCACCATCAACGCCTCGGACTTCACCCTCGGCCAGGAGATCGACGTGTCGGTCTTCGAGGCCGGCCAGAAGGTCGACGTCGTCGGCACCTCCAAGGGCAAGGGCACCGCGGGTGTCATGAAGCGTCACGGCTTCTCCGGTGTCGGCGCCTCCCACGGTGCGCACCGCAACCACCGCAAGCCGGGCTCCATCGGCGGCGCCTCCACCCCGGGTCGCGTGTTCAAGGGCCTGCGCATGGCGGGCCGCATGGGCAGCGACCGCACCTCTGTCCAGAACCTGACCGTTCACGCGGTCGACGTCGAGAAGGGCTACGTGCTCGTCAAGGGTGCCGTCCCCGGCCCCAAGGGCGGCCTCGTGCTGGTCCGCTCGGCCGTCAAGAGCCCCGCGAAGGAGGCCTGAGCCCGATGGCAGACAACCTGACCGTCGACGTGCTCGACCCGGCCGGCAAGAAGGCCGGGACCGTCGAGCTCCCCACGTCGATCTTCGACGTGCAGACGAACGTCCCCCTGATCCACCAGGTGGTCGTGGCCCAGCAGGCGGCTGCCCGTCAGGGCACGCACAAGGCCAAGACCCGTGGCGAGGTCCGCGGCGGCGGCAAGAAGCCGTACAAGCAGAAGGGCACCGGCCGTGCGCGCCAGGGCTCGCTGCGCGCTCCGCAGTTCGCCGGCGGCGGCACGGTCCACGGACCGGTCCCGCGCGACTACTCGCAGCGCACCCCCAAGAAGATGAAGGCCGCCGCCCTCCGCGGTGCCCTCTCCGACCGCGCGCGCAACGGCCGCGTGCACGTGGTGTCCTCCCTCCTCGAGGGTGACGCCCCGTCCACCAAGGCCGTCCGCTCGACCCTGTCGAACGTCTCCGACCGTCGCCACCTGCTGGTGGTCGTGCGTCGCGACGACGACCTGGGCGCCCTGAGCTCGCGCAACCTGCCGACCGCGCACGTCCTGTACGCCGATCAGCTGAACACCTACGACGTCATGCTCTCCGACGACGTCGTGTTCACCTCCGGTGCGCTCGAGGACTTCGTGGCCGCCGCAACCCTGTCCCTGCCCACCTCCGGCTTCGCGAAGGCCCGCACCGAGGCGTCCGCCCCGGCCGCTCCGGTCGCCGCTGCCGCGCAGGACGCCCCCTTCGGCGAGGGATCGGCGGCCCCCCTGGCCGACGGCTCCGCCCCCGAGGGCTTCAGCATCAAGGGCAACAAGGACTCCATGAAGTTCCACTCGGTGGACTCTCCGTGGTACGGCCGCACCAAGGCCGAGGTCTGGTTCGCGACGGAGGAGGCCGCCAAGGCCGCCGGGTTCGTGAACGCCGTCAAGGAGTCCGCCTCGTCCGATGAGGAGGCCGCCAAGTGAGCGCGCTGAACAAGGATCCCCGCGACGTCCTGCTGGCCCCGGTCGTCTCCGAGAAGAGCTACGGGCTGATGGACGAGGGCAAGTACACCTTCCTGGTGGCTGCCGACGCCAACAAGACCGAGATCAAGATCGCCGTCGAGAAGGTCTTCGACGTCAAGGTCTCTTCGGTCAACACGATCAACCGTCAGGGCAAGGCGCGTCGCACGCGCTTCGGGATGGGCAAGCGCAAGGACACCAAGCGCGCCATCGTCACCCTGACCGACGGAGCCATCGACATCTTCGGAGGGTCGGTCGCCTGAGCGCGGCCGACGTCCGAGGAGCCGAAGAGAGTCTGAGGGAAACCCACCATGGGAATTCGCAAGCACAAGCCGACCACGCCGGGCCGTCGCGGCTCGAGCGTCGCCGACTTCGTCGAGATCACCCGCGACACGCCTGAGAAGTCGCTGGTCCGCCCGCTCTCCAAGAGCGGCGGCCGCAACGCCAACGGTCGTGTCACGTCCCGTCACCGCGGTGGCGGCCACAAGCGGGCCTACCGCGTCATCGACTTCCGTCGTTCCGACAAGGACGGCGTGAACGCGAAGGTCGCGCATATCGAGTACGACCCCAACCGCACCGCGCGCATCGCGCTGCTGCACTACGCCGACGGCGAGAAGCGCTACATCCTCGCCCCGGCCAAGCTGCGTCAGGGTGACTGGGTGGAGAACGGTCAGGGCTCGGACATCAAGCCCGGCAACAACCTGCCGCTCAAGAACATCCCGCTGGGCACCGTGATCCACGCGATCGAGCTGCGCCCCGGCGGCGGTGCCAAGATCGCCCGCTCGGCCGGCGCCTCCGTGCAGCTGGTCGCCAAGGAGGGCCGCTTCGCGCAGCTGCGCATGCCCTCCGGCGAGATCCGCAACGTCGATGCGCGCTGCCGCGCGACCATCGGCGAGGTCGGCAACGCCGAGCAGTCCAACATCAACTGGGGCAAGGCCGGCCGCATGCGCTGGAAGGGCAAGCGCCCGCACGTCCGCGGCGTGGTCATGAACCCGGTCGATCACCCGCACGGTGGTGGCGAGGGCCGCACCTCCGGTGGTCGTCACCCGGTCTCGCCCTGGGGTCAGCCCGAGGGTCGTACCCGTCGTCCGGGCAAGGAGAGCGACAAGCTCATCGTGCGCCGTCGACGGACCGGCAAGAAGCGCTGATAGGGAGAACCGCACATGCCTCGCAGTATCGCCAAGGGCCCGTTCGTCGACGACCACCTGCAGAAGAAGGTGGACGTCCAGAACGAGAAGGGCACCAAGAACCTCATCAAGACCTGGTCGCGCCGCAGTGTCATCACTCCGGACTTCCTGGGTCACACCTTCGCAGTGCACGACGGTCGGAAGCACGTCACGGTGTTCGTCACCGAGTCGATGGTCGGCCACAAGCTCGGCGAGTTCGCCCCCACGCGGACTTTCAAGGGCCACGAGAAGGACGACAAGAAGGGCCGCCGCCGCTGACCTCGGTCAGCACGGCAGCACTTCTCGAATTCGAGAGAAAGCAGGAAACGATGGAAGCCAAGGCGCAGGTGCGGTACCTCCGCATGTCGCCCATGAAGGCTCGCCGCGTTGTCGACCTGATTCGTGGCAAGAGCACGGTTGAGGCCCTGGACACCCTGCGGTTCGCCCCGCAGGCCGCCAGCGAGCCCGTCCTCAAGCTCGTCCAGTCCGCGATCGCCAACGCTCGCGTCAAGGCCGATCAGGCGGGTGAGCGCTTCGACGAGCGCGAGCTCGTCGTCTCGGCCGCCTATGTCGACGAGGGTCCGACCATGAAGCGGTTCCAGCCGCGTGCACAGGGTCGAGCCTTCCAGATCAAGAAGCGCACCAGCCACGTCACCGTGGTGGTCGCTCCCGTGAACAAGTAAGGAGTCCCGAATGGGCCAGAAGGTCAATCCGAACGGGTTCCGCCTCGGGATCACCACGGAGCACACCAGCCGTTGGTTCGCCGATTCCACCAAGGACGGCCAGCGGTACCGCGACTACGTGAAGGAAGACGTCGCGATCCGCAAGCTCATGTCCGATGGACTCGAGCGAGCCGGCATCTCCAAGGTCGAGATCGAGCGCACCCGCGATCGTGTCCGCGTGGACCTGCACACCGCCCGCCCGGGCATCGTGATCGGTCGTCGCGGCGCGGAGGCCGAGCGCCTCCGCGGTGAGCTCGAGAAGCTCACCGGCAAGCAGATCCAGCTGAACATCCTCGAGGTCAAGAACCCCGAGGCCGACGCCCAGCTGGTCGCACAGGGCATCGCCGAGCAGCTCGCCGCCCGTGTCTCCTTCCGCCGTGCGATGCGCAAGGGCATGCAGTCCGCGCAGCGCGCCGGTGCGAAGGGCATCCGAGTGGCCGTCGCCGGCCGCCTCGGCGGCGCCGAGATGAGCCGCAGCGAGTTCTACCGCGAGGGTCGCGTGCCTCTGCACACCCTCCGGGCGAACATCGACTACGGCTTCTACGAGGCCCGCACCGCCTTCGGCCGCATCGGCGTGAAGGTGTGGATCTACAAGGGCGACGTCACCGCCAAGGAGCTCGCGGCCCAGCAGGCCGCCGCACAGGGTCCCCGCTCCGGCGGTCGTGGCCCCCGTGCCGAGCGTCCCCGCGGCCGTCGCAACGAGCGCAACGCCGCCGCGCGTCGTGAGGGCAACGAGTCTGCACCGCAGACCGCCGCCCCCGCGGAGCAGGCAGCACCCGCGCAGCAGCCCGGAACGGAGGCCTGAGCGACATGCTGATCCCTCGCAGGACCAAGCACCGCAAGCAGCACCACCCGACCCGCAGCGGCATGGCCAAGGGCGGCACCGAGCTGGCGTTCGGCGACTACGGCATCCAGGCGCTCGCGCCGGCCTACGTCACCAACCGTCAGATCGAGGCGGCTCGTATCGCCATGACGCGCTACATGAAGCGCGGCGGCAAGGTGTACATCAACATCTACCCCGATCGCCCGCTCACCAAGAAGCCCGCCGAGGTCCGCATGGGCTCCGGCAAGGGCTCCGTGGAGTGGTGGATCGCCAACATCAAGCCCGGTCGCGTCATGTTCGAGATCGCCGGCGTCGATGAGGCGACCGCCCGTGAGGCCCTCCGCCTCGCGATCCACAAGCTCCCCATGAAGTGCCGCATTCTGACCCGAGAGGGTGGTGACATCTGATGGCAGCGACCAAGCTCACCGCCGACGAACTCGACAAGCTGGACGACGTCAAGCTGGCCGAGGAGCTGGCCAAGGCCAAGGACGAGCTGTTCAAGCTCCGTTTCCAGAACGCCACCGGTCAGCTCGAGAGCTCCGGCCGCCTGCGGTCCGTCAAGAAGGACATCGCACGGATCTACACGATCCTGCGCGAGCGCGAGCTGGGCATCCGCCAGGCCCCCGGCTCCGCCGAGTGACCGCGAAGCGAGGAACTGAGAGATGAACGAGAACACCCCTGAGGTCGAGGCCGCTGCGAAGGAGGGCGCTCACGCGTCGTCCCACGAGCGTCCCTACCGCAAGACGCTCCGCGGCTTCGTGGTCTCCGACAAGATGGACAAGACCATCGTGGTCGAGGTCGAGGAGCGCGTGAAGCACGCGCTCTACGGCAAGGTCCTCACGAAGACCAACAAGTTCAAGGCCCATGACGAGGACAACGTCGCCGGCATCGGCGACCGCGTGCTCATCATGGAGACCCGGCCGCTGTCCGCCACCAAGCGGTGGCGTCTGGTCGAGGTCGTCGAGAAGGCCAAGTGATCGATCGGTCCTCGTGACCGTCGACCGCATCCGAGAAGGGCCGGTCATCCCCGCGAGGGGGTGGCCGGCCCTTCTCCGTGCCCTCGGGCGGACGCCCGACGGCGCCCGCCGGACGCGCCGTCGATGCTGCTGGGAGGACGCTCCTGCGACCTGGGTCACAGGACGAATTCTGGCTTCGCTTCACCTGGTCAGCACCGTTTTCTGAGCATCGATGCAGGTCATGGGCGTGACATCCGCTGTGCAACGTGGTTGTCTATATGGCCGTGCCCAGGATCCGGGCGCCGCAGAGCCCCCGGTCGGGGACCCCGCGCGCCCGTGATCGCGAGGTAGGAAGCGCCGCTCGTCGGCCCCTCGTGCACCCGCCTCACGAAGGCAGGTCCATGTCCTCATCATCCGAATCGACCACCCCGCCCGCAGCGCGCCGCCCCCGCAAGGGCCGCCGCTCACCGAAGCCGCCCCGCCTCGAGGTCGACGACGTCCTCGTCGTCAAGGGGCGCCGCATGCGGACCGCCATCGGCGGCACCGTGGTCGGCAACGTCATGGAGTGGTTCGACTTCGGCGTGTACGGCTACATGGCCATCATGCTGTCGCAGCTGTTCTTCCAGACCGGCAGCGAGAGCCTCGACCTCATCCTGTCGCTGCTCGCCTTCGCGGTGAGCTTCCTGGTGCGTCCCTTCGGCGGTCTGGTCCTCGGCCCGCTCGGTGACAAGATCGGGCGCCAGAAGGTCCTGTTCTTCACGATGGCGATGATGGCGATCGCCACCGCCCTGATCGGTGTGCTCCCCACCTACGCCGACATCGGCGTCTGGGCCGCCTTCCTGCTCTACGCCCTCAAGCTCGTCCAGGGCTTCTCGACGGGCGGCGAGTACGCCGGCGCCACGACCTACGTCGCCGAGTTCTCCCCGGACCGCAAGCGCGGCTTCTACTCCTCGCTCCTGGACGTGGGCTCCTACCTCGGCTTCGCGATGGGTGCCGGTGCGGTCGCGCTGACCCACCTCATCACCGCGGAGGTCTGGGGACCGGACGCGATGCTCAACTGGGGCTGGCGGGTGCCGTTCCTGCTCGCGATCCCGCTCGGCGCGGTCGCCATCTGGTTCCGCGCCCGGATCCCCGAGACGCCGGCCTACGAGGCCACCGAGGCCGAGCAGGCCGCGGAGGCCCAGGGCCACGGCGCCGCCGCGCAGGCTGAGGAGGACGACTCCTCGCTGCATGCCCGCAAGGGTCCCCGTGCGATCGTCAAGCACCACTGGCGCGAGCTGCTCATCGCGATCGCGATCGTGGCCGCGACGAACACCGCCGGCTATGCGCTGACGAGCTACATGCCCACCTACCTGGGCAGCGAGTTCGGCTTCAACGAGATGGCGAGCGCCGCCGCGACGATCCCCTCGCTGCTGATCCTCTGCGCGATGATCCCGTTCGTCGGGATGGCCTCGGACAGGTTCGGGCGCCGCAACCTGTACTTCACCGCCGCGATCGCCGCGGTCGTCCTGCTGCTGCCGGCCTTCTGGCTCATGCACCAGAGCTCCTTCTTCGCGATCCAGGCCGCGATGGTGATGGTCGCCGTCCCGGTGGCCCTGTTCATCGGGCCCTCGGCCTCGGCGCTGCCGGCGCTGTTCCCGACGGCCGCGCGCTACGGCGCGATGGGCATCGCCTACAACGTGTCCGTCTCGCTGTTCGGCGGCACCACGCCGCTCATCTCGCAGACCCTCATCGAGCTCACGGGCAACAGCTACATGCCGGCGATCTGGATCATGACGTTCGCCGTGATCGCGGGCATCGCGGTGATCTTCATGCGCGAGAGCGCGCAGCGGCCGCTGCTGGGCTCGTTCCCTGCGGTGGAGACCACCGAGGAGGCGATCGACCTGGTCGAGCACCAGGAGGAGAACCCCCTGCTGAACACCTCGGAGATGCCGATCGTGGTGCCCGAGGAGCTCGAGCGGGAGATCGAGGACGCCCTCGACCAGCCCGGTGCCGGGCTGCCGACGGACGCCGCGGGCGCGGGCGACGCGGAGCCCTCCGCGAAGGCCTGAGCGCAGCGCTCCCTCACGCGACCGACGGGCCGTCCACCTCCGGGTGGGCGGCCCGTCGTCGTGTGCGATGGGGGGAGGGGTGTCCTCTCTCAGTCCTCGCTGAGGTGCACGAGCAGCGCTCCGGCGAGGGCGTCCTCCGCGTGCGGGGCGGTGATCGCGCGGCTGTCCGTCCCACGGGCGATGTCCACGACGAAGCCGGTCCCGGCCGGGTCGCGGCGCAGGGCGAGGAACGCGTCGCCGAGGGCCTCACGCAGCTGGTCCTCGCGGGGGATCCACACCACCTCGCGCTCCTCCACGGAGTCGAGCGCCCACTCGGTGGTCCCGTTGAAGCGGAGCACCTTCCCGCCGCTGCGGCTGATCCCCGGTTCGATGACCATGGAGGAGAGCAGGAACGTCTCCTCCCTCAGGTCCTCCGTGTCGATCGCGAAGCGGTCCCCGTCGCGGGGCTCCCAGTCCAGGCCCGCGACGCGGAGGCGGCGGGCGACGTCGATGTCGATCATGCGGCGAGTCTAGGGACTGCGCCGCCGAGGTGGTCCGTCACGATCCGATGCCGATCGGCCGGGGTCCCTGGCGGTGACGGGCGGGGGCGCGGAGCATCGGGGCATGGACCACGGGGCGGTGCGGTGGGGGAGCGGCGTGCGGATGCTCGGCGCCGCGGCGCTGCTGCTCGCGGCGGCCGCAGGATGCGGGGCGCCCGAGCCGGCGGTCAACGAGGCGGGACTGACCTGGATCACCCTCCCAAATTCCCGCGGAGGGGATGCGGCGCTGCTGCTGGGCACGATCGCCGAGGTCCGCGGGTGCCTCGTCGTCCGGGGCGACGAGGGGGAGGACGTGTACCCCGTCTTCGGACGGTCAGACGCGCGGCCTCGGTCCTTCACCGTGGGTCAGTACGTCGAGCTCGGCGGGGGGAGCATCGAGGCCTCGGACACCACGTGGAGGACCTCCGACTCGTGGACCGTCCCGGAGGCCTGCCGCGGCGCCGAGGAGCTCTGGATCGTCGCCCCGGAGTGAGGGCACGGGGGATCGCGAGATGGGAGCAGTGAGGGGGCGACGGGGGAGAGGTGCCATGGCGCTCGGCGTTGCCGGGGCGGTGGCGCTGATGGTGGCGGGCTGCGGCTCGGCGATGCCCCCAGGACCGTTCGGGCCCTCGTGGATCACCTCCTGGAGCGGGGACAACCAGGCGATGGACGCCGCACTCCACGGAACCGTCGGTGAGGTGGACGGGTGCCTCGTGATCGTCGACGACACGGGAGGCGTCCACTACCCGGTCGTCGAGGAGGGCGACGGTCGGCCGCACGGCTGGTCCGAGGGGGACAGGGTCGACGTGGGAGGCGGGGAGGTCAGCCTCGCCGCCGGCGGGCCCTACCCCGATTCGTGGACCGTCCCGGAGGCCTGCCGCGGCGCGGAGGAGCTCTGGATCGTCGCCCCGGAGTGACGTGGCGGAAGGATCGCGGGGCCCGGCGCGACCGGAGCGGCCGCGCTCCGAGAGCAAGGACACACGGGGGCGGCCCGGGAACTCCCTTCCCACGGTGCACGCGGAGCGCCTATGCTGGGACGGTTGCGAATCCGGGTGAGAGCCCGGATCTCGCGGACGGCAGCGTCCATCCCCCGACGGAGACCTCGCACCGCCCGTCCCCACGGCCCCGGCCGAGGGAACGGTCCTTGTGCCCGAGTCCGCCGGAGGGTTTTTTGATGCCCGTGGCTGTCCGCGCCGACGATCCGCCCCTCCGGGGGCGCCTCGCCGGGCAGCGGTCCACCATCCGTTCCGCCAGGCTCGGCCCGCTCACGCGGGTGAGAACCGGTGAGACGACAGGAGTACGGAGTGATTCAGCAGGAGTCGCGACTCAAGGTCGCCGACAACACGGGTGCCAAGGAGATCCTCTGCATCCGCGTTCTCGGTGGCTCCGGTCGCCGTTACGCCGGAATCGGCGACACCATCGTGGCGACCGTCAAGGACGCCATCCCCGGTGGCAATGTGAAGAAGGGCGACGTCGTCAAGGCCGTCGTCGTGCGTGCGACCAAGGAGCGCCGTCGTGCCGACGGGTCGTACATCCGTTTCGACGAGAACGC
>Ga0302349_1002504_pt1 | contig 11629 bp, 9 predicted proteins | sample PhyAR1_FD_202176 | JGI IMG/M metagenome (GOLD analysis project Ga0302349, IMG submission 202176) | Leaf surface microbial communities from alfalfa plants in UC Gill Tract Community Farm, Albany, California, United States - DLSL A.R1... | ecosystem: Host-associated > Plants > Phyllosphere >...
GGCGACCGCGACGGGGCCCAGGTCCATGGCCATGACGGCCGGGGCCATGATCGAGCCCGCCGTGGTGGCGGCGACGGTCGCCGAGCCCTGGGCGATGCGGAAGGCCGCGGCCACCAGGAAGCCGGCCACGATCACCGGCAGGCCGACCGCGTCCAGGCCGCCCGCGACGGTGTCGCCGATCCCCGTCTCGGTGAGGACGCGGCCGAAGGCGCCGCCGGCACCGGTGATGAGGATGATCGAGCACACCGGGGCGAGGGCGTCGTCGACCAGGTCGGACAGGGCCGAGCCCGCGCCCTTCCCGGTGCCGCGGCGCGGCAGCACGTACAGCAGCAGCATCGCCACGAGCGCCGAGATGAGCAGCGCCATCGAGGTGGTGCCCACCAGGCGGGAGAGCTGGTACACCGGGTTCGCCTCGTCGACGGAGCCGCCGGCGAGCATCGTGGACAGGATCGTGTTGAAGCAGATCAGCACCAGCGGCAGCAGCAGCGTGAGGATCACGGTGCCGAAGGCGGGGCGCTGCTCGGCGGGGACGTCGGCGGGCTCTCCCAGCAGGGAGGGCACGGGCATGTCGGGGTAGCGCTTGGCGATCACGAGCGCCAGGCGGTAGCCGGCGAGGTAGAAGGTGGGGATCGCGATGAGCACGGCGACGATGGTCACGACGCCCACGTCGGCGCCCATGACGGTGGCGGCGGCGGTGGGGCCGGGGTGCGGCGGGGTGAGCGCGTGCATGGTGAGGAATGCGCCGATCGAGGGCAGCACGTACAGCATGAAGGAGCCGCGCAGGCGCCGGGCGACGGTGTAGATGATCGGCAGCATGACGATGAACCCGGCGTCCAGGAAGATCGGGAACGCGTAGAACATCGAGGCGACGCCCAGGGCGAGGGGAGCCTTCCGCTCCCCGAAGGTGTCGAGCATCTTGTCGGCCAGCACCTGGGCGCCGCCGGAGATCTCGACCAGCCGGCCCAGCACGGCGCCGAAGCCCACCAGCAGGGCGACGGTGCCGACGGTCTTGCTGAACCCTTCGATGATCACGTCGACGGTGTCGCCGACGCTGATCCCGGCCGCGAGGGCGGTCGCGACCGAGACGATGATGAGGGCGAAGAAGGCGTGCATCTTCGCCTTGATGATGAGCGCGAGGAGTGCCGCGATCGCCACGACGGCGATGGCGATGAGCACCGCGGTGGGGCGCTCGGCGATGATGATGTCCATTGAGGGAGACGGCTCCGTTTCCAGGCTGGGGCCGGGGCGCGCGGGGGCGGCCCGGCCGGGGGATCAGGTGTGGTGCCCGCCGCGAGGGCGGGGCCGGTCAGCGTCGCCCGGCGGGGCGGTTGACCACGTTCTGCGGGGCGGCGGTCCCGTCGGCCTGCGCGGGGCCCGCGGGGGCGCCCTCCGGCTCGCGGTGCCGGCCGTGGCCGTGCCAGGCCTCGGGGTAGTCGACGAACCCGCGGTCCAGCGCGGCGACGGAGGTCGCCCCGAGCTGGCCCATGGCGAGCTCGAGCTCGCCGTCGAGGATCTCGAGCACGCGGGCCACGCCCTTCTCGCCGGCGGCGGCGTTGCCGTAGCCCCAGGCCCGACCGATGGAGACGAGGTCCGCGCCCACGGCGAGGGCCTTGGCGATGTCGTCGCCGGTGCGCACGCCGCCGTCGAAGATCACGCTCATGTGCTCCCCGACCGCGTCCACGATCCGCGGCAGCGCCGAGATGGTGGACGGGGAGGAGTCCAGCTGCCGCCCGCCGTGGTTGGAGACGTAGATGCCGTCGGCCCCCGTCGCGCGGGCGCGCTGGGCGTCCTCGGGGGTGAGGATGCCCTTGAGATACAGCGGGCCGTCCCACCGCCGGCGCACGCTCGCGATGTCGTCCCAGCTCAGGGTGAGGTTCGCGAGGTGCTGGGCGACGAACTCCTGATGCGAGACGGCGTCGTCCCCCTGGACCAGGTCCTGGATGTTCCGGAACCCGATCACCGGCGGCCGCATGATCGCGCGGGTCCAGTTCAGGTGCCGCACCGCCTCGACGGCGTTGCGCGGGGTGACCTTCGGGGGGATGGACATGCCGTTGCGATGGTCGCGGTACCGCTTGGAGATCAGCGGCGCGTCCACCGTCACCGCCATGGCCTCCGCGCCGATGCCCTTCGCCCGGTCGATGAGGTTCGTGACGATCTGCTCGGACCCGTACATGTACAGCTGGAACCACAGCGGGCCGGTGGCCTGCTCGGCGAGCTCCTCCATCGTCCAGTTCGAGGCGGTGGAGATGGTGAAGGGCATGTTCGCGGCACCGGCGGCGCGCACCGCGCCGAGCTCCCCCTCGCCGCCGATCATGCGCTGCAGGCCCAGCGGGCCCATCACGTACGGGCGGTCCAGCGCCATGCCGTCCACGGTGGTGGACATGTCGACGGTGGAGATGTCGGTGAGCCAGCGCGGCCGGAAGGTCACCTCGCGCAGGTCCCGCGTGTTCGCCTCGAGGGTGACCTCGTGGTTGGAGGCGCCGTCGATGATGTCGAAGGCCATGGTGGGCAGCCGCTTCCTCGCGAGGGCGCGGAGGTCCTCGATCGACGGCGCGGACTCCACCGGGTCCAGCCGCAGCCCGCCGGCGGCGAGCATCCTCGCGAAGCCGAGCGCTGCGGAGAGCGGGGTGTCGGACATGGGTTCTCTCTCCTTCGAGATGCGTCCCGGGCCGGACCGGGGCGAGGGGTGTCCCACCCGGGCGCGGCGGCCGCTCGGCAGGGCCGAGGGGCGGGCGCGGCCGGGCGCCGCGCGGGGCGGGGCCCAGCTCGCGCAGCAGCTCGCGCATCTTCGCGTAGGCCTTGTTGCGGTAGGCGATGAGCTCGGCCTTGGTCTCGTCGTCGTAGTCCTCGACGAGGCCCTTGCCGTTCTTGAGGCCCTTGCGGTCCGCGGCGGCCGCGTCCTGCAGCAGCTTCGGGGTCGACAGGCGCTCGCCGTAGGCATCCTCGAAGGTCTTGAAGGAGTTGGCGTACACGTCCAGGCCGGCCTGGTCCGCGATCGCGAAGGGACCGAAGAAGCCCAGGCGGAAGCCGAAGGTGGTGCGGACGATGGTGTCGACGTCGTCGACGGTCGCCACGCCCTCCTCGACGATCGAGGTCGCCTCCTTCAGCAGCACGTACTGGAGGCGGTTGAGCACCATGCCGGGGGTGTCGGCGACCTGGGCGCCCTCGCAGTCGGCGCGCTGCAGCAGGTCCTTGATCGCGTCGATGGCGACCTGGTCGGTGGCCTCGCCCGCGACCAGCTCGACGCCGGGGATGAACGGCATCGGGTTGGAAAAGTGCACGGTGAGGAAGCGCTCGGGGTTCGTCACGGCCGGGGCCAGCACCTTCACCGGGATGGTGGAGGTGTTGGTGCCGATGATCGCCTCGGGGCGGGCGGCGGCGGAGACGCGGCCCAGCACCTCCTGCTTGACCTCGGGCAGCTCGAAGACGGCCTCCTCGATGAAGTCCGCCTCGGCGACGGCCTCCTCGATGGTCTTGCCGGCGGAGAGGTTCGCGGCGATCTTCTCCGCGTGCCCGGCGGGGATGAGGCCCTGCTCCTCCGAAGCGCGGGCCTCGGAGACGATGCGCTCGAGCGCGGCATCGGCCGCCTCGACGCTGACATCGGCCAGCTGGACGGGCAGACCGGCGGCGGCCAGGACCTGGGCGATGCCGCCGCCCATGTAGCCGGCGCCGACGACGGTGACGGTCTGGATGGTGGAGACGGGGGAGATGCTCATGCGGAGTTCCTTTCGAAGGGTGCGCGCGGGGCGCGGGACGTGCGGAGGGGCGATGCGGTCGGGGCGGCGTCGGCCCGGGCCGGGGCGGGAGGTGCCGCCGCGGCCGGTGCCGGCGCGCGACCGGATCAGACCATGTGCTTGCCGCCGTCGACGAAGACGCTGTCCCCGCTGACGAAGCTGGCATCCTCGCTGACCAGGAAGCTGATGAGGCCGGCGACCTCCTGCGGCTGGCCCACGCGGCGCAGCGGGATGTCGGCGCTCATGCCGGCCTTGCGCTCGTCGGTGAGCTTGCCGCCCATGATGTCGGTGTCGATCGGGCCCGGGACGATCGAGTTCACGGTGATCCCGTGCTGGCCCAGCTCCCGGGCGCCGCCGCGGGTCAGGCCCAGCACGGCGGCCTTCGCGGCCGCGTAGCCGATCTTGGAGAAGGTGCCGCCGCCGTCGTAGGCGGTGATCGAGGAGGTGTTCACGATCCGCCCGCCGAGGCCGTGCTCGATCATGCGCTGCGCGGCGGCCTGCATCATGAACAGGGTGCCCTTGGCGTTGACCGCCATGACGCGGTCGAAGGTCGCCTCGTCCAGCTCGAACAGCGAGGCGGGGCTCGCGATGCCGGCCAGGTTGACCTCGGCGATCACGGGCGGGAGCGTCTCGTCGATCCGCGCGAAGGCGGCCTCGACGGAGGCGGCGTCGGCGATGTCGACGCCGATGCCGACGACGGTGCGTCCGCTCTCGGCGGCGAGCTCGGCGGCGAAGGCCTCGACGGCGTCGCCGTCGATGTCCAGGACCGCGAGGTCCCAGCCGCCGGCGGCGAGCTTGCGGGCGACGTGGCGGCCGATGCCGCGCGGGGCACCGGCCCCGGTGACGACGGCGGTGCGCTTCTCGGGGAATCCAGTGGGCTGAGAGGTCATGCCAGCTGCTCCTTCGCAGGTCGGGGGCGTGCGCAGGGTGCGCGGTCGGGCGGTGCGCGGGTCGCGGCGGGTGCGGCGGGCGCGGGGGCGCCGGGGCCGGGGACGCGATCCCCGGCCCCGGCCGGTGGCTCAGAGCTCGGCGGAGGCCAGCACCTGGCGGATGTACTCGCGGTTCTCGGCGATGACGCCGAGGGAGTCGGAGCCGTAGTGCTCGCAGCAGAACGGCCCGGAGAAGCCCAGCTCGAGGGCGCGCAGGATCACCTGGCGGTAGTTGATGTACCCGTACTTCAGCGGCATCGGGTCGGAGCTGTAGGCGCCGGTCGCGGTGTCGAAATCGCGCGTGTAGTTCTTGATGTGCCAGAAGTTGGCGTGGGGGAGGACCTTCTCGTACATGGCGGTGGGGTGCTCCATCGGCCGATGCAGGCGCACCAGGTTGCCGAGGTCCGGGTTCAGGCCCACGGCGTCGTGGTCGACGTCGGTGATGAAGGCGACGGCGTCGTCGGGGGTGCCGATGTACGTGTCCTCGTACATCTCCAGGCTCAGCTGGATGCCCTGGGTCCGGGCGTGGTCGCCGAGCTCGCGCACCCGCTCGACGGCGAGGTCGCGCAGCGCCGGGTCGTCGACATGGCCGTCCTCGAGCCAGAACCACACGGAGGCGGCCTGCTTCTCGGTGATGGCCTGCATGAACCCGGTGTTGACGACGAGGGCGCCGAAGCTCGGGGCGAGGTCGATCAGGCGGTGCGCGTCGGCGAGGTTCCGCTCGCCGTTCTCGCGGTCGACGACCGAGTTGCGGGTCATGGAGATCGAGGGGATCGAGATGCCCTCGCCGTCCAGCACGGAGCGGAACTCCTCGACGCGGGCGTCGGAGAGGGAGGCCAGGGGGACCCAGGCGTCGGTGGGGTCGATCTGGTCGATCCCGAGCGCCTTGACCTGGCGCAGCTGGCCGGCCCAGACCGTGGCGGGTGCGTCCTTGATGTGGCCGCCGTCGGGGGCGGTCGCACCGAAGGACAGCATGTTGGCCGCGATCGGCCAGGTCTCGGCTGTGAACATCGTTGTCTCCTTCGAGAAGGTCAGGTTCCTATAGGATCAATCCTCTCTGGAGCGCTGTCAACCCTGCGGCCGTCGCCCGTGAGGCGGCAGGTGCGCGCTGCCGGCGGCGATGCCCGGCCGCTCCCGGGCATCCGCGCCGATCAGCGCGGGATCCGGGACCTCCGGTGGTCCGACCAGTTCGGGGCGCACGCCGTGGCGAGGCTCACGGCGCGCCGGGGGCGCGATCGTGGCGACGCGGCCGTGGCGCGGGCTTCTCGCGCGGGCCGCGGGCCGGCTTCCGTGCCCGCGACGGGGGAGCGTCTGCCCTGCGTGCCGCTCCCTCCTGCCCTGTCGATCCGAGCGTGTCGCCCCGGCGCCGATGCGCCCCGGGGTCGCGGCGGCGGCGTGAGCGAGGTCTCCTCTGCGGCGCTCCGCGGTTCCTGAGCTCGGCGGCGGGCTCCCATCGCGCGCGCGGGTCGGGCATGCTGAGAGGGGAGACCCTTCCGCGACACCCCTGTTGCCTATAGGATTATCTCGACTCTGGGCGGCCCTGTGCCGCCGACCCCGTACTCGGCCCGGTGCGGAAGCGCTGCGCGGCACGTCCCACCACGGAGGATCCACAATGACGTATCTCTTCAACTCCCCGTCCGACTTCGCGGCCGATGCCGTCGCCGGCCTCGTGGCGGCGCATCCCCAGCACGTGGCCTCGGTCCACGGCGGCGTCGTCCGCTCGACCCTGACGCCGCAGGGCCAGGTCGCCCTCGTGATCGGCGGCGGCTCCGGCCACTACCCGGCCTTCGCCGGCTGGGTGGGACCGGGCATGGGCCACGGCGCCCCCTGCGGCAACGTCTTCGCCTCGCCCTCGTCCTCGCAGGTCTACTCCGTGGCCCGCAACGCGGAGAACGGCGGCGGCGTGATCCTCGGCTTCGGCAACTACGCGGGCGACGTCCTCCACTTCGGCGTCGCCGCGGAGAAGCTGCGCGCCGAGGGCGTGGACGTGCGCATCGTCCGCGTCAGCGACGACATCGTCTCCAACACCCCCGAGAACCACCGCGACCGCCGCGGCATCGCCGGCGACCTGCCCGTGTTCAAGATCGCCGGCGCCGCCATCGAGGCCGGGGCCGACATCGACGAGGCCGAGCGGATCGCCTGGAAGGCCAACGACGCGACCCGCTCCTTCGGCGTCGCCTTCGAGGGATGCACCCTGCCCGGCGCCGCCGAGCCGCTGTTCCACGTCGAGAAGGGCCAGATGGGCGTCGGCCTGGGCATCCACGGCGAGCCCGGCGTGCGCGACGAGCCCCTGGGCACCGCCTCCGAGATCGCGGACCTGCTGGTCGACGGCATCCTCGCCGAGCAGCCCGAGCGCGTCGAGGGCGGCTACCAGGGCCGCGCCGCCGTGATCCTCAACGGCCTGGGCACCGTGAAGTACGAGGAGCTGTTCGTCGTCTACGCCCGCGTGGCCGAGCGCCTCGCCGAGGCCGGCATCACCCCGGTGCGCCCCGAGGTCGGCGAGTTCATCACCAGCCTGGACATGGCCGGCGCCTCCCTCACCCTCGTCTTCCTCGACGAGGAGCTCGAGCAGCACTGGCTGGCCCCCGCGGACACCCCCGCCTTCCACCGCGGCGCGATGCCCGAGGTCGAGCGGCCCGCCCGCGAGTCCTTCTGGACCGCGGACGCCGTCGAGATCCCGGCCGCCACGGAGGAGTCCCGCGCCTACGCCGCGAGGATCAGCGGCGTCCTGGACCTGTTCGAGCAGGTCTGCGCCCGCGAGGAGGCGGAGCTGGGCCGCCTGGACGCGATCGCCGGCGACGGCGACCACGGCCAGGGCATGGCCTACGGCTCCCGCGGCGCGGCGGCCGCGGCCCGCGAGGCCCTCGCCGCCGGGGCGGGCGCCCGCACCGTGCTGGTCCATGCCGGCGACGCCTGGGCCGAGTCCGCCGGCGGCACCTCCGGCGCGCTCTGGGGCGCGGCGCTCACCGCCGCCGGCAGCGTGCACAGCGACGATGCCGCCGGTTCCCCGGCGCAGACCCTGCAGTCCCTGCGGGCCGGCATCGACGCCATCCAGCGCCTGGGCGGCGCGAAGGTCGGCCAGAAGACGATGATCGACGCGGCCGTGCCCTTCCTGGAGACCCTGGGCAGCGAGGACCCGGCCGATGCTGCCGAGGCCGCGCGCCGCATCTCCGAGGCCGCCGTCGCCGCCCGCACCGCAGCCGATGCCACCGCGGAGATCACCGCGGAGAAGGGCCGCTCGCGCGTCCTCGGCGAGAAGAGCCTCGGCACCCCCGACCCGGGCGCGCTGTCCTTCTCGATCCTCATGGCCGAGCTGGGCGCCCACCTGGCGAAGTGACCCCGTACCACCCCCGCAACCCAAGGAGAACATCATGACGTGGAAGATCGTCGTCGGAGGAGACAACGCAGGCTACGGCTACAAGGAGGAGCTCAAGGCCCTCCTGGAGTCCGATGATCGCGTCGAGTCCGTGACCGACGTCGGCGTCACCGGCCGTGACGACGCCGAGCTGTACCCCAACGTCGCCGTCGCCGCCGCCGAGAAGGTCGCCGCCGGCGAGGCGGACCGCGCCCTGCTGATCTGCGGCACCGGCCTCGGCGTCGCGATCGCGGCGAACAAGGTCAAGGGCGTCCGCGCCGTGACCGCGCACGACCTGTACTCCGTGCAGCGCTCCGTGCTCTCCAACAATGCGCAGGTGCTGTGCATGGGCGAGCGCGTGGTGGGCCTCGAGCTCGCCAAGGAGCTGGTCAAGGTCTGGCTGGACCTCGAGTTCGACCCGACCTCCGCCTCCGCCGAGAAGGTCGACGCGATCTGCGCGTACGAGGGCGAGTGACCTCACCTGCCTGACCCGTGCCGGGCGGCGGCCTCCCTGTGCCGCTGCCCGGGCGCGATCCACGGGACCGATACGGGGACATGGCGCTTTTTCGGCCCATGTGCCCGTACTGGTCCCGTGGGTCGGCGGCCTCCGGCGGCGACCCCGTGTCGGCTGCCGCACCTTTCCCCTCTTCTCCCGCCTCCGAAAGGGCCCTGCCATGACCGACCTGTGGATCGGCACCAGCTGGAAGATGACCAAGACCCTCGACGAGGCCCGCGCCTGGACGACGGGACTGGTCGACGCGCTCGGCGACTCCGCGCCCGCAGGGATCCAGCCCTTCGTCATCCCCTCCTTCACCGCGACCACGACCGTGCGCGCGCTGCTGGGCCAGGACTCGCCGGTGCTGCTGGGCGTGCAGAACGCGCATTGGGAGGACGCCGGGGCGTGGACCGGCGAGGTCTCCGTGCCGCAGGCGAAGGACGCCGGGGCCCAGCTCGTCGAGATCGGCCATTCCGAGCGCCGCGAGCACTTCGGCGAGACGGTGGAGACCACCCGCCTGAAGGTCGCCGCCGCCCTGCGGCACGGACTCACCCCGCTGCTGTGCATCGGCGAGGACGCCGAGGTCAAGGCCGAGGGCGGCTCCAGCGCCTTCATCCTCGAGCAGGCCGCCGGCGCCCTGGACGGCCTCGACGCCGCCGCGCTGTCCCGGGTCGTCATCGCCTACGAGCCCATCTGGGCCATCGGCGAGAAGGGCCGCCCGGCCACCGTCGAGGAGCTGCGCGAGCCCTTCGCCGCCCTCGCCGAGGTGTACGGCGACCGGGTCGCCGGGCTGCTCTACGGCGGCTCCGTCAACCTCGAGAACGCGGCCGACCTGCTCGGCATCGAGCACGTGACCGGCCTGTTCGTCGGCCGCACGGCCTGGAAGCTCGAGGGCTACCTCGAGCTGCTGCGCATCGCCGAGGCCCATCGGGCCCGCTGACCCCGTCGGCCGCCGGCCGCGTGCACCGCCGGCCGCCGGCCCGTCCTGCCGCCGGCGCGACCTGCCGGCGGCGGCCTCAGGCTCCGTCCACGGGCGTGCGGACCAGGCGCTCCGCGGCGGTGCGCATGTGCGACTCCATGGCGCTCGCGGCGGCCTGCGGATCCCGGGCGGCGATCGCCTCGCACACCGCCCGATGCTCCCGGATCGCGACGTCGATGTCCGCCGGGTCCTCCACGCCGCGCTCGAACCACACCCGCAGCAGCGAGCGGGACGTCGACAGCAGCGCCGCGAGGATGGGGTTCCCCGCCATCGCGGCGAGATGCTGGTGGAAGGCCATGTCCGCCTCGATGTAGGCGGCGGCGTCCCCGCGGGCGGCCTCCTGGGCGGCGACGAGCTCCTCCAGCCGCGCCACCTGATCGGCCGCCGGGGTCCGCGCCGCCTCCTGGGCCGCCGAGCGCTCGAGCGCCCCGCGCACCACGGCGAGATCCTCGGTCGCGTCCTGGTCCACCAGCAGGCTCCAGGAGAGCGTCTGCGGCAGCAGCTCGGAGGTGGAGGCGCGCAGGTAGGTCCCGGATCCGGCCCGCGTCTCGACGACGCCGAGCACCTCGAGCGCCGAGATCGCCTCCCGGATCGCCGAGCGTCCCACGCCCATCGCCTCGGTCAGCCGACGCTCCGAGGGCAGCCGGTCGCCGGGCCGCATGGAATCTCCCAGCAGCACGTCCAGCAGGCGGCTCGCCACCGATCCGCTGGGGGAGCGGGATCCCTGCGCATCGCGGCGCAGCAGGTCCAGCGGATCCACCGCCTGGGAGGGCGTGCGCGGATCGGAGGCCGGCGCCGGCGCAGCAGCGGGATCGGATCGGGACGGGCGGGAGGTCTCGGGCACCCGACCAGCCTAGTGCGCCCCGCCTCATCAGGGATGGTCAACTGGTTGACCAGTTGGGGGTGACGAGGCTAGCGTGAGACCACGCGCCCGGCACGACCGGCCGGGGCGGACCACGACGAGGTGACGCGGATGGACATCGGGATCGGCACGTACGCGCTGTTCTGGGAATGGCAGGACGCCACCCCGCAGCCGATGGGCATCGCCGGGATGCTCGACCGGGCGGCCGAGCTGGACTGCCAGGTCTTCCAGATCTGCGACGACCCTCGCGTGGACGGACTGTCCCGGACGGAGCTCACGGCTCTGCGCGATCAGGCACGCGACCTGGGACTTCGCCTCGAGCTCGGCACCCGCACCATCGGCCCCGACCATCTGCGCCGGTACCTCGACATCGCCGAGGCGCTGGGCGCCCCGGTGCTGCGCTCGATGATCCAGCGCCCCGAGATCGCCGGCGGCCGCGATCAGGCCGTCGCCGCGCTGCGGGAGGTCCTTCCGCGGCTCGAGGCGCAGGGCGCGACCCTCGCCCTGGAGACCTACGAGCAGGTCCCCACCGCCGAGCTGATCGCCGTCGTCGAGGAGGTCGCCTCGCCCCGCGTGGGGATCTGCCTGGACCCCGCCAACTGCGTCTCCGCCCTCGAGCACCCCCGCGACGTCGTCGAGCGGACCGCCGCGCACGTCGTCGACCTGCACGTGAAGGACTTCCGCTTCGACCGCGCCGAGGGATGGGTGGGCTTCACCCTCTCCGGCGCACGGATGGGGGAGGGTCTGCTCGATCTCGACCACGAGCTCGGCGCGGTCTATCGCGAGGGGCGCACGCCTGCCGCGATCGTCGAGCACTGGCTGCCTTGGCAGGGCGACCTCGAGACCACGCTGCGCACCGAGCGCGACTGGACCCGCGCCACCCTCGACGCCCTGCGCACCTCGGCGCAGGCCGCCTCCGCCTCCGCCTCCGCCCCCGCGCCCGGACCCTGACCATCGGCCCATCGGCCCATCGGCCCATCGGCCCATCGGCCCATCGGCCCATCGGCCGAGCCCGCACCGCACCCGCCTTCACCCCGAGCAAGGAGATCACCATGACCACCGATCGCAGCAAGGACCTCAACCCCCTCAAGGGCAAGCAGGTCGACCTCGATGCGAGCCTCACCGTCGCCGTCGTCGGCGCGGCCGGGAAGATGGGCACCCGCGTGTCCAACAACCTGGACCTCACCGACGCGACCATCCACTACTGCGAGTCCTCCCCGGCCGGCCGCGAGCGCGTCGAGGCGCTGGGCCGCACCGTGAGCAGCATCGACGAC
>Ga0302349_1002508_pt1 | contig 11624 bp, 9 predicted proteins | sample PhyAR1_FD_202176 | JGI IMG/M metagenome (GOLD analysis project Ga0302349, IMG submission 202176) | Leaf surface microbial communities from alfalfa plants in UC Gill Tract Community Farm, Albany, California, United States - DLSL A.R1... | ecosystem: Host-associated > Plants > Phyllosphere >...
AACACGCTAAAATATATCATATAAAAAGTGCTATTTTATGCACATTGGCGCTGGCCTAAAATAGAGTTTAGCATGACTTAACTGGTTTCATTTATTTAAGATTTAAAGTTAACCACTGCTTAAAAATATACCAGTTGATTTGCATAAAATGAAAGCAACTGGCGCATAACGCTGCGCCAGTCAGGAACAAAGCGGCTAGTCGCTAATTAATGCTGCAAAATATACATCGTGCGGCTGTACGCAACATCTTCAGGGTTATTAATGGGATACCCTTTCAGCCACGGCTTAATTAAACGCCCGTTGCTGTACTGGTAAATAGGTGCAATCGGCGCTTTTTCAGCGATCATTTTTTCGGCGGTATTGTAATCAGCATTGCGGGCTTCCGCGGTGGTTTCAAGGGAGGCCTGGCTGATGACTTTATCGTAAGCCGGATCGTTAAAGCGTGAAATATTGCCGCTGTGGGTGGAGGTCAGCAACGACAGGAAGGTTGACGGCTCGTTGTAATCGCCGACCCACGAGGCGCGGATCACATCAAAGTTGCCGCTGTTGCGGCTGTCGATATAGGTTTTCCACTCCTGGTTTTGCAGTTTCACGTCCACGCCGAGATTTTTCTTCCACATTGACGCCACGGCGATAGCAATCTTTTGGTGCGTTTCCGAGGTGTTATACAGCAACGTCAGCTTAAGCGGACGCTGCGGACCGTAGCCGGCGGCCTGCAAAAACATTCTCGCCTGCTCGTTGAGTTCCGCCTGGCTCATCTGCTCTTGTTGCAACGGCTGCGCTTTAAAACCTGCCGTCACGTCAGGGGTGAAGCGCCATGCCGGTTTCTCGCCCGTACCGAGCACTTTCTCGGCCATCAAGCGCCTGTCGATAGAGAGGCTTAACGCCAGGCGCACGCGCGCATCTGCCGTCGGTCCTTTCTGGGTGTTGAACGCATAGTAATAGGTGCCCAGTTGCGGCGGCGTGTAAACCTGGCCCGGAATATCTTTCATTAATTTCTGGTAGAGGTTTTTCGGGAAGGATTCGGTAATGTCGATGTCGTCAGCCAGATAGCGTTTGGTGGCGGCGCTTTCCTGATTGATCGGCACAAAAGTGACTTTTTGCACCACTGTTTTCGCGTTGTCCCAGTAATGGGGATTCGGCGTGACCACCAGTTTTTCATTCACCACGCGCTCTTTAAGTACATACGCGCCATTGCCGATCAAATTGCCCGGCTTCGTCCAGTCCGACCCGGTTTCGGCATTACCTTTTTGCACCGGATAAAAGGCAAAACTGGCCGCCAGATTCGCAAACCACGGCAATGGATTATCCAGTTGCACCCGCAGCGTATGCGCGTCGATGGCACTCACGCCAAGTTTATCGGGTGTGGCTTTCCCATCAATAATATTCTGTGCATTGCCGATCCCGGCAAGCGCGGCAAACCATGCGAACGGTGAGGTGGTTTTCGGATCGACCAGCCGCTGCCAGCTATAGACAAAATCCTGTGCAGTCACCGGGGTGCCATCTGACCATTTGGCGTCATTGCGCAAGGTAAACGTCCAGATACGGTTGTCGTTGCTCTGCCATTTGGTCGCCACGCCGGGCACCAGCTCGCCCTTCTCATTCTGGTTGACCAGACCTTCAAACAGATCGCGGATCACCTGAATTTCCGGCAGCCCCACTGCTTTGGCCGGATCCAGCGATGCAGGCTCATCTTTAATATGACGAACCAGCTCCTGTTTTTTCGCAAGCTGAGTACCGGGAGGCACGTCGGCGGCAAAAGAAACAGCAGAAAGGCCGCTAAGCCCGAGCGCAAAGCAGATTAACGAAACGGAATGCTTCATGAGATCCCCTCAAAACAATGAATGCCAGCAGGCAAAAGATGAGGTAATTATTTGTTTTAACTAATGGGAAAGCAAACGAATCACCGAATAAAATAACAATTTGAAAAGCCGTAGGTTTTGCTCAACACTTTCATTCATCATCCGCCACATTAAGAATAACTATGTCTCAATTACGCCCGCGCGCTGAACGGGGCGCATTTCCACCCGGTACGGAACATTATGGCCGCTCCGTGCTTGGCGCTCCGCTGCTCTGGTTCCCGGCACCGCAGGCGCTGGACGATAGCGGTCTGATCATTGCCGGTACCCATGGTGATGAAAACGCCGCGATGGTGACACTTTCCTGCGCATTACGCACGCTCAGCCCGGATTTGCGCCATCACCACGTGGTGCTGGCCGTTAACCCGGATGGCTGCCAGTTAGGGTTACGCGCCAATGCCAACGGTGTCGATCTCAACCGTAATTTTCCGGCTGCCAACTGGCAGGCGGGCGAGACGGTTTACCGCTGGAACAGCGCCGCCGAAGATCGCGATGTGGTGTTATTAACCGGCGAGACGCCCGGCTCAGAGCCCGAAACCCAGGCGCTGTGCCAGTTGATTCACTGCATCCATCCGGCCTGGGTGGTGTCGTTTCACGATCCGTTAGCCTGTATAGAAGATCCCCGGCAAAGCGAACTGGGGGCATGGCTGGCGCAGGGTTTTGCGCTGCCGCACGTCACGAGCGTCGGCTATGAGACGCCCGGTTCGTTTGGAAGCTGGTGTGCGGATATTGGTTTGCCGTGCATCACCGCAGAATTCCCGCCCGTGTCCAACGACGAAGCGAGCGAGAAATATCTGCATGCGATGATGGGCCTACTTCGCTGGACGTCTCACAGATGAAGCTCGCCGGTGGTAAAGCGCAGCGCGGGCTCAACATCCACCGCCAGCCAGGTGGGGCCATCCAGATCGGAGAAACGAACGTAATCCACCAGCGGTAACGCGGCGCTGATGGCGCGTGAGGTGCACAACATGCAGCCCAGCATCAGGCCCAGTCCCTGCGATTGCGCGGCTTTTGCCAGCGCCAGCGCTTCGGTCAGGCCGCCTGCTTTATCGAGCTTGATGTTGATCATTTCATAGCGCCCCTGTAAGGCCTCAAGAGACGTGCGCGTATGGCAGCTTTCGTCGGCGCAAATCGGCAGCGGGTGAATAAAGTTGGACAGTGCCGCATCTTCTGCAGCGGCAAGCGGCTGCTCCAACATCGCCACGCCGAGATCGGCCAGCAACTGACAGCGTGCCGCCAGCCCTTCGCTATGCCAGGACTCATTGGCATCAACAATCAATGTGGCGTCAGGCACGGCGGTTCGCACGGCCACCAGCCGTTCAGTGATCAGATGATCGTCGAGTTTCACTTTCAGCAGACGCGCGCCATTCGCCCACAGCGCCGAGGCGCTGGCTGCCATCTGGTCCGGGGTGCCAATCACTACCGTTTGCGCGGTGGTCACGCTTTTTGGCAGCACGGTACTGAGATAATCGGTCAGCGACGATCCGGCGACGCGGGATTCCAGATCCCACAGCGCACTGTCCACCGCATTTCGCGCCGCGCCTGCCGGTAACAGTGTCTGCAATTCCTGACGGCTTAATCCGCTCTCCAGTTGCGGTGCGATGGTCATGATTTGGGCAATTACCGAGGCCGCGCTTTCGCCATATCGAGGATAAGGCGTGCATTCACCCACCGCTTTAACGCCATTTTCTTCCAGTTCCACTACCACCACCCGCGCCTCGTTACGGCTGCCGCGTGAAATCACAAACGGCGTATGTAACGGCCAGGTTTCTTCATAGACCTTAACGGCTCTCATCCCGTGCTCCTTTGATGGAATTCACCTGATTATAGCGATGAAAATAGATTTGCCGTCTCTGAGAATGATCCCGTAAACTAGCCGCGACGTTAACTATTTGTAAACAGGAAGATATTCATGTCACAACTCGTTCATTTCCAGGGTAATCCGGTTGCAGTTGCAGGTACCATTCCACAGGCTGGCAGCAACGCGCCTGCCTTCACGCTGGTGGCTAAAGATTTAACCGACGTCACGCTGAGCCAGTTTGCGGGCAAGCGTAAAGTGCTGAACGTATTCCCGAGCATTGATACCGGCGTTTGCGCGGCATCCGTGCGTAAATTCAACCAGCTGGCGACTGAGATGAAAGACACGGTTGTTCTGTGCATCTCCGCTGACCTGCCGTTCGCGCACTCCCGTTTCTGCGGCGCAGAAGGTCTGAGCAACGTGATCACGCTGTCAACGCTGCGTAACGCTGAGTTTCTGGAAAACTACGGGATCGGCATCAATGAAGGCGCACTGAAAGGCCTGGCGGCCCGTGCGGTGATCGTGATTGATGAAAATGACAAAGTGGTATTCAGCCAGCTGGTGAATGAAATCACCAACGAGCCGGATTATGACGCCGCGCTGTCTGCACTGAAAGCGTAAGAACCGTTTGATTGCCCGGCGGCTCAGGCTTGCCGGGCCTGCAACACGCCACCCGGCACAACCGTTTACTCGTCGCCCTTCTTCTGGCTCAAACCATATTCACGCAATTTATTCGCAATCGCCGTATGCGATACGCCGAGTCGTTTCGCCAGTTTACGCGTGCTGGGATAGCTGCGGTAAAGCTGTGTTAACACCGAGCGTTCAAACCGGCTGGTGATATCGTCCAGCGACCCTTCCATCGCCTCTTCGCCCACCGCCACGGTGCTGACATCGTAGTCCGGCAGCAGAATATCCTGCGGGCGTAATTCATAGCCTTCAAGCTGCGTGAGCGCGCGATACACCGCATTTTTCAACTGGCGCACGTTACCCGGCCAGGTGTAGCGCGTCAGCACGGTGTTAAGATCGGCGGCCAGTTTCGGGCGCGGCACGCCCTGCTCATCGGCGAAGCGGGCAACAAACAGCTCCGTTAACGGCATGATGTCCTGCGTCCGATCGCGCAGCGGCGGCAGATTCAGCGTCAGGACATTCAGGCGATAATAGAGGTCTTCCCGGAACTCGCCCTTTTGCACCAGCTCAACCAGGTTTTTCTGCGTGGCGCAAATCACCCGCACATCGACATGCACCTCGTGATCTTCCCCCACCCGGCGGAAAGTGCCGTCATTCAGAAAACGCAGCAGCTTGACCTGCATACGCGGCGACATCTCACCGATTTCATCCAGCAGCACCGAGCCACCGTTAGCCTGCTCGAAAAAGCCTTTTTTGCCTTCCGGCGCGTGACCGAACAGCTCGCTTTCTACGGCATCTTCAGGAATAGAGGCGCAGTTCAGCGCCAGGTACGGCTTCGCGGCGCGCGGGCTGGCGAGATGACAGGCGTGGGCCAGCAAATCTTTACCGGTGCCGGTATCGCCGACGATCAACAGCGGCGCGGTCAGCATCGCCAGTTTGCGCGCCTGCTCCACCACATGACGCATTTTCGGGCTGACGGCCACGATCTGACTGAACGCGCTCACGTCCTGGCTGGAAAGATTTTGTAGCTGGCGACCCATGCGTGCGGTTGAGCGCAGCATCACCACTGCGCCCGTGAGTACCGGATGACCACCCTCGCCTTCCAGATGCACCGGGGTGATCTCCATCAGGAAATCCTGCCCGTTAATCACCACGTGTTCGTTGTGCGACGCCTGCGGATTGCCATCCAGCCAGCGCTGGAAATTGAAGCCGGGGATCAACTGAAGCACGGTGACATTGCGCAATTTGTTCTGGCTAAGGCCAAAAAGCTGGCAACTGGCCGGGTTCGCCAGATCGGGTTTGCATTTCATATCCAGCGACAGCACCGGTTCCGGCAGCGCTTCCAGAATGGCGCTCAGCGCCAGATGTTCACGCTCTGACGGCATCCATAACACGGTACGCACGTCCGTCACATTGGGGATGCGGCGGATTTCCGCCATCAGGCTGCTGAAATGCTGGAACTCCAGCTCGGCAAAATTCAGGTAAATCCGGCCAATCGGGTCAATTTCAATGCCGCGTAAATCAATGCCGCGCAGCACCAGTAAATCGAGTAACTCGCGGGTCAGACCAAGACGGTCTTCACAAAAAACTTCAAGACGCATGGGAATCTTCACCCTGTCAGTCAACGTATCGCGGAATGATATGCCACTTATTCAGCGGCAGGAAGAGAGCTGTCAATAAATATTGACAGTATGGCGGAAATTACGCCGCCCTGCTGTAAAGTTATACGTTCAGTGCCCGAAATCCGGGCACTGATATCAGGCGGACGGCTTGTTCTTTTGCAACGTCTCTTTCAATTGACCGATGAGCTGGCGGCGGAAATCCCCCAGCCGGGGTTTGTCGTCGTCGATCCACGGTAGCGGGCGGCACAACTCCATCGCTTTAATGCCCAGACGCGCCGTGAGCAGGCCCGCGCCGATACCCTGCGCGGCGCGGGCGGAAAGGCGCGCCGCCAGATCCTGCGATACCCAGTCCATGCCGACTTCACGCACCAGTTCGCTGGCCCCGGCAAAGGCGATATTCAGTAAGACCAGGCGAAACAGCCGCAGCCGGCTGTAATACCCCAGCTCAATGCCGTACAGCCGGGCGATGCGGTTAATCAGCCGTAAGTTGCGCCAGGCGATAAACGCCATATCCACCACAGCCAGCGGGCTGACGGCAATCATCAGCGTCGATTCGGCGGCAGAACGGCTGATCTCGCGCCGCGCCTGGGCGTCAAGCACGGGCTGCACCAGATGGGCGTACAGCGTGACAATTTCCCGGTCGCTTTGCGTCTCATGGATCGCCGCGTACCAGCGTTGCAGCGCGGGATGCGCCTGATCGATGCCCGCCTGCTGCGCCAGCTTCTCGCAAAACGCGCGCCCCTTGCCGGTACCGTGGCTGTGCAGCAGATCGCGCGCTTCATCACGCTCTTCCGCGCGCTGGCGTAAACGCCACAGGCGACGCCATTCTGTCGCCACCGATCCAACGCCCGCACCGATAATCAGCGCTCCCGCCGCACAACCGCAGAGCGCCACCCAGTCCTGGGTCTGCCAGGCGTGCATCGTCCATTGCACTCCCTGCCCGACCACGCTTGCCCCAAACAGCGCCAGCCCGGTCATCACCATTTTGCGCCACAGACTGCGCTTCGGACGCAATGCCGCCTCGATCACCGCTTCCGGTTGCTCATCATCAATCAGCGTTTCATCCACCTTTGTCGGGGCGAATTTATCCGCCTGCGGGCCATCAAACATCTGCGCCGATTTGAACGTTTCGGTTTTATCCGCCTCCAGCGGCCCGGCAAAATCGATGCGCGGTTTTAGCGGTTCGTTCATCGCAATTTATCTCCTGTTAGAAACTCCAGCGCCGCATCAAGACGGATATGCGGCAGTGGGCTGTCCACATCCAGCACCTGCGGGCGAAACGCTTCAAACTGAAAGCCCTGCTTCTCCCAGAACGCCTGACCCGGCAGGCGGGGCGGCACTTCGCCGGGATAAACGGTCAGCGGTGCGCCATCGCTCTCGCGGTGCCCGCGCAGCGCCGGGATCTTTTCACCGTTAACGTCAACCAGCCCACTCTGGGTCGCCTGCACAGCGGCAAGCCCCAGACAATCCATGCTGATGCCTTCAAAAGCGGCATTTTGCCAGGCGTCCTGGATCAATTGTTGCAGCAACGACACCATATTGGCGTGCTGATCGACCGTCACGTGATCGGCTTTGGTGGCGGCAAACAGCAGCTTGTCGATCACCGGGGAAAACAGGCGGCGGAACAGCGTGCGCTGACCGTAGTGAAAACTTTGCATCAGTTGCGTGAGCGCCAGCCGCATATCGTTGAACGCCTGCGGCCCGCTGTTCAGCGGTTGCAGACAGTCCACCAGCACGATCTGGCGGTCGAAGCGCAGGAAGTGATTTTTATAGAATCCCTTCACCACTTTTTCGCAGTAGTAATTAAAGCGCTCGCGCAGCATCCCGGCGTTGGTACTTTTATCCGCCTGCGCCAGCTTCGCCTCACCGATGGCGTCAACGTCCGGCCAGGGGAAGAATTGCAGCGCGGGCGCACCCGCCATATCACCGGGCAGCACGAAACGCCCCGGCTGAATAAAATGCAGCCCCTGCCGTTTGCACTGGTGCAGATAGTCCGTCCAGGCATCCGCAATCTCAGCAAGCCGGTTCTCATCAGCCGGTGCCAGCGGATCAAGGCCGTCACACAACTCCTGCCAGCGGGCTGCCCGGATTTTCCGGTCGCCCTGCAACAGCCCCGTCATCTGGCGCGACCAGGTCAGGTAATCCTGCGCCAGCATGGGGAGATCCAGCAGCCATTCACCGGGGTAATCGACGATTTCCAGATAAAGCGTGGACGTGTCTTTGAAATGGCGCAGCAGCGACTCACTGGAGCGGTAACGCAGCGCAAGGCGGATTTCACTGACACCACGGGTTGGCGTCGGCCAGTCCGGGGGCGTGCCGTAAAGTTTGGCGATCCCTTCGTCATAGGTAAAACGCGGAATGCCGAAATCGCGCTGCGGCACGCGCTTCACGCCCAGAAGACGCTCTTCACGCACCACGCTAAACAGCGGTAGCCGTGCGCCGTTGTGCACGTTCAGCAACTGATTAACCAGCGAGGTGATAAACGCCGTCTTACCGCTGCGGCTCAGGCCCGTCACCGCCAGCCGCAGGTGTCGGTCCATCCCGCGATTGACCAGCGCACTGAATTCATTTTTTATTCTGTTCATCGCATCCTGCCTGGGCGTGTATAAACATAGTGAATAGTTAATGGGGGTAATGAAGCAGGAATCAAATCCTTCGCCCCTGTTTTACAGGCTTTTTACAGTATGGATGGTGAATAGACAGCCTGTAAGTGGTTGAGTAATATGTTACCTCTTTTGGCACAGAACAGGACCGGCTCCGCCATGTCCCCTACTATTTATGATATTGCCCGTGTTGCCGGGGTTTCAAAATCAACGGTGTCACGCGTATTAAATAACCAGACCAATATTTCACCCGAAGCGCGGGTACGGGTATTAGAAGCGATCGACGCGTTAAAATACCAGCCAAATAAACTGGCGCGTGCGCTGACCTCTAATGGTTTTGATGCGATCATGGTTATTTCCACCCGCTCAACCAAAACCACCGCCGGTAATCCTTTTTTCTCGGAAGTGCTTCATGCCATTACCGCCCGCGCCGAACTGGAAGGGTTCGACGTGGTATTGCAGACCTCAAAAAATAGCGAAGACGATCTGCAAAAGTGCATATCCAAAATTAAGCAGAAGATGATCAAGGGCATTATTATGCTCAGCTCGCCCACCGACGAATCTTTTTTTGAAGCGCTGGACAGCTATTCCATTCCTGTGGTGGTGATTGGCAAAGTCGAGGGGGAATTTAACAATGTCTGCTCCGTCGATACGGATAATTACCATGACAGCATCATGTTAACTGAAACGCTCATTAATCAGGGCCGCCGTCGAATTGGCTGTCTGCATGCGCCGCTGGATTATCACGTTTCTGTCGATCGCCTGGCGGGATTTAAACAGTGCCTCGCCGCACATGATATTACTGTGCAAAATTCCTGGGTGGTGGATGGCGGTTATACCAATGAATCGGCGCTGGCGGCCGCAGAACAGTTACTGAGCGGCGAGTCGCGGCCTGATGCGATTTTTGCCACCGACAGCCTGAAATTAATGAGTCTGTACCGCATCGCCCATGAAAAAGGCATCGTAATTGGCGAAGAGCTTACTTTGGTCGGCTACAGTAACGATATGCTGAGCTTTTTATTATCGCCGCCGCCGGTACGCATTGAAGTACCCATTCATGAATTAGGTACCCTGGGCAGCGCGCTATTATTCAGCAAAATAGCGGGTAACGCCGTCCCCGCACGCACGCGGGTTGCCACCACGCTGGCGTCCCAGTAAATAAACAACGGGTGGCGCATTCGTCGCCACCCGTTTGATTATCAGAAGCTGTAATTCACACCGACACCAGCGTAATGGAAACGATCGTCTGATCCTTCGTTATGATCCTGCCACTCGTAAGCATATTCCAGAGACATCGACAGACCATTATTGAAATCATAGCCATAGAATAAACCGATACGGTTATAGCTATGTTCTTCGCGGGTAATATCTTCAGACCAGTCCCAGTTGGTCCAGCGATCCAGACCGAGGCGGGTGTACGGCATCAGCGTTGTGCTGCCGAGGGAGATCGGCAGATAAATACGCATTTCCTGGGTCGAGAATTCACCGTTATTGGAATCCGTTAATTCGTTAAAGCCACGTTCTAAATAGTAGTTCGCTTTAAGCGAGACGGTATCGTTGAATTTCCAGGTCACCCCAGTTTCTGTTTCAACACGGCTGTCGGAATAACCGGTTTGATCTAAATCCTGATCGAAGCGGTACAGTGCCAGCCAGCCGCCGAAACGGAGTTGATCGGATAGTTTCAGATCCCAGTCCGGCATAATTTTATAACGCTGGGTATTCGCGGTTCCGGCATTGGCACCTTCGGCGTCTTTGAAATGGAAGCCGTAATTACGCACGCCGCCAGTCACGCCAAATGAAAAATCATCGCTTTCGAAAAACTGGTAATGAATGTCCAGTTCCGGGCGATTGAAATAACCACCACGGGTAAAGTTACTATAATCCGCTGGCCCCTCCTGATACATGGTCATGGCAATTCGCCATGCACCATACGAGGCATTGAAATAGACGGAAGGCTCATATAAACCGTCTTTATCTTCGCCCTGCCCCTCGACGTTTTCTATTTCATACATTGCGCCGATATTATAATGCCAGTTATTTTCTTCAGCCTGAACGCCCGCAGCAGCGCTGCACAGTAACAGGCACGGCAGTACCTTCTTCATGAGAATATCCTTGTAGAACTACAGTGATAAAACGTGTCAGGGAAATTCCTGACACGCAAAAAAGAATAATTATTTCAGGGCGATTTCGCTTTCACTGTCAAAGAAATGACTCTTCTGCATATCGAACTGAATATTAATATGCTGTGCGGCGCAATAATCTGCATCAGCGCCAGCGCGCAGCGTTAATTCATGACCGCCCACGGTGGCATAGAGCATAAATTCCGCCCCGGTTAATTCCGCCACGCTAATTTGTGCGGCAATACCTTCCGGTTCTGTGACCGGATGAATATCTTCCGGGCGAATGCCCAGCACCACAGGTTTATGTTGATACGCGTCCAGCGTTTCACGGCAGAGTATTTTTTCCGGAATGGGTAATTTCAGGGTTTCCGTCACAAAATACCCGGCGTCCAGCGTACCGCGAATAAAGTTCATCGCCGGAGAACCGATAAATCCGGCCACAAACATGTTTGCCGGTTGGTTATAAACCGTTTTCGGTGCGCCGACCTGCTGGATCACGCCATCTTTCATGATCACGATGCGCGTCGCCATGGTCATGGCTTCGGTCTGATCGTGCGTCACGTAGATCATCGTAGTGTTGAGCTTCTGATGCAGGCGGCTGATTTCCGCACGCATCTGCACGCGCAGTTTGGCATCGAGGTTGGAAAGCGGTTCATCCATTAAAAAGACGCCCGCTTCACGCACGATGGCGCGTCCCAGTGCCACACGCTGACGCTGACCGCCGGACAACGCCGCCGGGCGTCGGTCGAGATAGTTTTTTAGCCCCAGGATCTGCGCCGCCCACTGCACGCGCTCGTCGATAATCGCGGCGTCCATCTTCTGCATCTTCAGGCCGAACGCCATGTTGTCGTACACCGACATGTGCGGATAGAGCGCATAGTTCTGGAACACCATGGCGATACCGCGCGATTTGGCGGGCACATCGTTCATGCATACGCCGTCGATCAGCAGCTCGCCGCCGCTGATCTCTTCCAGTCCGGCAATCATGCGCAGGG
>Ga0302349_1002512_pt1 | contig 11603 bp, 13 predicted proteins | sample PhyAR1_FD_202176 | JGI IMG/M metagenome (GOLD analysis project Ga0302349, IMG submission 202176) | Leaf surface microbial communities from alfalfa plants in UC Gill Tract Community Farm, Albany, California, United States - DLSL A.R1... | ecosystem: Host-associated > Plants > Phyllosphere >...
CGCCCCCGGCATTGAGCTGTACTTTAGCAAAGCAGGTCGTCCCTTCCTGGCTCAGACGCTGTTCGCACTCTTCTGCATCCTGTTCTTCATCCACACCGAATATCTTCAGGCTGAGTTTACTGGCGATATTCTTTTCAAATAGTCCGATATGTACGATGTAATGGGCTTTATCGGGGATCTCATATTCGCGGCGTAAGTCTTCTGAATGCCATGGCAGTAAAATATCACCACGCGTTTTAAGCTGGTTAAGCTTAATGAAGAGACTTTTATCTTTTTTTTCAGGCGTATAGGGCTGGAAAAATTCGATACGTTGCCATGCTCGGAGTATTTCTTGCGGGAGTGGGGTCGCGGCCATCTTAGCTCTTTGATTATCATCCAGATATATTAATGATATCGAGGTTACTCCGATTTGAGATGATTTTGTAGGGCCCGACGGGCAAAGAGTGGTGATGGAAGTGCGAAAACGAGCAGTGGATCTTTAATCGTGCCATTAACCTTCGTGCTGGTATCGTCTGGCTTTAAAATCCACCCTAATAACATTTTCGCCTGCGCTTTCTGTGGATTTCAAACAACTCTCGACCTGCATAATCATATTGGCGGCGGTTCCCCAGCCATGCTCATTTTGCGGATTTACCTGCGCTCTTATTATTACTTCACCCGCTAAAGGTAATTCAGAATAATCAATCATGCTGGCCTCTTATTATTTTTTATAGATGAGAAGAGAGATGGATTTATTGATCTGCCAGCGAAGGCGTTATTAACATCCTGCTTTAACTCTATATGGCACAGTCATTCAGACGCTCAGGATAAAGTATGAAAATTCCACCGCTTTTCACCTGAAAGTCAGCGCTACGGCTGGCATCACCTTTTCGCTGACCGCCTCTGCCTTGACCCATGACAAGGCGGTCAAAGTCGCCCTCTCTTTATAATCGCGCCCGTTAACTTTCTCACGGGTGTGACCTATGGCTTACCAACTGAACCTGAACTGGCCGGAATTTTTAGAAAAATACTGGCAAAAAAAACCTGTTGTTTTAAAGAACGCTTTCCCCGGCTTTGTCGATCCCATCACGCCTGATGAGTTAGCGGGCCTGGCGATGGAGCCAGAGGTGGACAGCCGCCTCGTGAGTCATTTTGAGGGTCAATGGCAGGCCAGCAACGGACCGTTCGAGCATTTCGATGGTCTGGGGGAAACCGGCTGGTCGCTGCTGGCGCAGGCCGTCAACCACTGGCACGCGCCGTCTGCCGAGCTGGTGCGTCCGTTCCGTGTGCTGCCGGACTGGCGGCTGGACGATCTGATGATCTCCTTCTCTGTGCCAGGCGGCGGCGTGGGGCCACACATCGATCAGTACGATGTGTTTATTATTCAGGGGATGGGCAGCCGCCGCTGGCGGGTGGGGGATAAACTGCCGATGCGTCAGTTCTGCCCGCATCCGGCGCTGCTGCATGTCGATCCGTTCGAACCGATCATCGAGGAAGATCTGGAGCCGGGCGATATCCTCTATATTCCGCCTGGATTCCCGCACGACGGCTTTACTCATGAAACCGCGCTCAACTACTCGGTCGGTTTCCGTGGCCCGAACGGTCGCGATCTGATCAGCAGCTTTGCCGATTACGCGCTGGAAAACGATTTGGGCGGCGAGCACTACAGCGATCCGGATCTTACCTGTCGCGAGCATCCGGGTCGGGTGGAAGAGTATGAGCTGGATCGTCTGCGTGACATGATGATCGAGGTGATCAGCCAGCCGGAAGATTTTAAGCAATGGTTTGGCCGCTTTGCCACCACGCCACGTCATGAGCTGGATATCGCGCCTGCCGAGCCACCGTATGAAGAAGAGGAAATCCTCGATGCATTGCAGGGCGGCGAAGTGCTGTCACGCCTGAGCGGGCTGCGGGTACTGCACATCGGTGACAGCTTCTTTATCAACAGCGAGCGTCTGGATACGGTCGATCCAGTAGCCGCCGATGCGCTGTGCCGCCACACATTGATCAGCCAAAAAGAGCTGGGCAAGGCGGTCAACAATCCGGCCTTTATTGCCGAGCTGACCGCGCTGGTTAATCAGGGCTACTGGTTCTTCGACGAGTAATGCCTGCTGACCCGGCCTGCAAATTGGCAAGATATTGCAGGCCAGGTCGTCAGCCACCCCGCTGCAAATGAATACCAAACCCCGTTTCGCCGGGGGCAATCTCCTCTTTCAACGTCAATGCCGGGATCGCGTAATCCCCGGCATTCTGCTGCCGGTATGCCACGGGCGGCGTATCCCAGAGGGTATCCAGCCGTTCAGCCAGTGTTGTGCAGTGTTCACGAAAGCGCGCCTCATCCACACGGCTCGCGCGGTAGATCACCATCGGCGGCACCACGGTAAAGCCGGGGTAGTGCAGCATGCCATGCTGGATGGGGAACAAAATGTCGTCAATCGGACCGTTGATGCCGCGCGGCGCGTAGTGGGATCCCCAGCCACCGGTGGTCACCAGCAGCATCGCCCGTTTGCCGGACATCCTGCCTTCGCCGTAGCGGTCGCCCCAGTGCGTATCGCTGTGCTCGCCCACGCCATAGGCAAAGCCATATGCATACACCCGGTCAAACCAGCCCTTCATGATCGCGGGCATTGAGAACCACCACAGCGGGAACTGGAAAATTACCGCGTCGGCCCACTCTAATTTTTCCTGTTCGCCGGCGATGTCTGCACGTTGCGTTCCGTTGGCATAAGCAAACTGGCTGTCGGCAGAGGCGTTAAAATATGCGCCAATCGGGGCGGCCGTGCTGTCATCCGCGTCGATCTGCGCCTTCCAGCGCATCGCGTAAAGGTCAGATACCTGCACGCTGTGGCCTGCGTTTTTTAAATGATTAACGGCAAAATCCTTCAGCGATCCGTTGAGCGAACGCGCTTCCGGATGCGCATACACAATCAGTACGTTCATGGTCAGTTCCTGTTACGAGAAAGTCACAGCAGGATAAGCACGCGCCAGTTATAGTAGAAATCAATTGAAGCAATTCGTGGTATAGCGATGATTAATATCAGCACGCTGGATCTAAATTTATTACGCACACTGGATGTGTTGCTGAGTGAGCATAACGTGACGCGCGCGGCGCAGCGGCTGAACCTGTCACAGCCGTCCATTAGCGTGCAGCTTGCCCGTCTGCGGGAAATCTTCAACGATCCGCTGCTGCTGCCCGGCCCGCGCGGGATGTTGCCCACCGCCCGCGCCGATGAACTACGTGAACCGTTGCGTCAGGCGCTGGAAGCGTTGCTGAGCGCCGTATCACCTGTCAGCACGTTCGATCCGTTAAAAGCCACGCAGACCTGGCGCATTGCCGCCACCGATTACACGGAATCCGCGATTGTGCTGCCCGCCCTGGAAGGGTTGCGCAAGGCCGCACCGGGCACGCGGCTGGCGGTGCTGGAGATGAATCCAAAGAAACTTGAAAAGCAGGCGGAGCAGGGCGAGGTGGATGTGATTTTTCATACCCGCGACGGCGCGCCGCAGGCGTTACACCAGCGATTACTGTTTACCGAACGTTACGTGCTGGCGGGCAGGCTCAATCATCCGAAGCTAAAACGACGTCCGACGCTCGCCCAGTTTTGCAAACTGGAACACGTCATCGTCTCCCCGGACGGCGGCGGATTCAGCGCGGCGACCGATATAGCGCTGGCAAAAAGCGGCCTGTCGCGCCGGGTGGTACTCTCGGTGCCGCATTTTCTGTTTATGCTTGAGGTGCTGGCGCGCAGCGATCTGGTCGCCGTATTACCCGAACGGCTGGTGAAGAACACCGGCGCGTTGCAGGTTGTCGCGCCACCGGTTGACGTGCCGGGATTCGATATCCTGATGCTCTGGCACGAGCGGCTACACCGCGATCCAGGACATAAATGGCTGCGCCAGCATATTGTTGATTCTCTGAGCATGAGGGAGTAAGCGCTCACTCCTCCATCGCAATATAAATCGCTTCGCCCAGTTTTTTCAGCGCCTCGCGGTTGTGCTCGGTAGTGGGCAACGCGCAGTTAATGCGCAGGCAGTTGCGGTATTTTCCGGAGGCGGAAAACAGCGAGCCGGGGGCGACCTGGATTTTCAGGCGGCAAAGCTGTTGGGCAACGCAGACCATATCCACCCTTTCCGGTAGTTCAACCCATAGCATAAAGCCGCCTTTGGGCCGCGTGACGCAGATTTCACCGGGGAAATACTGACGCACCCAGCAGGTAAAAGTGTCCATATTATGCTGGTAAAGCTGACGCATCCGGCGCAAATGGCGGTGGTAGTGGCCGTCGCGAATAAACGCCGTCACCGCCAGTTGGGTGGAGGGCACGGTGGTGCCGCTTGCGGCATATTTCATATGCATCACCCGGTCGTGATAGCGCCCTGGCGCGATCCAGCCGACGCGCAGACCCGGTGCGATAGTTTTAGTGAATGAACTGCACAACAGCACGCGCCCATCAATATCAAACGATTTAATACTGCGCGGGCGCGGGTAGTCATAGGCCAGCTCACCGTAAACGTCATCTTCAAAAATCACAATGTCGTGGCGTTGCGCCAGAGCCAGCACCGCTCGTTTGCGCGCTTCCGGCATGATAAAGCCCAGCGGATTGTTGCAGTTTGGTACCAGGATCACGCCTTTAACAGGCCACTGCTCAAGCGCCAGTTCCAGCGCTTCGACGCTGATCCCGCTTTCGGTATCGGTGGGGATTTCAATGGCTTTGATGTCCAGGCCGCGCAGCATCTGCATGGTGCCGTGAAACGAGGGTGACTCGACCGCCACAATGTCGCCGGGTTTGCACACGGAGAGCAGGGCGATAGCTAATGCGCTGTGGCAGCCGCTGGTCACAATGATTTCATCGGCGTTCACCGCCGATCCGTGGTCGAGCATCAGGCGGGCAATCTGTTCGCGCAGATCGTGGCGGCCTGCCAGTTCGTCATAGCTGAGTACGTCGTGAATATTGTGCTGCACCACGCGGCTCATCTCGCGCCACAGCGGTTTCAGGCTCGGCTGAGTGATATCCGGTGAACCGCCGCCAAAAGAGGTGATGGTGCTGTCGGCGCGGGCGTCCAGCAGCATCAGCACTTCATCCCACTGGGTGACCTCCACCGGACGCTGCACCGGACGCGACATCGCAGGGACCGGCGGCTGTGCTTTGTGCTTTGCGACAAAATAACCGGAGCGCGGCTGCGGGATGATAAGTTGCAGGTTCTCCAGCACCCGGTACGCCTCCTGCACGGTGCTGATGCTCACCCCATGTTCCTGACTGAGGCTGCGCACCGACGGCAGCTTTTCGCCGCTGCGATACAGCCCCTGCTCAATGCGCTCGGCCAGAAGATTCGCCAGATGTTGATAACGCGTCATGCTGTATCCTTTGTATGCACCATACAGATTAATAAACCAGTACAGATTAGCGGTCATAAAGCCGTTCACCTGCTGTTTTACGCAATCTGTATGCTAAAGAAAAGCATTTTGTGGCTCTGTATTGTCGAGGTGAATTCCCGTCATCATAAACACCTGAACTGATGAGGAGAGACACCATGGAATTCTTTGAAAACCGACCAAAACGGCCATTTATTGGATTTGTGCTGATCTGGCGTGCGTTTAAAAAATGGCGTCATCAGGTGCAAACCCGGCGCATCTTAAGCCGTATGAGCGAAGCCCAGTTGCGCGATGTGGGGTTGAACCGGGATGATGTGTGCTGATCGACGGGCCCGGCGGTGTACGCTGACCGGGCAAATTTCAGACATGATTCAGGCCATTAATGTGAGGTAGATCACTTTTTCGCATTCCATGCTCTCTTACTGCCGGTTTCTTGATCCTTCCCCTGATAACCATTAGCTTAGCCCGCTGCTTTGTGCGCCTCGTGGCGCGGGACAGAGCGCGTAATTCACATCGCAAATAACCTGCATAAGACAGTAAGACATAATAATTATGATGACGCCTGAACAAAAATTTGCCCGCTGGGTAAGGATGAGTATTGCCTCTTTCCTGTTGATGTTTGTCTATTTTATCGTGGCAGATATCTGGATCCCGCTGACGCCAGATTCCACGGTGATGCGCGTGGTAACGCCCGTTTCCGCCCGCGTGTCCGGGTATGTCGCCAGGGTGCATGTGCATAACAACAGTCAGGTGAAGAAGGGCGATCTGCTGTTTGAGCTGGACCCGACGCCGTTTAATAACAACGTTGATGCCGCGCAAATCGCCTGGCAGCAGGCGCGTCTGACCAATCAACAGCTTGATGCCAAAATCGCTGCCGCGCAGGCGAGCCTGAAAACCGCCGAACTCACCGCCCGCAACGACAAAGTGACCTTCGATCGCTATCAGCGCCTGAGTGCAATGCAGAACGTGTCGCAGCAGGATCTCGATAAAGTGCGCACCGCCTGGCAGAGCAGCGAACAGTCGGTAAATTCCCTGCGCGCGAACATTCATGAACTGACCATTGAGCGCGGCGAGAAAGACGATGCCCGCAACGTGACGCTGAAGAAATACCGTAACGCACTCGAACAGGCGCAACTGAATCTGGCCTGGACGCAGATCCGCGCGGAAGCCGATGGCACCATCAGTAACCTGCAACTTAGCCCCGGCTGGTATGCCCCGGCAGGCACGGCGGCGCTGGCGCTGGTAAGCAATAACACCGATATCGTCGCCGATTTCCGCGAAAAAAGCCTGCGTCATACGCGAAACGGGACTGATGCGGCGGTGGTATTTGATGCGTTGCCGGGTCAGGTATTCCACGCGCACGTTACCAGTCTTGACGCGGGTGTGCTGGCAGGTCAGGAAGCGGTGAACGGCGAGCTGTCGCAACCGGAAGCCTCCAACCGCTGGGTGCGTGACGCACAGCGGATGCGCATTCACGTTGCCCTCGACGAGCCCCTCGATCGCCGTTTACCGACGGGTGCACGCGCCACCGTGCAGCTTTATAACAGCGAGGGGCCGTTCGCCCGCTTCTTCTCGGGGCTGCAAATCCGCCTCGTCAGCCTGCTGCACTATGTGTATTAACCATGTCTATTAATACGCTGGCGCGGGTTTTTACGCCGCACGACAATATTGTTTTTACGCCGAACGATTTCCGCCAGACGCTGCGCATCGCCGTGGCGGGCATGATTGCGCTCAGCGTCTCAAGTTTTTACAGCACGCAATATGGCGTCTTTTTTGTGGTTTACCCGCTGATGCTGCTGTCGCTGGTGCCGGTCTTTAACCGCCACGTGGCGAAACAGTTTGTGTGCAGCGCGGCGATAAACTGCCTCGAAATGGTGCTGATTATCGGCTATCTGTCGCAATGGCCGGTCATTATGACGCTGGTGGTATTTGGCCTGTACGTGGTGCGTTTTCGCTTTATGAGTCAGGGTCCGCTGTTTTTGTTTGGTTCGATGGGCGTGGTGTGCCAGAGCGTCATGCTCAATTTTATGAGCTATCCGACCAATGACTGGCACGTATTGTTGTTCTCAAACGTTGAGGCCAGCGTGATGGCGGTGTGTCTGAGCGCCGTGCTCAATTATTTGATCCCCGACGTGGAACCGCGTCAGCGTCCGCCGGTGATTGAAAAAAATGCCGCCCGCGTGCGCCATGAATCATTGTTATCCGGTACCGTGGCGACGCTGATTTTTGTCGTTTTCCAGGTGTGTAATCTGAGCGATTCCCTGTCGGCGCTGATGGCGGGCATTTTAGCGCTGTTTCCAATGCATTATCGCGGCGCGGTATTAAGCTCGCTGTGGCGTGTGGTCGGCGTGGTGATTGGCTGCCTTTATGTGCTGCTGGTGCAACTGGTGCTCTACGATCACAGTAGTCACATGCTGCTGATGATGCCGCTGATTGGCCTTGGACTGGCGTTTGGCGCGAGGCTGCACACGATGGAAAAGGTGGGAGCAGGGGTGGGGTTTGCCAGTATTACGACGCTGGGGATTATGTTCGGGCAAAATATGCATCCGAATCAGGATCTGGTGTTCAGTGACATGTACCGTATCGCGTCCGTCACGGTGTCATTGCTGATTACACTAACGCTGGTGTTTCTGATGCATCTGTTCCTCAATCGCTTTGAGGCGACGCGCTACGTGGCAGAACCACCGCGCTAAACTGCCGGGCCATGAGCGGCCCGGCGAGCAGGCTTAGTCGATATTTTCAACCGGCGGGATAGCAGGAGCCGGTTTGACTTCTTCAGTCACCACATCTGTTGTGGATGGGGTAGACGGGCGATTTTCCAGCTCGTTTAAACGTTGCTCCAGCAGCGCGAGTTTTTCACGCGTGCGCAGCAGAACCTGAGTTTGCACGTCGAATTCTTCGCGGCTGACCAGATCGAGGCGGGTTAGCTGCGATTGCAGCGTCTGACGGATCTTTTTCTCAACGTCTTCACCAAATTCGCGGATCCCTTTCGGCATGGATTCGTGCACCTGACGAGCAATCTGTTCAATTTTCTTCGGGTCGATCATAGTTGTTTCCCTCAACGAGTGGGTAATAGCATTCATTGTAGCGTGTTAAACGCATCGTTAAACCAGATTTGTTTGAAGCTAAGCCATTGCCCGGAATAATCAATGGCGTTATAGTTAATCCGCTTATTCTCAGGGCGGGGCGAAATTCCCCACCGGCGGTAAATCAACCTGTGTTGAAAGCCCGCGAGCGCTTCTGGTGTGAATCAGAAGGTCAGCAGATCCGGTGTAATTCCGGGGCCGACGGTTAGAGTCCGGATGGGAGAGAGTAACGATCCAGCCGGGCAATGACGCCTGCTCACGTTATTTTTTTGCCGCTATGCGGTACTCCTAAGACTGCCCTGATTCTGGTAACCATAATTTTAATGAGGTTTTTTTACCATGAATCAGACGCTGCTTTCTTCTTTTGGCACCCCTTTTGAGCGCGTTGAAAACGCGTTAACCGCCCTGCGTGAAAAACGCGGCGTGATGGTGCTTGACGATGAAGACCGTGAAAATGAAGGCGACATGATTTTTGCCGCCGAAACCATGACCGTTGAACAAATGGCACTGACCATTCGTCACGGCAGCGGCATCGTATGCCTGTGCCTGACCGATGAACAACGTCAGCAACTCGACCTGCCGATGATGGTTGAAAATAACACCAGCGCTTACGGTACGGGCTTTACCGTCACTATCGAAGCTGCGCAGGGCGTGACTACCGGGGTTTCTGCGGCTGACCGCATTACCACCATCCGCACAGCCATTGCTGACAATGCAAAACCGTCCGACCTTAACCGTCCGGGCCACGTTTTCCCGCTGCGCGCGCAGCCGGGTGGCGTGTTGACTCGCGGTGGTCATACTGAAGCGACGATCGATTTAGTGACGCTGGCGGGCTTTAAACCGTCTGGCGTGCTGTGCGAACTGACCAATGATGATGGTTCTATGGCGCGCGCACCGGAATGTATCGCGTTTGCCCGTGAGCACAATATGGCAGTTGTTACTATTGAAGACCTGGTGGCTTATCGCCAGGAACACGAACGTAAAGCCAGCTAATAGCACCCCCTCTTTTATGCCCGGTGGCACAGGCTTACCGGGTATATCAATCTCATCAATATAATCCTAAAGGATTAACCCCATTACATGATCGGGGTCATCCCGCCACGCGCCAACTCTGTCAGGATGAAGGAAATACTGCTGTATCTTTGAGGAAGGTGCATGTTTATTGCCTGGTACTGGCTTGTTGCTATTGGTGTGATCGTGATTGGCTATTTCTGTCATATGAAGCGCTACTGCGCGGCTTATCGGCAGGACAGAGACGCATTGCTGGAGGGGTATCGTAAGCTGCGGCAAAAACGTAAACAGAGTGAAGATGAGGCCGCCAGGTCAGACAGCCTCTGATAAACCGTTTTAACCGACGCCCAGGAACTGCAGCAGCACCAGGCTCAGGCCCATCACCGACATCCCGCACAGCACGCCGTAGCTCGGGTTGTTATTCGGATCGATCTCTTTTGCCAGCGGCATCAGTTCATCCACCGACAGCGCCACCATAATCCCGGCAACCGCCGCCATGATTGCCGCCATCAGCAACGGCGACAGCAGGCTGCCTAAAATCAGCCACGCCAGCACGCCGCCAAGTATTTCTGCCAGACCTGATATGCCCGCCCAGAAAATCGCTTTACGCTTTGATCCGGTTGCCGCATACACCGGCCCGGCGACCGCAAGACCTTCAGGAATATTGTGCAAGGCGACCGCCAGTGCGATGCCAAAACCGAGTTCGAGGTTATTACTGGCTGTCACATAGGTAGCAATGCCTTCGGGAAAATTGTGCAGACTGATGCCGAGCGTCAGCAGGATCGCCGTGCGTTTGATATTGCGCGGCAACGGCTCGCTGCCTGCGGGCAGTAGATCTTGTGGATGAGCGTGGGGCAGGAGGCGATCGAGAGCAAAGTATCCCAGCAGGCCAATAATAAACATCCCGTAGCCCAGTACGGGTGGCATATCGGGCGTGCCGAGCGCGGCGGGCAGCATTTCCATTAAAGAAATCAAGAGCATAATGCCAGCGGCAAAGCCGAGAGAGAATGCCAGCACGCGATTGGAAGGCTTTTGACCCAGGACGCCCAAAATAGCGCCAATAAAGGTTGCCGCTCCGGCAAGCAGGGTCAGGATCAGGGGAACTGACATTAACAACTCCTTATGATAATAATTCTCATTTATGTTAATGGCGATTAACCGTTAAGGCGAGAGGGCCGGGCGATTTTTACGCATAACTTACATTCAAAATTCCTGATGATCTTCATCATGGTTATCTGAGTTCATCCCGGTCTAAAACAGCGTAATGTGGCCCCATACATTATTACACCCTCTGTAAGGATATCACCATGTCAGCTATCCGAATGCCAGCACTGTTTTTGGGCCACGGCAGCCCGATGAATGTTTTGGATGACAATATTTATACCCGCGCCTGGCAACATCTGGGCGAAACGCGTCCGCGTCCGAAAGCGATTGTGGTGGTGTCTGCGCACTGGTTTACGCGGGGAACGGGCGTCACTGCGATGGAAACGCCGAAGACAATCCATGATTTTGGCGGGTTTCCGCAGGCGTTGTATGACACGCACTATCCCGCACCGGGATCGCCTGCGCTGGCGCAGCGTCTGGTCGATCTGCTTTCGCCCATTCCGGTCACGCTTGATAAAGAAGCCTGGGGTTTTGACCACGGTTCGTGGGGCGTGCTGATCAAGATGTATCCGCAGGCGGATATTCCGATGGTGCAGCTTAGCATCGACAGCACAAAACCGGCGGTCTGGCATTATGAAATGGGCCGCAAGCTGGCGACGCTGCGTGATGAGGGCATTATGCTGGTCGCCAGTGGCAACGTGGTACATAACCTGCGCACCGCGCGCTGGCATGGCGAAAGCACGCCATACCCGTGGGCGGTATCGTTTAACGACTACGTGAAAGACAATCTGACCTGGCAGGGGCCAGCGGAACAGCACCCGCTGGTGAACTATATGGATCATGAAGGTGGATCGCTGTCGAACCCTACGCCGGATCACTTCCTGCCGCTGCTCTATGTACTTGGCGCGTGGGACGGCAAAGAGCCGGTGACCATCCCGGTTGACGGGCTGGAGATGGGATCGCTCAGCATGTTGTCGGTGCAGGTGGGGTAAATCACATTTTCCCCCTCTCCCCAGGGAAAGGGCCGCCACGTCCTTGCTCCCTCTCCCTTT
>Ga0302349_1002515_pt1 | contig 11593 bp, 6 predicted proteins | sample PhyAR1_FD_202176 | JGI IMG/M metagenome (GOLD analysis project Ga0302349, IMG submission 202176) | Leaf surface microbial communities from alfalfa plants in UC Gill Tract Community Farm, Albany, California, United States - DLSL A.R1... | ecosystem: Host-associated > Plants > Phyllosphere >...
AAATTTTCAACTAAGACCTTGAAGGAGCATTATTATGGTAAAGATAAATGTTTAGCGAGTAAATAACTTGTGGTAAAATAATCGTTAAAATTAGCAATAAAGTAAATTCAAAGCCTACAAATTCTAAAAATTTATTGTTGATGACTAAGGATTCGATTCCTACTACAGGTACGGAAAGTATGATAGATAGAATAAAAATATAAAAATTCTGTAGGAAAAAAAGGGTTCTTAAATTTGCCGAACTGAATCCAAGCCTCTGATAATTTTCAAAGTTTTGCTTACTCTTTTTTATATAATAAACGGAAAGAAAAATAGTTCCCAGAATACTTGCAATAGATAAGACAAGACTTAACAATGTTAGATTTTTTTGTATTTTTTTTTCGGATTCTAAGAATGTTTTGACTTGCTCTTCTTTTGAAGAGATGGTTATTCCTTTGTCTATTTGTTTTATGTGGTTGCTAATTTGATCTAAGTGCTGAATATTTTTCACATAAATCATTAACACTGTTGTATTATCAGCAGTTAATTTAGAATTGTTTAGTAGCGGATTGGCCTCAATATCATCAAAACGCGAGTCCATAATACCAGATATGCTGGCTTGGTATTTTCTATTTCCGTACTCTAAAGTAATTTTTTGGCCAATTAAATCACTCAACTTGGTGGATAGCTTTTTTGCAATGGAAGTAGATAAAGCAATTTCATTACTATTCCTTTTTGGCAAGCGGCCAAAAACAAAGTTTGTTGTAACAAAATTTGTAGGTAGTTTATTTTTGATCTCGATTCGATTGTTGTTCTGATCGGTCAAAAGGATATTTTTGCTAAAAGTTCCTCGGTCAATATACGAAATCTCTTTATTATTGTTTATCTTGTTGTATACTTTTTTTAATTTCTCGCTACTTCCATTTAAATAAAGCATTTTAAGCTGTGGGTTATCGCGTACATATTTATTTATGTTGTATTCAAGCTTTTTACTAACAAACCCAACAGAGGGGATAGCGATACTACTTACTATAATGATAAAACTTAAGAGAAGACACAAATATTTATTCTTTTTCAAAAAATTAGATGCATGCAAATGTAATTTGATACGAGGGAGTCCTTCAGCATCCTTACTAGCATCTATTGGATCGTTTGATGGTTTAGAATCTGGCTGTAAAATTTTAAATTTGCCATTTGCTAAAAAAAGTAATTCATCTGCTTGACTAACTAAAGATTTATCATGAGTAATCATGATGATTTTTTTTGTTTTGCTAAGTTCTTTTAACTTATCTATTACTATTTGTTTATTTTCTTGGTCTAAAGATGAGGTAGGTTCGTCGGCTAAAATCACTTCTGGGTCTTGAACGATAACTCGTAACAGTGCTGTTCGTTGTTTTTGTCCACCACTAAGCTGCTCAATTTTTTCACCCTTTACATCTTCTAAACCAAATTCTTTTAATAAATGATCTATATCTTTGTCAGTTGGCGCACTGTGTTTACTTTTCTGGATCATTATATTTTCTAGAACAGATAATCCTTCAATTAGCCCGTAATCTTGGGGAAGATAACCGATATTAAAAAAATGTTCAAAACTGCGCTCATCTTTTGAATAATCAACCCAATTTTTCCCTTTATATAGTACTTTCCCTTTATAATTTGATAAATATCCACCAATCGTTTTTAACAAAGTTGTCTTCCCAGCTCCGCTATCTCCTGTAATTATTGAAAGTCCATTTGAAGAAAAATTGTGAGAGATGCCTTTTATAACAACTGTATCATTATATTTTATAGTAACGTTTTTCATTGTTATCATTGTGATTAATCGTCCCCTTTTATCAAATTATCTAACGGGGTTTTTTTCCATACAAATAGGGTCGTCGCAAAGATAATTATACTTAACACCAATAATTCAGCATAAAGCGGAATTAAGAAATTACTCGTAGCGTCAGTTGCAAATTTTTTGCTCACTACTATCACACAAGGATACAAAACAGTAGTCAAAACTAAAGAAAAAATTAGCCAAAATAGAATCAAGCTGCTTAGTAATTTTTTTAAATTTCTATTATCGTAGCCTAGTGATTTAATAATTCTAGCTTCCTTATTTTGGAATATGCTGAATAAAAGTATCGCTATGATAACTAATACAATGCCGGTATATTTAATAATAGATCGTGTAGCATTAGTATTTTTAGTCGTGTTATCAGAGAGAAAACTTAGATTGCTTGCATTTTCGAATTGCCCAGTAGGCGTTAATCCTAACTTTTCTAATTCATCCACTAATGATTTAATTGATGAAATTTTTTTCACTCTTAATTCAATACTTTCTTTTGAAGTATCTTTACCTGCATATTTAAAAGTATCATCAGCCAACTTCTTACTGTATATGAAGTCATCATCATTTGAAAAGTTTATTTTTTCTCCTTCGGAATTTATTGTATTTAGATTATTATTAACAACCCCTGATATTTCACCATTAAGTTTTACAGATTTTTTTTCTTGATTTTCATTATATACTTCTCCGTTTAATTGGATATTTTTACCAATTACATCATCATTGCGTATGTTTAATTTCTGTAATAAACTGGAAGGCACTAAAAGTTGATTTTTATTATTATCAGGCATTTTACCAGCTAGCAGTCCTGAATTTACAGGCATTGAATTTGACCCTTTAATTGAATAATTGGTTGTCAGTCCATTAATAGTTATTGTAAGGTTACTTAGCGACATTAATGGATAGATTCCTTCTAAACGTTTGTCATTTTTATATTTATCAAAAACTTGTGAGACATCCTGAGTTAAAGATTGCTGGTTACCTTGGTCTCCGTTATTGCCTCCTGCACTAATAGAATTGCTTATTAAATCTATATTATAAAGTCCATTACCATATTTACTGATTAATTGATCAATTGCTTCATTATTCTTTTTAGTTACTTCTGTAGAATTTCCAGAAAAGAATAGGATCCCACCCAGAAATGCTAAAAAGAAAACTGCTAAAAATAAATACCATTTTCCCTTTAGGATATTAAAACTATGATATAAAACTTCCCTTTCTTTTAAACTTTTTTTATATAATTTAATGGGAGCGTCACCCAAAGGATCGACTTTTTTCTGCTCAGAGGTAATTTTACCATCTTCAAGTCGGTAAATATTGGCATTTTGGGGTATCATTTGTTCGTCGTGAGTAACTAGTAGAACGGTTCTTTCCTTTGATAATTCAGAAAACAAATGCATTAGTATAGCGCCATTTTTACTATCTAAGGCACTCGTCGGTTCATCGGCAATCAGAATTTTGGGATTATTAATCAACGCTCTGACAATGGATACGCGTTGCTTCTCCCCACCAGACAACTTATTAACTTTTGCGTTTTTCTTACCACTCATTCCAACAGTGTCTAACAAATTATTCATTCTAACTTCTACTTCCGATTTTGTTAAGTGATTGAGGACACCAGCTAATAAAATATTTTGTTCAACAGTTAGATAGGGAATCAGATTATTATCTTGATTCACTATTCCTATACAATTAAAATATAGGTCTGAATTTCTATTCTTTTTTAGCTTTAACAAATTTTCTCCATCAAGCTCAACTTTACCGGTATAGTCCTCTATAATTCCTGCTATTATTTTTAGCAATGTAGTTTTTCCACTACCGGATTTTCCGACAATAACGTTCAAACCTTGATTAATTTCAAATGAAACATTATTTAAAATTTTCTTTTCGCCATATACTTTTGTAATTGACTCTAATCTTAACATATTTCCCTCCGAATTCCTTAAATATTTTTTGTTGTTTTTAATTCATAAGACATCCTCCCTACTAGGAATTTCTCCCTTTTTCCTTGTTGTAAGGTTAGTTTAAATTGTATTAACTATTTTCGAATTTAATATGAAGAACTATGACTTATAAATTAAAAAAAATTTAACCATTTAGTGAAGTTTCCTTTGATTAATAGAAAATAATTGAACAAGTTTTATATATGAAATAGTTTTTTTGTTATAACTTTTGGTGAAATTAACTTGAGTGCAAATTAGTCAGCAACTTTGAATTTTACGATGGGGTAAAATTTTTGAATCCAATTAAAAATAACCATTTTCCTTCATAACATTCTTTACTAAACCACTAATCACGCACCTGTCGCTTTATAAAACTTAGATAGACTTAATTGTGGTATTATAAAGATTCCCTTGACAACAATAGAAATACTCTTTTTGTTTATTTTAACGAGTGTTAATAATAGTAGAATCATAGTATCAGGTAGTATGGGAGTAGAAAAATTTTTAATAAAGAACTTTCATAGTCTCACTTTTTAAAAATATACTTATTGGCCATGAAAAATTACAGAAAATTAGTTAAAATTCATGCTCTTTTATGGTAATAAAGACAAACGATTTTGTAGTTAGGGCGCATAACGACTGAAAGCTTTTTGATATAAAAAGAAGGTAGCGCCTACTTTACGCTACCTTCTTTTCAAGTCTTGCTTCCTTTATAAAATGGTTTTGATTTCTGATATTGTCTTTTTTTTGGTCACGTAATTTTTGAAATCTACAATTCTTTCTAAGCTCTCCTCACATTGATAATTTCTGGTCAGATGTTCGCCATCTTGTTCAAACGGTAAAAGATCTTCCTCAGTATAATACTTTAGCGTACTATATCTTACTTATGTCAATCTTACCAATTCACCAATCGTAACATATTCTGATTTTTTTATTACTTCCAAACTTCTTTGTCTTGACATATAGCCTCTCTTTCAATAGCTCATCTCTACTAATAAAAATATAGAATTGATATAATTTATACTAGCTGACACTGTTTTTCTATTATCTGAATGCTTTATTTCTTCCAGCCTATTTTTCAACTCTTTTTGTTCGAACTTAGTTTAATCAACTATTTTTGTTCTAGAAGCGCTACTAAAATAGCAATTTCTTCACTGAAACAATTCATTGCTAATATTTCAGATTTAATCATATCAATAACATAACTTACCGCTTCTGATGTTGGAAAATATTTTATTAAAAATGCATACCCGATTCAGATCGTTTGACTACTTCTTTATTTTCAAGAGAATAACCAACTGCATCAACTAATTTATGTAGCTTTTTATCTGAAAAAGATAACAAACAGGCAGCTAAAATAATGACAATTTTGACTTAACGCTTTTTTTCTTTGTAATTTTAAAATTTCAGCTCCTTACTTGGTGCTCCGTCTGTTATAATAAGAAATTGTTATAGGAGGAAACTCATGGACATTCATTATTATCTTTTAATTAACGGGCAAGCAAAAGGCGGGTACGGCGCCCAAGCTGCCAAAAAAATAATGCAACAGTTACAGAAGCGAAAATTAGCTTATACCATTTACTATACTGAATACGCCGGCCATGAATCGGTGCTCACAGAAGAACTGGCTCTCACAACTTTAAAACCGTGGACAGCCAACCAGAAAGAAAAAGCATTTCCGCTACTGGTCGTTTTAGGTGGTGACGGTACATTGCATAATGTTTTAAATACTTTAGACCGCTTTGATCCAACAATTCCTTTAGGCTATCTTCCTTGTGGCTCCGGTAATGATTTTGCACGGGGCGCTGGTATCTCTGGCAATGTTAACCAAGCCTTGGCTCAACTTTTAAGCGTTGAAACACCAAAAGAATTACAAGTTATTCACTATCGAGAAGCCAATCAAGAAGAAGTGGGTTTAGCTGCTAACAATCTTGGTATCGGTTTGGATGCCGCTATTGTCGAAAAAACGAATACTTCCCGTTCCAAAAACACCTTGAACAAATTTAATCTCGGTTCTTTTTCTTATCTTTTTTCAATTTTGCACGTTCTATTTAAGCAAAAAGGATTTCCTATTTTAGTGGAAGCAAATGGAAAACAACACACTTTTAGCAAAGCCTTTTTATGTACGGTTACAAATCATCCTTATTTTGGCGGTGGTGTAGCGATTTTGCCAAAGGCTGACCCTATGAAGCCAGTAGTGGATTTAGTAGTTGTCGAACGAGGTTCTTTGTTTCGAATTTTCTGGTTGATTTTACTTTTAGCTCGAGGAAAACACACAGCAGCTAAGCAATTCCATCACTTTCATTCAAAAAAAATTCGAATCGTTTCCACTTTGCCTCAATTTATTCACGCTGACGGTGAAATTCTAGGTCAGCGCAGCGTCGATTTTGCTTTTGAAACAACACCACGCTTTTTTTGGTTTTAAGCGCTGAAAAAAATAGAAACAGCAGTAATCCGTTCCAAATAATAAATTTCTTAAAAAAGCCACATATTCCATAAACAAAGTATAGCTTGGACTTCTCGCAGTATATCTGAACTGCCCTATTAGAAATTTACGCTTCAAAGTAAAAAGTACACAGCTGATCAAATTAAGTTGCCAGTTTGGACTTTCTTTCGAGCGACAATTAAGCAGAGCGATTTAGGGGATAACTTTAAACTTCGACAATTGACTTAACAGAATCGCATGAGCGAAACACTGATTGATACCAAAAAAGTATTACAAGACAAATTGAACAGACTCCTCACTTTTTATGCCAGTTCGCCGAAAATCTTTGCCCCATTGCCGAACTAGAAGCGTTGGTTAACCAAAGTGCCACCCAAGCAGGCGGTGTGTGGACAGGCAGTAGTTGTTCCATTCCAAAAGACTACAGTGGACGACCACCGTTTCCCAAAAGTGGCAACTACGAGCAGAAAAGATAAGAAAACAAGAACAAGCCTTTCATGAAGCGAGAGTCAAAGAGCTGAAGCAATACAAAGTGTATGCAGCAGTTTATTATGTCATTAAGCTGTCAATTAGTATAAGGCTTTTTTTTGTAAGAAACTTTTTCTAGTCATTTGAAACATGCGATTGATAGGTCTAGCTAAATTTAATCTGTTAAACTGTACTACCGTTTTTTATGTATCAAAGGTTGAGTTTTTGAGTCATTTATAAGAATTGAAACGCAAAAGAAAGAAGTAATTTATATTAAATTCTTTATCCATAATACCTATAATCCCTTTATTGATGACATTGAAGACTTGATTTTATCCCCAAATAAAAAAGTCGGTTAAAATCAACAATCAATGATTTTAGCCGACTTTTTAAGATCGGAAAACCTAGTTTTCTAATTGATTTTTTCTGTTTCTCTAGCTTTCAGATAAAAAGTGAGCTGGCGTTACTCCTTCCATCCCAATCATAGGATCGATTTTATTTTGTTGAATCATCTGCAAAGTTAGATATGGTTCTTTTTCTGATTCGCTGAGCTGATCGGTCTCACTTTTACTTGAGGTTTTCTTGGCTTCATCTTCAAAAAACAATGAAATAGTCTCACCATAATCTGCAGCAGACTCATTGATTGTAGCCGGCCGCTCTTTTTTTACAGCTGCGTCATAATCATTAGCTGACTCTTCATTACCATTTTCTTGATCAAAGGGAGAGTCTTTCGTTAACCCATCTTCATAAGCCGCTAGTTTTGTCCGAGTGGTTAAAGACATCTCATCAGCCGTCACAATTCGCTCTTTCAGCATTGTTAAACGGCTTGCAGACTTATTGGTTACACAGGCTTCAAAGGCTCGTCTTTCTCCTAAAAGAATCAACAATTCTTTACTGCGTGTGACCGCTGTATAAAGTAAGTTTCGTTGCAGCATCCGATGATATTGTTGAACCATTGGCAAAATCACCATTTTAAATTCACTGCCTTGAGCTTTGTGAATCGAACAGCAATACGATAATGTAATTTTATTCCACTCATTTCGCTTGTAGGTCACTTCATTGCTATCAAATTGGATAACTAATTCATCCACTTTATCCTCTGATTCTTTGGCTAAAATAATGCCGACAATTTCGCCCATATCACCATTAAAAACATTTAATTCCGGTGTATTGACTAGTTGTAGAACTTTATCGCCGATTCGGTACACTGTATCATTCCATTTGACCTCTTTTTTGCGTCCATCGTTAGGATTAAAAATCTCCTGCATCATTTTATTTAACGCATCAATCCCAGCTACACCACGATACATTGGCGCTAATAATTGAATGTCTTGTGAGGTAAAGCCCTTCGCCTTTGCTTTAGTCACAATTTGACGGACATACGTTTCAATTTGATAAGCATCACTGGCAAAAAATGAACGGTCTTTTTGGTTTACGGTAAAATCTGCAGGCAAACGTCCTTCTTTGATATCATGAGCCAACGGAATAATGCTGGAACCATTGCCTTGACGATATATTTCATTTAATTCCAGCTGAGGAATTTCCTTCATTTCCAATAAATCATGCAGCACTTGCCCAGGTCCTACTGAAGGCAGCTGATCTTTGTCTCCTACTAAAATGACTTGCATATTGGTCGGAATTGCTTTAAAAAGCGTATTGGCTAACCAAGTATCCACCATAGACATCTCGTCGACAATCAAAAGTCCGCCTTCCAGCTCTTTTGCTGATAAGCTAGGATTTTTCTCACGACCAGTTAAGCCTAGTAGCCGATGAATGGTACTGGCCGGCAAATCAGTCGTCTCGTTCATACGTTTGGCCGCTCTGCCAGTCGGTGCCGCCAATAAAATAGGAAACATCTCTTGGGTATAATCTTTCACATCTAAAGACAACCCATTCAACTCAGCAAAAAGGGAAACAATACCATTAATGACCGTTGTTTTACCAGTTCCCGGGCCTCCTGTTAAAAGAAAGAGTGACGATTTGATCGCTTGTTCGAGTGCCGCTTGCTGTGAAGCGCCATATTGAATGTCCAAACGTTTTTCAATGATGCGAATTGTTTTCTCAATTTCTGCTTGCTCATAGTGAATTTCTTTTTTGCGTGATAGTAATCGTTGAACTGCCGTTCCAATGCCCCACTCAGAAAAGTACAAGCTATTCTCAAATAATTTGGTTTCTTCTTGTTGCATTTTTCCGGTTTGAACTAATTCGATGATTTGATTAGCCACTTGTTCAGGTTGAATTTCTATAGGTCGACTGGCTTCCAAGGTCCGAATTGTTGCTTGTAATAATTCCTCAGCTGGCACATAAGTATTTCCCGAACGAACTGAAAGATCAAAAATTTCATGAAGTACCGCTGCACGAATCCGCACGGCAGAGTCCGCTTGAATGCCCAGTTGCTCAGCAATGCCATCGGCTCGTTTAAAGCCAATTCCTTCGATATCTTCCACTAGTTGGTAAGGATTTTCTTGGATAACCTTTAACGTTTCTTCTTTATAAGTTTGATAGATTGAAAAAGCCAGCTGACTCCCGAAGCCATAGCGATTCAAACCAACAATTACTTGTTCCATGCCATGATTTAAACGAATTGTCTCCACAATCGTTTGGCGTTTTTTTTCATTTAAAATGCTGACTTCTTTTAAGGTTTCAGGGGTTTCGATGATACGATCAATCGCATCTTCTCCTAAAACTTCAACAATTTTTTCGGCAGTTCGTTTCCCAATACCAGGAAATTTATCGCTGGATAAATAACTGACAACGCCACCGGCAGAAGTCGGCCGTTCTTGCTGATAGCTATCAATTTGAAATTGGCGTCCATAGCGAGGGTGATCGACAAAATGGCCGTAAAAACGATAAAGTTCCTGCTCTTGAACTTGTCCGAAGCTACCCGTAACGACAATTTCTTTCTCTAAATAGTCAGTGTTCGTATCACTCACTTTCACTAAAACTACTTTGTAGAAATTACTAGGATTTTCAAAAAAAATTGCTTGAACGGTACCTACGATATATTCTTTTTCAGTCTCTGCATCAAATAACGTCATCCTCTCGCCTGTCACCTCTTTTCTCAATTTCTTGGATATTACTTGGTTAAAAACGATGTATCATTCCAAATTTCCAAGTGGTACGGTAATTTATTGTCAGGTTCACTAGTTTCTAAAACTGACAAACTATTGTTGCTTAAACCGCCCATTGACCGCAACTGATCCATATTTTTACCAGCCATTGACTGAATGGCAGCAGTCATTGAAGCCCCATGACCTACAAATAGTAATGGGCCACTACTGTTCTTAACAGCTTCCGTCACTACTTTGGTAATTCGCTCAATGGCTGAAGTGATCGGCTCTCCTTGAAAAGCTGATGGGTCATATTGATCCAAGCGATAACGCATATGCTCCAATTGTTGTCCGTATACCAGTTTCATTTCTTGGATTAACTGTCCTTCCAGCGCTCCTAACCCCAACTCTTTCAGTTCATCAGTATAAATGATCTCAGCAGGTTGGTTTAATTCTTCGTTGATGGCAATAGCTGTCTTTCTAGCTCGCAAAGAAGTACTGGAATAAATCGCTTCAAAAGGCACATCTTTGAGAAATTGCCCCAATAATTTGATTTCTGCGTAACTTTCCGGCAATAAGGGAGAGTCCCCTGACATTCCTTGAAAACGTAGTTGTTGGTTCCATTCTGTTTTGCCGTGACGGGTAAAATATACTTTCATTTTTTTACTCCAAACTTTATTTATGGTGATTTTTTCTTCCTATGATTTCTGCTTTTCAGTGTATCATTTTCAGTGAGAAATTGCCATGTTCTTTCTTTGTAAAAAAGAAGATATAAAAAAGCGCAAGAGGAATCATCCCTGCTTCTTGCGCTTATGCATTTAGTTTATTCTTCCTCACTAGATTGGGTAATCATCACTTTTTTATTACGATAAGGCTAGCTTTTGTTTAATCCAGTTTGTCGTTTTCGTAATGATGACTCAATTCTAAATTGGGAAATCCTTGCTGACGGAGTGCCTCATAGACAATCAATGCAGCTGTATTGGATAAATTCAGTGAACGAACCTGTTGATCATTCATAGGAATTCGAATACATTTCTCTGCATTTTCCCGCATAAAGGCTTCCGGCAAGCCTGTTGTTTCTTTCCCAAACAGAAAATAATGATCTTCTCCATTAGCATAGTTCCGCTGACTATAGGTTTGATTGGCAAACTTTGTGACTAAATGCAAATTTTTTCCGTTAGCATACGTTAAAAAAACCGCTAAACTTTCATGATAAGTAATATCAACGTCATGCCAATAGTCCAAGCCAGCACGCTTTAAGTGTTTATCATCCGTAGAAAAACCTAACGGCTCAATGAGATGTAATGGTGAATTGGTTGCTGCACAAGTCCGAGCAATATTTCCAGTATTCGCTGGGATTTGCGGTTCAAATAAAACAATATGGTTGGTCATCCGTTTGTTCCTTTCATCGTAAGACGTGAATAATAACAGACAAGTAAAGTTAGTTCATTTTATAAAAAGTCCATAAAAAAAACGTATCGCCTCGGTGTCCAGCACTGCGAGTCGTTACGTTAGTGAAGCTCTTTTCACTAACTTTTATCAGAACAGGAACCTGATAAAAACCAATGAAAAACAACTTGCAATTAATATAACACCATTGTTAGACCTTTGCAAGGTTTTTTTCGATATTTCTTCACAAAAAATACTAATTTTTTCGTCCAACTAACATGCGGACGTCAATCGTGATTGCTTCCAGAGGATTTTGCTGCACCTTTTGCTTAATGGTTTCTGCTACTTGCCACTCCAACGGCGACATTTCCAGCAAGTCCAAACGTCGTTTTTGTGGGATTTCAAACCGATAAGTGATTCGTTTATCAGCAACTATGTGTAATTCCTCACTAAAACGCATACGAACTTTATTATTGGAATAGCTCTGTTT
>Ga0302349_1002517_pt1 | contig 11587 bp, 13 predicted proteins | sample PhyAR1_FD_202176 | JGI IMG/M metagenome (GOLD analysis project Ga0302349, IMG submission 202176) | Leaf surface microbial communities from alfalfa plants in UC Gill Tract Community Farm, Albany, California, United States - DLSL A.R1... | ecosystem: Host-associated > Plants > Phyllosphere >...
TGACTTTATTTTCTTTTGATGAGCCTCAGCCGAAGCTGAATCCGCCGGTCACCTGCTGGCGGGAAGACATGCCCGAGAGTCATGAACCGTAACTGGTGCCGCCGCAGCTGCGCTGGCTGACGACGCAGAATGACATTTATCTGGAAACGCTGCATTCCTGAGTCAGGCATTACAGATCCTGGTCGGGCCGTCCTGGCAGCTTGGGGTTGATTCCGTTCAACGGATCGTCTGCCATTCATTACGTGATGGCTATCGTTTGCCGCCGGAAGCGGTGAAAACGTCGGTCACGGCGCAGCCGTCAGCCCCGCCAAAGCCGCATGGTTTTTTCACTGTGCTGCTGTGGGATATGCCGTGGCGTATTATCGGGATGCTACTGGTGTCACTATTGTTCAGCCTGATTGTGGAATATATCGGTATCGCGTTCTTCTGGCCGGATCGGGGTGCGGAACATAGCCGTGCCGTTATGCAAACGGAAAGCGGTTATTTTTCCGAGGGGTTTACGCAGAGTTTGCTGCTGTCATCGCCGGTGGTGACCCTACAGAGCTGGATCGTGCTGGGTTATCAGTGGCTGTTTGTGAACAGCGGCTTTACTGGCTGGTTGCAGTCGATTCAGACGCCGACTGCAGGAAGCGGCAATGGCGTCACGGATGAGCTAAATGCCTGGAGTGCCTGGACGGTACAGGTCGCATATGAATACCTGATGGCGACAATGTATGTGTCGCTGGTCTTTCTAATGCGGGTCACTATTCTGGTGTTGTCAGTGCCGTTGTTTATCCTGGCTGCCATTGTAGGGATCGCGGATGGGATGGTACGGCGCGATCTCCCTCGCTATGGCGCGGCGTATGAGTCGAGCTTTCTTTATCATCATGCTAAATGCTTAGTGAAACCAGCAATGTATATACCGCGCGTGTTGTATCTGTCAGCGCCATTTGCAATATATCCGAATTTATTATTATTACCGGCAGCATTATTGGTGGGGCTGGCTATTTCAGTAACGATGGGAAGTTTTAAGAAGTATTTATAGGGTATAAAAACCGATTTATTTATAATAGCTTATTCTTGATGCGATGGAGTCGCGAATGCCTGAACCGACGATACGAGAATCTGGTGAAGTGGCGGTCGAGCAAACAAATGAATTATTCCGACAGGCTGATAAGCCTCTCGTTGCTTGCCTGTTGAGTGAACTGGATCTGGAATGGTGTATTGCCGCAGTGCGGAATATGCCTGAAGAAAGACAACTCCCCTGGGATCAAATTGGCGCGATGCTTCGGGACGATAACGCCTTCAACTTTTGTTTTAAGCTGCTGGATGCCCGACATCGGCCCGCAGGTGCGTGTATCTGTGAATACTGTCCGGGGGATGATGTACTCAATGTTGAGATGTTACAGAATTTTCAGATTCAGCCATCGATCCTTGATGGCAACATGCTGAAGTTTGCACTTTATGCCATCGTTTTGTTTCTCCTGGAAACGGAAGGCTCGGGCGTACGTTTGATGTTTCCCATTAATCAGGCAGTTGCGGCCTATTATGTTGAAGAACATGGTTTCCAGGATATTACTGACGATGGATCAAGAGATATCCTCTATCGTTCAGCGGCAGACCTGGTTGACTGGTTCAAGCGTGACGCTGCTTTAGTTGATGGTGAGTAATTTATGAGCGATACTGTAAGACAACATACGCGACGAACTAAGGAGTTAGGTATGATGACGAAAAAGAGAAAATTAGTCGCGCCTGAATCCCTCTTTTTCCAGGTGCCAGAAGCGACTCAGGTTCATGAGGACGGCAGTACTGAGAGCGTGGTTCGTGGCCGTAATGGCAAAAAAGTGACGTTTACGACCCCAAAAGGCCAGAAGATTAGCGCTTCAAAAGATGAAGTCTTCAATGTGCTGTTGAATTCAGCAAAATCAACACGCCAGCCTCGACCGATCTCTGAAGGTATCTGCGACCTGACCAGATACGAGCTTCTTTCAAAATAGTTTAAAGGCCGCGCTCGTGGCCTTTTTTATTTCGTTGATTATCTAATGGACGGATGTGAATATGAAAAAGGCAATTCTCGTATTGATGACATTGACTTCATTTAGCGCTATCTCTGCAACAATTATGTCGATGCCGACAGATTCGAATGCTAAATATACAATTTTAGACCATGAGTTAAATGGAAATATGGCAACCATTATAACTAAACGAGAGGGACCCTCAGGAGTATCGTATTCTAAGCGCTTATATGATTGTTCTGCCTGGACTGTTAAATATCTTGGTGATGGAGATACCATCGAGCAAATGAATTTATCTGCGCCTGACGCAAATATGGGCTCCATTGTTGATAACTCAATTGCTTATTATATAGGCCAAAAAGCCTGTAAATAATTACAGCCCAGATTAAAGGACAGAATAGCAAGCTTGCGCATCTTTCTGGCTTTTAATCCGGGTTTTGCAGGGAGCGCAAGCTTACTTGCGCCGGGGTGGCAAAGAACCCCGATGGCGCATTCTGCGTCACGTTTTACCCCTTCCATAATTTTCTAAATTCCACTTCTGTTTTCTTACTGCTCGCCAGGACGCTTTTCGCCACTCTTCCTCCGTACATGCAATCGCATTGAAGGAGGTTTATATGCGCATGACACAACCCCGGGTATGGTGTCTGTTGGGTTTATTGCTGGTTTCGGGCGTTCAGGCCGCCGAGTCTGACGAGCTGGCGCTGGTAATGAAGCAACTGGATCAGGTGCAGGCGGCGCTGGAACGCGCCCGTGTTGTCGCCGTTCAGGATGGGCAGTACGGATGCTTCTATCTCGATTACCTGTGGGCAACGCAGGATATCAAAGCGATTCACCAGGGGATCGGTATCTATCTGGAACCTTCCCGCGCTCAGCCCGTACCTTCGGCCTCTCTCTCCGGTCAGTACGGGATGGAGCGTCGCCCGTGAATGATGCCCAGACCAGCGCATTTAAGGCGGCAAGTGGCAAAGCCGATCCCGCACTGCTGAGCAAAGTGTTTATCGGTGCGCTGATTGCGCTACTGATTTTGTGGGTGGGATGGGGTTTTGTACATGTTTATGGGGGTACGCGGCAGGCCATGTCAAAGAGCAGGCGCTAGTGCGTTTTATCATTCGCTCAGTCCTTTTAATCATTATCGCTATCTATCTTTTGGCCAGCTAAGTCTGGCTTTTCTTATAAGGAAATAACTATGTTTTGCGCTGCATTATCTTCTCTGTGTTTTTCTTTTCGCCTCTGGTGTGCGCGGGTTTTGGCGCTGTCAGGCTGGATGATGTCCTCGCGTAATCTGACCATCCACAATCCTCCCGATCTCCGCTCCGGCAGCTCCCGTCCGTGGTGGGAAATCCCTCCCTCAACGGTGTATGCCTTCAGCTTTTATATCTTCCAGCAACTGAACAGCTGGCCGAAGGATGGTGACGTTGATTATCCGTATCGCATCGAAACGCTGTCGGCCTACCTGACGCCGACCTGCAAGGAACGGCTGCACAAGGATGCGAAGCAACGTAAAGACCTGGGCGAATCGCGGGAGCGCGTGCGGGGTGTGTCGGAGATCCCGGAACGGGGCTACCGGGATGACAGCGTCACCATTATTGACCGCGATAACTGGCGGGTTCGTCTGGATCTGATCACCGATGAATATGTTAACTCTGAGCCGGTTAAACGCTCACTGATGCGCTATCCACTGAAAGTGGTGCGCTGGGATAAAAATCCGGAAGCCAACCCGTTCGGTCTGACGCTGGATTGTCTCTCGGAAGCGCCGCAGCGTCTGGAAGCGGCCCCTGTGGTTAAGGAAGAGAAAAAGGGAGTGTTTAACTGATGAGATTACGATGATTTTTGTTGTTGCTGGCCTGTCTTGCCGCATTACCGGCGCAGCCGGTTGAGCTGGTGAAGTGGGAGCGCATCCCTCTGCCGGTGGCCCTGACCTGCTATGTCGCGCAAAGTCTGTACGCACCGTCACGAACGATTGAGCCGCTGCCCGGCGTGCATTCTGTTTCGCTACCGTTACCGGACAAACTTACGTCATTGCTATCGTCAGAATCCGTTGAAATCAAACCGCTGGCCGCATGGAGATTGCAGGGTTACAGCGTGGTGGCGCTAGCTATTTTGCTGCGGAAATTAAGGCCCCGCGTTGGATACGTACAGATGATGTTTCCTTTGAGCTTCTTACGGAGCAGTATTTTTACAGCAAATCATTACGACCAGCGACAGAGTGGAGTTATCGGAAAGTAGTTCGTTCTTTTGAGGATTTTACGCTTCAGCAACCCGCAGAAATTACTCATCTGACGGTTATGAATGTATTTCGTTATACCGCCATACGGCAGAACCAGCTTCTGCATATCCGGCTTGGTGATATAAATCTCGAAGAACGGTGGATCGATTTGAGCATAGAAGGAGCCAGGAATCATCGTGAGCATCGGGTTCCGGTCGTGTCAGCACTCTATCCGTCACTGGAGTATCTTGTGACAAAAGCAGGCGAAGCCGGGATGGAGCGAAATCATCAGGTCTTCAACGTCGGGTGGTTTGACCTGGTGAGAAAGCATAAATATCCCGAGGTGATGAACGAGTATCCGCTGAGAGCGTTTTTCCGGCGCTTGTCCAGAGAGTGTAAGCTCACTGTAACGCCGCACCGGTTTCGCCACACAGTGGCAACGCATATGATGAAATCACCGGAGCGTAATCTGTACGCGGTGAAAAAACTGTTGGGTCATGTCAGTATCACATCAACGCTGGAATATATTGATGAAAGTGTTGATAGTCTGAGGGATATACTGGAAACAGAGCTGATGTAGTCAGTGGATGAATATGTCGCTGACACAATTTGACATTAACAGCGAATTTCTGTAAATATCACGCACGAAAAAGCAGACTTGCTGGAACAAGTCTGTTTTTCTGGAGCCTTTTCTCAACCACAAGTAACAGCGTTACGTCGTGTTTTTACTGGCTCGCCTTCGTGTCCGTCAGGATTGCATCTTGCAGATCTGACCAACCGGCTTTGAATAGTGGTGCCCGGACTCGGAATCGAACCAAGGACACGGGGATTTTCAATCCCCTGCTCTACCGACTGAGCTATCCGGGCAACGGGGCGCATTAAACCGTAATCATCGATTCACGTCAATGAAATTTCGCTAAATCCGGTTTGTTTGCTTAACTTTGCGGCAAAAAGACCACTATGTCAGCGCACCGCCCTGGCGGCACTGCGCAAAACGCAGGACATCTTCTGCCAGACGTTGAGCGGTGTCGACATCGGTCTGGCTGCGGTTAACCAGCATCCGACTCAGACAACCTTCCAGAATCAGTTCCATCTGCTTCGCCACCATTGCCGGATCGTCGACTTCCAGTTGAGTGAGCAGTTCATGACTGAAATCATATGCTGCCTTTTTTTGCTGATCGGCCAGCTGATGAACAGGATGGTCTGGATCCGGATAAAACGTACAGGCGGCGATAAACAGGCAGCCAGGGTAGCGATGATTACTGACGCATTCGGTGAGCGCGCCGTAACGGGCCAGCAGTTTTTGCTCGTTAGTCAGTTCATCATTATGCATAAGCTGTCTGCGCCAGGCGTCGACCTGCTGACTAAGATAGCGCAATACGTCGTAAAGCAACGCTTCACGATCGGGCCAGAAACGCTGTAGTTCTTCCAGCGGGTAATCAAGGCGCTCGGCAACCATTTCTAGCGTGGTGCTGGCTATCCCTCTTATTTCGAGTAATTTAAGGGCTTCTCCCAGGACGTCTTCACGTTGCACGATGTTCTCCTCCATTTAATCCCCAGAAGTGTCGCTTACTGCGGCAGATTCTGCAAATGTGTATGAAAAGCAGGCGCATCCATAAACCCTGTTACCCGGTATTCCGGGTGCTCGTTACCTGCGGAATCAAAAAACAAAATTGTCGGTAAACCCAGTACCTTGAGGCGTTTTAACAGGGCAATATCTTCAGCACTGTTGGCTGTAACGTTAGCCTGCAACAGTAGACTGTTATTCAATGTCTGACGAACCTGAGGATCGCTAAACGTGTATTTCTCAAACTCTTTACAGGTCACGCACCAGTCCGCGTAGAGATCGAGCATTACCGGTTTACCCTGCGCCTGGGCCAGAGCGCGATCCAGGTCTTCCACATTCGTGATGCGGGTAAAGTTCAGGTGCGCCTGTTCAGCGCCGGGCGGCGCGCCAAAGGCCCAGTCCTGAAGCGGGCGGGCACAGACCAGCGTGGCACCCAGCAAGATAATCTGCACCGCACGCATCCAGGGCTGCGGTGCTTTCAGGCTGGTGATAAAGGCCCAGCCGAAGAAGGCGATACCGAGCAGCGACCACAGTCGTAATCCCTGAACGTCGCCAACGATCCGCTCCAGCAGAAAGACCGGTAATGCAAGAATAATAAAACCGAAGGCGGTTTTAACATGCGCCATCCACGGCCCGCTTTTGGGTAACAGGCGATTGCCGAAGACCGTCACCAGGATAAGCGGCAGGCCCATACCCAGGGCGTAAAGATACAGTGTGCCGCCGCCGAGCCACAGATTACCGCTCTGAGCGATATAGAGCAGGATCGCACTGAGGGGGGCGGTGGTGCATGGAGAACAAATCAGTCCGGCAATCGCCCCCATTATAAATACGCCGCCGGGAGAACCTCCCTGCTGGCGGTTGCTCATCAGCGCCAGCCGCGTCTGTAATGAAGAGGGTAGTTGCAGAGTAAACAGGCCAAACATCGAGAGAGCCAGCAGGGTAAAGATGATGGACAGGCCAATCAGCACATAGGGATGCTGAAGCGCCGCCTGAAATTGCAGCCCTGCGGCGGCAACGACCAGCCCGAGCGCGGTGTAAGTTAGCGCCATTCCCTGTACATAAATAAAGGCCAGCAGTAGCGCACGAGGGGTAGAGAGCCGATGCTGACCACCGAGAACGATGCCGGAGATTAATGGATACATGGGGAGTACGCAGGGCGTAAAGGCAATGCCAATGCCGATCAACAATGCCCACAGGGCAGTGAAGGGCAGGGCTGCGTCGGCGTCGCTGCTTTCTCTTACCTCAGCTCCCTCCCCGGGAGAGAGGGAGTTGCTGGCGTCGGCGTCGTTATTTGCTGTTACTTCGGCTTCAGGATGAGTGGCACTCTCCGCCGCGGATGCGGACAGTTTCCTCTCCTGGGGGAGAGGATTAGGGCGTACTTCACTCACCGGCACCACTTTAGTCTCCGGCGGATAGCAGAGCCCGCTGGCAGCACAACCCTGATAAGTTACCGTTAATGAGGCCTGTTTTCCGGCAGAATAGATGTCTACCGGTACCGATAGTGTCTGGCGATAAATTTCACTTTTGCCGAAGAATTCATCTTCATGGCTCTCTCCCATCGGGAGCTGCAGCGGGCCAATATCTGCCTGCGTAGCCGTCACCTTAATGTGCTGGCGATAGAGATAATATCCCTCTTTCACCTGCCAGTTGAGAGTAACTACACGTTGGTCTTGCTGAAAATTAAAGGCAAATGCCTGGTCGGCCGGGACGAAATTCGAGCGCCCCGGGGCGTCAAAAAGACCGGCAAAGGCTGACGTGCTGCACAGCAGCAGGATCAGCGTAAGGATGCGTTGAGCCATGAGAGGTAATCACTGTCTCCGTGAATAACGGGTAAAACCAAAAGTTCAGGGGTCTGATACGGGTGGTGGGCTTTGAGGCTGTCCAGCAGCGCTTGCTGATGTGCAGGCGACGTTTTTAGCACCATCTGCACCTCATATTCCTGCTCCAGTTTGCCTTCCCAGTAATAGAGCGAGCTCGCGCCAGGCAGGATCGTTACGCAGGCAGCAAGCTGGTCGCCCAACACTTTTGCTGCCAAATCCTGGGCGGTAGCTTCATCCGGGGCGGTACAGAGTACGACAACGGCTTCGGGTGTGGTCATCATTAACCTCGTATCAGGGGAAAGAGGCACTATACCACGGTGGGAAGAAAGGGTTGATGACGCGGGCCACTCAATGGCCCGCGTTTAAAAACATTTACAACATAATGCTGCCGAAAATAAAACCGAAGATCACACATAGCGTGATGGCGATAACGCCGGGGATCAGGAACGCGTGATTGAAGACATATTTGCCGATGCGGGTTGAGCCAGTATCATCCATCTCTACCGCTGCCAGCAACGTCGGATAGGTAGGCAGAACGAATAGCGCTGAGACGGCGGCAAAAGACGCTATGGCCGTCAGCGGGCTAACGCCCAGCAGCAGCGCAGCAGGCATCAGTGCTTTGGTCGTTGCCGCCTGCGAGTAAAGCAGGGTGGCGGCAAAAAAGAGTACGATCGCCAGCAGCCACGGGTAGCTGTTTAACAGGTCGCCCGCTATCGTCTGAATATCACTAATATGGTGCTTCACAAAGGTATCGCCCAGCCAGGCAACGCCAAGCACGCAGATACAGGCGCTCATGCCGGATTTAAAGGTACCGGCGTTGAGGATCTCTCCGGTATCGACTTTACAGGTCAGGCAAATCAACGTCGCAATAGTCAGCATGAATACCACAATCGCTTCATTACGCGGCAGGATCGGGTTGGCAATTAATCCGACGGTTGGGCTAATCGCCGTGGCGTACAGCATGACCGCAATAATCCCAATCAAAAACAGCATCACAGAACGCTTCGCATGGGGCTTAAGCATAAACACCTGGCTACCGCGCAGTTTGATTTCTCCTTTCGCCAGACGCTCCTGATACACCGGATCATCCTTTAGCTCGGCGCCAAGAAAGTTACACACGATGGCAGTAAGCATAACGGCGATCAGAGTGACCGGAATACAGATAGCCAGCAGCGTCAGATAGCTGACGCCCAGCGGCTCAAGAATACCGGCGAAGAAGACTACGGCGGCAGAAATTGGTGAGGCAGTAATGGCGATTTGCGAGGCGACCACGGCAATAGACAGCGGGCGCGAAGGGCGAATTCCCTGCTCTTTGGCGACCTCGGTGATCACCGGTAGCGTTGAGAACGCCGTATGCCCGGTTCCGGCGAGGATCGTCATAAACCACGTAACCAGCGGTGCAAGAAACGTAATATATTTTGGGTGCCGCCGCAGCATACGCTCGGCGAGGCTGACCAGAAAGTCCATCCCGCCAGCCACCTGCATGGCAGCGATAGCGGCAATCACGGCCATGATGATTTCAATCACGTCAAACGGGATCGCGCCGGGGGGGATCTGAAAAAAGAGCGTCAGGACAAGGACACCCAATCCGCCAGCAAATCCAATACCTATGCCGCCAAGCCGCGCACCAAGGTAAATCGCCAGCAGGACAATAACGAGTTCTGCACCAAACATATAAACCTTCTTATTTTTTAATTAATTGATATTAAATTGTTGCAATTAGGTAATCACAAGCAACAAAAAAGGCACGTCATCGCTGACGTGCCTTTATGTTTAACCGGAACTGTTATTGTTCACTTTCATCGGTATAACGTTTTGCCTTATAAGCCGGATGCATAAGATTCTGTGCTGAAAAAATATCGTCCAGTTCAGCTTCGGTAAGCAGACCGCGCTCCAGGACGACTTCGCGCACGCTCTTACCCGTTTCAGCGCAAATTTTGCCAACAATATCACCATTATGGTGGCCGATATACGGATTAAGATAGGTCACAATGCCGATAGAGTTATAGACATAGCTTTCACAAACGGCTTTGTTCGCCGTAATACCATTAACGCATTTTTCCAGCAGGTTGTAGCACGCATTGGTCAGAATGTGAATCGATTCAAACATCGCCTGACCAATCACCGGTTCCATGACGTTCAACTGAAGCTGACCGGCTTCTGAGGCCATCGTCACGGTAGTATCGTTGCCAATAACTTTAAAGCAGACCTGGTTAACCACTTCTGGTACCACCGGGTTAACTTTTGCTGGCATGATTGACGAGCCAGCCTGCAATTCCGGAAGGTTAATTTCATTTAATCCGGCACGTGGACCAGAAGAGAGCAGGCGCAGGTCATTACAGATTTTCGACATTTTAACGGCCAGGCGTTTCAGGGAGCTGTGAACCATCACGTACGCGCCACAGTCAGAGGTCGCCTCAATCAGATCTTCAGCAGGCGTCACCATCAAATTACTGACTTCAGCCAGCTTTTGCACCGCCAGTTGTTGATAACCATCCGGCGTGTTCAGACGCGTACCGATGGCTGTTGCGCCGAGATTAACTTCCAGCAGGAGTTCAGCTGTACGCAGCAGGTTTTTTGTCTCTTCACGCAGTAGTACGCTAAAGGCATGGAATTCCTGGCCAAGCGTCATTGGCACTGCATCCTGAAGCTGGGTACGGCCCATTTTCAGCACGTCCTGGAACTCAACGGCTTTTTTCTCAAAACCTTCGCTTAACTGATGGATTGCATCAATCAGTTTTACGATAGAAGCGTAAACTGCAATGCGGAATCCGGTCGGGTAGGCGTCATTAGTGGACTGGCATTTATTAACGTGGTCATTAGGATTGAGGAACTGATACTCGCCTTTCTGATGGCCCATCAGTTCAAGTCCGATATTGGCCAGCACTTCGTTGGTATTCATGTTTACGGAAGTCCCTGCGCCGCCCTGGTAGACGTCGACCGGAAACTGATCCATACATTTGCCATTGTTCAGAACTTCATCACAGGCGGCAATGATGGCATTTGCCACATTTTTCGGGATGGTCTGCAGCTCTTTATTCGCCAACGCTGCGGCTTTCTTCACCATCACCATTCCGCGGACAAACTCAGGAATATCGCTGATTTTGTTGTTACTGATGTAGAAGTTTTCAATCGCTCTCAGAGTGTGAACGCCATAGTAGGCATCCGCTGGAACTTCCCTGGTGCCCAACAGGTCTTCTTCGATACGAATGTTGTTTAACATGTAAACCTTCTCTTTCAAGCTGCCAATGATTACACCAAATACGCAGTGTTTATGAGGGTATGCGTATTTTCTGACCGACGATTATCTCCCGAATCGGCCCGGTGCCCACGATCATATGCTGATGATAGCGAATTGCAGTAATCTGGATCACTTATTCTGCGACGAATCGCAAGATAATTATTGATGTGTGAAATGTATCACCCCCCTGAACATCCAGCTTAAAATTACGGGGTACTTTGGTTGAAGTTTGGCTTTTCGTCTCCATCTCATCAGGATGCGTTTCGCAAACCCATTTTTGGCAAAGGCTGACTGATCGTTGCCCACCACAGGAGAAGCCAGTGCGCTGGATACCTTTACTTGCTGTTTTTCTTTATGTTTATATCGAAATTTCGATATTCATTCAGGTCGCTCATGTGCTGGGCGTGCTATTAACCTTGCTGCTGGTGATTTTCACCTCATTCATCGGCATGTCGCTGGTGCGTAACCAGGGATTCAAAAACTTTTTGCTGATGCAGCAGAAAATGGCAGCGGGAGAAAGCCCGGCGGCGGAGATGACAAAAAGCGTTTCGCTGATCATTTCCGGCCTGTTATTGATCCTGCCAGGATTTTTTACTGACCTGCTGGGCTTGCTGTTGCTGTTACCGCCAGTGCAAAAGCATCTGACGTTAAAACTGCTGCCACACTTGCGCTTTTCGCGGATGCCGGGCGGGGGATTTAGCGCCGGCGGTGGTAATACGTTTGACGGGGAATATCAGCGTAAAGACGACGTGCGCGACC
>Ga0302349_1002522_pt1 | contig 11574 bp, 6 predicted proteins | sample PhyAR1_FD_202176 | JGI IMG/M metagenome (GOLD analysis project Ga0302349, IMG submission 202176) | Leaf surface microbial communities from alfalfa plants in UC Gill Tract Community Farm, Albany, California, United States - DLSL A.R1... | ecosystem: Host-associated > Plants > Phyllosphere >...
CGACAGGTATAATCCACAACGTTTCCGCATCCCCTTCAGTGCCGAAGTGGCGAAATCGGTAGACGCAGTTGATTCAAAATCAACCGTAGAAATACGTGCCGGTTCGAGTCCGGCCTTCGGCACCATTAGTACTTCCAAGACCATCCGAGAAAGTCCAATTATTCCTTTATAATCAATGTGTTCAGCGAATTTTACGTCCTGAGTCGTCCGAAATTGTCCGGTAAGATCTGGATGTTGTGGTGGTCAGCTCGATAAGATAAAGGAGTTATCTCCAAATTATGGCTATCACAGATGTAGCAGCTCGCACGGCAAAAAAGCCGGGTAGCTTTGGGGGCTTATCAGCTTGTATATACCTAGCAAAGGCACGTGAAAAGCGTGATGAACTGCGTCTTCTTTTACCAGAGGGAATCAGCTCTAATGCAAAGAAATAAGATATAAAGAGCAAGTATCGCTCAATATTTTTGAAAAAGTGGAAAAAGACTGGCACTCGAATAAATAAGCGTTGGTCTAGTGGTCGTGGTGAAAGGTTATGGTGATATTTAGAGAGCAATAATCTTACCATAATCGGTACCAAAAAATATTGTAGATTTAACTAGAAGAGATATCTTACTTCCATTACGAGAAGTAGAAATGAGCGGGCGTTTAGATGTTGCTTTATTTTTACAGCAGCGCGCGGCAATCTGACGCCCTTTTTCCTAACCGTGCAGGCGCAGATAAAACCCTTCCAGTCCAGTCGTAATAGAGCTTTAAATGCATCTAGGGTGAGTTGCGCATAGTGGGTGCTGACGTTCGCGCAGGGTCAAGCAGGCACAGGCCACGGCGCTTCGATACAGGGCGGCGAGCAATACAGGAGGTAATGGTTTTAACATTCCCACCTCCCGCCAGCACTAGCAAGGTCTGAGGCCGCTTATGCAACTGCATTAAAAGCGGCCCCTCAAGCGTGCAGGTGTGGCGGGGAGAGAATTGTGTTGCAATACTACGCTCGGATAGCATTTATAAAATTATTGTCTCCATTACTATCTTTAAACTGCCGTACAGTTAGCTCCAGCATTTTAACCATAGCACTTTCAAAATTGCTATTACCAATAAACTCGTCTCCAGGTGAAATAGATGCACATAATAAATACGGAACAGCAGGTGTTTCTGAAAACACATCAAATGCACTATTATGAAAGTCTCTGACTTGTGGTATTTCATCAGGATTTATAATCATCAAACCAGTGACTTGGTTTTGAATATTGGAAATTGAATGAAGGCCATGTAAGTATTTTAGAGTTAAATCTGGCAAATAATGTATAAATGCTTTGTCTGAGTATGTATATTTAGCATCTAAAATGATAAATTTTTCATTATCATGTTCATTGCTTATTTGTATAACAAAATCTGGGGACCTATTTGAGAAACGACCGGAGCTTGATCGTTTAGACACTTTACCATTATAGGTCGTCCACCCTTCAGTGTTAACTAATCCCCTTAAGTCAGCCATGGGATGTTTAGCCATCCAGTATTTTGGTTCATAAAACAGATTTAACGTAATGTCCTTTCTGAAACTGAAGGCAAATGAGATAGATTCACCGGCAGATTCAGTTAAAGATTTAGAACCACATTTTTTTTCAAGAACCGCTTTAATATAGAATAAAGTGTAGTATTCAAATAATTTCGGTATGCTCTGAATTGATAATAGTTCATCCTGAACACTCCAGTCAGGACTACCAAAGCGATACCAATCAACTATTTTTTTAAATACCGATAGATATAATGGATCTTTTTTTGCTTTCATTGTGAAGGTAGGTATTCCTACAACAATTTTTTTTGAAGGGATTTTGTCTACCATCATTCTTTTAGTAGAATGCAAATTAGCCAAAATAGACTTGCATTTTAATATTTTTCTTTCATTGATACTTTTTTGGAATTTCTGTATTTGACTGAAAAAACTGATGTACCCCAGAGGTGTTCCATTTACTTTTATAGTTTTCCTATCAGGGCTTTCAAAACCTGATAGTAAAAGTGAGGTTGTTTGAATTAATGTATTGATAAATCCATGAAGTACTTGGTTTTCGTAAACATCTGAATCCTCGACTGCTTGGTGTTCTATTAATTTTCTAGCGCCATATAGTGTATTGTTATATTCTAAAATCGCATTATCTATGCAGTCAGATTCGAAAAGTTCATCTGTATTATTACAAAGCCATGAAAGTGTAAGATCATCAACATTTGTACTATCATTTGGGTAGATATATTTCTCTCTTGTGGTTAGTTTGGTAATGGGGCTATTAATTATTTTTTTTACAAGAGCTGATGTTTTTATAGCGGTGTTTTCTATTTGCTCAAGTAAAATCTCAGCAGGGGTATCTCCATGTTTAAAACCTGCCTTGCGACGAGTTACTCTAAAAAATGAGCATAATGCTTCATTATCAATTTCAGCTAAAAACGTCAACATTTTCTCTACACGATCGGCGTTTATTTTTTTAGCTAGTACTTCGATAGATTGAAAATTAAATAACTCTAATTTCTCTTCAGTTTGTGCTTCTAAAGTTAATTCAGCTATTCCATAATAATTATGGAAAAAACACTCATACGAGAATCTCCCCAGCCTCTTTGGTTGCCATATATAAACCCATTGCTCATCAAATTTTTCAACAATGGTAGGCTCAACTTCATTCTCATATAAGAGCAAAGAGATCTTATCGTAAAATCGGTCACTAGAAAATGAAATTTCAATAGCCTCATCTTCAAGTATAAAAACGGATGAATTATTTCGCGCTTCTAATAAAGGAAGTTCAAAAGCGTCACCTTGACGCTTCCCCCCCAAAATTGAAATTTTAATTTTCATTTTACCGGCCCTTAAAAATATGAATATGATTCGCTATAGATATCACCATTATTTATTATATTTTTTAATGTTGCTTTTGATATGTTCAAATCAAGTTCAACAAGTTTTTGTTCGAGACTATGAAGTCTCTCTTTAAAACCAGTTCCATAACCCTCAATTAACGGTAAAATATGTTGGTTAATAGCGAAATCCAAGGGTTGGACTCTCAGCCCTTCAATTTCATTTGCAATATGGCAATATCGTTTTATTGCATTATATTTTCTCTGACTAACTCTTACGGATGTTGTTCTATTGATAGGAGTTCTTAATATTTCGATGATTTGTTCAAGTGAATTCTCCTCTTCAGTAGTAAAAGAGGCATCATAAAGGTTCACATCAAAACAACCTTCTAAAGACTCATTATTTATAGCACCATTAAAGTCAATGGTGTTCAATAAGCTTGATTTGAAATCTGAATTGTGATTCAAACCTATAACTGGGACGCGGTCTATCAATCGTGGGGAGAGACGCTCTGTTGATGCATCATTGTTTATCGTCGCTATAAATCGCACACCTTTTGAAATAGTGATGTGCCTCTCATCATCTGAAGGTATGCCAGAGTCAATTTTTCTGTTTCTTCCTTCAGGATCACACATACTTAAAAAATCTGACCAATAATGCTCAACGCTTGAAAGATTTGCTTCGTCTAATAATATTAGCTTTAAATAATCGTGATTATGATCACTTTTTAAGAATTCATATAGACCCGTGCGTGCTGGTTGATAAACATCTTTTAATGAATTATAAAACCCAAGGATGTCTCTGCTAGATACCCAGGCTCTACCAACAGGAATATTAATGAAGTTGCTGGTGTTATAAGTATTTTCTTCACTAGTTAAACCCATGCTTTGTGCAAGCCTAATAGCTGTAGAGGTTTTACCTGTTCCTGGAGGCCCTGCCAAAATTGTCATAAATGATTGATTTAAGCATATGATCAAATTAGTCATCTCATCAAATGAGAAATTTCTACCATTATCATTGCTGAAAGAGTCTACTAAATGATTTATATATTCACTTCTATTTTCTTTATTTAATTTAATTGTGGATGGTGTAATTTTTGTCTTATAAATTTTAGGAGTGCTTTCCTTAGATCTTCCCCCGTTCAATAATGTAGTTAAAGTTTGAATTTCAACCGCTTTCTCTAACAGTTGTGGTGAATTCAAAGTCGCTTTTTTAAGATTTAATGCTTTTTCAACAGATTCTTTCTCTTTATCAAGATCTTCTTTAAGTCTCTTTAAGTAATTTATCTCATCAATTAGTGAATTATAATCATTTACTCGTGATAAGGTGGCATAAAAAACATCAAGTTGTTTAGTTGTTTCAACAATCTTTCCTTCTAAAATAGAGTTTTCTTCTGTCAGTGATTGTTGTTTTTGTAATAAAATTTTATGAGCATCTTCAGCTGTTTGTCTTTTTATTTTTTCTATTTCTTCTTTGGCTTTTGTTTTTTCAGCTTCAACATTTTTAATTTCAAATTCTAATTCTGATTTTTTATTGGCAATCAAACGATCTAATTCATTTATTTCTTTGTCTAATTTTAATTTTTGCGTTCTAGTTACTTCTTCAAGCTCTTCTGATTTTTGCTTTACTAATAAATCTTTGTTTTTACTAAAGTAATTATCTAGATACAGTCGTCCATCTCTACTTTCTGCCAAGAACTCTTGTACAATATCCTGTCCAAAGGGGCTAGAGTTAAGGAATTCGCCTAGTAATTCTTTAAGTCTTATTAGTCGCTCACTATTCTCTAATACTTTGTTCTTTTTAACATATTCGTCTATTCCCTGAGAGAGTTTTTGTGCCTCATTTTTTCCAAGTGGACTTTTATTTTTAGAGAATCCATTTCCAAAGCCATTTTTTGTAAAGTATGATACTAAACGAGTATCCGATATATAATCAATTTGATCATAAGAAAGAGTGGAAAGATCTTTCAAATTATTTATAAAGTTTTTAGTTTCGCCTTTGATATTCCATTTTGAAGACAAGCTATTTTCGACTATACTTTTTGATTCTAATCTTGCAATGTGATCTTGTTTTAACTGTAATGGCGAGGGAGTAGATAAAGGGGAAAGTTGCCAATTACTATCTTGTTTTGATGCTTTGAATGGCCCATAAATGTACTCATTATTTTCTATAAAGAACTGAGTACTTGGAGCATCGATATCATGGCTAATAAAACCTGTGGTAATATCAGGGAGTTCAGACTTTATGACTGGTATAAAATAGTTCTTATCGAGCCTTTCAACTTTATTGCCTAAACCGAAATGTTTCTGATGTCTAGAATTAGTTAACCAATCATCATCATTGCTTTCATAATACTCGGTAAGTATAAATAACTCGTCATTCCCAAATTGTTGGCTAATACTCATGAATCCTTTAGAAATAAATATGCCGCCATTTGGGAAATCTCGCGGATCTATTTTTTCATATACTCCGTTTTCATTAATATGAGCAACAGGTATTACTAATCCCATGTCAGGATTTACAGTATGATTTTCTTCTTTAATGACTAATATTCTGTTCATAATCACTCTTATTTATAATAAACATTCTAACTATTGCATGTCCAACCATGCGTCAAAGTTACTAAAACTTCTGATTAGGAATCGTCCTATACTACTGTAACTTTACGTGTTCGAGTGCAACTTATGTCAACAACTGCAGAAAATTTTTTGCGTTACGGCTAGGCTTCTTAGGGTCATAGCGGTGGTCAGGCAGGTTTTTTAAAATATCTTATTTATTTTCAATTGCTTATATTTAAAGTTGGATTGCGGGCTTGGCACAATTGGTACTTCCAAGATCACTAAAAAGGTAAATTTGTCCTTTTAAAATAAGTAGTTGCAGCGATTTTTTACGTCCTGATTCTTCCGTGGTTGTTAGTTGAAGTAATGAAGCTCAATGCCAGACAGATTGAGACCGCAAGGCCAAAAGACAAAACCATACAAAATGGCCGATGGTGGCGGTTTGTATCTCGAGGTTTCGGCCAGTAGGTCTAAACACTTCCGTATGAAATACTGGCGTCACTCTGATAAAAGAGGATCGCCTCGCTTTTGATAGATGGGCTACTGTGACGCTTGTTCAGGCAATAGCAAAGCGCAATGAAGCTAAAAGCTGCTAGTGCAGGGCGTTGACCCAAAAGCCGAACAGAAAGAAGCTCAGACCGAAAATTTGGGGTGTATATTTTAAAAACCAGAGTGGCACGCCAGAAACAAGTATAGGAGTGCTTCGTTATGTAAAGCATTACATCCTCCTTCATTCTGGTTCGTCAGACATCCGCCAGCTCGAAACCAGCCACTTGTTAGACCTGATTAAAAAAATTAATACACAAGACGTTGCTCAGCGCCTGGGAAAGCGTGTCATGGATATGACACAAAAACTGTAGTTTGTGGGATGGGTTCAGGACGATGGCGTATAGTGCTTTTGATGATTCAGGATTGTGGCGTGATGACGCGATACAACACCAGTCGAGCCACTCTCAGCGCAATAATATGCGAGCGGCTTATATCCATACTTCTTAACATGTAGATAAGCATAGATTACTGATTCAGTGGTGGGCTGATTATCTTGGTGTCAACCTATTACCTCTATCGCTGCTTATGAATATGCATGAAAACCTAAGTAATTAATTTTTTGAGAGGAATGCTATTTTTGTACCATTTTTTGAAGATTAATTTAAGTTAAATCCTTATCAAAACCAATATTTAGATATGTGATCAGCATTAGACATACAAATTTTAACGGCATGAAACTATTGAATTTTTTAGTGAAATATGATAGATGATGCGATGTTTCAAAACTTTAAAACTCAGGTGTAAATCATGGAAAGTATCAGTGTAAGAGTGTTGGATTTGTATTTGGATAGTAAAAATCCTCGGCATGAACCTATTTCTGATAGAGATAAAATAATTGAGCATTTAGTCAGGACTGAAAAAATAAAGGCCTTAGCAAAGGACATATCTGAGAAAGGTATTAGCCCTTTAGATTTACCAGCAGTTATTAAGGACGGCAAGGGGAATCTTGTAGTTGTAGAAGGGAATCGAAGGATCTGTGCTTTAACACTCCTAAATGATCCAGAATTGTGCCCTGACGCTGATAAAACGTACTTCAAAAATCTTTCAGAAAAAAGTCAAATTATTCCTGATGAACTAAATTGTGTTTTATTTGATAGCCGTGAAGAAGCAAATACATGGATTGAGCTTAGGCATAATGGTGAGCAAGGTGGTGTTGGTCTGGTTACTTGGGATGCAACCCAGAAAGCACGCTTTTTTGATTCCTCAGATAATACACTAGCGTTAAAACTCATTGATTATGCCCAAGAACGAAAAATAATAACAGCAACTCAAAGACAAACAAAAATTTTGACCACAATCTCAAGATTTGTTGGGAATCCAATTTTTAGAAGTATGTTAGGGGTCACTACAGGGCGCTCTGATCCTAATGTTAAACTTGATGTTCCTCGGGAGGATTTTGATAAAGTATTACAGAAGTTTTTTGATGATCTTTTCGCGGGAGAAAATAATGTTACTTCTCGCTCCAAAAAAGATGACTGGGAGCGGTATGCTAAGAAATTGAGAACTGAGGGTTATGCTCCGAATACGCATGTGGATGAGTATGATCTAATAGAGAAAATACCTAAGCAACCATCTCCGGTAAAACCAGTTCAGCCACTTGTTGATGGTCCGATAAATAATCCGAGCCCTGATTTAAGAAAGTATATCATACCTAGTGATTTCAAAGTTGTAATTAAAGATAAAATTATTAAAAGAGCATACGATGAGCTCCGTACACTTAATTGCGACGAATATACATTAGCATCTGCATTAGTTTGCAGAGCATTTTTAGAGAATGTCTATGGACGTTTTTACGAGAAAACGTTTGGTAACCATCCAAGCGGAATGCCGACTCACAGCGTTCTCGATAAAGTAATAAAAAAACTTGAAGAAAATAAAACTGAATTTAGTAAAGTTGAATCCAACGCACTTGGTGCCTTGAGGAGGGTTCAAAACAATGAAAACAACGTTCTGTCTCCTAGAACTTTGGGCGCTTTTGCTCATGCCGGATGGTATCCTGATGCAAAAGCTCTTAAAAGAGAATGGGATAATATTGCAGCAATCGTAGCTTACCTATTGAAAAATATATAATTATCAGGTAATTAATTAAATTGTAAGTCTATGGCCACGTGAAGTGGCCTGTAGTATACTATGCCCTATAAACAGTAGCTTAAGAGTAAAGTCATGCCGCAAACACCATCCCCATTAAGATACCCTGGAGGTAAAACCTCGATAGTTGATATGGTGTCTAAGATTATTGAGTCTAACAAGCTGACCGGCGGACATTATGCAGAACCATATGCAGGTGGCGCTGGGTTGGCTTTATCCTTGTTATTTAAGGGGAAAGTGCATGAAATTCATCTCAATGATTTAGACAAGGCGGTATGGTCTTTTTGGAATTCGATACTCCACAGCACGAGTGATTTTATCGATAAGATAAATGAAACAGAAATAACTATCGATGAATGGAAAAAACAGAGAGAAATACAACTTAACCCTAATCGCTATTCAGAATTTGAATTGGGTTTTTCGTCGTTTTTTCTTAACAGAACTAATAGGTCTGGTGTTATTCTTAAAGCTGGGGTTATTGGTGGGATAAAACAAGAGGGAGAGTATAAATTAGGATGTCGGTTTAATAAAGATGGGTTAATAAAAAAAATAAAAAGAATTTCTAAATATAAGCACAGAATACATCTTTATAATCTTGATGCTATTGATTTTATTAAACATATAGATACTACTTTTGAGAATGGTGTTTTCCTTTGTATAGATCCTCCATATTATAATAAAGGCTCAACGTTATATACCAATTTTTATGAGCCAGGAGATCATGCAGAGATCTCAAAAATCATTTTATCTATTGAAAAACCGTGGGTGCTTACTTATGACAATGCTTTGGAAATAAGTGAGTTATATAAAAGCCGCAGGCAGTTTAATTTTAATCTTAATTATAGCGCGGCAACTAAAAGAATCGGGACGGAGTTATTAGTCGTAAGTAAAGGGCTTCGGATTCCTAATGGTTTGAATATTAGTAAAAAATAATCATATATACTTAGCAGTAAGTTATTAAGATCACTTTTATGAATATATCATGCGAATTAACCGCCTCTCGGAGGTTTTTGTGCATAAATTGTTTATGTATCTGTAATTGATTCCAGACTATAGGTAGAATAATTAATTACTTAATGTGCTTGTAGAATCCTTTCACGTCCGCACTTGCACGCATAAGGGGCCGCTTTTGATGAAAGTGCGTTTGAGTCTCAAGCCGCTTCTTAGCTGGCGTGAGAGGGGGAGCATTATAGCGCATGCATGGCTTAAATCCGGAGAAGGTCGGGATACAGGAATTTTGTGGCGGGCTGGTGCAAGTCTTGTTCAGCTCATTTTTGGGCGTAATTCTGATTTTATGCTGATGTATATTTTTCTTAATTATTATCCCGCGAACCCGTGTCTGGCCTGAACCCTTTGGCCGTTAAAATTTCATTATCCTTCGCGGCATACTTTATTTTAGCCATGCCAGTATCTATGTCATACCTATATGCTTACATAAAGGAGCACGGTTATAGGAATACATTCCGTCTCACCTTTTTTACAAAGGGTTGTCATCCATATGGAAAGAATACGGGGTGAATTACTGCAAGGGGAAAACGAATCAGGTGATGCAGTCTTATCTCATGTTCAGGGGCGAACGCAACTCAAATTTGCTGCCAAAGTGTGAAGGACTTTCCTCTAATTAAACCAATTCAGACCGGCAATGCCGAATTTTTCAATATAGTGAAAAATACCCTGTCAGTCTCTGTTGTGCTAATGTTCAAGGGGTGGCAAAATATAATTATGCTAGTTTATGTAGAGACTTAGTGGAGCATTAAAATATTTATATATTCATGCCGTGAGCGGTTCAAAGTCTTGATATACTGTCATTAAGAAAACAGCAGGCAAAGGTTAGGCAACTCATAAGTTAAGAGACGCATATATGAATGTTCAATTGGTAACGGTTGTAGGTTTAGTTGCTATTCCCTTTTCAACAGCACTGGGCTTTTGTGCTGTGTTACTAGGCCTCTTCAGTTTTGATGATAAGAGAAAAAAGGGTATTTCGAAAAAAATTACAAATATTTTCTCCTGTAAAAACAAGATAAGTAATTATTCCGAATGGTGGTCAGGGAAGTTTTTCTTAATATTCGGAAGTGGTTTTTTATCAAAAAGACAACTATTGAGCATTCCATTCTTTACTATTTTATACTCTAGCCTTCTTTTTGTGTTGTGGTTTGTTTGGTTGTTGATATTTGAAAACCCTGAAAAAATTATCCCTAAAAGTGTACCTCTGACCATTAAAATGGCTCTGAATGATTTTGTAAGTTATGGTTTTGCTTATTCTTTAGGCCTTGATTTTATATCAATTGCCTTGACGCGAGTGTATATTAAGTATTCATTTAAAAATAATTTTAATTCAAAGAAAGGGATTGGGTTATTTGTTTTATCAACGGCTCTGGTATTGTTTTTGTATACTTTGATTATACATCATTTGAGAGTAAACTCCGTCGAGAATTTATATATAGGGCAGCAACTTTATTTCGAGAAACGCCCGGATCTTAGTTGGCATCCATTTGCAATATTAGCTTCTTCTTTAAATATCAATAATAATGAAACGCTAATAGTAGTGACGTCAAAAGGATGGTTGTTGAATTATTTTATACCTCAGGCTTTAATGTTGTATGCTTCATTAATAACTCAGTTTAGCCTTATGATGTTATTTATGTGTTATTTAATGTCGAGATTTTTAGCAAGGACGGAAGTTTTATCTCAGACTTTGTTGAAAAACGCAGGCACAGCTCAAATGAGTGCCTGGGGTTTTATTATGCTGGCAGCACTTTTCATGCTTGCCATAGTTTTAATGTTGCTATTAATTACCACTTTTTTATCATAGTTGAATCTATTTTTAAAATATTTATGTTAAAGTCAGTGAAGAATTATTTATTAATTTATGAGTGATTTAATAATTGGGAATAGATAATGCTTTGTCAGATTATTTTGGTTTGACTTGGCGGCATACATTATTTCTATTTCTTTTTTAACAACATATGATAGTTATTATACTCATTCTTGACTCTGATGAACAGCTACAAAATCACTGTTCATCAGTCCTTCACATTCTTTTGTCTGAAAAAAATGAGAAACTTAGCGGACATTATGACTAATTTTCCAATGAAAAAGTTTCATATGCTCAGGTTCGGATCATGACAACGGATCCAAATCGAGAATAATTTTTTGAATGTTTTGCTATAAATCCATTTATTGATTAATAATTTAAAAAATAAATAGTGGGACACAAGAGGGGATCTCTTATGATTGTTTTATGAAATAAAATTCCATATATTATTTATTTTTTTGAGCACGGTTTTCCCCTTACCCCCTATACACCTCCCTCCGATGCCATTCCACAAACCCTTCCCCTGGATAATTCCCTTTCACCATCGGCAGTGCTATCTGCTTCCCGGCGAAATCCCAGAACAGTCGTCCTACAATCCCATTCCCGTTACCATTTACCGCCTCAGACACCAGAACCCGCATACTTTCATCCAGCCCAATCGATCCCTTATCAAACGCTTTATGATGAATTGCACACAGCGCCAGCCCATTCGGGATTTCACACGGCCCGCC
>Ga0302349_1002526_pt1 | contig 11561 bp, 10 predicted proteins | sample PhyAR1_FD_202176 | JGI IMG/M metagenome (GOLD analysis project Ga0302349, IMG submission 202176) | Leaf surface microbial communities from alfalfa plants in UC Gill Tract Community Farm, Albany, California, United States - DLSL A.R1... | ecosystem: Host-associated > Plants > Phyllosphere >...
CGGGGGTGACGAGACCGGCGAGGCGGGCGATCTGGCCCGGGGCATCCGCGCCGAGCTCGCAGATGAGGTACTTCGTCGACTCGCGCACGCGCAGCATCGTCAGCGGCGCACCGACGGCGTTGTTGTAGGAGGCGATCGGCGCAACCGTCTCGCCCTCGTCCTCCAGGATCCGGCGAAGCATGTTCTTCGTCGTCGTCTTGCCGTTGGAGCCCGTGATCCCGATCACGCGCAACTCCCCGCCCGCGCGCACCCGCGCAACGACCTCGCGGGCCAGCTCGGCGATCGCGGCGACGACATCGGTGACGACGATCTGAGGGATCGCGACGTCGACCTCGCGCTCGACGAGCGCGAGCGCGGCGCCCGCGTCGCGCGCCGCACCGACGAAGTTGTGGCCGTCGGTCGCCTCACCGGGCTTCGCGACGAAGACGTCGCCGGGGGCGATCTTGCGGGAGTCGGTGTCGACGTATCCGTCGACGAGCGTGTCGGGGGTGGCGTCCCCCGCGAGAACGACCCGGCCGCTCGTGGCGGCGGCGATCTCGGCGAGTGAGAGTGCGATCATGTGGATCCTTCGCGCGAGGCTTCGCGCGTCATTCAGCGAACTTGGGGAGGGGCTCGAAAGGTTCGGTCGACGGCGGCACTCGGTAGTACTGCAGCACGTGAGTCATGGCCTTCTGGAACGCGGGAGCGTTCGCCGCCGACGAGGTTACTCTACGCGGCTGGTCCAGGCTCACCATCACGATGTACTGGGGATCCTCGATCGGCGCGACGCCGATCATGCTGGTGAAGTAGACCCCGGACTTGTAGCCGCCCTGGCCGTTCGCGACCTGCGCGGTACCGGTCTTGATGCCGATGCGATACCCGGGGATCTCGATCGCGTCGGCGTTCGTGCCCTGAACGGCGACGTTCTCGAGGAGGTCGAGCATCTGCTCCGAGGTCTCCTCGCTGATGATCTGCTCATCGGCGGGGAGCGTCGGGGCGGTGACCTTGCCGTCGGCGCTCGTGCAGCCCTCGACGAGGTGCAGGGGCTTCTTCACGCCGCCGTTCGCGATCGCCTGGTACGCGCCCACCACCTGCTGCATCGTGACCGCGATGCCCTGTCCGAAGCTCGTCGCGTAATGGGTCTGGTTGTCCCAGGTATCGGCCGGGTGGATCACGCCCTCGGGCTCGTAGCTGTACCCGATCGCGCTGCCCTCGCCGACACCGAACTTCTTGAGGTACTCGTAACGCGTCTGATCGGGCACGAGCTCGCCGAGCTTCGACAGCGCCACATTGGACGAGTCGATGAGCGCGCCCGCGACCGTGTAGCGGTAGGTGGGGTGGGCGAAGGAGTCGCCGACCTGGGCGCCGTTGGGAAAGGTCTCGTTGCTCGAGGCCTCGACCGCGGTGAGCGGGGTCACCGCGCCCGCGTCGAGGAGCGTCGCGATCGTTACGGCCTTGAACGTCGAGCCGGGTTCGAACAGGCGGCGCAGCACGGGCGCGCCGCGGTCCTCGGGGTCGGACGCCGCGGGATCGTTGGGGTCGAGGGTCGGGTAGTCGACCGCCGACTTGATTTCGCCCGTCTTGACGTCGACCACCATGATCGAGCCGGCCTGCGCCTTCTGCGTCTCGACCTCTTCCTTCAGCATCTGCAGCAGATACCAGCTGAGATCGCTGTCGATCGTGAGCTGAAGCGTTCCCCCGTCGTGCGGAGCCGGATCTTCCTTCGTAGTACCGGGAATCTTCACGCCGCCGTCGCCCGATCGCTGATAGCTCAGGCGGCCGTCCGTCGACTCGAGGCAGGCGTTCTCGAGCTGCTCGTAGCCCTCCTGCGGGGTCTCGGAGGCATCGAGGAAGCCGACGAGGTTTCCGCCGACGGCGCCGTTCGGGTAGGTGCGGGTCTTCTCGCTCGACAGCGCGAGCATGGGCGCGTCGAGGTCGACGAGGGCGCGGTACTGCTCGGTCGACAACCCCTTCTTCAGCACCGCGTAGCGGCTGTCCGGGTTGGCCTCGAGGGCGTCGGAGGCGACCTCCTCGACCTCGGCGCCCGACATGTCGATGATCGCGCCGATCCGCTCCGCAAGCCGCCCCCACGACTCGACGTACTTGTTGCCCGCATCGTCGATGCGGTCGACCTCGTCGACGAGCGCGGGGTCGAGGGCGGCGTCGTAGGCGACGGAGCTGGCCGCGAGGACGGTTCCCTCGCTGTCGATAATCGAGCCGCGGATGCCGGGGAGAACCGCGGATGCGGTGAAGTTGCCGTGCTTCTCGGCGTCGGCCCGGAGCGAATCGGCGTTGACCACCTGGATGTCGAAAAGCCGCACCGCGAAGACGGCGAGGATCGCGAGCACGACAACGGCCGCGATGCCGCTTCTCCGGCGCGCGGAGCGCGTCTCCGCCTTCGTCATGTGCGTCCTCCTCGCCGTCGTCTCAGTGCGTCTGGGGTGTGGGCAGCCCGCCCTCAAGAGGCGGCGCCTCGGTCACGGTCGCCGGCGCCTCCTGCTGCGGCGTCACATCGGCGATCGTCAGCTCGTCGTCCGTCACGAGGGGGGTCTGCGCGATGAGGGCGTTTGCCGCGGCGTTGCCGTTCTGCACGTTCACCGTCGACGTGTCGCCCGCGGCCGCGCCCGATCCCAGGATGGCCGAGTCGCTCAGCCGAAGGTAGCTCGGCGTCGAGTCGATGACCATGCCGAGCGCCGAGGCGTTTGCGGCGAGGTACTGCGGCGAGGCGAGGCCCGCCAGATCCTCCGTGAGCTCCTGCTTGTCGAGCGTCAGCTGCCGCTGCTGCTGCTCGACGGCGGCCAGGTCGTAGCTCGACTGGGCGGTGAGGATCGTCATGCCGAGCTGTGCGAGCGCGATGAGCGCGGCACCGGCGATGGCCACGAGCGCGTATGCGAGGCGCGGCCTGCGGCGTCGGGTCGGAAGGGCCTCGAGATGCGGCCCCTGGCGACGCGGCGCCGGCTCGAAGGGAAGCAGGCTTGCGTTGGCGATGCTCATGCACTCTCCCGGATTCTTTCGATCGCCCTGAGGCGCACGGGCTTCGCGCGCGGGTTGCGCGCCGCCTCCTCCTCGGAGGCGAGCTCGGTGCCCTTGACGAGCAGTCGGAACTTCGGCTGGTGTTCGGGCAGTTCGACCGGGAGCCCTGCGGGCGCGGTCGAGCGCGTCGCCTCGGCGAAGAGACGCTTGATGAAACGGTCCTCGAGCGACTGGTAGCTGAGCACGACGAGTCGGCCCCCGACACTCAGCGATTCGAGCGCGGCGGGGATCGCGCGTTCGAGCGCGGTCAGTTCCCCGTTGACCTCGATGCGCAGCGCCTGGAAGACCCGCTTCGCGGGGTGACCGGCGTTGCGCAGGGCGGCGGGTGTGGCTTTCTGGAGGACGTCGACGAGGTGGCCCGAGCGCGTGATGGCGCCGCGCGAGCGCTCGTCGATGATGGCCCGGGCGTAGCGTCCCGCGAGCTTCTCCTCGCCGTAGCGCTCGAAGATTCGGCGGAGGTCGCCCTCGCCATAGGTGCCGACGACGTCCGCCGCCGTGATCCCGCTCGTCTGATCCATCCGCATGTCGAGGGGGGCGTCCTGCGCGTAGGCGAAGCCGCGCTCCGCCTCATCGAGCTGCAGCGACGAGACGCCCAGATCGTAGAGGATCCCGTCCGCGCGGGTCCCACCGAGCGCATCCAGGATGCCGTCGTAGACGGTGTGTACGAGACGGACCCGGTCTCCGTAGGAGGCCAGCCGCTCCCCCGCGATGCGGAGCGCGTCGGTGTCGCGATCGAGGCCGACGAGTCGCGCCCCCGGGAAGCGCGCGAGGACCGCCTCGGCGTGCCCGCCCATGCCGAGCGTGCCGTCGACGTATGTCGCGCCCTCGCGCTCGAGCGCGGGCGCGAGGAGCTCGAGGCAGCGCTCGAGCATGACGGGGGTGTGGATGTCTCGGGGGTCCATGTCACTTCCGGTTGTTCGATGTCGGAGGCCCTGATTCCCATCCGCGCGACCTGTCTCCGGGGAAGTGGAGACAGGGCCGCGGCTGGGAGTCACGACCGCCGTGCTAGAAGAGTCCCGGGATCACCTCCTCCTGCATCTCGGCGAAGGAATCCTCGTTGCCCGCCAGGTACGCGTCCCAGGCCTCGGCCGACCAGATCTCGGCGTGGGCGCCCACACCGGTGACGACGAGCTCCTTGCCGAGGCCGGCGTACTGGCGCAGGTGCGCGGGAATCGTGATGCGGTTTTGTCCGTCGGGAGCCTCGGCGCTCGCCCCCGACAGGAACAGGCGCATGAAGTCACGCGCCTGCTTGTTGCTGAGCGGAGCCTGTCGGATCTTCTCGTGGACCTGTTCGAACTCCGCCGTCGAGAAGACGTAGAGGCATCGTTCCTGTCCGCGGGTGATGACGACGCCGCCGGCGAGCTCCTCACGGAACTTCGCGGGCAGGATGACGCGGCCTTTGTCGTCGAGCTTCGGAGTGTGAGTCCCAAGAAGCATCGGCCCGTCACCCCCTTTGCGATGGCCCTCTGCGAAGTGGCCCCCACATTACTCCACTTTCCCCCACTTTTGAGGTTTCCGCGACAAGAATACGGCGATATCGCGCGGCCTGTCCCGCGAGATCGCGCGAAAACTCCGCGGTGGAGCGAAGTGGAGGGCACGGCGCGGGCGTGGAGGCCGTCGCGGCGTGTCGCCCGGCGCACGCAAAAAAGCGCCGCTCCCGAAGGAGCGGCGCTCGGAGGTAGTGGAGGGGATCAGCCCTGCTGGCGGCGATCCCACCTGTCGTTCATCTTGTCCATGAACGAGGAGTCGGATCCGCGGGGCGCGCGCGTCGAGGTCGACGCTTCCGCGGGCGCGGATCCCTTGGCGGGCGTGAAGGCGAGAATGACGCCGAACACCATCGCCGCGAAGCCGACGACACCGACGATGACCGCGACGACCGCGGTCGCGGACCAGAGCGAAATCCCGGCGAGGACCGCACCCAGACCGACGAGCACGAGCAACGCGCCCACCAGAAGATTTCGGTAGCTCAGCGTGCGCGGTGCACCTGCGTGAACGACATCGGCGTCGTTGTGCATGAGATGGCGTTCCATCTCATCCAGAAGGCGCTGCTCCTGCTCGGAGAGTGGCATCGTGTAACCCCCTCGGGTATCAAGATCGGCTTACATCTTATCGCCGTCATGCCAGCCTAGGCTAGGTGTGTGTCGACTCTTCAGGACATCATCACAGACATCTCCGAGCGGCTGGATATCTTCGTCCGCGATCGGCGCGAAGAGATCGCTCGCGACGAGGTGCTCGGCGCCTCGGATCCTGTCGTCGACGTGCTCCTCGAGCACGCGTCCGCGGCCCTGACCGGCGGCAAGCGTCTCCGGGCCCGCTTCGCCTTCTGGGGATGGCGAGCGGCCGGGGCCGCCTCCTCGCCGGAGAGCGTCATCGCCCTCGGTGCGGCGCTCGAGGTCTTCCAGGCCGCGGCGCTCGTGCACGACGACATCGTCGACAACTCCGATACCCGCCGTGGGGCCCCCTCGAGCTGGCGCGCGCTCGAGTCCGCACACCGCGGACGCGGGTGGTCCGGTTCGTCGGAGGAGTTCGGGCGCACGGGCGCGATCCTTCTGGGCGATCTGCTCCTCGGGTGGAGCGACGACCTGTTCGAGGAGGCCCTGGACGATGTCGATGCCGCGGCCGCGCGGCGCGCCCGCGAGCAGTACGCGCGCATGCGCCGAGACGTCACGCTCGGGCAGTTCCTGGATGTCGCGGGCGAGGCGGCGTGGCCGACGACTCCCGACGCCCTTCATGCCGACCGCGCGCGCCGCATCGCGGTTCTGAAGTCCGCGCGGTACAGCGTGCAGCAGCCCCTGCTGCTCGGGGCCGACATCGGCGCCGCGCCGAGCGAGGTGCGCACGGCGCTGTCCGAGATCGGCCATCCGCTGGGGCTCGCCTTCCAGCTCCGCGACGACGTGCTGGGCGCCTTCGGCGATCCGGGGCTGACGGGCAAACCCGCCGGCGACGACCTGACGGAGGGCAAGCGCACGCTGCTCGTCGCATATGCCCGCGAACGCATGGATCCGGCATCCCGCGCGGCGTTCGACGCGCGACTCGGCTCGCCGATGTCGGGCGAGGAGATCGCCGAGTTGCAGTCACTGATCCGCGAAACGGGGGCGCTGGACCGGGTCGAGCGCGAGATCGCGGACTACGCCCAGCGCGCGCGTGACGCGATCGCGGCGGCCGACTTCGATGACCTCGCGGCGCGCGAGCTCGACGACCTCGTCACCGCGACGACGGTGCGCGCGGCCTAGACCGGCGCTCGCCGGTGGCACGTCCTCGTCAGAGGAGCGCCGCGGCGACCCGACGGACCTCGGACTTGCGCCCGGCGAGGAGCGACTGGATCGGCGGGTGACCGAGTTCCGGCTCGTCCGTGTACAGCCAGGCAATGATCTCTTCGTCGTCGAAGCCCGCGTCGCCCAGAAGGATCACGGTGCCGCGCAGCGACGCCAGCGGGCGGTCGCCGTCGATGAAGTCGGCGGGAACGACGCGAATTCCGTCGCGGCGCACCGACACGAAGGCCCGCTCGTCGAGAAGGCGGCTGACGCGTCCCGGGGTCTCCCCCAGGCGCTCGGCCACGTCGGGAAGATTCAGCCACTCGATCGATTCGTTCATCACCCCTCGATCCTCTCACGCGCCGCCTGGGCGCTCGCGGGACTCGCAGGGGCCGCCCGGAGCGTCCTCACGGTTGGACGGGCGCGATCTCCGTAAACTGATCTGGTGTCCACTCGTCCTGCCGCCGACCCGCTCGTGGGGCGATTGATCGATGGCAGATACCGCGTGCGCTCGCGAATCGCGCGCGGCGGCATGGCGACGGTGTACCTCGCGACCGACCTGCGCCTCGAGCGGCGCGTCGCGATCAAGGTCATGCATCATCACCTGAGCGACGACGACCGCTTCCAGGCGCGGTTCATCCAAGAGGCGCGGGCCGCCGCACGGCTCAGCGACCCGCACGTCGTCAGCGTGTTCGACCAGGGCCAGGACGACGACATCGCGTATCTCGTGATGGAGCACCTCCCCGGCGCGACCCTGCGCGACCTCATCAACGAGACCGGCCGGCTGTCGATCGAGCACACGATCACCGTCATGCACGCGGTGCTGTCGGGGCTCGCGTCCGCCCACAGCGCCGGCTACATCCACCGAGACGTGAAGCCCGAGAACGTCCTGATTGCCGAAGACGGCCGGATCAAGATCGGTGACTTCGGGCTGGCGAGGGCGACGAGCGCGAACACGGCCACGGGACAGCAGCTGCTGGGAACCATCGCCTATCTCGCGCCCGAGCTTATGTCACAGGGCACCGCCGATGCGCGCGCCGACATCTACGCTCTCGGGATCATGCTCTACGAGATGCTGACGGGCGAGCAGCCCTACCGGGGCGATCAGCCGATGCAGATCGCCTACCAGCACGCCACGGAGAGCGTGCCGCGCCCGAGCATGAAGAACCCCGCCGTGCCCGAGCAGCTCGACGAGCTGGTCCTGTGGTCGACCGAACGTTCCCCCGATGAGCGCCCCGCGGACGCCGGCGAGATGCTCGAGCGCCTCCGCGAGATCGAGGCGCAGCTCGGCATTCAGCCCCTCGCCCCGCAGGGGCGCGCGCGGCCGGCGACCGACCTCGGCGACGACTCGGACGAGGGCGAGACGGCGCTCCTGCCGCCGTCGATGGACACGGGCGGGATCACGAGCGTCCTTCCGGGCGCGGTCACCGCGGAAGAGGGCGCCCCTCCCGCCACCGACGGCAATGCCGAGCGGCTCCGCGTGAAGACCCGCCGGCGCAGGCTGCGGGGCTGGTGGGCGGCGACCATGGCGGTCGTCCTGGCGCTCGCGGCTGGCGGCACGGGCTGGTGGTTCGGATCCGGCCCCGGCTCGATGATCCCGGTGCCCGTCATCGCGACCACGACGCCATACGACGACGCCGCGGTGCAGCTGCGCGATCTCGAGCTCGTCCCCGAGCACGAGACGGAGCACAGCCTGACGGTCGCGGCGGGTCGGATCCTCACGGTCTCCCCCGAACCCGGCACGCGCGTTTATCCCGGCGACACGGTCACCATCACGACCTCGCTCGGCCCCGCCGAGGTGTCGGTCGTCCGCCTGCGCGGCATGACGCACGAGCAGGTGGAGCAGTACGCCAAGGACGCCGTGCTCACCCTCGCCGATGACGCGCCGCAGCGATACGACGAACGGGAAGCGGGCACAGTCATCGGCGCGAGCGTGTCGAAGACGGCAGACGACGAGGGCTACGCCTGCCTCGACGGCTGCAACGCCTTCCAGGGCTACACCCTCACGCTCACGACGTCCGCGGGCCCGGTCCCCGAGGTCGCGGGCGTCTCCGCGGAGGACGCGCGCGAGCGCCTCACCGATGCGGGCCTCGAGGTCGCGGCGGAGAACACCCTGGAGTACAGCGACACGGTGGAGGCGGGCGCCGTCATCCGCTACGAGCCCGCCGCCCCCGACGCGGAACTGCACCCGGGAGACACGGTCACGATCGTCGAGTCCCAGGGCCCGCAGCCGGTGCCCGTTCCGGAGATCCCCTCCGGGACGACCCTTCCGGACGCGATCGCGATTCTCGAGAATGCGGGGCTTGCCGCCTCGTACGACACAGGCAAGTGGTCGGCCTTCATGAACGCCGGGCTCGGGAGCTTCGTCGTCGTTCAGTCGACATCACCCGCCGCGGGTGAGAACGTCCTGCCGGGTTCGACGGTGACGCTCAACGCGCGCCTGGCCAGCCTCGGCGACTAAGCGATCGCGGACACGCGTATGGGCCCGGAGGATCTCCGGGCCCATACGCGTGGGGCGCTCAGCGCTTCTCGAGCTCCTCGGCGACGAGGAACGCCAGCTCCAGCGACTGCATGTGGTTGAGTCGGGGGTCGCAGAGCGACTCGTAGCGGGTGGCGAGCCCGGCCTCGTCGATCTCCTCGGATCCGCCGAGGCACTCGGTGACGTCGTCGCCCGTGAGCTCGACGTGGATGCCGCCCGGGTGCGTGCCGACGGCGCGGTGGGCCTCGAAGAAGCCCCGCACCTCGTCGACCACGTCGTCGAAACGACGCGTCTTGAAGCCCGTCGGCGTCGAGAAGCCGTTGCCGTGCATCGGGTCGGTCACCCACAGGGGCTGCGCGCCCGAGGCCTTGACCGCTTCGAGAAGCGGCGGCAGGGCCTCACGGATCTTGCCGGCGCCCATGCGCGTGATGAACGTCAGGCGACCCGGCTCGCGCTCGGGGTCGAGCTTGTCGATGAGCGCCAGCGCCGTCTCGGGGCTCGTCGTGGGGCCGAGCTTGACGCCGATCGGGTTGCGGATCTTCGACACGAAGTCGATGTGCGCGCCGTCGAGCTCGCGCGTGCGCTCGCCCACCCAGATGAAGTGCGCCGAGGTGTCATAGGCGTCGCCCGTGCGGGAGTCGATGCGGGTGAGGGGGCGCTCGTAGTCCATGAGCAGCCCCTCGTGGCCCGTGTAGAAGTCGACGCGCTTGAGCTCATCGAAGTCGGCGCCCGCCGCCTCCATGAACTTCACGGCACGGTCGATCTCCATCGCCATCTGCTCGTAGCGCTTGTTGGCCGGGTTCGCCGCGAATCCCTTGTTCCACGCGTGCACCTCGCGCAGGTCGGCGAAACCGCCCTGTGTGAAGGCGCGGATGAGGTTCAGGGTGCTCGCCGAGGTGTGGTAGGCCTTCAGCAGACGGTGCGGGTCTGCGGTGCGCGAGCCCTCCGTGAAGTCGTAGCCGTTGACGATCTCGCCGCGGAACGCGGGCAAGGTCACGTCGCCGCGCGTCTCGGTGTCGCTCGAGCGGGGCTTGGCGAACTGGCCCGCCATGCGCCCCATCTTGACGACCGGCATCGATGCGCCGTAGGTCAGGACGACGGCCATCTGCAGAACAGTCTTGATGCGGTTGCGGATCTGGTCGGCCGTGGCGCCCGCGAAGGTTTCCGCACAGTCGCCGCCCTGGAGCAGAAACGCCCGTCCCGCCGCCGCCTCGCCGAGGCGATAGCGCATCTCGTCGACCTCACCGGCAAACACGAGCGGCGGCATCGCGGCCAGCTCGGCGGACACCAGCTCGACCTCGGCCTGGTCGGGCCATGCGGGCTGCTGCTTGATCGGGAGTTCGCGCCATGCGTCGAGCGCGTCCAGGGTGTGCTGCATTCCTCGATCCTACCGGCTGGAAAAGACGCTCAGGAAAACGCGCTCGTGGGTGCGGCGCCCGATTCCTCCGCCTGTTTCCGGAACTTCGACGCGTAGTCGTCGACGTACGCCTGACCGCCCATCCGCTGCAGCGCGACCATGATCTCGTCCGTGACGCTGCGCAGGACGAAGCGGTCGTCCTCGAAGCCCTCGTAACGCGAGAAATCGAGCGGTTCGCCGAGCACCATGCCGACGCGCACGAGCCGCGGACGGCTGGATCCGATGGGCAGCATCGTGTCCGTGTCGACCATGACGACGGGGATCACGGGCACCTTCGCCACGAGGGCCATTCGGGCGATCCCCGTGCGCCCCTTGTAGAGGCGCCCGTCGGGGCTGCGCGTGCCCTCGGGATAGATGCCCAGCAGATCGCCGCGCCCGATGACCTGCAGAGCCGTGTTCAGGGCCGCCTCCGAGGCGGATCCGCCGGAGCGGTCGATCGGGATCTGACCCGTTCCCTTCATGAACCACTTCGTCGCCCACCCCTTCGGGCCCTTGCCCGTGAAGTACTCGGACTTCGCGAGGAACGACATGGGGCGCTCGATCATGAGCGGGAGAAAGATCGAATCCATGACCGAGAGGTGGTTGCTCGCGAGAATCGCCGCGCCGGTCTTCGGCACGTTCTTCGCGCCGACGATCCACGGTCGGAAGATCGCCTTGAGCACCGGGCCCACGACCAGGTACTTGAGGATCCAATAGAACACGCCATGAGTTTAGGCCACGCCCCCGGATTCGCGGGGCGCGCTTTGTCGAACGAGCACAGTGATTGTCGCTTGCCCGGAAGCGCACGCCCTAGACTCGAACGAAGCGCGGGACCGCGCCGACCACGTCCGGTGTCAAAGGAGTTACCGTGATCGAGATCTACGCCGAGCCCCTCGTTCCGAACGACCCCGATCGCAATATCAGCGATCTGCTGGCCGATCGCGTGCGAGCATCCCCGGACCGCCCCCTGTTCGCCGTTCCCGAGGGCGACGGGTGGCGGGACAAGTCGTCGCGCGAGTTCGAGGACGAGGTCATCGCACTCGCGAAGGGATTCGTGGCGAGCGGTCTTCGCCCGGGCGACAAGGTGGGCTTCCTCGCGACGACGACGTACCGATGGACCCTCGTCGATTTCGCCCTGCATTACGCCGGCCTGATCATGGTGCCCGTCTACGAGACGAGCTCCCCGGAGCAGGTCCGCTGGATCCTCTCCGACTCCGGGGCGGTCGCGCTGATGGTCGAGAACGACACGCACGACGCGCGGTTCTCCGAGGTGCGCGACGAACTACCCCTCATCGGCTCGTATTGGCGCATGGACGAGGGCGCGCTCGACGATCTTGTCGAGAGCGGATCCGGCGTCGGCGATGACGAGATCCAACAGCGCCGCCGGCTCGCCCGGTCGAGCGATATCGCGACGATCATC
>Ga0302349_1002532_pt1 | contig 11534 bp, 8 predicted proteins | sample PhyAR1_FD_202176 | JGI IMG/M metagenome (GOLD analysis project Ga0302349, IMG submission 202176) | Leaf surface microbial communities from alfalfa plants in UC Gill Tract Community Farm, Albany, California, United States - DLSL A.R1... | ecosystem: Host-associated > Plants > Phyllosphere >...
CGGCGCAAGGAGACCGCGGAGCGCCTGGGCATCAGTGCTCGCACCCTCAGGTACAAGCTGGCGCAGATGCGCGATGCCGGGCTGGACGTGGAGCAGGAATTGCTCGCCGGTTGCTGAGCGCGCAAGTCGATAGCCGGCTATCTATCCAGAGGGAACCAACCGTCTAAGGCGCTGTTCTAGAGAAAGGATCGCGACTGCGGCGTGGGGTCGCAGAGGAAGCTCGCCCCCGCCGTCCCGGACTCCGTCCGGCCGCTCTGCTTTCTTCTCCTAGGCGCTACTTGTGCTGAAAACGGTTTCATGGACGGTGCTTGCCGTTTTTGCCGCGGGTGGCGCGCCTGCCAGCACGAGGACGCTTGCCATGGGTTCCACCGTACCTTCCAGCTCCAACGCCGACCTATTGACCATCAACACCATCCGTACCCTGTCCATGGATGCGGTACAGAAGGCCAATTCCGGCCACCCTGGTACGCCGATGGCCCTGGCCCCGGTCGGCCATACGCTGTGGAGCCGCTTCCTCCGCTATCACCCCGAGCATCCGGACTGGCCCAACCGCGACCGCTTCGTGCTGTCGGTCGGCCATGCCTCCATGCTGCTCTATTCGCTGCTGCATCTCGCAGGCGTCAAGGAGATCGACGAGCACGGCACTGCGACTGGCAAGGAAGCGGTCAGCCTCGAGGACATCAAGCAATTCCGCCAGCTGGATTCCAAGACCCCGGGCCATCCCGAGTACCGCATGACCACCGGCATCGAGACCACCACCGGTCCGCTGGGGCAGGGCTGCGGCAACAGCGTCGGCATGGCGCTGGCGCAGAAGTGGCTGGCGGCGCGTTTCAATCAGCCGGGCGTGACCCTGTTCGACTACGACGTCTACGTCCTCTGCGGCGACGGCGACATGATGGAAGGGGTCACCGGCGAGGCGGCGTCCATGGCCGGCCACCTGGGCTTGGACAACCTCTGCTGGATCTACGACAACAACACCATCAGCATCGAGGGCCACACCGAACTGGCCTTCAGCGAAGACGTGGCCGAGCGCTTCCGTGGCTATGGCTGGCACACCCTGCACGTCAAGGATGCCAACGACGCCGAAGCCCTGGCCGCCGCCCTGCATCGCTTCAAGGGCAACACCGGCAAGCCGACCCTGATCGTGGTCGACAGCCTGATCGGCTATGGCGCACCCAACAAGCAGAACACCGCGGCGGCCCACGGCGAGCCGCTGGGCGCGGACGAGATCAAGCTGGCGAAGAAGGCCTACGGCTGGCCGGAAGATGCCGACTTCCTGGTGCCCGACGAAGCCCGTCATCACCTGCGGGATGCCCTGCTGGAACGGGCCAGTGGTCTCTACGAAGACTGGAATCGCGCCTTCGACCGCCTGCGCCAGGACGATCCGCGCCGTGCCGACGAACTCCAGCGCATGCGTGCCGGCGAGATGCCCGAGGGCTGGGACGCCAAGCTGCCCAGCTTCGACGCCGACGCCAAGGGCGTGGCCTCCCGCGAATCCGGCGGCAAGGCGCTCAACGCCTTCGCCGAGCAGATCCCCTGGCTGGTCGGGGGGGCCGCGGACCTGGCGCCGTCCACCAAGACCAACCTCAAGTTCGACGGCGCCGGCAGCTTCTCCGCGCGGGAGCCTGCCGGGCGCAACATGCATTTCGGCATTCGCGAGCATGCCATGGGCTCCATCGCCAACGGCATGGCGCTCTGCTACCTGCGCAGCTTCACCGCCACCTTCCTGGTGTTCAGCGACTACATGAAGCCGCCGATCCGCCTGGCGTCCATCATGGAGCTGCCCGTGGTCTTCGTCTTCACTCACGACTCCATCGGCGTTGGCGAAGACGGCCCGACCCACCAGCCCATCGAGCACCTGGCGCAGCTGCGGGCTACCCCGGGGCTGCTGACCCTGCGTCCGGGCGATGCCAACGAAGCCGTGCAGGCCTGGAAGATCGCCCTGCAGCAGACCAACAGACCCTCCTGCATGGTGCTGTCGCGCCAGCCGCTGCCCACCCTGGACCGTTCGAAGTACGCCAGTGCCGAGGGCGTCGCCCAGGGGGCCTACGTGGTGGCCGATGCCGAGGGCGGCAAGCCCCAGGTGATCCTCATGGCCACCGGCAGTGAACTGGGCCTGGCGATGCAGGCCTATGAGCAACTCAAGGGCGAAGGGGTGAAGGCGCGTGTGGTCTCCATGCCGTGCTGGGAACTGTTCGAAGAGCAGGACGAGGCCTACAAGCAGTCCGTGCTGCCCGACGAGGTGCTGGGCCGGGTCGCCATCGAGCAGGCCGGTCCCCTCGGCTGGGAGCGCTATATCGGTCGCAAGGGCGCTTCGGTGACCATGAGCACCTTCGGGGCCTCGGCGCCCATCGGCAAGCTGCAGGCCAAATACGGCTACACCGTGGACAACGTGGTCAAGCTGGCCAAGGAGCAGGCGCAACGCCAGGGGAGCGCCCAATGAGCAATCCACTCAAACAGCTGACGGAGCAGGGCCAGGCGGTCTGGCTCGATTTCGTCAGCCGCGAATTCCTCGCCAAGGGTGAACTGCAAAAGCTGATCGAGCGTGATGGCCTCACCGGCGTCACCTCCAACCCGTCGATCTTCGAGAAGGCCATGGGGCACGGCAGCGACTACGACGCCAGCCTCGAGGCCTTTCTGGAAAAGGCCGATGCCGAGCCGGTGGATGTCTATGAGCATCTGGCGATCGAGGACATCCAGCAGGCCGCCGACATCCTGCGGCCGGTCTACGATCGCCTCGAAGGCCGCGATGGCTACGTAAGCCTCGAGGTCTCGCCCTATCTGGCGCTGGATACCCGTGCCACCCTGGAAGAGGCGCGCCGGCTCTGGCAGGCGGTGGACCGCCCCAACCTCATGGTCAAGGTGCCGGGTACGCCCGAGGGTGCCGTGGCCATCCGCAAACTGATCGAAGAGGGGATCAACGTCAATGTGACCCTGCTGTTCGATCGCAACGCCTATATGGCGGTGGCGGAAGCCTATATTGCCGGTCTGGAAGCCCGCTTGCATCGTGGCGAAGACATCTCCCGTCTTGCCAGCGTGGCCAGCTTCTTCATCAGCCGGGTCGATGGCGTGCTGGACAAGTTGATCGACGAGCGCAAGGGCGAGGACGCCGAGCTGGGCGAGCTGCGTGGCAAGATCGCCATCGCCAACGCCAAGCTGGCCTACCAGGACTACCAGCGATTGATCCAGTCGCCGCGCTGGAAGGTCCTGGAAGCCAAGGGTGCACGCCCGCAGCGTCTGCTGTGGGCCTCCACCGGTTCCAAGGATCCGGCCTATCCCGACACCCTCTATGTCGACCAGCTGATCGGTCCGGATACCGTCAACACCATGCCGCCCAAGACCATGGATGCCTTCCGTGACCATGGCACGGCGGCTCCCATGCTGAGCACCGACATCGAAGCCGCGCAGCGCGTGGTGGATGCGACGGCCCGTTTCGGGCTGGATCTGGATGGCGTGGCCAAGCGGCTGGTCAAGGACGGGGCTCGGCAGTTCGAGGACGCTGCCGATGCGCTGCTAGGCGCGGTCGGCCAGAAGCGCCTCGACTTCCTGGGTGAACGCCTGAATACCGCGAACTATCGCCTGCCCGACGCGCTGAATGAAGCGGTGGAGCAGCGTCTCGATGAGGCACGCCGTGAAGGCTGGTCCCGTAGGCTGTGGCAGGGCGATGCCTCGCTCTGGACCGGTCGTGACGAAGACCAGTGGGTCGGTTGGCTGGCTGCGGCCCAGGGCCGTCAGGCTGACCCCAAGGCCTTGGCAGCCCTGGCTGAAGCGGCCCGGCAAGAGGGCCTGGATACCGTGGTGCTGCTGGGCATGGGCGGTTCGAGCCTGGGTCCGGAAGTGCTGGCCAATACCCTGGGTACCGCGAAAGACGGTCTTACGCTCAAGGTGCTGGATTCCACCGATCCGGCGCAGATCGCCGCCCTGGAAGAGCAACTGGACCTGCACAGGACGCTGTTCCTGGTGTCGAGCAAATCGGGCTCGACCCTGGAGCCGGAAATCCTGCGCGCCTACTTCCACAAGGCCGTCGAGCAGGCCCTGGGCGAGGAAGCAGCCCAGCGGCGCTTCGTCGCCATTACCGATCCCGGCTCCAAGCTCGAAGCCAGTGCCACGGCCGAGGGCTACCGGGCCATCTTCCAGGGCGATCCCCATATCGGTGGACGCTATTCGGTGCTGTCGGTATTCGGCATGGTGCCCCTGGCGCTGCTCGGGCATTCGGTGGCCGATTTCTTCCAGGTGACCCAGCCCATGGTGCTGGCCTGCAGCCCCAGTGCGCCGCCGGCCATCAATCCCGGCATCCGCCTGGGCGTGGTCCTGGGCGAGGCGGTGCGTGCCGGACGTGACAAGGTCACCCTGATCGCCTCGCCGGGTGTCGCCAGCCTGGGCGCCTGGCTGGAGCAACTGCTCGCCGAGAGCACCGGCAAGCAGGGCAAGGGCATCATCCCGGTGGACCTGGAGCCGCTTGGCGAGCCAGCCGTCTATGGTGCGGACCGGGTGTTCGTCAGCCTGGTGCTGGCGGGCGAAGAGGATGCCGAGCGCGACCGTCGCCTGCAGGCCCTGGCCGCAGCCGGGCATCCGGTGGTGGACATCCGGCTCGCCCGCGCCGAACTGATCGGCCAGGAATTCTTCCGTTGGGAGGTGGCGACCGAGGTGGCCGGTGCCGTCATCGGCATCAATCCCTTCGATCAGCCCGACGTGGAAGCCAGCAAGATCAAGACCCGCGCCCTTACCGACGGCTACGAACGCGAAGGGCGTCTGGCCGGCGACGAGCCGCTGCTGGAGGAGGGTACCCTGGCGCTGTTCGGCGATGCTGACCTGCAGGGGCAGGACACCGCCCGCGCGGCGATCAAGGCGCACCTGGCGCGTCTGCAGCCTGGCGACTATCTCGCCGTGCTGGCCTATCTCGAGCGCAATGCCGTGCATGAGGAGGCCTTGAGCGCCATGCGTGATAGCATTCGCGACAGCAAGCGCGTAGCGACCGTCGGCGGCTTCGGCCCCCGCTTTTTGCACTCCACCGGACAGGCCTACAAGGGCGGTCCGAACTCGGGTGTGTTCATCCAGATTACCGCCGATGCCCAGAACGACCTGGAGATTCCAGGGCGGAGTCTGAGCTTTGGTGTCGTCGAGGCCGCCCAGGCCAAGGGCGACCTCGAGGTGCTGGCCGAACGGGGACGGCGCTACCTGCGCGTGCATATCAAGGGCGGCGACATCGACGCCGGCCTGCAACAAATCGTCGAACTGGTCGAGGCGGCGGTCGCCTGACCTCAAGGAGTCATCAGCATGCAATTGGGAATCATCGGACTGGGCCGCATGGGCGGCAACATCGCACGGCGTTTGATGAAGCATGGGCATGAAGTTGCGGTCTATGACCGCAGTGCCGAAACCGTGGCCGGCCTCGGCAAGGAAGGCGCCGTCACCGCCGACAGCCTGGACGGTGTCATCGCCGCCCTGGCACAGCCGCGGGCCATCTGGGTCATGCTGCCGGCCGGCGAGCCGACCGAGCAGACCATCGCCGAGCTGGCCGACCGCCTGGCTCCCGGCGACGTCATCATCGATGGTGGCAACACCTACTACAAGGACGATATCCGTCGCGCCAAGACCCTTGCCGAGAAGGGCATCGACTATGTCGACGTCGGCACCTCCGGTGGCGTCTGGGGCCTGGAGCGCGGCTACTGCATGATGATCGGCGGCAAATCTGAGGCCGTCGAACGCCTGGAGCCCATCTTCGAAGCCCTGGCCCCCGGTTACGGCAGCATCGAGCGTACCCGTGGCCGCAACGCCCCGGACGAGCGTGCCGAGCGCGGCTTCATCTTTACCGGTCCGGCCGGTTCCGGTCACTTCGTCAAGATGGTGCACAACGGCATCGAGTACGGCCTGATGCAGGCCTATGCCGAGGGCTTCGACATCCTCAAGATGAAGAACAGCGACAAGCTGCCGGAAGACGAGCGTTTCGAGCTGGATCTGGCCGACATCGCCGAAGTCTGGCGCCGTGGCAGCGTGGTGTCCTCCTGGCTGCTGGACCTGACCGCCCAGGCCCTGGCCGGCGACGTCGAGCTGGAGAAGTTCTCCGGTTCGGTGGCCGACAGCGGCGAAGGCCGCTGGACCATCGAGGCGGCCATCGAGGAAGCGGTGCCGGTCAACGTCCTGTCCGCTGCCCTCTATGCGCGCTTCCGTTCCCGCCAGCAAGCCACCTACGCCGACAAGCTGCTGTCGGCCATGCGCTTCGGCTTTGGCGGTCACGTCGAAATCCCGCAATAAAACCCCGGCCGGTCCCCCTGTGGAGCGGCCACGGGCCGCGTCCCGGGGGACGGCATCAGCCGCCCTCGTGGATAAGGCCCTGTCATGACCGATTCTCCTGCCGTTACCCCCAGCACCGCCGCCCAGGAGCGCCGCTCCTGTACCAAGGCACCGACCGCTCCGCCGGCCACGCTCTTTCTGTTCGGCGCCAATGGCGATCTGGTCAAGCGACTGCTGATCCCCTCTCTGTACAACCTCCTGCGTGACGGTCTGCTCGACGACCGCACCCAGATCATCGGCGTCGACCACAATCCCAACACCGACGAAGGTTTCGCCGACCGGCTGGAAGCCTTCATCCGCGACCAGGCCGAAGCCAAGGGCAAGTCCCGGGATGAGGCGCTGGATGCCGATCTGTGGGGCCAGCTGCGCGGGCGCATCCGCTATCTGCAGGGCGACTTCCTGGAAGACGCCACCTACCAGGCGGTAGGCGAGCGCATCGCCCAGGCCGACACCGACAACGCCGTCTTCTACCTGGCCACCGCCGCGCGTTTCTTTGGCGACGTCGCCGAGCGCCTGGGCAAGGCCGGGCTGCTGGAAGAGCGCGAAGACGCTTATCGCCGGCTGGTGGTGGAAAAGCCCTTCGGCGCCGACCTGGCCAGCGCCCAGGCGCTCAACCAGCGCCTGCTGGCGAACATGGACGAAAAGCAGATCTATCGGATCGACCACTACCTGGGCAAGGAGACGGTGCAGAACATCCTGGTCAGCCGGTTCTCCAACGCCCTGTTCGAGTCGTTCTGGAACAACCACTACATCGACCATGTGCAGATCACCGCCGCCGAGACCGTGGGCGTGGAGTCGCGCGGCGATTTCTACGAGAAGACCGGCACCCTGAGGGACATGGTGCCCAACCACCTGTTCCAGCTGCTGGCCATGGTCGCCATGGAGCCGCCGGCGTCCTTTAATGCCACCTCGGTGCGTGACGAGAAGGCCAAGGTGGTCGGCGCCATCCGCCCTCAAACTACCGAAGAGGCCCTGGCCAATTCGGTGCGTGGCCAGTACGTCGCCGGGACGATGAACAGCAAGCCTGTCAAAGGCTATCGCGAGGAAGAGCGGGTCGATCCCGAGAGCCAGACCGAGACCTATGTGGCGCTCAAGCTGTTCGTCGACAACTGGCGCTGGGCCGGGGTGCCCTTCTACCTGCGCACCGGCAAGCGCCTGACCGCGCGCGATACCGAGATCGCCATCTGCTTCAAGCACGCGCCCTATGCCCAGTTCCGCGACACCAAGATCGATCGGATGCGGCCCAACTACCTGATCATCCAGATCCAGCCCGACGAAGGCATGTGGTTCGACTTCCACGCCAAGCGCCCGGGACCCCTGGTGGAACTGGAGAACATCCGCATGGGCTTCGCCTACAGCGATTTCTTCGAGATGCAGCCCTCCACCGGCTACGAAACCCTGATCTACGATTCCCTGATCGGCGACCAGACCCTGTTCCAGCGCGCCGACAACATCGAGAACGGCTGGCGCGCCGTGCAACCCTTCCTCGACGCCTGGCAACAGGGCGGCGCAGTGGAAAGCTACGCCGCGGGCAGTGCTGGTCCCGCCGGTGCCGATGAACTCCTGCAGAAGGACGGCCGCTCATGGCATCCGCTGACCTGATCCCCATCGACCTGCTGGTGTCGGATATCGACGGCACCCTGGTGCGTGACGACAAGAGCCTGAGCGAGGCGGTGATCGCCGCGGTCAAGCGCCTGCAGGCGGCCGGCAAGGCCATTACCCTGGTTAGCAGCCGCCCACCACGGGCGCTGCTGCCACTGGTGCGGCAACTGGGCATTCACCAGGCGGTGGCCGGTTTCAACGGCGGCAATCTGGTGGAGGCGGACGGCACCTTGATCCGCGCCCACCGCCTGGCCGAGCAGGTGACGCGCCAGGTGCTGGAGCGCCTGGAACGCGAAGCCTTCGAGGTCTGGCTGTTCGCCGACGACCTCTGGCTGACCCGCGACGGGGAGGGGCCCTATGTCCCCCGCGAGACCCGGGCACTGGGCTATGGACCGACCGTCGTGGACTCCTTCGAACCCTACCTGAATCGCGTCGACAAAATCGTCGCCGCCGGCAGCGATCACGCCGGCCTGGAAGCCCTGGAGGGCGAGTTGGGTGAGCGGTTGGGGGAGGGCGCCACGGTGCTGCGCTCCCAGCTCTATTACCTCGACATCACCCACCCCAAGGCCAACAAGGGCGACGCCCTGATCGAACTGGCCCAGGCCGCGGGCGTACCCGTGGCGCGCACGGCGGCCATTGGCGATGGCAGCAACGACGTGCCCATGTTCCGTCAGGCGGGCCTGGCCATCGCCATGGGCCAGGCCGGGGCAGCGGTGCGCGAAGCGGCCGACCGGGTGACGGCCAGCAACCAGGAAGATGGCCTGGCCCAGGCCATCGATCAATGGATCCTGGGGAGTTGATGGCTGGTTGCTGATGTTGGACTTCGCTGCGCTCAACCCAACCTACAAGATGCGTAGGTTGGGTTGAGGCGGCTCCATCGCCGAAGCCCAACAGGTCTGCCTTCGCACCAGGTGAAAAAGGCTGCGCTGTTTTCCACGCTACGCGGTGTCAGGCGGGCGCCCCCTCTACCTCCGGGAGAGGGCCGGGGTGAGGGCAGCCCAAACCCCGCGCTACCCCTCATTCTCCTCCCGAAACCCCCGCACATGCTCCACCAGTGCCCGCAGCTTGGGCGCCAGATTGTGGCGGTTCGGATAGTAGAGGTAGAAGCCGGGAAAGGGCGGCAGATAGTCTTCCAGCACCCGGTCCAGTTCGCCACGCGCCAGATAGGGCCGGAAGGTGTCCTCCATGCCAAAGGTGATGCCGCCGCCGGCCAGGGCGGTGCGCACCATCAGCAGCATGTCGTTGGTGGTGATCCGCGGTGAAACGGCCACGTCGAAGGCGCGACCGTGCTCGCTGAATTCCCAGCGCCAGGGCGCCACCTCCGGAGCCGGACGCCAGCCGATGCAGCGGTGGTCCGCCAGGTCGCGCGGGTGCCGGGGTCGGCCATGGCGGGCGAAGTAGGTCGGGGTCGCCACGGCCACCTCGCGCTGCGCCCCGGTCACCGGGATGGCGATCATGTCCTGCTCGATCACCTCGCCCAGCCGCACGCCGGCATCGAAACCGCGCGCGACGATATCGAATTCCTCGTCGGTGACGGTGATGTCCAGGGTCACCGCCGGATAGGTCTCGACGAAGCTGGCCAGCAGCGGCCCGTCGAGAAAACGCTCGGCGATGGATGTGACCGCGACCCGCAACAATCCGCGCGGTGGGCCGGCGTGACTGGCGTCTTCCAGGGCGCCCAGCAGCCCGGCCAGGGGGCCGGCGACCTGCCGCTGCAGACGTTCGCCCGCTTCGGTGAGACGCACGCTGCGGGTGGTGCGCTGCACCAGTGAACTGCCCAATTCGTCTTCCAGACGGCGAATGGCCTGGCTGACCGCGGAGCGACTGACGCCCAGGCGATCGGCCGCCACACGAAAATTCTCGGACGTGGCCACCACGGTGAAGACCTTGAGCAGATTCAGATCGGTTGGCATTGGTAAGTCCGGCTAACCATGGCAGTCAGGGTGGGGGGAGTTATCACGACAATGGCCCCTCGCTAAGGTGGTGGCAAGTCTTATCGCCACCCTCAGGAGGCCGTCATGAGTCCTTTCGCAACGTCCTACGATCTCTCCGGCAAGGTCGCGCTGGTCACCGGTGCTGCTCGCGGCATCGGCCTCGCCACCGCCGAGCTGCTGCGCAGCCGTGGCGCCTGCATCGTTGCCAGCGATCTGTCCGAGTCGGTACTGCAACTGGCTGACGACGACGTCCTGACGCTGGCCGGTGACGTCGCCGACGAAGCCTTCGCCGAGCGTTCGGTGTCGGCGGCCCTGGCGCGGTTCGGTCGCCTCGACATCCTGGTCGCCAATGCCGGTCGTACCCTCAATCAGCCCCTGGATACCACCGAACTCGCCGACTACGAACGTATCCAGCAGAGCAATGCCAGGGGTGTCTTTCTCGCTGCCCGCGCGGCCCTGGCCCCCATGCGTGAGGCCGGCGGGGGCGCCATGGTCGCGGTGTCTTCGGTATCGGCTCGGGTCGGCTTCGCCACCCAGGCCGCCTATGCCGCGTCCAAGGCGGCTGCCGCCCAGCTCATGCGCGTGGTCGCGGTGGAACAGGGACGTCACGGCATTCGCGCCAATGCCGTACTGCCCGGGGTAATCGATACCGACATTCTGGACGGCGTGGCCGACGACGGCCGGACGCTGCTACGCAGCTATGGCCCGGCGCATCCGCTCGGCCGTATCGGCCAACCGGAGGAGGTGGCCGAGGTCATCGCCTTTCTCGTCTCGCCCGCGGCGAGCTTCATCACCGGCGCCGAGGTGCTGGTGGACGGCGGCTATACCGCCCAGTGATCCCCAACCCTGCAAGAGGAACATCTCATGGCTATCGACAAGGTCGTACTCATCACCGGCGCTTCCAGTGGCATAGGCGCGGGCATTGCGCGCGAACTGGGCGCGGCCGGCTGCAAGCTCCTGCTCGGCGCCCGCCGCAGCGAACGGCTGGAAGCCCTGGCGGCCGAGATCAACGCCGCGGGCGGCGAGGCCGCCTGCCGCCGGCTGGACGTCACCGACAGCGCCGACGTGGCCGCCTTCGCCGAGGCGGCGCGCGAACGCTGGGGCCGGGTGGACGTCATCGTCAACAACGCCGGCATCATGCCGCTGTCGCCCATGGCTTCGCTCAAGACCGAGGAGTGGATGCAGATGGTCGACGTCAACATCAAGGGCGTGCTCAACGGCATCGCTGCGGTGCTGCCGGAATTCACCGCCCGCGGCGCCGGACACGTCATCAACCTGGGCTCCATCGGTGCCCTGTCGGTGGTGCCCACGGCGGCGGTCTATTGCGCCACCAAGCATGCGGTGCGGGCGATCTCCGAAGGCCTGCGCCAGGAACGGGACGATCTGCGGGTCACCTGCATCCATCCGGGGGTGGTGGAAAGCGAGCTGGCGTCCACCATCACCGATCCTGACGCCCAGGCGATGATAGACAGCTACCGCGCCATCGCCCTGCAACCCGATGCCATCGGCCGCGCGGTGCGCTACGCCATCGAGCAGCCGGACGATGTGGACGTCAACGAGATCGTCGTCCGCCCGACCCGCAGCGCCAACTAGACCGTTTCGGCCAGGGCTTCGAGAAAGCGCTCCAGCACCAGATTCGGCCGCCGACCCTTGCGGGTGACGGCGGCAAGGGTGGTGTCGAAGTGGAAGCGTTCGGGATCGAGG
>Ga0302349_1002534_pt1 | contig 11528 bp, 9 predicted proteins | sample PhyAR1_FD_202176 | JGI IMG/M metagenome (GOLD analysis project Ga0302349, IMG submission 202176) | Leaf surface microbial communities from alfalfa plants in UC Gill Tract Community Farm, Albany, California, United States - DLSL A.R1... | ecosystem: Host-associated > Plants > Phyllosphere >...
ACCCTCTCGGTGCTGACCGGCCTTGCGGCGCTGCTGGCGGGCGGCGCCGCGCTGCTCCAGTTGCCGCAGCTGGCGCCCTATCTGTCCCTGGCTCGCGAGACCGCCCAGGGCTTTCTGGGTGGCGGTGCGCTGCTGTTGCTGGTCGGGCGCTGGTTGCGCCGCCGCAGCCAGCGGCGCTGGCGCTACCGCAATGCCCTGAGCCTCTCGCCCGAACTCAGGCGGCGGCGCTAGCTAGCGCTGCCACAGGCGCGCCAGGCCACCGCCCAGCAGCCCGGTGAGGCAACCCAGCACCAGGCCGCCGACATGGGCGCCATTGGCGATGGAGCCGAAACCGAGCAGGTCGAAGACTCCGGTCAGGCAGATCACCAGCCAGATCAGCATCATGGCCACCACGCCACGCGGCATGCGATAGGCCGGATTGGGCGCCAGCCACTGGAACAGCCAGCAGTGGCCGAGCAACCCATAGAGCACCCCGGACAGGCCGCCAAACAGGGCCGGACCGGTCCAGGCGTACTGCACCAGATTGGAGCCGGCGGCGAACACCAGGGTCAGGAGCAGCAGCATCAGGCCGCCCTGGCGGAATTCGATGCGCCGACCCAGCTCCCAGTACCAGAGGGCGTTCATCGCCAAGTGCAGCAGGCCGAAGTGTAGGAAGATCGGGGTGACCAGCCGCCACCATTCGCCGCGGCCCAGGCTGGCGTCGAGATCGAGAAAGGCGATGTGCTCGGCGTCGATCAGGCGGAATTCCTGCAGCGTCAGGTAGTGGATCAGCGCGAGGTTGTCGCCCAGTTCGGTGGCCAGGCCCAGTAGCAGGGTGGTGGCGAGAAAGACGGCGCTGACCGGACTGGCCTTGAGTTGCGCCAGCAGGCCGAAGCCACGGGGTCCGCGCTGGGCCTGGACCTCGCCGCGCGGATCGCCGTCGGGATAGCGCTCATAGAGGCTGCGGGTCTCCTCGACCCGCGCCGGATCCAGCACCCAGAGCACCTGGCTGTCGCCCTCTTCCACCACCCGGTGGCGGATCTGCAGGCGCCGCAGCAGGCGGGTGAAGCCCAGCAGGTCGCGACCCAGGGGCACGCGCAACACGGGTTGCGGCTGGTTCATCGCCCCTCCTCCCGCTGGACGTCGATCCAGACGAACTTGGCCGGATCGATCTGGCGCTCGTCGTCGAGGCGGTAGGCCACCAGCTTGCCGTACTTGACCGCGCTGTAGTCCAGGCAGGCTAGGTTGGGCCGCAGGGGTTCGGGATGGCCGTCGCGCCAGTAGTGACCGACGAACAGCATCGGCTCGTCCTCGCCGTAGCAGAGCAGCCCGGCCTTTTCCTCTTCGCTCAGGGGTTCGCAGGCGATTTCCGCCGGCAGCGCATCCGGCTGGAAGACCACGTCGCCATAGGTCTGGGGATCGCTCTCCCAGAACTTGGTGCGAAAGCGCGCCCGCACGTAGCCATCGCTGCCGGTGAGGCGCAGGCCATGGGGCAAGGGCAGCGAGACGCCGTTGAGCAGCCGCGAGGCGACCCGGCTGGCGAGGCTGCCGCCGACGATGGACTGGCGGACGAAGTCTTCGTCGATGCAGGCGTCCGGATAGTGGTGCAGGAGGTCGTCGATCAGCCGCTGATCCCAGCAGGCATGGACGATGCGGAAGTGACCGAAGTCCTTGCACAGCGGCAGGGTGTAGAGCCAGTCCAGATGGTCTTGCCACTCGCCGGGATGATCGGCGAAGGCGGCCAGGGTCTCCTGGATCAGCTGGCGATGGCGGGGGGTGTGTTCGCGCACCCAGGTCTGGCCGGTGCCGGGGAGCGCCGGGGTGTGCCAGGCCAGGGCATTGAGTTCGTGATTGCCGAGGATGCAGTGGGCATGGCCGCCTTCGACCATGGCCCGCACCCGACGCAGGGCGCCGCGGATGCGTGGACCGCGATCGACCAGATCACCGAGAAAGATCGCCTGGCGTTCGGGATGCTGCCAGACGCCGTCCACCTGTTGATAGTCGAGGCGCTCCAGCAGCAGGTCCAGGGTATGGGCGCAGCCGTGGATGTCGCCGATCAGATCGTAGCCGCGGGGCATCAATCGTCTCCCAGGCGACTGCCCCAGCCGAGCTTGGTCCGGCAGATCTCGTAATAGTTGTGATCCAGCGGGTGGATCAGCCTGAGCTTGTGGGGCTTCTTCTGAATGGTCACGGTATCGCCGGGTGCGCAGGTGAAATGATTCTGGCCATCACATGAGACCTGCGGATAGATCGTCATGTTCGGCGACACCAGGATCGACAGGGTGCTGTCGCCGGACACCACGATGGGTCGGCTGGACAGGGTGTGGGGATACATGGGCACCACCACGATGGCATCCAGCTTGGGATGCATGATGGGGCCGCCGGCCGACAGCGAGTAGGCGGTGGAGCCGGTGGGGGTGGCGACGATCAGGCCGTCGGCGCGCTGGCTGCAGACGAACTGGCCATCGATGTACAGCTCGAATTCGATCATCCGGGTGGACTTGCCCGGGTGCAGCACCACGTCGTTGAGGGCATCGCCCTGGCCGATCATCTCGCCGCCGCGCTCGACGAAGGCGTCCAGCAGGAAACGCGTCTCCATCAGGTACTGGCCGTCGAGCACCTCGGCGACCTTGGTCTCCAGCTCGTCGGGGCGGATGTCGGTGAGAAAGCCCAGCTTGCCGCGGTTGATGCCCAGCACCGGCACCCGCGGGCGCACCAGGGCGCGGGCGGCGCCGAGCAGGCTGCCGTCGCCACCGACCACGATCACCAGGTCGCAGATCTCGCCCATGAGCTTGCGCGACACCGTCTGCAGGCCGTGCCCGGGCAGGACCTCGGCGATGGTGTTTTCCAGGATGACGTTGCGCCCGCGTTGCAGCAGAAAGGTCTTGAGCCGGCGGATGGTGTCCAGCACCTGGGTGCTGCCGAGTCGACCGATGATGCCGATGTTACGAAAGGAGTCCATGACGCGCCGGCGGCCCCGTTGGCTGGAAAGTGCGGAAAGTATGGGCGAAAGCCCGTGGCAGCGGCAAACCGCCCTCATCCGACCACGGGTCGCCGCCGGTGATCCGCAGCGGCCCGGCTTGGCCTATGCTGGCACCATGACGCCCTTCGCCGAGCTGCACGCCCTGCCCCGCCGCCTGAGCCAGCCCCAGGTGCGCGATCTCGCCTGGACCCTGGTCGCGCCGCCCTTGCTGGCAGCCGCCGACACCCGTCATCCGCTGGCCGCCAGCGACTGGGCGAGCCACCCCGAACGTCTGGCCGACTGGCTGCGGCAACAGGACGCGGCTCCCGCGGCCCTGGCGACCTGGCTCGCCCAGGGCAGCGACCGCCGCCTGGGGCGCCAGTACGAAAGACTCTGGCAATTTGCCCTCGAACGGGCGCCGGGACTCAGGTTGCGGGCGGCCAACCTGCCCCTGCGCGACGGTGACCGTACCCTGGGTGAACTGGACCTGCTGGTGGAAGACGCCGAGGGGGTCCATCACCTGGAGCTAGCGGTGAAGTTCTACCTGGGCGAAGGCCCGGCGGACGCGCCCCGCTGGCTGGGCCCCGGCGGCGAAGACCAGCTGGCGCGTAAGCTCGCCCATCTGCGCCAGCGCCAGTTGCCGTTGTCGGCCACGCCCCTGGCCCGGGCCAGCCTGGCGGCGCTGGACATCGCCCCGCCGCGGGCGGCGCTGTGGCTGGGCGGGTACCTGTTCCAGCCGCTCGATAGCCCCCTGCCCTGGCCGGCGGACGCCCTGCCACCCCGGCAACCCCAGCTGTGGTGCGCGCGCGGGCAACTGCCGGAGGGTCCCTGGGAGGTGCTGCCCAAGGGCCACTGGCTGGCACCCGCGGTGGCCGACACGCCCTGCCTGCCGCTGCCGGACGGCGAGCCGATCTGGCCGCAATTGCTGGTGCGACGCGATGCACGCGGCGACGAGGACGCCCGGCTGTTCCTGGTGCCTGGAGGTTGGCCGCTTCAGCCGGCGACCCACTTCGCCAGCTGAGGCTCCAGCGCGCGGCGACCCTGGAGGCCCCCGCTGTGGATCAGCACCAGGCGACTGCCCGGGGCCAGCGCGTCGTTCTCGATTGCCTGGCGCAGGGCCAGCCAGAGCTTACCGGTATAGAGCGGCTCCAGGGCGATCCCGGTCTGCGCCTGGAAGTCCGCCATGGCCCGGGCCAGTTCGGCATCGAGGCGGCCGAAGCCACCCCGGCTGGCGTCCAGCAGGCGCCAATTCGTGGCCGTGTGCTGGGCGAGCAACCGGTCGAGGTTGGCTTCGACGCCATGCCCGGGCGGCACCGCCAGGCCGCCCACCACCTGCCAGGCGGGATCGGCGGCGCGGATCACCCCGGCCAGGGTGGTGCCGGTGCCGGTGGCCAGCCAGACTTGCTGGCAATCAGGCCAGTCCAGGGCGGCGAGGCCCTGGCGCAACTCCGTGACGATGGCCGCGCAGGCCGCAGCGGCCTGCTCGTCGCAGCCGCCTTCGGGAATGGGCAGCAATCCGGGATAGCGCGCCTGCCAGGGCTGCCAGAAGTCGCTGTCATGGCGACGGCGATAGCCGCCATAGCCGAGCCAGTGCAGGATCATGCCCTTGGCCTGCAGATCCTGGACGGTGGGCGTCAGGCAGGGCTCGCCGCGCAAGAGGCCGACGGTGGCGAAGCCTTCCGCCCGGCCCAGGGCGGCCACTGCATGCAGATGATTGGAGTGGGCGCCGCCGAGACTGATGAGCCCGCGGCCCTCGCCGCGGGCCAGGCGCTCGCGCCAGGGCCGCAGCTTGTAGCCCTTGTTGCCGTTATGCGCGGCCGGGCGCTGATCCAGACGCAGCACCGCCAGGCGCAGGTCGCGCGCCACCAGGGCGGGCAGCTGCACCTCCTGCAGCGCGGCGGGTGGGAGAGATGTCATCAGCCAGGGGTTCAGAGATTGGCGACATCGCCATCGCTGTCATCGCCGCGGTGCTCGGCGCACAGCGTCGAGCGCAGCGGATCGAACTGGGCGGGATGTTCCACCCGCACCACCGGCCGCCCGCAGCGCTCGCCCTCCACCTCGGCCTGGCACACCGGCTGCTGGTGATGCTCCAGCCAGCGCTGGTATTGCTCGCGGCTGACCTTGCAGTGCTCGGCGACATAACCCAGGGGATCGGCGCTGAAGCGAGGGACGTCCTGGCGGCTGAGGATCAGATGACCCGCCCCCGGCTGGAAGGTGACGAACAGGATGCCCTGGCGCGCCAGGCGCTCCAGCTGGCCTTCGTTGCTGTCGCCGATCAGCTGGGCGCAGCGCTCGCGCAGCTGGCGGATGTCTTCCTGCAACTGGCCGTCCAGCTCGTCGCGGTACTTGAGTTCCACCTCGCGGATGGTCAGCTGATTCTTCAGCTCACCCACCGCAGCGGCCACCCGCGCCTCGCTTTCGGCTTCGGACTGGATGCGCAGCGCCTCGATCTTGTAGAGGGCGTTGCGCTCCAGGGTGCGCATCTGCTCGTTGAGTTCTTCGCGCTCCTGGCGGGCCAGGTCGTGCTGCTGCTCCAGGTGCTGGGCCAGGGCGGCGTAGCGCACCTCCAGCTCGGCCTTGGCGGCGCGCGCCTCGTCGGCGTCGCGCTGCAGGCGGGCCAGGTCTTCCTGGTGCTGGCGGGTCAGGGTCAGCAGCCGGGTACGCTGGCCGGCGATCAGCTTGTCCAATGCCTCCTGGTGTTCCTGGGCGAGGATGCGGCGCACCCGTTCGAGACGGGCCTCGACATCGATGCCGTCGGCGGCGCTGGGATGGTATTCGCCGGCCAGCTCGACCTCGCCGTCGCGCGGCGCGACCAGCCCCAGGCAGTCGCGGATCGCCTGCCAGTCGTCATGCTCGGCCTCGCTGCGCGGATCCCAGAGATCGCCCTGGTGCCAGGAGATCGGGCAGTGGCTGCGACTGGCCAGGCGGATCGGCCCGGCGCCCAGGTCGGGACCGACGTCGCCGCGCTCGGCCAGCTCCGTAAGCGGCAGGTCCCATTCCGGCAGCGGACTGCCCTGGGCATCGAAGGCCAGCAGGAAAAACACCGCGGCCTTGACCCGGCGGTGGTCGTCCAGCAGCAGATAGACGAAGCGATGGCGCCGTCCGGCGCAGTCGAGCAGCGTCTGGTCGCCCTGCCAGAGCGCCTGGAAATCGGGAAACAGCAAGGCGCGATTCACACCCTGGTCGCCGAACCCCAGCACCACCGGGGTCAGTACCGCCTCTTCGTTCAACGTCTCTGCCATCACTCGCCGCGTGCTCTGTCGATCCCACATGAATACCGAGGCCGGCATCTCGCCAGCTGGCGACCGGACCTGCATCCGCGCGCCGACCTCTGGCGGCGACACGCTTGATCCGCGTCTCCGCCCGACTGCTCCAACGCGCCGGGCCCCCACCCGACGCATCAGGACGGCAGCTTAGCCAATCCTGGTCGGCGGGATGGAAGAGAGGCCAGACATTGGGACGAGGGTCGGTCCGGAACCGATGTTATGCGGAGTGGATCACAGAAATCATCCCTGATTGCAACGAAGAGTTACAGCTCGGCGGCAAGGCGAGTGGCCTGATCGATGGCGCGCTTGGCGTCGAGTTCGGCGGCGACATCCGCGCCCCCGACCCGATGCACCGCCACGCCGGCGCCGAGCAACTCGTCTTCCAGCTCACGCAGGGACTCCTGGCCGGCGCAGAGCACCACGTTGTCGACGTCCAGCACCTGCTCGCCGCCATCGGGCAGGCGCAGGTGCAGACCGGCATCGTCGATGCCCAGGTATTCCACCCCGCCAACGGCCTTGACGCCACGCTGCTGTAGGCGCGCGCGGTGGATCCAGCCGGTGGTCTTGCCCAGGCCCTTGCCGGGCTTGCCCGGCTTGCGCTGCAGCAGCCAGACCTCGCGCGGCACCGCCGGCGTCGCGGCCGGGGCCAGGCCGCCACGGCTGCTGAAGCTGGGGTCTATGCCCCACTCGCGGTAGAAGGCGGTGATGGGCTCCGCCTCCTGATGGCCATGGGTGAGGAAATCCGCCACGTCGAAGCCGATGCCACCGGCGCCGATCAGGGCCACCCGCCGGCCTACCGGCTTGCGCTCCAGCAGGACGTCCAGATAGCCCAGCACCTTGGGATGGTCGACCCCCGGGATGGGCGGCACCCGCGGCGTCACCCCGGTGGCCAGGATCACCGCGGCGAAACCCTCGGCCTGCAATTCGGCGGCGCTGACGCGATGGTTGAGGCGGACATCCACCGCCAGTCGCTCCAGCCGCCGCTGGAAATACCTCAGGGTCTCGCCGAATTCTTCCTTGCCGGGAATGCGCCGGGCGACGTTGAACTGACCACCGATGCGCTCGCTGGCTTCGAACAGCACTACCCTATGGCCGCGCTCGGCCAGGGTGCAGGCGGCCGCCAGCCCCGCCGGCCCGGCGCCGACCACGGCGAAGGTGCGGGGCTCGGCGGCGGGCAGGATCTGCAATTCGGTCTCGTGGCAGGCGCGCGGATTGACCAGGCAGCTGGTCAGCTTGCCAGCGAAGGTATGGTCCAGGCAGGCCTGGTTGCAGGCGATGCAGGTGTTGATCTCGTCGGCGCGGCCGGCGGCGGCCTTGGCGACGAACTCCGGATCGGCCAGCAGCGGGCGAGCCATGGACACCAGGTCGGCCTGGCCGGCGGCGAGGATGGCCTCGGCCACCTCGGGGGTGTTGATGCGGTTGGTGGCGATCAGCGGCACCCGCACCCGGCCCTTGAGCTGGGCGGTGACGGCGGCAAAGGCGCCGCGTGGCACCAGGGTGGCGATGGTGGGGATGCGCGCCTCGTGCCAGCCGATGCCGGTGTTGATCAGGCTGACCCCGGCGGTTTCCAGCCAGAGCGCCAGCTGCAGGCATTCCTCTGGGGTGCTGCCCTGCTCCACCAGGTCCAGCAGCGAGAGACGGAAGATGATCAGGAAGTCCGGACCGGTCGCGGCGCGTATACCCTCGACGATGGCCAGCGGCACGCGGCAGCGCTGGGCGAAGTCGCCGCCCCAGTGATCCGTGCGGTGATTGGTCCGCGCGGCGATGAACTGGTTGATGAAGTAGCCTTCGGAACCCATCACCTCGACGCCGTCGTAACCGGCCTGTTGCGCCAAGGTGGCGCAGCGGACGAAGGCGGCGATCTGACCCTCCACCTCGGCTTCGTCCAGTTCGCGCGGGGTGAAGGGATTGATCGGTGCCTGCAGCGCCGAGGGCGCCACCAGCTGGGGGTTATAGGCATAGCGCCCGGCGTGCAGGATCTGCAGGCAGATACGGCCGCCGGCGGCGTGCACCGCGTCCGTGACCGGCCGATGATGTTCGGCTTCCTCGGGGGTGGTCAGCTTGGCCGCGCCCTTGGCCACGGCACCCTCTTCGTTCGGCGCGATGCCGCCGGTGACGATCAGCCCCACCCCGCCCCGTGCCCGCTCGGCGAAAAAGGCCGCCATCCGCGCGAAACCGCCGGGCCGCTCTTCCAGCCCCGTGTGCATGGACCCCATCACCACGCGATTGCGCAACATGATCGACCCCACAGGCAGAGGTTCGAGCAGATGCGGATAGCTGTCCATAGGGGTGGTATTACGGGGGGCAAGCTCGATCATGGCGGTCTCCGGTGGTTGGCCTTTCTGGGAAAGCCTGGCGCCACGATAGGAGGAGCGCGCCCCCGTCTCAATCACCGGAAATGACAACCTCTTTACCCAAATGCACAGCCGCCCCTTGGCAGTGGCGGTCTGGTCTCCTACCCTGAGCACCTTTATCCCGCCCGGCCCAGGAGGCCGGACCGCTCTGGAGTGCCGATGCGCAAGCTCGTGTTCCTGGTGCTGATCGCCCTGTTCGCCGTGCTGGCGGGCTGGGTGGCCCAGCGGCCAGCCTTCCATTACCTATCGGATCTGCGCAGCAGCCTGGCGGTGGACCTGACCACCACGCCGGCGGCCGCCACCACCGGCAACCTGCTGGGGATCGAGCCCGAGCTGATCGCCCTGGACTACGGCAATCCCGAGCGACTGCGTCTCAAGCTCGATGCCTATCTGGCCAATGCGCGGCGCCTGGGCCTGATCGGCGCCCAGACCATCGTGGTGCTGCCCGAGCACCTGGGTACCCCGCTGGCGCTGATGGGCGAGAAACCCGAGGTCTATGCCGCCGCCCGCAGCGAAGACGCCATCCAGTGGCTGCTGCTGGGCAATCCGCTGCGCGTGGCCCGCGCCTGGTTCCAGGCCGAGGGTGATCGCCGCCTGGCCGACAGTCTGCTGCGCATGAAGGCCTGGGACATGGCCAGCGCCTATCAGCAACTCTTCGGCGGACTTGCCCGCCAGTACGGCGTCACCCTGGTGGCCGGCTCCATCGTCCTGCCCGGTCCGACCCTGGTCGACGGCGAATTGCAGGTGGGCACGGGACCGCTGCGCAATGTCACCCTGGTCTTCGGACCCGATGGCAAGGTGCTCGGCCAGCCGCTGGTGCGGCCCCTGACGGCCCGGGAACGCGGCGACGACCTCAGTCCGCCCCTGTTGCGGCTGGAGACGCCGCTGGGCCGTCTGGGCGTCATCCAGGGCAGCGACACCGGGCGCGCCCGGGTGCTCGACGATCCCCAGGTGGAACTGCTGGCGATCCCCGCCCTCGCCTCGGGCGCCACCCCGGCACCGGCGCCCTTCGATGTGCAGCGCCTGCGCGCCGCCGGCATTCGCGCCGCGCTGGAAGTGCAGTTGCGCGGACGGCTCTGGGAATGGCAGGCCGGCGGCGGCAGCCGGGCCTTCACCCCGGACGCCGAAGCCGGCACCGATCCTGCCCGGGCCGGCAGCAAGCTGATCAATCTGCGGCTATGAGCGCGCCGGCGCTGCGCCTGGGCGATCTCTCCACCGGCTTCGTGCTGGCCTTGGCTGCGGCCGTCGACCAGCGGGGCGCCGATGCCGCCGGCCTGCTGGCGCGCTTTGGCCTGAGCGCGGCGCGGCTGGCCGAACCCGGCGGACGGCTGTCGATTCCCCACTACATGCGCCTGGGCCACGCCGCCCTGGAGCTGACCGGCGATCCGGCACTGGGCCTGGCCATGGGCCGGGCGATGCGCCCGGCCTTTCTCGGTCTCGCCGGCGTCACCGTGGGCCAGGCGCCGGACGTGCGCCACGCCGCCGAGACGCTGCTCAGGCTGGAGCCGCTCTATGGCCGCAACTACCGGGGCCGGTCGCGCTATGCCGCCCAGGGTCGCGACGCCTGGCTGCACTTCTATAGCATCAGCCCCTACAACGCCTACAACCGCTTCGTGGTGGACGCGGTGCTAGGCGCCTGGCTGGCCTTGCTGGGCACGGTGGCCGGACAGGCGCTGCAACCGCGCCGCGTGCTCATCGAATACCCTGCCCCGGCGGACCTCGCGCCCTACGCGGCCGCCTTTGGTTGCCCGGTGGAATTCGGCGCCGTCGAGAATGCCCTGCTGCTCGATGCCGCGACCCTGAGCCGGCCCGGTCCCGAGCATTGCCCCGCCACCTGGCGCCAGTTGCTGGCGCTGAGCGACGCCGAACACGGCCGGCTGACCCGCACCCGCGGACTCACCGAGCGGGTGGTCGAGGTCATGGGGCCGCTGTTGCGGCATGGCGAGCCGACCCTGGAACAGATCGCCAGCCGGCTGCGCCTGCCCTCCTGGACGCTCAGGCGCAAGCTGGCCGAGGAAGGCACCCAGTACCGCGCCCTGCTCAACCTGACCCGCCGCGACCTGGCCCTGGCCTATATCCGCGACACCGAGGCCAGTTTCGGCGAGATCGCCTACCTGCTCGGTTTCGCCTCCCCCGCCGCCTTCCAGCGCGCCTTCAAGCGCTGGACCGAGCAGACCCCCGGCGACTGGCGGCGCCTGCAGCGGCAGGGTGTGGCCGGCTGAAGGGAGCATAGGCGCCGATCGTGGGTCCTAACAGCCTGATCCTTCACCAGGACTGCGCTCGCCCCATGCCCAATTTCCTGCTTGCCCTGTTGTTGCTGTGCCTGGCGCTGCCGCTGCGCGCCGCCGAACCCCCCGCCCAGGCCGCGACCGGCCTCGATCCCCAGCAGGCGCGCCAGGTCGCGGCCCTGCTGCAGGATCCACAGCGGCGCCAGGATCTGATCCTGACCCTGCAGGCCATCGCCAGCCAGCCGGCCAGCGCGGCCGCGACCAACCCGGCGCCGGCGAGCACAACGACCGCCGCTGCGCCGGCCACCGCCGCCACCCCGGCGGCAGGTGCAGAAAAGACGCTGGTGCCCCTGGAAGCCAATGGCCTGATCGCCCAGACGCTCAGTCGTGTCGGGCGCTGGGCCGACAACCTGGGCAGCGAACTGAATCAGGTGCAGCGGGCGGTGCGCAGCCTGCCGGACTGGTCGCGCGCCAGCTTCACCTCCGAAGCGGGTCGCCGGGCCCTGTTGCAGGCCCTGCTGACCCTGGCCACCCTCTTCGCCGCCGGTCTGGTCGTGGAGTGGCTGATCCGGCGCGCACTCCAGCGCCCCCGGCAACGGCTGCAGCGCCAGGCCGATCACGCCGACAGCCGCGCCCGCCGCCAGGCCCAGCAGCAGGCGGCCCAGCAGCCCCCGCCTGCGGCCGCGGCGCCCGCCGCCGAAGAGGCCGCCACCCGCCCGGCCGAACCTGCGGTGGCCCT
>Ga0302349_1002537_pt1 | contig 11522 bp, 10 predicted proteins | sample PhyAR1_FD_202176 | JGI IMG/M metagenome (GOLD analysis project Ga0302349, IMG submission 202176) | Leaf surface microbial communities from alfalfa plants in UC Gill Tract Community Farm, Albany, California, United States - DLSL A.R1... | ecosystem: Host-associated > Plants > Phyllosphere >...
CGAGGTTCTAGACTATGAAAGTGTTTTATCCGAGCGAAAAACGACGCTGTTATCGCTGTGTGACGAAAGTCAGCGAGATGCCGTTGCTCGTACTTTGCAGTTGGAGTCTGAGCCGCTGACTAAATTGTTAGAGGAAAGCGCCTATCGAGAAATTATCTGGCGTCAACGCGTCAACGAAGCCGCACGAGCCAATATGCTGGCCTACGCCACAGGCTCAGATCTTGATAATTTGGGCGCTAACTACAACATACTGCGGCTGATCATCACGCCCGCCGACGAAACAGTGATCCCACCGGTTCCGGCAATTTTTGAATCAGATAGCGATTTCCGCGTACGTATTCAGCAAGCCTTTGAGGGCTTAAGCGTCGCAGGTTCAGTAGGCTCCTATCAATTTCATGGGCGAAGTGCCGATGGCCGTGTTGCCGATGTATCCGTAGTCAGCCCCTCTCCCGCCAGCGTCACCATATCTGTACTTTCACGCGAGGGGAACGGTGCCGCAAGTCAGGAGCTCACGGATATCGTTTATCTCGCTCTGAATGCTGAAGACGTGAGACCCGTTGCAGATCGGGTTACGGTTCAGTCGGCCAAGATTGTCACCTATGAAATTAACGCCGTTCTTTATCTCTATCCAGGCCCCGAAGTTGAACCCGTTCGACAGGCTGCGGAAGATAAATTGAAAGCCTACATCAGCGCACAGCACCGACTCGGGCGAGATATTCGCAAATCAGCAATTTATGCCGCGCTTCACGTTGAAGGCGTACAACGCGTTGAGCTTGCCCAACCGGTCGCCGATATCGTGCTCGATGAAACGCAAGCGTCCTATTGCTCAGATTACACCCTTACCGTAGGCGGTGCCGATGAATGATAACCGCCTCTTGCCAATGGGCTCATCGTCGCTGGAGGTCGCAGCCGCTGCCGCCTGTGCGGAGATAGCACAAACGCCGATTCCACTGCGCCAGCTGTGGAACCCGCAGACTTGCCCAACCAATTTATTGCCCTATTTAGCCTGGGCATTTTCGGTTGATCGCTGGGATGCCGCTTGGCCTGATGAAACCAAACGTGACGTGATAACCGCAGCGTATTACATCCACAGCCGAAAAGGCACTATCAGCGCCGTTCGTCGGGTAGTGGAACCCCTCGGCTATGTCATTAATGTCAACGAGTGGTGGGAAACCAACGATCCTCCGGGTACGTTTCGCCTTGATATTGGCGTTTTGGAAAGCGGCATCAGCGAAGAGATGTATCTCGAAATGGAACGACTCATTGCAGATGCCAAACCCGCCAGCCGCCATCTGAACGGGCTCACTATCATGCAAGATGTCGCCGGTTATGCCTACATTGGCACCGCCCTGTATGACGGCGACATCCTTACCGTTTATCCTGACCTAGAGAGCTAATGTGATGGTACAAAAATATAAAGCCGTACTGACTACCGCTGGGGCGGCAAAAATTGCCGCCGCGACCGCAGGCGGTGCTAAAGTCAATCTAAAACAGATGGCCGTTGGCGATGGCGGCGGTACGCTGCCCATGCCTGACCCAGCACAGACCAAACTGATTGCTGAAAAGCATCGGGCCGTTCTCAACAAAGTGATTGTTGATCCTAAACACAAAAATTATTTGGTTGCCGAGCTGGTTATCCCACCAGAAATCGGTGGCTTTTGGATGCGTGAACTGGGGTTGTATGACGACACTGGCGCGCTGATTGCGGTCAGTAACATGGCCGAAAGCTACAAGCCACTGTTATCCGAAGGATCTGGCCGTGCGCAGACCCTGCGCATGGTGGTGATTGTCAGCGATATGGATTCCGTAAATTTACAGATCGATGCCTCCACGGTGCTAGCTACCCAGGAATACGTCGATGATAAGCTGCTTGAACACGAGCAATCGCGCCGCCATCCTGATGCCACGCTCAAAGAAAAAGGTTTTACCCAACTGAGCAGCACCACCAACAGCGACAGTGAGGCGTTAGCGGCTACACCTAAAGCGGTGAAGGCTGCTTATGATATAGGAAAAACCGCTAATGATAATGCGCAAACGGCGAATTCTAACGCGGGAAAAGCCAATGAAAACGCCAACACGCGTCTTGAAAAAAGCAAGAATTTGTCTGACCTGACAAATAAAGCTGAAGCCCGGAAGAGTTTAGAGCTGGGCTCGGCAGCAACGTCCAGCGTGCAAACCACCCCGACAGATAACTCGCCGAACGCCGTGTTAAAAGTGGGCGCGTTTGGTCTTGGCGACACCGTGCCACGACTCTCCCTCGCAGCGGGTACAGGCTATAACAATATCCCAGCGAACTTGCCAACCGGTTTTTATACCCATCAAGTGACGGGTGGGCCGTTCTGCCACACTATCACATTACGTCAGGATGGTGGCGGCACGGCAAACGATCGGCATTTTATTATTCCATCCCAACCTACTGATAAAATTGCAATGCGATGGGATGGTGGAACGGCATTCTCTTATCAGTATTTTTATACCGATAAGAATAAGCCAACAGCGAATGATGTGGGGGCTATTCCATTTTTTGGACAAATTCCGGCAGGGACAAACCTCAACACGCTCACTAACTACGGTGTCTGGTTTAACCCCGCCAACGCTAATGCCTCGTTAGCATTAAATTATCCAAGCACACTGGCGGGCTCATTGCAGGTTTTACAAGATGCAGGAACTGCGCAGGTTTATACCGAATATGGTGGTGGGAGACAATTCAGGCGTGGTCTTTATTCAGGAACATGGAGCGCTTGGCGAGTTGTCTATGATTCTTATTATAAGCCAACAGCAAGTGATGTCGGGGCGCTGGCCATCAGCGGCGGTACGCTTAATGGCAATTTAACCGTTAAAAACCAGATCCAAGTAGGGGGGGTTGGCAATGGCGTTCTGAATATTGGCGATAACGATTCAGGGTTGCGTAGCTCTGTCGATGGCCAGGTAGATCTGTATGCAAATGGCCGGATGTTCGGCTATTGGAACACCACTGTTTTGTCATTCACTGGGCAGATTATCCCAACAAACTACGCGAACTTTGACGCCAAATACCAAGCTAAAGGTAGTTATACCCCAGCGGGACAGGCCTATACCAAAGCAGAGAGTGAAGCTCGATATGTAAAGGATATACGCATGGGAGCAAACTTAAATGTGACATGGGGGTCTGGTGGCGGCACGGTTCCCGCTGGCTGTGTTCTTACTGGTGGTAATTTTGATGATGATAGAGAGTATGCAATTTATGCTCCGGTTCAAAAGTTTGTAAATGGTATCTGGTACAACATAGGAAGAGCTTAAAATGCAAAATATCAAAAACTTCACATTATCAATACCAACAAAAGAACAGTTAAAGGATTTACCTGATAGCTTTATACCTACATTCCTAATGTCAGAAGACGGACAGGACTGGTACCAATGTCAAAAATCTTTCGCAGATTTCACTATCAAGGTTCTCTATGACTCACAAGGTATTATTCGTTCAGTAGTCAATGAACCTGTTGTTAGTGAAGGGGGTATTTTCGCCGTTTCCATGTTTTTCCCACTGAATATGTCTGTTGCCGAAGTGGAGTCACTGCCTGAGGGTTTTAAGCTAGATGGAAAAAGTTGGCAATTTATTGATGGCAAAATTATTCCTCGCCAATACACACAGAGGGAATTGATTGAACAAGCAATTGCCAAAAAGATCTCTTTACTTACGGCTGCAAAAACACAAATAGAACCGCTGCAAGATGCTGAAGATATTGGTGATGCAATGCCGAATGAAACAATATTACTCAATGCTTGGAAAAAATATCGAATAGCCTTGAACCGTGTCGATACCAGCTTGGCTCCCATCACTGAATGGCCAACTCCGCCTTTATAACGTTAGTCCTTCATAAGCCCTCACCCGAGGGCTTTTTACTGCCTGTTGTACTATCGTCAGTACATCCCACATCGCTCGTAGACTTGCTCGGCACACAGCACAATAGCCTTGCAACTTTCAAATGGAGCGAACACGATGCCCGATTTCAAACATGGCGTGCAAGTACTGGAGATTAACGAAGGTACACGCGTCATTTCAACCGTATCAACTGCCATCATTGGCATGGTCTGCACCGCCCCGGATGCAGATGCCGAAACCTTTCCACTCAACGTTCCTGTATTGATCACCGACGTTATCGCTGCCGTGGGTAAAGCCGGAACCAAAGGCACTCTGTCTGCCGCCCTGGCAGCCATTGGCGACCAATGCAAACCTGTTACTGTCGTTGTACGCGTTGCCGAAGGCGAAGGAGAGGATGAAGCAGCCATTCAGGCCGCCACCCTCTCCAACATCATCGGCGGTGCCGATGAGAACGGCCAATATACCGGCTTAAAAGCCCTACTGACGGCCAAAACCGTTACCGGTGTTAAGCCTCGCATTTTGGGTGTGCCCGGTCTGGATACACAGGAAGTGGCTGTTGCACTGGCCTCGATCTGCCAGCAGCTGCGTGCCTTTGGCTATATCAGCGCATGGGGCTGCAAAACCAAAGCGGATGTCATTAAGTATCGCGACAACTTCAGCCAGCGTGAACTGATGCTGATTTGGCCCGATTTCTTGGCATGGGACACCAAAACAAATACCAGTTCCACGGCTTTTGCAACTGCACGAGCTTTAGGCTTGCGCGCAAAAATCGATCAAGAACAAGGATGGCATAAAACCTTGTCCAACGTTGGGGTGAACGGTGTCACCGGCATGAGTGCTTCAGTTTTTTGGGATTTACAAGCACCAGGCACCGATGCTGATTTGTTAAATGAAGCGGGTGTCACCACGCTGGTGCGTTCCGACGGCTTCCGTTTCTGGGGCAACCGCACCTGCACTGATGAACCGCTATTTATCTTTGAGAACTATGTCCGTACCGCACAAGTACTCGCTGACACCATGGCTGAAGCACACCAGTGGGCCGTCGACAAACCAATGACCGCCACACTTATTCGCGACATCGTAGAAGGCATCAAAGCAAAATTCCGCGAGCTGAAATCTAACGGCTATATCATCGATGCTGACTGCTGGTATGACGAAAGCTCGAACGATAAAGAGAGCTTAAAGGCAGGCAAGCTTTACATCGATTACGACTACACCCCAGTGCCACCACTGGAAAACCTCACCCTGCGCCAGCGCATCACCGACAAATATCTGGTGAGCTTGGGCTCAATGGCCAACAGTTAAGGAGCTAAGACACCATGGCATTACCGCGCAAACTGAAATACCTCAACCTTTTCAATGATGGTTTGAGCTACATGGGCGTTGTCAATTCGGTCACCCTGCCGAAGCTAACCCGAAAACTGGAAAGCTATCGTGGTGCAGGCATGAACGGTTCAACCTCAATTGATATGGGCCTTGATGATGATGCATTGACCGTTGAATGGACCATTGGCGGCCTTCCTGATGATGATTTGTGGAGCCAATATGCCGTTCCTGGCGCTTCAGATGTACCTTTACGCTTTTCTGGCTCATACCAGCGCGACGACACTGGTGACGTTAGCGGCGTGGAGATCGTACTGCGAGGTCGCCACAAGGAAATCGACGGTGGCGAAAATAAACAAGGCGAGAATACCGAAACCAAAATCACGACTCAGTGCACTTATTACAAACTGATCGTGGATGGCAAGGAGCTCATTGAGATCGACGTCATCAATATGATTGAAAAAGTTAACGGCATCGATCGACTGGCGCAACATCGCCAGCACCTCGGTCTGTAATCCCACGATTGACGGCCAGTGCTTGCGCTGGCCGATTAACCCAAATTCAAATTGAGAGAGTTGCATGAATACCGAAAATGAAAACACCGTTCTCCTAGAATCTCCGATTCAGCGCGGTGAACTGTTGATTGAACAAGTCACCTTAATCAAACCGACTGCAGGAACCTTACGTGGCGTAAGTCTCGCGGCGGTAGCCAATTCGGACGTAGACGCCCTGGTGAAAGTTTTACCTCGAATGACCAGCCCTCAGCTACTTGAAAGCGATGTCTTGAAGTTGGAGTTGCCAGACATGATTGCGTTAGCGGGCAAGGTGATTGGTTTTTTGTCACCGAATTCGGTTCGTTAGAGTTTCCCGCCCAATTATCGGTAGATGACCTGATGGCGGACATCGCGGTGATATTCCACTGGCCGCCATCAGAGTTAAATCCCATGAGCCTTACCGAACTTATTGCATGGCGCCAAAAAGCGCTACAACGAAGCGGGAATACGGATGAGTAACAGTCTAAAATTACAGATACTTCTTACTGCCGTCGACCAAGCCAGCCGCCCGTTAAAAGCGATTCAGGCGGCTAACAAAGCGCTGTCTGACGACATACGCATGACACAGCAATACCTTGATTCGCTTGAAGCGAAAATGGGCAAAATTGATGGATTTCGCAAAACGAGCGCCCAGCTTTCAGATACCAGTAACGCATTCAAGAAAGCCAAAAAAGAGGCGGCCGAGCTCAGAGCAGAGATTAAAAATGCCGAAGTGCCAACACGCTCGCAAATTAAATCTTTGGATAATGCCAATCAGGCTGTTTCTCGTCTTGAGACCAAATATCGTGCTCTGCACAAATCGGCCAAGGAACAGCGTAATACGCTGAGACAAAACGGTATCAATCCACAAGCCTTACCCGCTAACAAACAGCGTCTGAAAGATACTATTGAGCAAGCGTCTAACAGGCTCGCACAACAGCGTAAATCCTTTGCCGAAAACAATCGGCAGCAGAATAACCTTGAGCGAATCAAACAGCGCCAAACTCAATTGGGAAACATTAAACAACGTTATCAATCAGGTAAAGCGCTCGCAGACAATCTCGGTAACTTAGGAAATCGTGGCGTTGGCGTCGCCAAAACGGCGCTTTCTGTCGGGACTTCAGTATTAGCACCTGGCTACGCCTTGTCACAGGAAAATACTAAGCTTCAAACTATCTTGGGATTAGATAAATCAAGTTCGGGAATGCAAGCCCTTCGCCAACAGGCGAAAAACCTCAGTGGCCACAGTGCGGGATCGGCCGAGGAAGCCACCAGGGCGCAGATTGTTATCGCCAATGCTGGCGCTGATATGGATGGGGTTCTTGCGGCCACCGCGCCCACATTAAAAATGGCACAGTCCAACCAACATAGCGTTGAGGATAACGCTGCGTTACTCATTGGGATGGAGTCTGCATTTGGCCTCGGCAATGATCAAATAGCACACATTAGCGATGTTATTACCGCAGCGTTAAGCCGCAACACTATCGGTTTCGATAACCTGAATAAAACGCTCAATTATACGGCGTCTGCGGCAAGCAATGCTGGCGTAAGCATCGAAGAAACGGCTGCAATGGCAAGCGCACTCGCCGATGCCAACATCACCGGTTCCGCTGCGGCGACTGGAAACCGTGATGTCATTCGCCGTTTGCAATCTCCAACGGATAAAGCGCGCGAAATATTTAACAAACTCGGAGTGAAAACGACCGACAATCAGGGAAACATGCGCCCTATTTTCTCCATTCTTGAAGAAATTCAGCGCAGCTTTGCAAGCAATAAGCTAGGTGAAGCGCAGCGTGAAGCATACACCAAAGCCATTTTTGGCAATAACGCCAGCACCGCCGCATCCGTGTTGATGCACGATGCGTCATCAGGAAAACTCGCGGGTATCAGTACCGCATTGCAAAAATCTGACGGCAAAACAGATTCGGCCGCGACTGCTTCACAAAACAACCTCAGTGGAGATATTAGAACCTTCCAGTCAGCCTATGAATCTATTGGAATTGACCTGTTTGAGCAGCAGGAAAGCTCGTTAAGAAAATTGGTGCAAACAGCAAGTCGCTATGTCAACAAGCTTGAACAGTGGATACAAAACAATCAGGCGTTGAGTCAAACAATCATCGCCGTCGTGAGCGCTGGTAGTGCGCTAATTGGCCTACTCGGTGGAGTTGGCATCATCGCGTCGCAAGTGGTAGCGGGAATTAATCTGGTGGTGGCAGGTGCAGGACTACTCTGGACAGCATTCTCCGCCGCTGGGGGCGCTATTTTAGCCATTCTAGGCACGTTAACGTGGCCAATAGTGGCTATTGCAGCAGCTTTAGTCGCGGGAGCCTTACTCATTCGTCAATATTGGGAGCCGATCGGTGCTTTCTTTAGTGGCGTTATTGAGGGGCTACAAACTGTGTTTGCACCGATGGCGGAAATGTTTATGCCCTGGAAAGCGCAATTCGATTTAGCGAGTGAAGGATTACAAAAGCTATGGGGCTGGTTTACAGATTTAATATCCCCAGTAGAGTCCTCCCAGGAAGCCATCAACAACTGCAAAAATGCAGGGATACTCTTTGGCGAAGCGTTATCACTCGCCTTAACGTTGCCATTGAAGGTTTTTAATTTTCTCGGTGAAAAGGTCGACTGGCTGCTGGAAAAGCTTGGCATTATCAAGAGCCAATCGGCAGATATTGATGCCAATGCCATAAACTCCGGCCAAAAAGCCAATGTTCAAGCGATCTCCCCAACTGGCGGTATCTTGAATGCAAACTACGCACCTCTTGAGGCTGGAAGCTCTAGCTATCGAGATCAGAGCCAACATAATTTTCAAATCGATATTCATGTTCCTCCGGGGCAAGGGCCTGAAGTCACTAAGAAAATGTTCAGTGATTGGGTCGAAAGCTATGAGCGTCAACGCTATGCAAACAGCTTGTCGCACATGTAACGAACGTTGAGGAGTCAAACCATGATGCTTACGCTTGGGCTATTTGTGTTTCAGCGCCAAACATTGCCCTATCAAACGTTAAAACAAAATCTCGAGTACAAGTGGTCATCCAATAACCGAATTGGTCAGCGCGCTGCCTACCAGTTTCTAGGTGTTGGTGAAGATAGCATTACATTAGACGGCGTACTGGTTCCAGAGATCACTGGGGGGCCACTCTCGCTGTTGGCGCTAAAGACCATGGCTGAGCAAGGAAAGGCGTGGCCGCTCATTGGTGGTGATGGTGCTATATACGGCATGTATGTCGTCAAAAATATTAATCAAACGCAAAGCATTTTCTTTGCCAATGGTAGTGCTCGTCAGATTAATTTTACGATGAATCTTGTACGGGTAGATGAATCACTCAGTGCTATGTTTGGCGATCTTCAGCAGCAGGCAAAAGATATGGTCAATAAAGCAATCAAGCTTGGGCAAGAAACGGCCGGGGGTTTGTTCTCATGATCACCCATAATGCCATCGCCATCGGTGCAGATTTGGCCCCCGCCTTTATGCTCACCTTAAGCGGGCGCAACATCACGGAGAATATTAGCCCTCGCCTAATTGCGATGACGATGACGGATAACCGCGGTTTCGAGGCAGATCAGCTAGATATAACGCTCGATGACAGCGATGGATTTCTAGCAATGCCTGCCCGGGGCGCGGTTCTCGAATTATTTCTGGGCTGGAAAGGTTCCGCACTGATTGGCAAAGGTCAATTTACCGTCGATGAGATCGAATACAATGGTGCTCCGGACATCATGACGATTAGAGCCAGAAGCGCTGATTTTCGTGGGACCATGAATACGAGTCGAGAAGAGTCTTATCACGATACGACTCTGGGTGCGGTGATTGAGCTCATCGCGAAACGCAACAAGCTCAAAGCGAACCTGGCTAAAGTTTTTGCCAACATGGCCATTCAGCACATCGATCAGTCGCAAGAATCCGACAGTCAATTTTTAGTTCGCTTAGCAAAGCGTAATGGGGCTGAGGTTTCAGTTAAGAACGGCGAGCTTCTTTTTCTCAAACCTGGAAGCAATCTCACAGCAAGCGGCCAACCAATCCCTATCGCAACTGTAGAGCGAGCTGACGGTGATAAACATCAGTTCTCAATAACTGACCGTCTGGCCTACAGCGGTGTTGTAGCAAGATGGTTGGATACAGATTCAGCTAAACAAGCCAAACAAAAAGTTAAGCTACAACGGAAAAGCGAGCCTAGCACCAAAAGTGCACCTTCGCATCCAAACGCTAAAGCATCAGCGGATCACTCTATTCCATCAACAGGGAATGAATATCTTGTTGGCGACGTGAATAACGTTCTGGTGCTACCAACAATTTATGCGGCTAAGGAGCAGGCTATGCAAGCAGCTCAGGCAGAGTGGGATCAACAACAACGGTTGGTGGCTAAGTTCACAATCAGTCTCGCGAGAGGAAATCCGCTACTTTATCCTGAAATGCCTTTAAGAGTAAAAGGCTTTAAAAGCATCATTGACCAACAAGAATGGACCATTGTTAAACTTGAACATAGCCTGACACGGGACGGCTTTACCACAAAGTTATCACTCGAGATTAAGCTTTCGGATGTTAAGTACGAAGAGGCCGATAACTCAGCAGCATCATAATCACCACAACCTTGTAAATATGAATCAAAAAGATAAAAATTCATAATTATGAATTAATAATGGCACTTTTTGAATTTAGTGGTAGAGTTTAGATGCTGAAAATTGATAATGAGAGATTACTATGATGCATTGTCCAGTTTGTCGCCATGCTGCACATGCGCGCTCAAGTCGCTATCTAAGTGAAAAAACCAAAGAACGCTACTATCAGTGCCGTAATATCAACTGCAGCTGCACGTTTGTCACGATGGAATCCGTTGAGCGCCACATCATGACGCCAGGAGAAATCATCCCCGTGCCTCCTCACCCCGCTAAAGAACAGCAAATTAAAATGAGCGTCTAGTTTTTATTTCGTACCGTTACTAAAGACCTGCTTTTGCAGGTTTTTTTATGCTCTAAAATGCACAAAAAACTAAAACGTAGTTGGAAATTTATTTAGATAAATTGCGAGATATGATGAGGGGAGTCGAGATAAAACCTGGGCATCGCCGATCTGCCGCCACTGGAGCAAATCGTAGACACAAAAAAACCGCCTCTCGGCGGCCACGACACTGCTTTATTGCTTTGATTATTCTACTGAATTTCCTTGGTACCCGGGACGAGACTTGAACTCGTACAGCCTTACAGCCGAGGGATTTTAAATCCCTTGTGTCTACCGATTCCACCACCCGGGCTAAGGAAATTTGGAGGCGCGTTCCGGAGTCGAACCGGACTAGACGGATTTGCAATCCGCTACATAACCGCTTTGTTAACGCGCCAAAATCTTTAGCTTTCTAACTAAACTCGCATTTTCATGCCAGTCTTAAAATTTGGAGCGGGAAACGAGACTCGAACTCGCGACCCCGACCTTGGCAAGGTCGTGCTCTACCAACTGAGCTATTCCCGCTTAGCATTTTAGCCAGTAAACTTCACTAACTTAGCTGCTTGTATCTTCTGGCTTTTCGTCGTTGCCGTCTGATGCGATGCATTCTACTTATCTCACGAACCGCGTCAACATCATTTTTATCTCACAACGACTGTTTGCTGATTTTTAACGCATTTCGATCACGGTTCGAGCAAATCATTCCGAGCAGCGTTCAAATATTGGAACATTGACCAGAATGTCAGCACTGCCGCAATGTACAACGCGATAACACCCGCAATGATCACATAGGTATCAGGACGCCATAACAGCCCCACTAAGGCCAGCATTTGTGCAGAGGTTTTCACCTTACCGATCCAAG
>Ga0302349_1002539_pt1 | contig 11517 bp, 9 predicted proteins | sample PhyAR1_FD_202176 | JGI IMG/M metagenome (GOLD analysis project Ga0302349, IMG submission 202176) | Leaf surface microbial communities from alfalfa plants in UC Gill Tract Community Farm, Albany, California, United States - DLSL A.R1... | ecosystem: Host-associated > Plants > Phyllosphere >...
TCACTGCCCACTGATTCAATAATCCATTGATGAATAGAAATAAAGAAAGATTTTTATGCGCATAGCGACCTGGAACGTCAACTCCCTCTCCGTCCGTCTGCCGCAGGTGCTGGAATGGCTGGCCGCCAACCCGGTCGATGTGCTGGGACTGCAGGAGCTCAAGCTCACCGACGACAAGTTTCCGCATGAGGCTTTGGTGGAGGCTGGCTACCAGGCGGTGGCGTTTGGCCAGAAGACCTATAACGGCGTAGCCCTGCTCAGCCGGGGCGAGCTCAAGGATGTGGTGCGTGCCAACCCGCAGTTTGCCGATGAGCAGTCGCGCATCATTGCTGGTACGGTGGCCAGCCCGGCAGGTGATATCCGCGTGATCAACTGCTATTTCGTCAACGGCCAGGAGCCGGGCTCGGACAAGTTTGCCTACAAGCTGCGCTGGCTCACGGGGCTGGAAGCCTATGTGAAGGCCGAGATGGCCTTGCACCCGCGCCTGGTGCTGGTGGGTGACTTCAACGTCGCGCCGGAAGACCGCGACAGCTACGACCCCGATGGTCTGCGCGACACCATCCACCACACCAAGGAAGAGCGTGATGCGTTCCAGGGACTGTTGGCGCTGGGTCTGACCGACGCCTACCGCCTGTTCGAGCAGCCCGAGAAAAGCTACAGCTGGTGGGACTACCGCATGCTGGGCTTCCAGAAGAACCGGGGCCTGCGCATTGACCATATCCTGGTCAGCGAAGCACTGAAGGGCTCGGTGAGCGCCTGCACGATTGACCGTGCCCCGCGCAAGAACAAGCAGCCCAGCGACCATGCACCTGTGGTGGTGACCTTGGGCTGATCAAGCCACCAACCCATGCAAAAAAACGGGCCGCAGCCCGTTTTTTGTCGTCTCTACTACGCTGAGAGCAGCATCCAGATCAAGCCTTGCCGTCGGTCTCCGGCAGCGCATGCATCGCCAGTGCGGCCTCGGCATCGAGCTTGCGGCTCAGCGCTTCGGCGTCTTCTTCGGACAGCAGTTCGCCCTCCCACTTCGCAACCACAGCAGAAGCCAGCGAGTTGCCCACGGCATTGGTGGCAGAGCGGCCCATGTCCAGGAAGGTGTCGATGCCCAGGATCAGCAGCAGGCCGGCTTCAGGGATATTGAAGTGGCTCAAGGTGGCAGCGATCACCACCAGCGAGGCGCGCGGCACGCCGGCAATGCCCTTGGAGGTAAGCATCAGCACCAGCAGCATGGTGATCTGCGTGCCCAAGGACAGCTCGATGCCATAGGCCTGTGCGATGAACAAGGTCGCAAAGGTGCAATACATCATCGAGCCATCGAGATTGAAGGAGTACCCCATGGGCATGACAAAGCTCGAGATCTTGCGCTTGACGCCAAAACGGTCGAGCGCATCGAGAATCTTGGGATAGGCGGCCTCAGAGCTGGCGGTGGCAAAGGAGACCATGAAGGCCTCTTTGATGAGGGTCAGCAGCTTGAATACGCGCTTGCCCAGGAAGGCCATACCTGCCAGCACCAGCAGCGACCACAGGATGAACAGGCCCAGGTAGAACTCACCCATGAACACGGCAAACTTCAGCAGAATGCCCAGGCCATTGATGGCGACTGTGGAGGCCATGGCCGACAGCACCGCCAGGGGCGCGAGCTTCATCACATAGCCGGTGATCTTGAGCATCACATGCGAGAGCTCATCGATGGCGGCCAGCAAGGTCTTGGCCTTGTCGCCCAGCGCAGCCATGGCCACGCCAAAGAACATCGAGAACACGACAATCTGCAGGATCTCGTTGTTCGCCATCGCTTCGGCAAACGACTTGGGCACCGTGTGGTTGATGAACTCGCGCAAGGTGAACTTGCCGGTGGCCAGGTTGGTGGCCGCGCTCACATCGGGCAGCGGCAGGCCCAGGTTGGCGCCGGGCTGCAGCACGTTGGCCAGCACCATGCCCAAAAGCAGCGACACCAGCGATGCGGTGAGGAACCACATCATGGCCTTGAAGAACACCCGGCCCACCGATGCGGCATCGCCCATGTGCGCAATGCCCACCACCAGCGTCGAAAACACCAGCGGTCCGATCAGCATCTTGATCAGGCGCAGGAACACATCGGAGACGATGGAGATGTAGCCAGCAATATCCTTGGCTGCGGCTGCATCATCGGCGCTTGCGTTGACGGCATAGCCCAGCGCAATGCCTGCCAGCATCGCCGCCAAAATCCACAGCGCCGACGAAGAGCCCTTTTTGCCCGAGAGAGCCATAACCAATACCTTTGATATGTGTGATTTATGGTGCCGTCCAGTGCGCGGTGGACCTCGTCTGCGGCACATCAGCAGGGAGGTGCTGGACTGTGTGCGCTTTTCCAGCCCAGGCAGGCATTGCTGACGGGTACAGGCGGCCGATCCGCCATTGAAGGAAAGAGCAATGAGGCTGCCTTGGACGGCAGGATTGCAGGTTCTGCGGGCCCGATTGTAGCCGCAAGTTTTTGCGGGTTAGCGCGCGCACACTGAGAAAGTAGGCGCCTAAATGGTAATTTTTTCCCAATTCACGGGAAGTTTCACACACCTGCCACCATAACTACGGCAAGGTGCAGGCAACAAAACAGGCCACCTACCGGCTGCTGCATAAGAGATTTGTAACAGCTTATAAAGAGTAAATTTTAACGCGCGCGGGCATCCTGCATGTGCTGCAGCTCATCGGTATAGCGGCGCAGCTGCTGCGCCTGTGCTTGCAGCAGGGGCCGCACATCCAGCGGCAAGGCCGATTCCAGCACGCGCTGGTAGCGCTCTGCGACCAGCACCAGGCAGAGGTTGCATTCGGCAATCAGATCGCGGTCGCTATCGAGATTGGCGCGCTGCTTGAACTCGGTCCAGCGGCGATGCATGCGGCCGGCAGCGCTCAATCCGGGCCGCTCCACCAGCGGACTGGGCTCGGCCAGTTGCAGCTGCACATCCTGCAATTGCCAGTCCATCGCGCGGAATTGCTCGGCCAGCGCATACAGATGGCTGCGCAAGGCAATCGCGCGGGCTTGCTCACTGCCCGCCACCAGGCACTCTTCGCAATCGGCCAGGCCTTGCTGCAGCACGCGCACCGCATGTTGCACTTGGGCGGCAGACAGCTGCTCGCCCTGGAGACCGTTGATGGCATGGTCATAGGCGGCACGCGCTATGGTGCGCGCCTCGGGCCAGTCCATGGGATTGCTGCCGCGCACATGCTGCCACTGCACTTCCAGCTGGGTGGCCAGTGCATCAAAACCGGAGGGGTTGCGCTGCGCCGCATACCAGCCTAAGGCCAGCGCCGGGCGGTAGGCCTCAAAAGGCTGGCCAGCCACATAAAAATCCATGCTTTGGTAGTGGCTGCGCCAGTAGCTGTCCTCGCGTGCAGGATTGCCCCACAGTGCCTTGGCCTTGGGTGGCAGGCCGCCGGCCATCGCGCCGTGCAGTGCGTCACCCGCGAGCTGGGCCATGCCATTGGCGGTGGAGGCTGCCAGCCGCAGGGTATTGAGCAGCGCCGAGCGCTGGCGGCCAATGCGTTCGGGCGAATTGCGGTACGCCTGGGCCGAAAACACCGAAGTCATCTTTTGCATGGATTGCACCACCGGGCAGACAGGGAATTGCCCATTGTGGCACGGTTCAATCCACATCGATGGCTGGCCTCTGTAAGCAAAACTGCCGCCTTGCAAGGCGGCGGTTTATAGGGGCCTCAACGTATCAATGCATCAATCATCGCTGGCCGACAGCCCCAGCTCCTGGATCTTGCGGGTGATGGTGTTGCGGCCAATGCCCAGGCGCTGGGCAGCCTCCATGCGCCGGCCGTGGGTGGCAGCCAAGGCGCTCTTGATCAGTTGCGACTCAAAGCGGCGGCTCAGCACATCCCAGACCTCGGTGCTGCCGGACTGCAGAAGCGCATCGGCCTCGCGGGCCAGATCACTTTCCCAGTCGCCGCCTGGTGCAGCGCCATGGACAGCACCGTTGGCACTGCCGTGGACCGGCATGGAGACGGCGGCTGGGTGGGCCGCTGGCTGAGCCGGCACATCAGCAGCAGCGGGTCGGTAGCTGTAGTCCTGCGCAGGTGCCTGCACTGGCTGCACGGTGCTGGGCAGGCTGCTGGTGGCCAGCGGTGCAGCCGGCGTAGCCTGCAGCACTTCCGGTGGCAGATCCTGCACGGACACCCACTGCGCGGGCGCCATCACGGTGATCCAGTGGCAGATGTTCTCCAATTGCCGCACATTGCCCGGGAACGCAAACTGGGCCAGTTGGGCCAGTGCGGCTTCCGACAACTGCTTGGGCTCCACGCCCAGCTGCTTGGCGCTGGCGGCCAGAAAGTGGCGGGCCAGCATGGGAATGTCTTCCTTGCGCTCGCGCAGCGGCGGCAGACGCAGGCGGATGACGTTGAGGCGGTGGAACAAGTCCTCGCGGAACACGCCCTTGTGCACCCGGTCTTCCAGGTTCTGGTGGGTCGCGGCAATCACGCGCACATGTGACTTGACCGGAACATGGCCGCCAACGCGGTAGAAATGCCCGTCGGACAACACGCGCAGCAACCGGGTTTGCAGGTCAAACGGCATGTCGCCAATTTCATCGAGGAACAGCGTGCCGCCCTCGGCCTGCTCAAAGCGGCCCCGGCGCTGGGTTTGCGCGCCGGTAAAGGCGCCGCGCTCATGGCCAAACAGTTCGCTCTCGAGCAAATCCTTCGGGATGGCGGCGGTGTTGATGGCCACAAAGGGGCCACCGGCCACCGGCGAGTGCTTGTGCAGCGCACGCGCGACCAGCTCCTTGCCCGAGCCAGACTCACCCGTCACCATCACGGTGACATTGCTTTGCGACAGCCGGCCAATGGCGCGGAACACGTCCTGCATCGCCGGGGCCTGGCCCAGCATCTCGCCATTGCCGGCGGACTGGGACATCTCAGGCGCCTGGCTTTCACTTTGCTGCACAGCGCGCTTGATCAGCTCCACGGCCTTGGGCAGGTCAAAGGGCTTGGGCAGATACTCGAAAGCGCCGCGCTGGAAGGCCGAGACGGCACTGTCCAGGTCCGAGTAGGCGGTCATGATGATGACCGGCAGCTGCGGATGGTCCTCGTGCACCTGCTCGAGCAATTGCAGGCCATTGCCACCGGGCATGCGGATGTCGCTGACCAGCACCGAGGGTGCCAACGCCTGGTCGCTCACGTTGAGTACTTCCTTGGGATGCACAAAGCTGCGCGTAGGCAGTTGCTCGCGGGCGAGTGCCTTTTCCAGTACGAATCGGATGGATGGGTCATCATCCACTATCCAGATTGGTTTCATTGTCGCTATCACCCTACCCTTACAGTTCTACATACCGGGGTCCTGCAGCAAGGGAAGCCAACTGCCCCCTAGTCTGTCAACGGCAGCATGATGCGGAAATCCGTGCGCCCGGGCTCGCTCTCGCATTCAATAAGACCTTCGTGCCGTTGCACAAAGGTCTGCGCCAGCGGCAAACCCAGGCCCGTGCCACCATCACGCCCGGTCACCAGGGGGTAGAAAATCCGCTCCTTGATGTCCGGCTCGATGCCAGGACCGTTGTCGATGACATGCAATTCCAGTGCCAACTTATGCCGCTTTCGGCCCAGGGTGAGCTGCCGGGCAATGCGGGTGCGCAAGGTAATGCGCGCATTGTCTTGGGCCATTTGCGGTACCAGCACCTGTGCTGCATTCTGCACAATGTTCAGCAAAGCCTGAATCAACTGCTCGCGATCGCCACGGATCTCGGGCAGCGAAGTGTCGTAATCACGCTCGATGCGCAGGCCCTGCGGGTACTCCAGCAGCACCAGCTGGCAGACACGTTCACAGACCTCATGGATATTGACATCACCCACCGTGTGCGGATGGCGGTGCGGCGCAAGCAAGCGGTCGACCAGCGCCTGCAGGCGGTCGGCCTCATGGATGATGACGTCGGTGTATTCCTTGAGCTGGGCATCAGGCAATTCCAGCTCCAGCAGCTGGGCAGCACCGCGTATGCCACCCAGCGGGTTCTTGATCTCATGGGCCAGGTTGCGGATCAGCTCCTTGTTGGCCAGCGCCTGCTCGCGCACGCGCTCCTCGCGGTCCTGGCGCACCTGCTGCTCCAGCGGCCAGAGCTCCACCAGAATGCTCTCTTCTTCTTCCCACCACGAGAGGTTGGCATGCACGGGAAAGGAGTCCTGCAGGCTGCGCCGCAATTGCGCCTCAAAGCGCAGCGACGAAAAGCGCTGCGCACGCGCATCGACCAAGGCCTTGTGGATCAGCTCGTCATCCTGGAAAAAGCCGCCAAAATAATGGCCCAGAATGCTCTTGCGTGAGACGCCCAGCGCATTTTCCAGCGCGGCGTTGACCCTCGCTGCAGCGCCATCGAGTCGTAGCACGGCGACCAAGGTGGCGATGTGCTCCAGCGCCTGCCACTCGCGATCCATGGCACTGAGGTCAGACATGGGATGTGCCCTGAAAGGTAGAAGCCCTGATTATGGGGCCGGCAGGCGTTGTAGCTCGCGCTGGATGCCAGCAATATCGCTGTCGTTGCGTGCAATTTCCTGCTTCAGATCTTCGACGCGCTTGGTATAGAAGGCGGGATTGCGCATCTCCAACGCAATCTTCTTGTCCTGGGCTTTCTTCAGCTCAGTCTCCAGGATGAGGCGCGCGTCGGAATCGCGGGCGCGGCCTTCGGCCGTGGTAGAGCGTGGTGCGGGTGTGGCCGCAGCGGGTGCACGCGCGGGGCGTGGTGCAGCGGCTGGGGCATTGGGTGCGGGTGCTGGGCTGGCGGCAGAGGTGTGCGGGCGGGTCCCTTGCACAATGGTGACGTTGGCACCCTCCACCACGGCACAGCCTTTTTGCCGCGCCTTGGCCACATCGTTGGTGTATTCATTGCCACAGCGATAGATGCGATCCTGCGCCACAGCTCCTTGCGCAGATACCACTGCCACCATCAAAAACAACAACTTTGTATGCATAACCCCGTTTCGCCCGTTCGCCCCACTTTGCCTGTATGTCCGTGACAGCCTTTTGCGGCTTTGCACGATGGCACCCCTCTGCAACCCGCAGTGTAGCTACAAAGGAGGCTGATCACGCCGAACAGTTCCGGCTGTTACAGATTCGTCGCGGCCCGGTTACGTGCCCTGCCCCCTGATTTCGCATAAAAAACGACCTGCCACCCCGGAAGGCTGGCAGGTCGCCTTTGCCCCAATAGCCAGGCCACAAGAGCCTGGCAGGGACTGGCTTACAGCGAGTAGTACATATCGTATTCGACTGGGTGCACCGCTTGGCGGAAGCGGGTCACTTCGCCCATCTTCAGCTCGATGTAGGCATCCAGCATGCTGTCGCTGAACACACCACCCTTGGTCAGGAAGGCGCGGTCGGCATCCAATGCTTCCAGTGCCTGGTCCAGGCTGTGGCACACGGTGGGGACCAGTTTGTCTTCCTCTGGAGGCAGATGGTACAGATCCTTGGTGGCGGCTTCGCCCGGATGGATCTTGTTTTCCACGCCGTCCAGACCGGCCATCAGCAGCGCTGCGAAGCCCAGGTAGGGGTTCATCAGGGGATCAGGGAAACGTGCTTCCACGCGGCGGCCCTTGGGGTTGCTCACGTAAGGAATACGGATCGATGCCGAGCGGTTCTTGGCCGAGTAAGCCAGCTTTACAGGCGCTTCGAAACCAGGAACCAGGCGCTTGTAGCTGTTGGTGCCAGGGTTGGTGATCGCGTTCAGTGCACGGGCGTGCTTGATGATGCCGCCGATGTAGTACAGCGCGAAATCGGACAGACCGGCATAGCCGTCGCCAGCGAACAGGTTCTTGCCGTCTTTCCAAACGGACTGGTGCACGTGCATGCCCGAGCCGTTGTCGCCCGAGTATGGCTTGGGCATGAACGTTGCGGTCTTGCCGTAGGTGTCCGCCACGTTCCAGATCACGTACTTCTGCACTTGGGTCCAGTCAGCACGCTCCACCAGGGTGGAGAAACGGGTGCCCAGTTCGTTCTGGCCAGCGCCCGCCACTTCGTGGTGGAACACTTCGACGGGAATGCCCAGCGACTCAAGAAGCAGGGACATTTCAGCGCGCATGTCCTGGGTGCTGTCAACAGGAGGCACGGGGAAGTAGCCGCCCTTGACGCGTGGACGGTGGCCACGGTTGCCGTTGTCAAATTTGGCGCCGCTGTTCCAGGGAGCTTCGTATTCTTCGATGTCGAAGAAAGGATTGTTGGGTTCGGTGCTCCAACGCACGCCGTCGAAGATGAAGAATTCTGGCTCTGGACCGAAGTAGGCAGTATCGCCCAGGCCCGATGCCTTCAGGTAGGCTTCAGCGCGTTTGGCAACGGAACGGGGATCACGGTCGTAGGCCTTGCCGTCACCGGGTTCGATCACGTCGCACTGCAGGAACATCGTGGTTTCGTCGAAGAACGGGTCGATGTTGGCCGTGTTGGGATCGGGCATCAGCAGCATGTCGGATGCTTCAATACCCTTCCAGCCAGCGATGGAGGAGCCATCAAACGCGTGGCCCGAGGTGAACTTGTCTTCGTCAAAGTGCGAGATAGGCACCGTGACGTGCTGTTCCTTGCCACGGGTGTCGGTAAAACGCAGATCAACGAACTTGACCTCGTTCTCGTCCAACATGCTCATCACATCTGCAACGCTCTTGGCCATCTAATGCTCCAAAGAAAATCGTGAATAAAAAGGGCTGTGCCAACAATAAAGCAGTTTACGTGCCAGTTTTATGACATGCCCATGCCGACCAGAAAATGCGGGCCTGGCACAACGCCACCGCAGCCGGACTTTGCCCGAAGCCAGACTGTACCGCGCTTTTGCCCTGTGCCCTGATGGGGTGCCGAGGATTTTGCAGCCGGCGACCCAGATCCGTGCGGGCCGATGCCATGGTGCATCAAAGCACCAATATGGTGCAAACCTGAATCGCCTTTGCGGAACTGCTTCAGTTGCACCAAAATGGCTAGTTATGCACCTTTTTAGTGCGGCGCCAACCAAGTCAAGGGGCTGGCCTGCCAAGCGATGGTTTACTTCGGCTCTCCCGCATCGGGCAGCAAAACGCCATCGGTTCTGCCGAGCACCACCGGATCGTTCACCGGCAGCGGCACACCCGGCTCACCATTCTCGATCCGCAGCTGCTGCAATGCAGCCAAGCAAAAATGGATAAACCACAGGGAGGAAAATGCAAAGGTGATCGCATAAATCCACACGGCTATGGGTATCAGTACCACAAAGCCAATGGTAAAGACCATGCCCGAGGCCCAGACGACACTGGGCGCAATGCCGATATAGCCGGAGATGATGCCCATCAGCAGCAGCGGCCAACGGTAGCGCTGCAGGAGCGTATCGCGCTCGGCCTTGCTGGCATGGTCGGCCAGGGCATCCACACTCATGACCCGGTAGGTCAGCCAGCCCCAGATGACCGGCGGCACGATCAGCACCAAGGGTGGGATCAGCCACAGCGGCATGGTGATGACAAAGGCCACAATCGCAACCACTGAGGTGCTCAAGGCCCATAGCACGCTGGTCACCAGACCCATGCCTTTTTTCTTCTCCAACTGAGCAAAGCGCTGCTCGGTCACCATGTTGACCAGAGCCGGCGTCATCAGCAGCGCAATCACCAGCAGCGCGACCACCGCCGCCACCGGCGTGATCAGGATCAGCACCACAAAGGGTGCAATGCCGGCCGCAAAACCCTCGGTGCCGCTGCTGCCAAACCAGCTGAACACCGTGCGCAGCCAGCCAATGGTCTCCACCCAGTGCTGCATGGTGGCCACCGAGCCCGACCAGAAGAAATAGCTCCAGCCACCCAAGGCCACCAGCATCACGATGAGCGGCAGCACCGACAGCAGCATCACACGTGGCCGAAAGCAATAGGCCGCAGCGCGCCAGAAGGCATCAAACATCAGGCGAGAGCCCGCAGACGCGAGGGGCATGGATTGAACTCCTTGTGTAAGTGGTCGGGGCTGGCAGCCTACCTGCCGCTCAGCGATGTGCTGTCAACCGGTGCGCCATAGTCAGGCACGGCCTACCAGGCGAAGCAGCCCTCGCCATTGCTGGCTCCAGAAGCCGCGTCCGTAATTGCGCAACTGCCCCTGGCGGTTGGGCTGCACCTGGTCACGGATACCGGTGGGGTCATAGCGTAGCTCGAAGTTGGCGGTGCCAAAAAGCATATCCCACCAAGGCAACAGCACACCGAAGTTACAACCACCCAGGCGGGTGCGCTGGGCAGCCTCGCCAACCTTCACGGCAGCGTTGGGTGCGGCGGTGGTAGCGGGTGATTCATGACCAATGCAGATCGCATGGTGGCGGCGGTGAAAACGCGGGCTGATCCACAGCCGCTCACCCAGGCGGCCAAACCACAGGCGCAGATTGGCATGCTGCAGGCTTTCGCTCAGTTGGGTGATGGCGACAATCGCCACAAATTGGCTGGGCGCGACGCCGATCAACACCGCGACAAACACCAGAATACTGTCGTGTACCAGGTCATCGAGCAGGTGATTGCGGTTGTCGCTCCACATCGTCATCTGCTGCTGCGAATGGTGCAAGGCATGCAGCCGCCACCACCAGACGAATTGGTGCTGGCCCCGGTGGATCCAGTACGCGACGAAGTCAAACACCAACAGGTAGATCAGCAGGCTTACCCAGCCCAGGTCGGTAACGCCTGGCCAGAGCGCATCCAGGTGCCAGGTCTCAAAGCCGCGCACGCGCATTGCGCCCACCACCATGTCCCACAGCGGATCGATGGTAAAGAACAAGGCCAGACGGAACAGACCCAGACGGTGGATAAAGGTGTAGAGCATGTCCACACGGATCGCATGCCGATCGGTCACCGCCTCTACGGGCCGCCAGCGCTGCAGTGGTGCAATCACCAGCACCATAATGAGGATCTGAATGCAGCCCACCAGGAACCAGCCGGCTGCCGTATAGCCATCTTCGAGATAGCTGGTGAGGCCGAGGTTGAACAGCAGCGGCTGCAGCAGCTGTTCAAACAGCCACTGCTGTGCGTTGTCAAAAAGCGTGCTGAGAAATTCCATGGCTAACCATTAGTTCGATGAGTGCCTCAAGCCCTGCAGCCACCAGTGTGCGCCGCTGCAAGCGCTTTCAGCCTCCATGCTGAAGAATCCAATCCTTGTATTGCGGATGTTCACGCAAGGTGGCAAAACAAAATCCCTTGGCCTGCAAGCCTTCAATCAATGGTTGCAAAACTGCTGGCGCCCAAGGGTCCTTGCGGTCCCAGATGCCCATGTGGGCGAGCAAGATATCGCCGGGACGGATGTCGCGGAGCGCCTTGTCCAGCAGTTGCTGGTTGGGGTATTTGTCGCTGGGTAGCTCATCACCCAGAAAGCCTGCTGGCGACCAGCCCACATGGGCATAGCCGCAGCCCTTGGCCGCTGCAATCAGGCTGGGCGAGGTCTTGCCGCCTGGCGCGCGAAACAGCGGCAAGGGCTTGACGCCGGTGATCTTGGCGAGACGGTCCTCGGATTGTTGAATCTGCGCGCAGTACTGCGCAGCCGTCCATTCAAAGCGTTGCCCGGCCTGTGCGCCTTGCGAAGGCTGGACCTTGAAG
>Ga0302349_1002546_pt1 | contig 11510 bp, 9 predicted proteins | sample PhyAR1_FD_202176 | JGI IMG/M metagenome (GOLD analysis project Ga0302349, IMG submission 202176) | Leaf surface microbial communities from alfalfa plants in UC Gill Tract Community Farm, Albany, California, United States - DLSL A.R1... | ecosystem: Host-associated > Plants > Phyllosphere >...
TCCAATAACTGTTGCCAATCTCCTCCCTGAGCGGACAAAGTTTCTTCAGGAAGTATCTCTTTATTTCGATTTAAATTACAAGATTGGGCATAGGCCAAATTTCTAAGCTCATCCTTGATTTTCAACCTAGCATCAGTACTAGTATTACTTTGTGATAAAACAGCATCATCAAAGTGACTGGGTGCATTATTGTCAGCGAAAGCCAAATCAACGGGCCAAAAACTAGAACAAACTAATAAACTTGTGAATACCATTTTCTTTAATTTTGGTTTGGACATAAATATTTCTTCTCCTAAAATATATATTTAACTATCACAGTCATTTTAACAATATTTAATGTAAAAAGCTACCAAAAACAAGTGGTAGCTTTTTACATGCCAACATAGCTGAGAGGTTTTTCCGTGAAGAAGGTAAAGAGAATAGGGAGGCATACCCAAGTCTGGCTGAAAGGAACGGATTTTAGTATATCAGACACAGCAATTCAACAACTACCAATTTTTGTAAGTGTAAGATGGTTTTTTCCGCATATTTTTTCTATAATAGTTTGAGAAAATATAAAAATAATAAAAAAGAGAGAGGTGAACCTATCCCTACAAATCTTTCAACTCACAAATGATCTTTTAATATTGCAAAATGTTCTGTCATATCAGTTCTATCTAATGAAAAATATTTTAAGTTAATAATTAAAAAGATATGTAAGTTCCTTTTATATTATGATGAATGTTATATAATTAATTGTACTGGGGAATATGAAAAAGTAATGGATGTAATTATTCCTAAGGACGCGTGCTTTTCTTAATGGATTATTTCACAACTTTCTATTTTTCCTAGTATGAATACGAATGTAAGGAAGGCGAAGTAGTATGAAGAAAGGTTTACTAATTTTTTTAACAATTTTAACAATGTCTTTTATCCAACCATTTTGTGTAGCTTCGGCGACATCTGCTCCTCATGAATATTCAGAGAACTCAACTGTAAAAAAATTGAGCAATTCAGGTATATGGGGAACCGCACCTTGGATGTTTGACCCATCCACTGGTATTTTGACGATTGCTTCAGGTGATATACAGCAGGTGGCTTTCGCGCCTTATAAAACTGGAGATGTCCAATTGAATGAGGTTAAAAAAATTGTTTTTACTGGTCACGTAAAAGCACCTTCTAATAGTCGTTCACTATTTGAAGGTTTAAATAATATGACTGACATCATTGGAATTTCTAACTTGGATACCAGTCACGTTACTAATATGATGTATATGTTTAAGGATGTTAGTTCCCTCAAGAACGTAGATCTCAGTCATTTTGATACTAGTAATGTAATTAATATGATTGGTATGTTTTATAAAGCAAGCTCTCTCACAAATCTAGATCTCAGTCATTTTGATACCAGTCACGTCTCTTATATGATATATATGTTTTATAAAGCAAGCTCTCTCACAAATCTAGATCTCAGTCATTTTGATACTAGTAATGTCTCTAATGTAAATGATATGTTTTATGGATTAACTAAGCTCCAAGCTATTACTCTTGGTAAAAATTTTAAGTTTGGGAGCTATTCTCAACTTCCATCTCTACAAAAAAATGACCATTATACTGGAAAATGGCAAAACGTCGGCTTCGGAACTAGAATTCTTCCTAAAGGTAAAAATGTCTGGTCTTCAGATGAATTTATGGCAAACTATAATGGGGATAAAGATGCAGATATTTATGTCTGGCAACCTTTTGATGTCCCTGAAAACAATGTGACGGTTACTTATGTAGATGAATCAGGGAATCAACTTCATGAACCACAAATAATTAGCGGAAATCTTGGGGAGTCTTATGATGCCACGGGGACTGCTTATAAACTGTCCTTTGAAGGCTATACATTAGATGAACAAAAACTTCCTACTAATGCAAAAGGAACATTTAATGACACCCCTCAAATTGTGACTTACGTTTATAAGAAAAACCCAGTGCCCAGCGGAAATGTGACGGTTATTTATGTAGATGAATCAGGGAATCAACTTCATGAACCACAAATAATTAGCGGAAATCTTGGGGAGTCTTATGATGCCACGGGGACTGCTTATAAACTGCCCTTTGAAGGCTATACATTAGATGAACAAAAACTTCCTACAAATGCAAAAGGAACATTTAATGATACCCCTCAAACTGTGACTTACGTTTATAAGAAAAACCCAGTGCCCAGCGGAAATCCTAATTCAAAAGCGAATCATCAACGAAACTTCAAAGGAAAATTCAACAATAAAGAATTAGTATATTCGGGGAAAAATACATTCCCTAAAACTGGGGTAGATGATAAAAAGTTCCTTGTTAAACTTTATCTGGGCCTCATTCTTTTAATAAGTGTTATCATTAGATTTGCCATGCATCTAGTAGATAATAAATAGTAAGATTTAATATACGAAAATTCATAGGTTGTGTTACAAAGTTTTAAAAGTGACACATACTTTTTATATTTTTCTTGTAAATTCATACGAGTTTACATTCTTAATGGTATTTTTTTGTAGAATATGCTATACTACAAATGAAAAGAGAGTTGTGCGGCTAACACAACTCTCTGCTGTAGAACCGTTTAAAACGGTAGCAAATTTAAATTATTTTAAGAAATAACCGTTCTCTCGCTAAAGTAGACGGTTATTTCTTTTTGTCATTTTTAAGCAAGTCCACAACCAACTTAATCAACGCAATGGTAAACATACCAAAGCTTAATATCAGCTGAATTGTTTCTAATGCAGACAAAAGGCTTCTCCTTTCCAAAGATTTCAGTACTTACATTCATAAGCACCACCACCCTTCAAAGATAGCCACCGCCATAAACTTCCTACAAATTTATTATACCATAGTACTAAAGGAGGAGCAGATAAGGAACTATCTGCACTATTAGCCAGAGACTTACTCGTACCAATAGTACATGGCACAACTTATGAGGAGCTACGAGAAGTGAGTCCATTGCTAGGCTCCAGAAGTGGTCTTAATACTACTGAAGAATCTATGAAAGAAATTGCCGCCAAATTATCAGAGTTAGTAACTCTATAATAAAAAGATGGGTTCTATACAGAGTCCATCTTTTTTTGATTGCCATTTATCGCAATGAAATTCGCGCCATTTAAAAAAAATGACAATTACCTCAAAAAGAAAAATGTGTGACTCATTATCACCAGTTTACCGATCATGGCTGAAGCTATCGGAAATCCTCTCCTAGATAAATTTATTAAAGACCTAACCATTCAGATCTTGGCCATGATTGCCTAACAAGAGCGTACTGAATCTAAACGACGCTAAGCACAAGGAATTAAGATTGCAAAAGCAAATGGTGTTTACAAAGGACGTCCTAAACTCTATAGTGCAGACACAAAAGATCCCCAACGTCGCCTTGTTTACAAAAGCATCGTTGAGGATCTTGAGAATGGCGTTTCTATTTTAAAGATTGCGAAAGACCATAATGCTACACGACAAACTGTTTATCGAGTAAAAAAAGATCTATAATATTTTTTCAAAATCTGTCTCAGGAACTTTAACAACGTCTTTTACATTATTAATATCTTTAGTGTTTTCATCTTCAATATGATCACCGTAGATGAATTCATCGAGTCCAACTTAATACACTTGTAAAGTCAACGAGGTTTTTATCTCAATCAATAGCTACTTTATTGAGGAATTCACAAAATCCCATAACTGATTTTTTCCATTCGTAACAGGACAACTTATAATAGGATTACCATTCGTTGTGCTAGAATGAGACAAGTCTAGAACTTGGCTTGGATCGTATAGACTTCTGATTTCGTATCCACCAGCTATTCTATTATAATCTATCGTCCAATAACATCTTAAGTCCTTAGATCTAGATCCGTCAATGCTGTCTACTTTAATCATAAAATTAGGATTTTGAAAATACAATCCAAGATTTTGGATTTTTTTTGTATATATTTTGTATGCTTTTTTTTCTAAGTCATACTCCAATCTCCAATATGATGATATAATATTCATATTATCCATTATATTTATATTATAATTTACTCCATCAAAATCAATAACTTTTTTATAATTGATTTTGGTGGTTATTTTATATTCTCCATCACTTATAACTGGTGCATTTACCTTTGATATATCCCATTCTTGGTTGTCTGTATTATCAGGGTCTTTTTTTTCTTCAAATGCCTGAATCAAAGTACCATTTAATGTTGCCCCTCCTGTCAAATCTAAGACCATTTTTGGATTTGCCAAATTTCTGATCTTATAAGCACCGTCTTTGGCTGTTTCGATTCGCCATAACTGAGAGTCTCTACCTCTATAATCATGTCCAGCAACGGTATTTGATCCAGTATATTTAGTTAAGACAAAATCAGAAGCTATGGAACTAGTAATTTTGTAGGCTCTTTTTTCACTGACATAAGTGAATTGCCATCTTTGATTATCATAACCTAAATAATTCCATGCGTGAACTACTAATCCCTGCCTATCAGATAAAGCAGCAATGACATTCGGGTTGATGCGGCTGCCTATTTTGTATTCTCCATCAGATATTAATTGATATTCCATAGGACGGATTATCCACTCTTGGTTGTCTGTAGCATTATCTTGACATACCACAATCGGAGTACCATTTGATGTTTCTGATCCTGACAAATCTAAGACCATTTTTGGATCTGCCAAGCTTCTGATCTTATAAGCACCGTCTTTGGCTGTTTCGATTCGCCATAACTGAGAGTCTCTACCTCTATAATCATGTCCAGCAACGGTATTTGATTCAGTATACCAAGTTAAGACAAAATCAGAAGTTAGGGAATTAGTAATTTTGTAGGCTCTTTTTTCACTGACATAAGTGAATTGCCATTTTTGATTATCTAAACCTAAATAATTCCATGCGTGAACTACTAATCCTTGCTGATCAGATAAAGCAGCAATGACATTCGGGTTGAGGCGGCTGCCTATTTTGTATTCTCCATCAGATATTAATTGATATTCCATAGGACGGATTATCCACTCTTGGTTGTCTGTAGCATTATCTTGATATACCACAATCGGAGTACCATTTGATGTTTCTGATCCTGACAAATCTAAGACCATTTTTGGATCTGCCAAACTTCTGATCTTATAAGCACCGTCTTTGGCTGTTTCGATTCGCCATAACTGAGAGTTTTCACCTCTATAATCATGTCCAGCAACGGCATTTGATTTAGTATACCAAGTTAAGGCTAAATTAGAACTTCGAGAACTAGTAATTTTGTAGGCTCTTTTTTCACTAACATAAGTGAATTGCCATTTTTGATTATCTAATCCTAAATAATTCCATGCGTGAACTGCTGAGCCGGCCCCGCCAGATAAATCAGCAATGACATTTGGGTTGAGGCGGCTGCCTATTTTGTATTCTCCATCAGGTAGTATTTGATCGTGTTTTTCATACACAAGTGTATCTTCCGATACTTTCCCGTCAGATCCATTCATATCACTATCAGGATTCGTAACAGATCCAAATAGATCTTTGTTACCTCCCTGAGGATGGTTTTCATGCCACATGAGCTGTTCTGTACTCGCCCTGGAAGCAATCTCTGGTAGGTCTCCTGGATCAGAAAAATTTGGATTACGCCAGATTCTCACAAGGCGGTTACCAGACATTTCTCTTACAGATCTAATATACTCTGGTCTAATTCCGCCAGGGAATGCTATCTCAAGCTGTTCAGGGAATGGTGACTGTTGACCCAAAGATTCATTAACATCCACTCCTCCAGGAGCAAAGATTTCATATTGGTAAACAATTCCTGATGCTGCCGAACGCGGTGTCCATACATATTTCTTATTTTTTCTAATTTGCGTTTTGGTCGTAGATACAAAGATTGACTTTACGTTATCTTTGGCATATAAATACAAATCAGTTTCGTTTAAAGAAGGATCACTCGTTGTAACTTGTGGAACAAACCCATCACGTAAAATTTCATTAGGTGGTCTTCTATCCCAGCGGATCAGCCTTTGTCTGGTATCAAGCCGGGTTCGCCCATCAGTATCTTGGACTTCTGTAGGTCTCCAAGAAGGCACCTCGTCTGGAAAATCACCATGCCAACTTCTTGCAATGTACAAACTGACAATATCAAGAGCTGTATTTCTAATCCACTCCAAGGTTGCTGCTTGAACCCCATTAGTCCTGTCTGGGTTAACTTGAGATTCAGCTGTTGTAGATAGACTAAAGAAACTTGTGAAAATTAGACAAAATAATAGTACAGTCTTAACAATTTTATTAGGTAATGATTTTTTTATTATATTCATGATACCACCCTTAAAAATAACCAATGCATTACTTATTTTATTCTTTGAAATATTTAGTTTAATCAAACAAAAAAATAAGTTACTATTCAGTTAATCAGTTTTAAAAGAGCGCTCTTCACAAAAAGAATACACGATTGTGAAATATAATTCAAAGTTTTTTTATTATTATGAGAGAAAATTTTTTATTTTTTATTATTAAATAATTTGATGGTTAGTTACGTAAAAATCATATTGATACTTTCAAAAGCAGTCAGTGTCCAAAAGATGCCCCTTGCTGCACCTGTGTATACATTAATTATATTGGATCCACAAGGACAGTTATTGGGTTTACGCTAACGAACCATTCTAAGCCAGAAGGTGGGTTTAGTGAGTATTTATTGAGTTCTGCATATATTTTTTTAATATCATTATTGATATATACCACCACTTCCATAAATATTTATTATTAGATAACTTTATTAAAATTTCTATTACTGTTTACGACCACCTAAAAGTTTACTACGTTTGGATATATGTCATTTTTCTTTTTAAATGGCAAAAATTTTGAGCAATAAATGACAAAAGCTACCAACTTTTGATAGCTTTTTATATGCCTATCACTAAACTATCTCTTGCTGCCTCCACAACTTCTACAGTAATTTTATCGATTTGATTGATTCTTAAAATACGATCAATCTGTGCAAACAAACGATGAATAAGTCGAAAATTCCCTTTTGTGATTTTAATGATAGTTGTGATAGCTTCATAATCAGAAAAATCTTCTAGCTTTATATCAATTCCTAAATCTGCCCATTTGTATTCCAAGATATGATGCGTTTCGTCCTTACTAAGGTTATCAAATTCATGTGCGAAACCTATACGCGAGTATAGTTGAGGATAACGAGATAATCTTTTTTCAATTCCAGGCATACCGATAAGAACCATTGCTAAATCATTTCTATCATAAATATCTCTTAGCTGTTCTAAATGTTGAAGTTTTAATCGATCGATTTCATCGACAATAATTAAATCAATTCCTTCATAAGAATGTGAAGCATAAATTTCCTTTTGATTGTATTTAAAAACTAAATGCATTGTTTTAACCATATCAATCCTAGTTGCTAATGTATGGATATCTGAACTGATACGAGTCATTTTTTCAGCTGGAGAGGTATAGAATACTTTATTTGCACTTAATATTTCGTCTGTCGCATCTTTTCCAATATCATCAGCACGGCGATAGGCAATTTGTTTTTCTATATTATCCCAATTACAGTAATACCTTGAAGATAACGTCTTGCCTACGCCAGGAGCACCGTAACAAATTCCAATATACTTATATTTAATACATGCGTCACAAAATTCAGCAAATCGTTTATATTCTTTTGTTTTAATAAAGGTTTTATTCATTATAGTACCTCTTTAAAATTGATTTCTTAGGTGGGGGAGTTATTTCTTCATATTTTTTCTCTTCAATTAGTAATTCTACAGAACTTGGTACTGGTATTTTTTGTTTTAGTAATTTTTTTCGTTTATTTCTAGCAAAATTAGATCATCCATATTGATTTCATAATTTGAAATATCTGGAGAAATGGCATTACAAAGAAACTTATTTTTATAAAACACCCTAATTTCTGCTAAATCATTTGGTGTATAACGAATTAAAACAGGTTCTCCAACAAACGCAGATAAATTAGGGTTGGTATATCGTAAATTTTGGAAATGAATCCCATCAGAGTGAACTTTTCGAGTTTTTGGTATTTCTAACAACAATAAATCTAGCTCTTCTAAACTATTAGGCATATTCGGTAAAAATGATTGCTCGCTCCATTTTTTTATTGGACTTGCTTTAATAGAAGAATGATTCGTTTGATTATATTCATTGATAAGAAAAGAATGTAGTTTCTCTTTAAATTCTTGAATCGTTAATAATTTTTCGTTGCAGTTATTTTCAACATATCCTGGTAATCCTTCTAAAAATACTTGGTTAATCGTCTGGAAAAAACGCTCAATTTTTCCACGACCTCTTGGAATTCCTATAGAAGAAAAAATGAGATTTATTCTCAAATCAACAGCAACTTGTTCCATAAAATTTGAAGTAAAATCACTTCCGTGATCAGTATAAAAATTTTCAGGAATGCCACATATTGGCCATGAAGAATCCTTTTTTGTCCAAATAGCTTGATGTAAGGTTAAAGCGGTATTGATTGCTGAAGGGGCAGAAAAACTCAAATAATAACCAGATACTGCTCGACTGTAGTCATCTAATATAATAGTTAACCAGGGGCGATTGATATTTCCTTTTTCATCAAGCAAATTGATATCTAATAAGGTATGATCTGCTTGCCATATTTCATTTGGTCGTGTTGTTACCCTTATAGCAATTAAATCATATTTCTCTTTATATGTTTTCTCTCCCTCATGAGCTAACTGAATGAGACTTTTGGGAATCCGTTTCCTTAATTTATAAATTTGAGAATAACTCGGTATATCCAGTTTGTTCTCTTTACAATAGGAAGTAATTTTTCGAGACAATGTTTTTGTACTTATTTTTTTGTATCTCAATACAAATTCTTCTATTTTTTTGCAAACTTCCTCTGAAACCTTAATTTGCTCAAAATCAGTTCGTGTCTTTCTAATTAAACCCACTAAACCATCATGTTCATATTTTTGTACCCAACGATAGAGTGTACGAATAGGTATTTTATTTTTAATAGATATTTCTTTTATCGTTTCTTGTTTATTAAGATAAGGCTCAATAATTTTATATTTTTTCATCGCATCTGTTCTTTGATGGTCTGAAAAACTAGTGAGCATTTGTTTTTCCATTTTTTTCCTCCATTTTATCTAAATAGCGATAAATCGTTGTTCGAGAAACATTCCAACGTTCGGCAATGGTTTTAATCGGTGTTCCACTATCAACTAGAGTCTTTAGTAATTCTAAGTCTTGTGCTTTTAATTTTTCAGGACGGCCTCCAAATCGTCCTCTTGCTCGAGCTGCCGCTCGTCCTGCCGCAGATCTTTCTAAAATTAGATTTCGTTCAAATTCCGCAAATGCTGCAAACAAATGGAACATAAGCTGTCCAGTAGAACTTGATTTATCCATTGTTATATTTTCTTGAAGACTATGAAAACTAACACCTCGTTCATTCAAGCGATTGACGATTGAAATCAAGTCTTCCATATTTCTGCCTAGACGATCTAAACGCCAAACGACAAGTGTATCTCCAGATCGAACAAAATCAATGGCTGTTTCTAATCCTGGCCGATTACTTTTTGCACCACTCATATGATCTGTAAAAATTTTTTCGCAGCCAAATTTATTTAAGTTATCTTCTTGTAAATCCAAATTTTGTAAACCAGTAGACACCCGGGCGTATCCTATTTTCAAAAAAATCACTCCTTTACAAAATCTATTGTAACATAACTTTAAACAACAAGTATAATTGAACATAGATTTTGATATGAGTTTATGGACACGAAAAGAAGTTAAAAAATTAAAAACTAGATAAAAAAATACTGTGTACAGAAACGGGTGATTTTATGTACACTTCATTATAAAATTAAGAACTAAAAAAAATCACTCAATTATTTTGAATGATTTTTTTAGCGATTAAATATTATAGTTTATGTCAAATAAAACAAAAAATTTATGCCATTTAAAAAGAAAAATGACAATGTAGTTCTCTGTAACCTTTCCAGTTTCCTTTTAAAGCGTGGTCTTTATATTTTCTTACCAATTCATCTTGATTGTTTGTGACGAGCAACTCAACTACTTTTTCTAACTTTTTCATATCGTAGTGTTTTTTCATCAATTTTTTATAATCTCTTTTGAATATAGAAGTGTACTCAATCGTCAGCATTTAGATTCTCCATTAGTTCTTCTACTGAATCAACCTTTGTTGCCAATCCATTTTCTACTTCATAGCGAGCAATAACATTTTCAATGGGTTCTCTACTTGGTTGGAAAGGTAGCCGTTGTTCTCGCACACTTTGCTTTAGAAATATTGTAACGGCTGTGGTTAAATCCATGCCCATATCTTTATACACTTCTTTTGCTTGTTCTTTTAAATCTCCATCAATCCGAATATTAAGTCGTGATACAGTCATGAAATCACTTCCTTCCTTTAAAATAAGTATACCACACTCAAATCATTTTGGCAACACGTTGGGATATTTATTTCATTCCCCGTTCTTTAGATCTATACTAATAAAGTAGATAGATTTATTAATGGTATACTGTTTATAAGTAGACACAAAATGAAAGGAAGAACGTTTATGTCCAATTACAAAAAATAAGTTCTGTTGCAAAGTTTTCTAATAAGTCCGTTTTAGGGTAAACTAGAGAAGAATGACAGCGTAGAGGAATGACAATGGATCATTTTAAAGGGGAACAATTTCAAAAAGATGTGATTATTGTCGCCGTAGGCTACTATCTTTGATACAATCTCAGCTATCGATAAGTCCAAGAGATTCTTTATGATCGTGGCATTCCTGTCTGTCACACAACCATTTACCGTTGGGTACAAGAATACGGTAAGATACTCTATCAACTATGGAAAATGGACGAAACGTATATCAAAATCAAAGGAAAGTGGCATTATTTGTATCGAGCAATTGATGCGGATGGGTTAACATTGGATATTTGGTTACGTAAAAAACGAGATACGCAAGCAGCCTATGCGTTCTTTAAACGGTTACGGAAACAGTTTGGTGAACTAAAGGTTCTTGTCACGGATAAAGCGCCATCCATTAAAGCAGCATTCAAGAAGCTTCAAAAGAACGGTCTCTATAGCAAAACAGAGCATCGAACCGTGAAATATTTGAACAATTTGATTGAACAAGATCATCGTCCAATTAAACGACGAAATAAATTTTATCGAAGCCTCCGTACTGCCTCAACCACGATTAAGGGTATTGAAGCCATTCGAGGAATCTATAAGAAAAGTCGAAAAGAAGAACTCTTTTCGGCTTTTCAGTGACGCTTGAAATCAAATAATTATTGGGAATTCCAGCTTAAAATGAAGAAACAATACAGGAACTGATTTTATTTTTGAGACTTTGCAACAGAACCAATTCAAATGAATAGCGATTTACCTAATAAAATAGATCAGAAAACAGGCTAACAGAATGATTCTGTTAGCCTGTTTGTATATATGTAAATCGTCAGAAATTCCCGTTTACGTGAATACAGGAATTCCTTACTGTTGTCTTTAGTTTAAACTTTCTCACGAAACCAACCTTTTCTTGGAAAGAGATAAAACAGG
>Ga0302349_1002547_pt1 | contig 11507 bp, 13 predicted proteins | sample PhyAR1_FD_202176 | JGI IMG/M metagenome (GOLD analysis project Ga0302349, IMG submission 202176) | Leaf surface microbial communities from alfalfa plants in UC Gill Tract Community Farm, Albany, California, United States - DLSL A.R1... | ecosystem: Host-associated > Plants > Phyllosphere >...
AGGCCATCGACGAGGTCACCAGTGGCATCGAGGATGCTGCCGATGGTGAAGTTGCCGCTCCGGCTGAAGTGGTAGAACAGGCCGAGGACGAAACCCAGGTTCTTGCCCTCGGCGAGGCCGCGACGGTCGGCGACTACTCGGTCAACGTCAGCACGGTGAACCTGGATGCTGGCAAGGCGATTGCCAAGGTCAATGAGTTCAATGAGAAGGCGAAGGGCCAATACGTGCTCGTCGATATTTCCGTCGTCTACAACGGCGATGACGAAGGCGATGCCTGGTTGGACTTGAACCCGGAACTTGTTGGTTCGGACGCGAGCATTTACGACACCAGCACCGCCATGGTGGTGCCGGCCAAGCCGGCAACGGATGCTCCTACCCTGTCCAAGGGCGGCAAAGCCAGCTACCAGGTGGTCGTTGACGTCCCCGCAGAAGCCGTGGCTGACGCCAAGATCAGAATGACCGAAACCATGTCCTTCAACGACGAATCGGTGCTCTGGGCGACCAAATAATCCAGCGTAGGCAGCACACGCAACCCAGGCCCCATTCCCCGATAAAGGGTGATGGGGCCTGGGTTTTTAAGATTTTAGCCCGGTGTACTGGAAGTGAAATCCGCAAAAATCCGCGGTTAAGAGCGCCTCTCATGTAGTTCTCATCGGCGCAACATGGAACTCTCATTGCCAGCTAATGCCCGGTTCACATGGGTCTTTTAATGTTCAAACCATGATTCGCCGCATACTTCTCATTCTTCTGGTGCTCGCAGTTCCAGTGGGCCTTGCCAGCGCCAGCCAAGCCCTGGCCGATCGTGCCGACCCAGCCATGGGGCATCAGCCGCCGGTCATGGTCAAGCTCGGCCCTGCTCCACAATCCGTGACTCCAACGCGGGAATGGGGGGAGCAGGAAGATGCAGACTGACACCGAAGCGCAGCAAGGTTCACCGGTCTCCGCCCGATTAAGGATCGTTGGATGGATCGTGTTGACCACGGCCGTGGCACTGCTCGCGGTAACGGCGACCATGCGATCGATCATGACGGCCCAGATCGCCGAGGCGGCCAACGTCGGCATCGCCCAGGAGATCGAAGAGTTCAGGACTTTTGCGGCCGAAGCGCTCGACCCTGCAACGGCCCAGCCCTTCACCTCGATGCACTCGCTAATGGAACGCTACCTTGCCCGGCAGCAGCCCATGGCTGGCGAAGCAATTATCGCCAAGGCCGATGGCAAGGTCGCAACCACAGGGAATACCGCTGACCATGCCGGCCGGCTACTGGCCCAGGACCCGGTCCTCTTGGGCCGAATCCTGGCGAGCGAAAAAACCTCGGGCGTTTCGAACAGCGATCACGGAACGGTGCGCTGGGCCAAGGCCGTGGCCCAGGAATCCGGCGGCCAGAGCAGCCCGAAGCAGCAAGGGCAGTTGGTCGTTGCGCACTATATCGCCGGCGCGCAGGAAAGGGTCGACCAGCAGGCGGTGTTGCTTTTCGGCATTGCCGGAGGGGGACTAGCCCTCACGGCAGGCATTGCCTGGCTGGTGTCGCGGCAGATCATGCGACCGATCCACTCCATGAGCGAAACCGCCGCCTCGATTACAGCCAATGATCTTTCGGCCCGCGTGCCGGTGGTGGGACGCGACGATCTGGCACAACTGGCGCAGGCCTTCAACTCCATGCTGGATCGCGTCGAATCGGCGCATCTGGCCCAACGCCACTTCATCGCCGAGGCGCGCGAGCATCTGCACAATCCCCAGCAGGAACTGGCCGCTGCTCTGTCCGAGCTCAATAGCGATGCCGTGGGCGCGCAGCCCAGGGGCGAGGTGATAGCCAAGGCGCAAAACCTGATTGATCAAATGGGGCAGACACTGCTGGACCTGGAAGTGCTTGCACAGAGCAGCAACCCGGATTTCGTGCAGCCCAGCCTGGTCTCGGTGGGCGAAGTCACTGCGGATGTATCCGCGGCGGCAGCTCGGCCGGGAGCTTACCCGCACCGGCAATTCAGAATCCAGGAGTCGGCACGGGCCCAAGCATGGTTGGATCCCATCCGGGTGTCCGAGGCCATGCATCAGCTGATCCGCAATGCCGTCACGCATACCGCGCCGGGCGAGTCCATCCGCATCGGCTCAACGATCGACGGGAACCAGGTGAGCTTCTGGGTTGCCAATGAGGGGCCGGCCCTGGATCCTGAACGCGCGAAAGCGCTCTTTGCAACCTATCGAAGCGCGCCAACTACTGAGGATCGCGCCTCTGGCATGGGGCTTGGCTTGGCTGTGGTCAAGGCCGTGGCCCAGGCTCATGGCGGCACCGCGTGGGTGGAATCAGGGGAGGGGATCGGAGCGCGATTCGGTTTCTCGCTTCCGCTGGACAACCACGATGCGCCGGGAGCGCGGGACAGCCAGTTCGCGCATCAACTGACCAACATGTTGGGGAGCGAATCATGAGTTTGTCGCCCAGCAATGAAAAGCCTGGATTTCGGTATTCCACCGAATTACCTGCAGCTTTCAATAGCGATGGCCATCTGGACGCCAAGCATCGAATCAGCTGGAAGCCAAGGCACACCGCGGCGGTCATTGCGGCCGTGGTGCTGGCAGCGTTGATCGCGGGCTGCGGCTATGCGGCCTTCCGGCCATCGGCGGGCACGGAGAACTCCCTGTCGGCCCAAGGCGCGCTGACCCTCGCGGTGTTCGCGGTGGCCATCTGGTTGTGGATTTTCTCTCCGGTCTCCGATACCTATGTCGCCTTAGGGGCTTGCCTGGTGCTCGTGCTCATGGGAGTCCTCCCCGAAACCCAGTTGTTCTCTTCGCTAGGCGAGGACACCATTTGGCTGCTCTTGGCCGCATTTGTCATCGCGGCCGGTATTACCGCCACGGGGTTGGCCACCCGGGCTGCGGCCTGGATTGTGATCGGGGCACGAACCCCCAGGCAGCTGATGCACCTGAGCACAGGGGTGCTGGTGGCTACGGCATTTGCCGTTCCTTCAACCTCCGGGCGAGCAGCCCTGGCGATCCCGGTGTTTATCGCTCTGGCTAAGGCGCTCGGCTCGCGTCGGCGGGTAGTCCTGGCCTTGTCGCTGCTCTTCCCTTCGGTCATCTTGCTCTCCGCTGTCGCCTCCTATCTGGGGGCTGGCGCCCACCTGATTACCAGCCAGATTCTTGTGGCCTCCGAGTATGAAGGCTTCTCGTTTGCAACCTGGTTGCTATACGGCCTGCCGTTGGCATTGATTTCCTCGCACCTGTGTGCAGAGCTGGTGCTTTTGCTCTTCACCGGCCGCGAGGACCGCCAACAGGTATTGAGCGTCGGGATCGAAAAGATGCAGGAGTATTCGCCGGTCCCACTCTCCGGTCCGTTGACGGTAGCCCAAAGCCGGGCCACGCTGTTGGTCGGCGTCGTGGTGGTGCTGTGGTGCACCGAACCGTTGCACCAGCTGCATCCAGCGGTTGTGGCCCTGCTGGGCTCATTATTGGTGGCAAGCCCGGGCTTCGGGTCGGTGTCCTTGGCTAAGGCGCTGAAATCGGTGCCGTGGTCGATGCTGATTTTCATGGCCGCCACCTTGGCCCTGGGCACATCGCTGATCGAGTCAGGTGCCGCGCGATGGCTGGCCCATGGCGCACTCGGCCCGGTAACGCAGCTGGGGCCTTCGGCCCCCTGGATCTTTACCGTTCTTGTTGTGGTGATTTCCGCTGGAGCACACCTTGTCATTCAGTCACGCTCGGCGCGTTCAGCCGTACTGATTCCGCTAGTGGTTTCGCTGGCCCCCGGAGTGGGGGTGAACGCGGTAGCCATTGCCCTAGCGTCGACTGCCGCGGCCGGTTTTTGCCACACCCTGACCAGCAGTGCGAAGCCGGTGAATCTCTTCTCCGATATTGAAGGTATCACCACTTACCAGCCTGCAGATCTCGTGAAATTGAGTGCTGCGCTGGGGCCTCTGATGATCCTGCTGGTGCTGATTTTCGCTTTCTGGATCTGGCCGCTTATGGGCCTTGAGCTCTTCGTCTAATTCCCCTTCGGATTCCGCAATATTTCTCAGTAAAGGACACATCATCATGGCACACGCACTTCCACAACGAATCCTTGTGGCACCTTCCGGATTCAAGGAATCACTGGATGCCGCAGCAGTCGCTGCGGCCATCGGGGCCGGCGTACGCCGGGCGCTGCCCGGGGCTACCGTCAAGGCAGTGCCCATCGCCGATGGCGGTGAAGGGACCGCGGAAACGCTGGCCAGCGCCACCGGTGGCCATCTGGTTCCGGTACGCGTCACTGGTCCGGTAGGGCAGCAAGTGGATTCGCACTACGCTATGCTCGGCGGGGAAGCAACAGGAACCGCTGTGGTGGAAATGGCGGCGGCTGCCGGTTTGCGACTCGTCCCGCGAGACCAGCGAGACCCCGGTACCACCACTAGCTACGGGGTCGGTGAGCTGATCCGCGTTGCAATTGATAGCGGGGCAACAAAGATTTTGGTGGGCTGCGGCGACTCGGGCACCTCCGACGGGGGCATGGGCGCGCTGCAGGCATTGGGCGCGAAAATTCTTGATGCTCGAGGACGCGAAGTGCCAGCCGGCGGCAATCACCTTGGCCGCATCGATCGGCTGGATCTCGACGGACTGCACCCAGCCCTGGTTGAAGGGGAAATCGAGATCACCATGGCGCTGAATCAGCACAACGTGCTCACCGGCCCTCGCGGTGTTGCACGGGTCTTTGGCCCGCAAAAGGGCGCGACACCGAAGCAGGTAGAAGAGATGTCGGCTGGTTTTGAACGCTGGGCCTCGGTGCTCAGGAGAGATGCCGTGGAGGTTGCCCGCTCTACCGATTTCGCCACGGGGCCTGGAACCGGTGCTTCGGGTGGATTGGGCGCTGGCCTGGCCGCGATCGGCGCGATCCTGATGCCTCGTTTCGAAGCTATCCTGGATTCAGGTTTGGCGGGGATCGATCTGGATTCGATGCTGCGCGGAGCCGACCTGGTGATTACGGCTGAAGGTGCCATCGATTTCCAAACGCCCAAGGGCAAGGTTCCGGCCGAGGTCGCCCGGAGGGCATCGCTGCATGGAGTCCCCGTGGTGGCGCTCGCCGGAACTTTGGGCAGGGGCTGCCGCGACGTGCATGACATCGGCATTGACGCTATTGCATCGATCATGCCGATTCCGATGACCTTGCAGGAAGCGGTGGATGACGGGGAGCGGCTGCTCATCGAAGCCGCTGAACGATTCATGCGCACCATCATTCTTGGAGCTTCGATGGCGGCGGCTCGACTGAGCCCGCGTGCTGCGTGGTAGCTGGGATACATCTCAGGCGTGCTGATCGGCCCCGGTCATTGGGGCTGGTCAACACGCCTGGCGGTGGCCTGCCGGAGCCTAGAACTGAATGGCGGCTACGGCTCGAACAGCGCGAGCTGCTTCGGCGCCCTTCTTGAGGAAGTGCTCGAAGTAGAAGTTCTGGTGCTCATCGTTGGAGTGGAAGTGATGCGGGGTCAGGCTGACCGAGAAGGTTGGCACATCGGTATCCAGCTGAACGCGCATCAGTCCGTCGACCACTGCTTGGGCAACAAAATCGTGGCGGTAGATGCCGCCATCGACGACCAGCGCCGCAGCGACAATCGCATCATATTTTCCGGTCTTGGCCAGGCGCTGCGCCTGCAATGGCATTTCGTAGGCACCTGGAACGCTGATGGTTTCGATGGTGTACTCGGTCCCGGAAGCGTCCATGTCTGCGGTGAATCCGGCGAGTGCCTGATCGACGATATCTGCGTGCCAGCTGGCCTTGATGAAGGCGACCTTCAATGGGTTGCTCATGAGTTTCTCTCTATTCTTCGTCTGAAAGTTCAGTTCCTATGGCCCTAGCCTAGTGACCAGCGACCAGCTGGCTTAATAGCCCGGCTAAACGGCGTAACTATTACCGTATTTAGCGCCAGCCGAGTTTCGGGGCGACGTGGGTGAGGATCGACTCGATGACGTGGGCGTTGTACTCGACGCCCAGTTGGTTGGGAACGGTCAGCAATAAGGTGTCGGCCGCAGCGATGGCTTCATCTTCGGCCAGCTTCTTGGCCAGTTCATCGGGTTCGCCGGCATAGGACTTTCCGAAGACCGCACGGGTTTTCTCATCGATGTTGCCGATTTGATCCGAGCTGTAGCGGTCGCGGCCAAAGTACTGCCAGTCGCGCTCGTCGGTGAGTGCAAAGATGCTTCGGCTCACCGAAACGCGTGGTTCGCGCTCGTGGCCAGCTGCTTTCCAGGCATCGCGGTAGAGCTGGATCTGCTCCGCCTGCTGGACATGGAAGGGCTTTCCGGATTCGTCATCCTTCAATGTGGAGCTTTGCAGGTTCATGCCCAGTTTGGCGGCCCAGACGGCGGTGGCGTTGGATCCCGAACCCCACCAGATCCGTTCGCGCAAAGTCTCCGAATGCGGTTCGATGCGCAACAGGCCCGGCGGATTGGGGAACATCGGATTGGGGCTTGGCTGGGCGAACCCTTCGCCGGAGAGGACTTCGAGCAGGCGCTCTGTGTGGCGTCGGCCCATATCCGCATCGGAATCGCCGTCTTCCGGCTCGAATCCGAAGTGGCGCCACCCGTCGATGACCTGCTCGGGCGAGCCGCGGCTGATGCCCAGCTGCAATCGGCGATTGGAAATCAGGTCGGCTGATCCGGCGTCCTCGGCCATGTACAGGGGATTCTCGTAGCGCATATCGATCACGCCGGTGCCAATTTCAATGCGATTGGTCCGGGCGCCGATGGCGGCTAATAGCGGGAACGGCGAGGCATATTGCTGAGCGAAGTGGTGCACCCGGAAATAGGCCCCATCCGCGCCGAGCTCTTCGGCGGCGACCGCGAGGTCGATGGCCTGCAGCAGCGCGTCCGAGGCGCTGCGCGTGCCGGACTGGGGATGGTCGGTCCAGTGACCGAAGGACAAGAATCCGATGTTCTTCATACTTGAGCCAACAAGTAGTTTCGGGAGGTTATTCCTGCCCTAGCGGTGAGCGAGCTGCCCGGAACGAGGCGAAGGGGGATTGATTTCGCTCGGCTGGTTGAGCGATGACCAGATGCTATCGAGCGACAGATTCAGCACGGCCGCCACTGCGGCAATGGTGGAAAACGCCGGGGTGGCTACCCGGCCGGTTTCGATTTTCCGCAGGGTTTCAGGGGAGAGGCCGGCTTCCAGGGCAACATCGAGGATGGTGCGTTCGCCGCGCGCGCGTCGCAGGATGGACCCAAGGACCTTCCCTTGTTCAAGTTCTTTGGCGGTGAGCGGTAATCTGACCATAAGAAAATTATAGTACCGGTACTATATGACCGGTATAGTTATTGGCATGATTGAAATTCTCACACCTGCAGAAGTTGATCGGGCCCGCGATACCGGGGCGCTGGTCGGAACCATACTTGCGACGCTCAAGCAGCGGGTCAAGGTCGGTACGAACCTGTTGGAGATTGATGCCTGGACCAAGGAGATGATCCTGGAAGCAGGCGCCGAGTCCTGCTACGTGGATTACGCTCCCTCCTTTGGCAACGGCCCGTTCGGGCACTATATCTGCACCGGAGTCAATGATGCTGTGCTGCATGGCCTGCCCCGCGACTACGCCTTGGCGGAGGGAGACCTGCTGAGCTTGGACTTGGCCATCAAGCTGCGCGGATTTGCGGCGGATGCAGCGATCAGCTTTGTTGTGGGTTCCGAGGGAACTGCCGAAGACCGGAAACTGATCGAAACCACCCAGCGTGCACTGGCGGCAGGCATTGCAGCGGCTTCACCGGAGGCAAAGATCGGCGATCTTTCCTACGCAATGGGGGCGGTGCTCAAAGCCGCTGGCTACAAGGTGAACCTCGAATTCGGCGGTCATGGCATTGGTTCGACCATGCACCAGGACCCGCATGTTTCCAACGACGGCCGCCCTGGCCGAGGCTACAAGCTGCGTGCCGGGCTGTTGCTGGCATTGGAACCATGGGTCATGACGAATACCAACAAGCTCATCATGGACAAAGATGGCTGGACATTGCGCAGCTCCACCGGATGCCGGACCGCGCATACCGAACACACCATCGCCATCACCGAAACCGGCGCAGAAATTCTGACCCTGCCTCGCGCCTAGATCCACCAGGCCTTCGGGCCCTGCGGCCTGTATGGGGACCGTCGGCCATGGGCAAGCACCGGTCCGATGCGAGCGGCAATGTTCGAGAAGAGCCGCTGTGCACAGCATTGCCCCATGCAGCGGTTCCTGATGCGCCCTCGGCCGGCGGGTTGGCGTTCCACCGGCTATTGAATTGCCCTAGCTGGAGATTTTGGTTCGAAAGGCACGGGTCGCTGCGCCCCAGCTCAGCAGTGCGATGGCAGCGAGCCAAGCCAAGGCGATCGGGAGATTGGTTCCCACTGGCTCCTGCGCCAGCAGGGCTCTGAGGGACTCGACGATTGCGGTGATCGGCTGGTGCTCGGCAAACCATGCCACCGGAGCTGGCATGGAATCGGTGGGCACGAATGCTGATGAGATAAAGGGCAGGAAGATGAGCGGATAGCTGAAGGCGCTTGCTCCATCAACGGATTTTGCGCTGAGCCCTGCAAGGACTGCAATCCAAGTCATCGACAAGGTGACCAGGCACAGCAATCCGATGACCGCCAGCCACTGGGTGAACGAGGCGCTCGTGCGAAACCCCATGATGAGAGCTACGGCCAGAACCAGAGCCATCGAGACCAAATTGGATATCAAGGACGTAGCCACATGGCTCCACAGGACGCTTGAGCGCGAGATGGGCATGGCGCGCAGGCGCTGCACCAGCCCGTCACGCACGTCCAGAAATAGCCGGTAAGAAGTGTAGGCAACACCTGAGGCGATCGTGATAATCAGGATTCCAGGCAGCAGGTAATTCACATAGGGCTCGGTGGTTTGCGTGTTAATGGCACCGCCGAAGACGTAGACAAACAGCAGCAGCATGGCAACCGGTGTCACCGCGGTGGTGATGATGGTGTCGGGGCTGCGCAAGATGTGGCGCATTGAGCGGCCGGTGAGAATTCGGGTTTCGTGCAAGGACGCGATGCTCATGATTCGCTCCGCTCTGGCCGCGGTGCGCGGCTGATGAGCTCGAGGAAAATCTCCTCAAGCGTGGGTTTTTTGGTGATCAGCTCCGTTGGCGCTGGCGGAAGCAAAGCTTGAAGCTGGGGGAGCGTTCCTTGATGGATGATCGATCCCTCGTGCAGGATTGCAATCCAGTCCGCCAGGGCCTCGGCTTCATCGAGATACTGCGTGGTGAGCAGGATGGTTGTTCCGCCCGCCGCCAAGTTGCGGATGGATTCCCAGGTTTCGCGACGTGCCTGCGGATCCAGCCCGGTGGTTGGCTCATCGAGGAGGATGAGATCGGGGGAGCCGATAAGGCTCATGGCAATATCCAGCCTTCGCCGCATGCCACCCGAGTAGGTGCCAGCGGGCCGGTTCGAGGCCCCGGCGAGGCCAAAGCGTTCCAGTAGCGCGTCGGCGGCCGTCGCGTCTGGCACCCGACGCAGCCGGGCGATGAGGGTGAGGTTCTCGCGACCTGTAAGGACATCATCGACCGCTGCGAACTGCCCGGTCAGGCTGATGGACTTGCGTACTTTCCCCGGGGATTGGGAAACATCGTTCCCGCAGACCTTGATCGACCCTGAATCTGCGGGAAGCAGGGTCGCGAGAATGCGGACAAGTGTGGTTTTCCCGGCGCCGTTGGAACCTAGCAAGGCAAAAATGCTGCCCGTTGGGACGGAAAAATCAACTCCGTCAAGGACCTGGTGGTCCTTGAATGATTTGGACATTCCGTGGACCTCGACAGCGGGACTCTCCGCGAGGGTTGCGTTCATGATCATGCACCTCAGGTGTCTTGTTCGGCTTCGTTGATGGTTTCTGCCAAGCGCTTGCGTTCCTTGTCGGTCCAGCGCTGGCCGCCGTAGGCAGATGCGAAATCGTCGGCAAAATCAGCAGGATCGCTGCCTGTGATTTCACGCAAGGCGGTGCCGTTTGCGGCCGCCTGTTCAAATAGGTCGGCGAGGTCGGTGAACATCGTGACCATGGTGTCCCCATCGGTGATCCCGCTTTGAGCCAGCAGGTATCGATGGATGCCCAGGGCGGCCTTGGCGTAGGGCTGGGGCAATGATTTGAGGCGAGTGCTCTGTTCCTTGTACTGCTTCTTTTGCTCGAGGGAGCCGGTGATGTTTTCAATCCATTTGGCGGTCATGATTTTTTGCTTTCGTCGTTGCTGTCGGGTTGGGGCAGGGCATTGATGCGGGAGACTAATACGTTCCAGGTAGCCCAAAAGTCGGAGAGCTGCTGTTGTCCGGTGTCGTTCAAGGTGAAGACCTTGCGTGGCGGCCCTTTTTCGGAGGGCACCTTTTCAACTGAAACCAATTTCTTCTGCTCGATGCGCACCAGGAGCGCATAAATGGTTCCTTCAGCGAGATCTGTGAAACCGCGATCCCGCAATCCGGTGGTGATCTCGTATCCGTAGGCTGGACGTTCGGCCAAGATGGCCAGGACGATCCCTTCCAGGGTTCCTTTGAGCATCTCGGTCATTTGTGATGCCATTGCGAACCTCCTATCTACTTAGTGTTATTGAGTACAAGTAGATAGTAGAACTAAGTAGCGGTATATAGCAACACTTAGTACCGAAAATTTTGCAGCGGCCTGGTGCGCGTTTCCAAAGAACGGCGTGACAGGCGCAAATCAAAAGCGCTGCAAGATCAACCTGGTCGGTAGGGTAGGGAGACAGGCAACCACCGAGGAGAAAGCCGCAGCATGCAATCCACACAGCTTTGGGAATTGGTGAGAAGCGAGCGCCAGAGGCTTTCGCTGCTCCTGAATGGCCTCGACCCGGACCAGTGGCAAACCACAACGTTGAGCCAGGCCTGGAGCGTTCGCCATGTAGCCGCGCACCTCGCGGCGGCAGGTTCAACCGGGACGGGCCAATGGCTGCTGAATATGGTGCTCAGCGGATTTAGTACTGATCGGCACAACGATCGGCTCTTGAATAAATATTGGGGAACCTCGGCAAAGCAAACCCTGGAAAACTTCGATAGATCTTGCCTTCAATCCAGGGCGGTTTTCAATTCGGTACCGGGTTTGCTGGGAGAAATCGTGGTCCACGGCCAGGACGTTGCGGTCGCGCTGGGCCTGAATCTGGAACCAGACCCTGCCGCGGTTCATGAAGTTGCCCGGTTCTATTGCACACAGGATTTTGCCGTTAACAGCAAAACCTTGATCAAAGGCCTCAAGCTCATCGCCACGGACGACTCCTTCACTGCTGGGCACGGAGCTGTGGTGCGCGGCCAGCTATTGGATCTGGTGATGGTCATGGCAGGCAGGCCAGCATTCCTGCAGCAGCTGGAGGGCGAGGCAGTCGAGGAACTGCGCTTGAGGCTTGTGTGATGCAGGGAGCGCAAAAAGCATCGCGCCGCACGAATACTGTGCGACGCGATGCAAATTTTGATGAGCGCTAGTTGGCGGCCAGCACCGCAAACGCCAACGGGTTCTCCAGGTCGCCGGCGTAGAGCAAGCCGCCGGACTGGTCGGCCAGATCCAGCATTTGC
>Ga0302349_1002552_pt1 | contig 11497 bp, 15 predicted proteins | sample PhyAR1_FD_202176 | JGI IMG/M metagenome (GOLD analysis project Ga0302349, IMG submission 202176) | Leaf surface microbial communities from alfalfa plants in UC Gill Tract Community Farm, Albany, California, United States - DLSL A.R1... | ecosystem: Host-associated > Plants > Phyllosphere >...
TCACTGAGGACGCCGAGCTGGCGCAGCAGCCCGTGTCCGAACTGGCCGACGAGAACGTCACCGACCAGGCCGCCGATGTCTCACCGGAGCCGGAAAATGTCCCATCGGCAGGCGAAAGCGCCACCGCACCGGACTGGCCCGCCCCCTACGTGCGCATCCTCGGTCCCGTCGACGTGCTCCACCTCGGCGAGCCGGACCGGCTCCCCGGCCGAGGCTTCGAGCTCCTGGCGTTCCTGAACCTGTCCGCGCCGGTGAACGGCACCATGCTGCAGCAGGCGTTCTGGCCCGACACCGTCAAGGCCAAGGACAACCAGCGCAAGCTCGTCCGCCTCGTCCGTAACGCTCTCGGTGCCGCGCCCAACGGCGAGCAGCTGTTCCCCGAGAACAAGAACCAGGAGGGCTACCAGCTACACCCGGTGATCCGATCCGACTGGGACGACTTCCGTCGCCTCATCGGCGATGACCTCTCCCGCACCAGCAACGAGGACCTCGTCGCTGCGATCCGACTCGTCCGTGGAACCCCGTTCGCCGGCATCAGCACCCGCCGTGGCTGGTGGGCCTGGATCTCCGTGCTGCAGGAAGAGCTGATCGCCGCCGTGATGGACGCCGCCGACGAGCTCGCCCGCCGCGCACTCGAGATCCGTGACGGCAATCAGGCCCGCTATGCCGCCGGCGTGGCCAAGGCCGTGGAGCCGCTCAACGAGGCCGGCTGGCGCACCGAGCTGCGAGCCGCGATGCAAGACCGCGACACCGACGAGATCAACCGCATCGTCGACGAGATGTACGCCCGCGTCGGCGGCGGCGACCCGGACTACGAGCTCGACGATGAAACCGCCGAACTCGTCGACGCTGCAACTCGATGACCGGCGTGGCCTCGGACGGCCGTCGCCTCCGGATCTCGACCACCCTCGCCGGGAGCATCGCCGCTGCCGGCGGCAGCGCACTGCTCGCCATCGTCTTGCACCCGGTCGTCGCCTCCGCGGCGTACGCGTGGACCCTGACTGCGCTGCTCGCCGCCGCGGCCGCCGTCCCCGTCGGAATCGACCTCCGCTCTCGAAAACTCCCCAACCGGTGGGTCGCACCGATCGCCGCCGCTGCCGCTGTGCAGGCCTTCGCTATCGCATACGGCACAGCCGACCCCTGGCGGGTGCTCTGGCCGCTCATCGTCGCCGCCATCGTCTTCGCGTTCTACGTCGCGCTCGGGCTGGCCGGCATGTTCGGTCTGGGCGACGCGAAGTTCGCCGCCGCACTCAGCATCACCGCCGCGATCTACGCCGGCCCCTTGGCCCTGTACCTGATCCCGATCGCCGTACTCCTCGGAGGGCTCTGGCGTGCTCTGCTCACCGCTGTCGGACGAGGCAAGCGGCCCCGTGCACACGGACCCGCGATTGCGATCGCAGCCCTGACGATCCTCGTCACCACGATCGCACTGCAGCAGGCCGCCGGAGCCTTGCGCTGAAACGATGCCGCAGAGCCGTCGTCCGTGAAGGCGCCGGCTCCGCTGCTGTCCTCACGGGGGCGTCGTGCCCACGGAACCGTCCCACTGCCCCTCGACGTCCCCGAACGCCCACCCCGTCCACCGACCCTGCAGCACGTACAGCGCGGCCCCTCGGAGCCGGTACTTCACCCCCACGATCTCCCGGACCAACGCGACCATCTCCGCCGCACTGGTCGGGGTGAAGTCTGGTCCTGACCGGTCGAGGCGCATCAGCTCCCACCCGTCCACCGAGAGCAGATCCCTCAAGAGAAGATCGTGCGTGTAGCGGTTCCGTCGTCTGTACGCCGCCCGCGCATCCGTGATCGTCATCAGAACATGCTCCCGCTGCTCGTCGGTGAGCCTCGGGGACGTACGAACCTTCGCAGCGGAGACCTCGGCGCACTTCTGGAATCCAGCAGGGGCATCACGAAACGCCGTCACGCTGCGCTCCCCGTCGAGGGCGGCATGAAGCCAGCGCAGCGCGGCATCCATGCTGGTCGTCTCATCACCCAGCCGGCCGAGCAGGAACACGCGCTGGTCGGCCGCGTCGAGGGCGTAGAGAGCGTCCAGATCCATGACGGCATCGTGCCAGCTGCTGCGAGCGTCAGCGGCTGCCCTGACGGCTCAGATCACGCCGGACCTGGTCGATCTCCGCATCAACGCGCCCTCGCGGTCTGAGCCTCCGGTGCGTCACCAACGGACGTGGAACCCATACCTTCTGTAGGCGTCCCTGCCACGTCGTGTCGACGAGCACGGCTCGCTCAGAGGCCGCGATCGCGAAGCCGTGCGTCTTGAGGTGCCCGATCTCGACGTAGTCGAGCTCGACCCACACCGGCATCGGCTGCTCGAAGGCCGTGGCACCTGCTCGGTCCTCTTCTGGAGCCTGCGCCGGCGTGTACAGCGTCACGTCGGGGTGCTCCGGCGGATGCCAGACATACCGGCGAGCGTCCCCGCCGGCGGTGGGACGTTCGCGGTCGAGGAACGCGTCTGCCATGCCTTCAGTGTGCCAGTCATTCGAACATGTGTTCGAATCCGTGGGATCATGGCGGCATGGGCAAGAACCGTCGATATGGCACGTTCTGTGCGGAGTTGCGTCCGATGCGAGTTGCCTGGCGGCGCTGAGGTGCGCAGTTCTCCGGATGGTCACCCAACTGGCAAGTCGCACTTGACCTCAGGCCTGGAGTTCGCGTTTAATGCATGATACGTGCATTGAACGAAGGAGATGCTGTGGTGCGAGAGCCGTACGGTTCGGCGGAGCTGCATCTGCTTTCCGGAGTGCTGCTGCTCAACGAGGCCGCAGCCGTGTTCGACGCGATGCTCGACGGGTGGTGTTCGCAGATGGTCGGGGGCCGGAGCTTGCGGATGCCCACGGTGACGAACCGAATCCAAGTGGTGCGACAGTTCCAGCGGCACGCAGGGGAATGGCCGTGGACGTGGTCCGCGGCGATGCTCGACGAGTGGATGACCGACCTGGTCGCGACGCACCGGCTCGCGGCATCGACGATGCGCCGTTATCAGGACACGATTCGGCAGTTCTGCGACTTCGTCTGCTCGCCGCACTACGGGTGGGTCGCGGAATGCGAGACCCGGTTCGGAACCCACCCGGTCCAGGTTTGTCACGAGTGGAACGCTCGGGCACACGTGCAGGGGTCCGAGGCGAATCCCGCGCGGCGGCCGCTCACCCGCGACGAGCTCCAGGCAGTGTTCGATCGGGCCGACGAGGAAGTTGACAGGCGCCTCGACGCAGGTCGGAAGGGTGCCATCGCCGCGTACCGTGACGCCACGATGCTCAAAGTCGCTTACGGCTGGGGGCTCCGAGCGAACGAAGCTGTCATGCTCGAGGTGCACGACTTCTACCGGAACCCCAAGGTGCCGATCTTCGACGACTTCGGATTCCTTCGCGTCCGGTTCGGGAAGGCGTCTCGTGGCTCGCCACCGAAACCGCGTGCCGTCGCGACCGTGATGCCATGGGCCGTTGACGCGGTCCGCGACTACCTCGACAACGTCCTGCCGATGATGCGAGGGGCTACCTCGACATGTTCGCTGTGGCTCTCCGAGCGAGGCGAGCGGGTGGGGAAACGCGCACTCGGCGACCGCTTCGCGCAGTACCGCGATGAGCTCGGGTTGGATCGGTCTCTGACGCCGCACTGCCTCCGGCACAGCTACGCGACGCACCTGATCGAGGACGGTCACGACCCGACGTTCGTGCAGCGGCAGCTCGGACACGCGTACCAATCGACAACCGGGATCTACACACACGTCTCGGCCGAGTTCGCCAACCGGATCCTGCAGGACGCGCTTGACCGCGTGCCGCAGTTCGACACCATGAAGGGAACCCCATGACTCATCAGCTCAACTACGAATGGCGGCTGCGCGAGCAGATGGCTGCCGCCGGCATGTTCAGCACGACGAAACTCATCCCTCTGCTTGCCGAGCGTGGGATCACGCTCTCTGCGAGCCAGGTCTACCGGCTCGTCGCGGAACGGCCCGAGCGACTGAATCTGCAAGTGCTCGTCGCGTTGACGGACATTCTGCGCTGCACGACCGATGACCTGATCACCCGCGTCGAGACTGCCGAAGGACAGATCGAAGAGGCAGTTGGGGACGATGGGCGGAGCTTCGCGAACGACGCGCTCCGCCGGAGCGGTCACCGACCGGCGCGTGCGCGACTGATCGACTGAAGTGGCTCCGCCATCAACATGCGGGCATGACCGCCTCGTCGTGGGGATCATCGGGACCCGCCGATACTGCGACTGGTGCTGGCGAAACCTTCCCGAGACGCGTCGCGAGTGCAATCGGTGCACGCGTCTCGACCACCTCGGCCGAGGGGCGCTGTGCAGGTCGTGCCGCGCCCAGGACCGGATCACGCAGACCTTCAACGACGACGTCCTGCGCCGGCAACCAGCGCTTGGCGCGCTCCGAGATCATCTCCTCAATGCCGATCCGGGCTACTTCCTCCGTCTGGTGCACAGCGGCCGCGCATGGCGGCGCCTGTGCGAAATCGCGGCGCATCCCGTACCGATCACCCATGACGACCTCGATCGCTTCGGAACTCGAGCAGCAATGTCTCAGGTTCGATCGCTGCTGGTTGACCTCGGCGTCCTGCCGTATCGGGACGAGCGACTTGTCGAGCTTGAACGATGGACGCAGGGCGAAATCCAGAAACTCACTGGCCGAGCGAACGAGCTCGCCATCACCCAGTTCACCCGCTGGCGCCAACAGCGCCGACGGCGCGACACACCGATGACCGCCACCATCCTCGCCAACGACAAACGCGAGGTCCGCCTCGTCGTCGCCCTGCTGTGCGCGATCGAACGTGCGCACCATGACATCAGGACCGTCCCGCAGGCGATCCTTGACCGGTGGCTTGCCAGTCAGTCACGCGATGCGACGCGAGTTCGTCACTTCATTCGCTGGTGCGTCAGCGCTGGCATCAACCCGAGTCTCGTGGTGCCCGGATACGCTCGGCCGGACTTCCTACTCGGCGGGACCCATGGTGCGTCGAACGAAGCAGCGCTGACGGCGGCGGCCACTGACCAGATTCTCGACCCGCGCCACCGACTCGCGATCATCCTTGCCGTCGTCTACGGCATCCGAGTCCACCGCATCGCCGCACTCCCGATCAGCGCACTTCAGCTCGGCGACGACGACGCAAGTATCCGGCTAGGGACGATTGACCTTCGCCTGCCCGACATTGCTCGCCCGTGGGTGGAGGCAATTCGGTCAGGGATCACGGTGAAACGTCGGCTTGGCGGCAGGGATACTGACCCCGTTTGGATCTTTCCGGGCTATCGGCACGGTGACCACACGCTGCCCTCGAGTCTCGCTGCGCAGCTGCGGCAGTTGGGCGTCGATCCCACCGTCGGACATCGCGCCGCCGCGGGGGCCGTCGTCACGCAGGTCCCATCGGCTGTCGTCGCGCGTGTGCTCGGCGTCAGCATCGCGACCGCGTCGACGTGGGCCCGCCTGGCGGGTATCCAACCGGGCGGCCCGGTGTCTCGTGAGTTCGGTTGACCTCACAGCGGGCTGTCCGCGGTGCGCATAACCGCGGTGCTCAATACGGCTCGTACCGCTCTGATGCCGGCTCGGTGGCTGCGCCGTTCAATGGGGACGTTGTTACGCCACTGACCTGATCCACCTGGGCGAAGCATCACCGGTGTCCCGCTCGATAGCCCGAGATCTCGCGAGTTTGGTCAGCGCGCCGCTGATGGCGAGCGGGCTAGCGGCGCACAGGCGTCAGTGGCCGGCGCCGATCTCGACGAAGAGCACGCCGCCGATGATGAGGACGATGCCTGCAGCCATGACGACGGTGAAGGGTTCCTTGAAGAGGAACTTGCTCGCGACCGCGGTGATCGCGACACCTGATGCGGCCCAGATGCCGTAGGCGACACCGAGGCCGAGTCCGGCGTTGAGGGTGAGTGTCAGCATGATGAAGGAGGCGATGTAGCCGACGGCGACGCCGACGTACCAGAGCTTCTTGCCACCGGATGCGACGCGCAGCGACAGGGTGGCGGCCACCTCGAGGGTGATCGCGCCGATGAGGAACAGCCACTGCATCAGATCGTCTCCTGCTTGGAGTGGCGCTTCTCAGCTGCCTTTTGCGCGCCGATCTCGACGATGAGGACGCCGCCGATGATGAGGACGATGCCGACGAGCATCAGCGGTGTGAGTGGCTCTCCGAAGATCAGGGCGGACAGCAGAGCGGTGAGTGCGACGCCGGACGCTCCCCAGATGCCGTACGCGACGCCGAGCGCGAGTCCGGTGCGGAGGACCGCGGCAAGGAAGATGAACGCGGCGACGAATCCAGCCGCGGTGAGGATATACCACGCGGGGTGGTCGAGGGCGGCCTTCAGGGAGAGGGAGCCGGTGGATTCACTGAGGATCGCTCCGGCGAGCAGCAGCCACTTCTTCATCGGTCAGTTCTCCAGGAGGTGATGCGCGAGCGCGCGGATCTCGGCGCGCTCGTCGGTGGTGGGGGTCAGCGTGTTGGTGGCGTCCGCGAACCAGATGCCGTCGGCCATGAGCCGAGCGGCGCCAAGCCGACCCCGTTCGCTGCTGCTGATCGTGTCGGGTATGGCGAACCATGGCCCGAGTCGTTCGGCCCACCGGGCGGCGAGGGGCTCGCGGAGGCGCGGGTCGGTCAGGAACACGAGATCAGTCACGTCGGCCCGTCGACCGATCGCGAGGTCGACGTATGCACGATGCCGGTCCCACGGGGACGCGTCGCCCGCAGCCGTCGGTAGAAGCTCTTCGAGTGAGGTCAGCCAGTCGTCAACGACGGCGTCGACGAGGGCGAGCATGAGGTCGCGCTTGGTCTTGAAGTGGTACATCAGACCCGGCTTCGTCAGCCCCGCAGCGTCTGCCACTGAGTCCAACGACACAGACCGGCCGTCGTGGAGCAGCGTCAGCGCACAGCGGATCAGATCATCACGGGAGTTCCTCGACACATCCCTACCTTACCAACCGGAAGGTTGGTAAGGTCAAGCCCCTGTGACCGACCGATGTATCTCGGTGGCTACGAACGGTTCGGGATCGAGCGATACTACTCGAACATAGGTTCGATTGGAGGAGCCGTGAGTCGACGTCGCGCGATCGCTGGCCAGGCAGCGAACTCCGCACAGGCGAACACCGCACAGTGCCAGCAGACGTGTCCCGTGCTGCGATCAACGAGTTCTTGACCCGGCCGGCGCCCGTGACACTGACACCGGAGGAGATCGGCCCAGGGCCCGTCGTGGAGGCCCCCGGGGAGACCGTCGACGTCTGGCTGCGCTTCGTCGAGATCCGCGTCCAGGAACGCGCCGTAGTACTCGCCTACACGGACCGTGCCGTGCAGGTTGAGGTGACCCGTCGCGACGGCTCGACGTACCGGGTGTGGGTATGGCGGGGAGCGGTGACGATGCCAGGCCGCGACCGATGACGACGTCGGAGCACCGGTGGTCCCCGCCGTCACACCCGGATCCTCCGGACGACCAGCCGCTCGGCGTCGACGCACCCGGGGCATCGACGCCCGTCGACGGGTACCCGGCGGTCCACGTGCGTGTTCGGTTCACCAAGACACCGGGGGAGCAGCGCTGCCCCGGGTTCGTCGAGCGTGACGCCGGCGACGTCGTCTACGTGCAGCTCGTCCACATGGGCTTCGTGCACCACATCTGGATCCCGCGCGAGCACGTCACCCGCCGCGCCCTCCGGCCACGCTCAGCAGCCTCATAGCGTCGAGCGCGCGATGTCGGCGGGGGAGAGGTACCGTTGACGTGCGCTCGAGCTGTTCCCCCAACGACTCGAGCGTCCGCACTTGGACCAGCCCCCAGATCCGGTCCAGGTGCCACCGGCCCCGGCTTGTTCCCCCCAACGAGCCGGGGCCGCTTCGCGTCCAGCTCGAGGCGAACTCGGTCAGTCGGTCGCGGTGATGCTGAGCACCTGCCAGCCCTCCGGCACGGAGTCCCGGAACGCCTGCGCAGCCGCTTCATAGTTCGGGCCCGATGCCTCGTGTGAGCGTGTCGCACGGGATCTGGCGATGGCGCGAACCGTGCTCTCCCCGGTCGCCTTGCTCGCGACGGTGTTGAGCTGCAGCAGGTCGTTGTTCACCAGGTCCAGGCCGGCGACCGCGGCCGCGCGCGCGTCGCTGACTGTCGATGCCGAGGCTTCCGATTCGACCGTCTCTGTGGAGCGGAGCGTGCCGCGAACCGTTGTCACGTCCCCAGTATCCCGTGCAGCACAGAACTTCCGCCTGCCGGCGGGAGTCGCTGCGCTCCGAAGGGAGCCGGCAAGCCGGCGCTGTGGGGCCTGCGGCCCGTTCTTTTTTGCCGTGAAGCCTTCGGCGGCTCGGTCGCTGCGCTCCCTCGTAGCAGCCTCCCGGGCCGTGTCTAGCCGCTGGCGCGGCCGGCTCCTCCGAGATTTTCGGCACGCGGTCGCAAGCTCCCTTATTTCGCGCCGAAATTCTCTCCCCCCGCCGCCCTACGGGTAGACACAGCCCTCCCGGCCGCTAGGCGGTAAACCGCCTTCACGGCAAAAAACGTGAGGGAGGAATGGAGAAACGAAATGACCAAGACAGCAACCCGCACCGCGGTCGGCCTGATCGGGCTTCGCCTGAACGTCGACGGGACGATGGAGGACGTTCGGATCACGGTCGGTCCGGACGGCTCCCGCGTCGCGAGCCTCAACCAGGTGATCGGCTCCGACCTATTCGACGTGGTCGGCCTGCCGCACGGCATCGACGTGTTCGTGGACGACGAAGGCCTGTACCGGGCGGAGCACAGCCCGGTCCTGTCCGAGACGGTGCGCCGAATCGGGGCGTTCCCGACCGGCTACCGGCTCCACGGCGCAGGCGTGTTCGTTGGCGTTGACGACGACGGCGACACGGTCGCGCTGACCCCGGCGCAGCGCGCCCAGGTCACGACCGCATGGCTGCACGCCGTGAGCGACAGCAACGCCTAACCCCACTCCGCAGCACCCATAGAAAAGACCGGGTGCGGATTCCCGACAACCACTAATTGCCAGGACCCGCACCCGGTCACTACCGGAAAGCGTAGCAAACCAATGAGCATTACCGAACACATCAGCGTTACTCACCTGACTGACCAGCCGCAGCCCGAGGAACACACCATCGAGGCACCGGCCGACACGGCTCCCGCCCCGACGGGCGTGGACCTGGTGCACGTGGCCGCCGCGGACGTAGTGATCGAGGACAACGTCCGCACCGCGGCCGACCTCGATCCCGCGTTCCTGGCCTCCGTGAAGCGTCACGGGGTCCTCCTGCCCACCATTGGCTACCGAAACGCCGACGGGGCCGTGGTCGTCCGTGACGGCCAGATGCGCGTCCTCGCTGCCCGCGAGGCCGGGACCACCGTCCCGGTGTTCGTCACCGAGCGCGGCGACAGCACCGCGGCGCGGATCGCGGAGCAGTTGGTCGCCAACGAGCGCCGCACGGGCCTCACCGACGCCGACCGCCTGCAGGCGTACCGGCAGTTGGAGTTGGAGGGCCTGTCCGCAACCGCAATCGCCCGCGAGACGGGCACCAAGCGGGACACCGTGAAGCAGACCCTCACGGTGGCGAAGTCGGACACGGCGTCCGCCGCCGTGACCTCCGGTCAGGCGACGTTCACCCAGGCGCTTCTGCTGGCAGAGTTCGACGATGACGCCGACGCGATCACCGAACTCACCGAATGCATCGCCGAGGGGTACGACGACGACGAACTGACCCACACCGCCACGCGGCTCCGCCAGGAGGCCGAACACCGCGAGGCCCGCGCGAAGGTGCGCGCGGACCTCATCGCGGAGGGCAAGCGGGTTGTCGGGGACGACGACGACTACGAGTCGTTGAGTCGCCTCACCGACGCCGCCGACGACGTCACCGACTACGCCGAGCGTCACGCCCTCGACCCGGAGACGCACTTCGAGTGCGCGGGGGTCGCGTGGGAGGTTCGCGAGTGGGGGACTCCGGAGCCGGTGCAGGTCTGCACCACCCCGGACGCCCACCACCCCTACTTCCTCGCGTTCCGCGCGACCGTTCCGGTCGACGGGGGAGCGGCGGAGGCGGAGAAGTCCGACGAGGACCGCGCCGCCGAGGCTGAGGAACGCAAGGCCGCACGGCGCGCACTGGTCGCCAACAACAAGGCGTGGGACGCCGCGGACGTGGTTCGTCGTGAGTGGGTCGCGGGCCTGCTGCAACGCAAGACCGCGCCGAAGGATGCCGCCCGGTTCCTGGCCGTCGCGCTCACGCGCCACGCCACGATCCGGTACGCCAACGGCATGGTGTCCGCCCGCGGGCTGCTCGGGATCGAGAGCACCGGCTGGGAGGGGGACGCCCTCTCACAGTGGATCGAGGAACACCCCACGAAGGGGCTGCACCTGTCGCTCGCAGTCGTGTTCGCCGGGTTCGAAAACACGGCGAACCGCGAGTGGTGGCGCACCCCGGACCGGGAGTCCCGCGGCTACCTGAACCAGTTGGCCGCGTGGGGATACCCGCTCAGCCGCGTCGAGCAGTTGGCCGCAGGCATCCAGCCCACGGACGACGCCGCTGCAGACGGCGAGGAACCGACCGCCGACGAGGCGGTCACCGAGTAGTCGCACCAGCGTGGGGGCCGCAGCCAGCGGCCCCCACGCCCGCCCTCAGCACCGCCGGTGCCCGTGGGCTGCGCGACGGCTCCGCCGCCGCGGCAAGGGGCTCCGCCCCCTCCCAAACCCCGGAGCCGCTCGACGGAGCTCGCGGCTGTCACCGCCTCCGGCGGGCAGGGGGGAGAACGGACACCTCGGCCGCCCCAGGATCGGGTACCTCGACGACGTCGTCGCACAACCCCTCAGTGACCCACAGAAGCGCCTCATCCACGGGATCGGAATGGGTGGTCACCGCTCAGATGGTCGGCTCCGCATCCTCGGCGGACGGTGTGGGGTGCGGTGGGGGGACAGGAGCGAAGGCCTGACCCGGGTCGTCGCTGTCAGCAGCGGCGACGTACTTCGCCCAGGACTCGAGCAGCAGCGAGGACGGCGCCTCACCGGCCCCGCGCGCAGCCTCGATCGCCGCGGCGTACATGTCCCGCATCTCCTCGACGTGCTTGCGCAGCGGCTCCACGAGACCCCCAGACCAAAGCGCGCACCGACGATGCGTCCCCCCAGAGCTTCCGCTCGCACCGTCGATGCGCCCGCACCATCCTGCCGCGGTTACGCATCGAGCGTAGCGGATCGGTCTACCCCACTCCAGGGGGCAGGTCGGATCACGTTCAGAGCTTCCGGCCGGAGGCCGGGAGCCGCAAGCGGCCAGGGGAGCCGGCAAGCCGGCGCTGTCGGCCCTGCGGGCCCGTTGTTTTGCCGTGAAGCCTTCGGCAGCGTACGGACGTCCAGGCTCCGCGCAAGCGGCAGGCCGCCGGCTCCTCCGAGATTTTCGGCGCGCGCTTCGCTTATTTCGCGCCGAAATTCTCTCCCCCGCCGCCCTACGGGTTGCACTCCACCCTCCCGTCCTAGCGGCGACAAGTCGCCTTCACGGCAAAACAACGAGAGGGAGAGGAAGAGCACATGCAGTACATC
>Ga0302349_1002553_pt1 | contig 11493 bp, 16 predicted proteins | sample PhyAR1_FD_202176 | JGI IMG/M metagenome (GOLD analysis project Ga0302349, IMG submission 202176) | Leaf surface microbial communities from alfalfa plants in UC Gill Tract Community Farm, Albany, California, United States - DLSL A.R1... | ecosystem: Host-associated > Plants > Phyllosphere >...
TGGAAGCTTTCGTTGACTTACGTGATGTACGTCAGCCGGAAGTGAAAGAAGAGAAACCAGAATTCGATCCGATCCTGCTGCGCCCTGTTGACGATCTGGAATTGACTGTCCGCTCTGCTAACTGCCTCAAGGCAGAAGCTATCCACTATATCGGTGATCTGGTACAGCGTACCGAGGTTGAGTTGCTGAAAACGCCGAACCTGGGTAAAAAATCTCTTACCGAGATTAAAGACGTGCTGGCTTCACGTGGTTTGTCTCTGGGCATGCGCCTGGAAAACTGGCCACCGGCAAGCATTGCTGACGAGTAACCGGATCACAGGTTAAGGTTTTACTGAGAAGGATAAGGTCATGCGCCATCGTAAGAGTGGTCGTCAACTGAACCGCAACAGCAGCCATCGCCAGGCTATGTTCCGCAACATGGCAGGTTCACTGGTTCGTCATGAGATCATCAAGACGACCCTGCCTAAAGCGAAAGAGCTGCGTCGCGTAGTTGAGCCGCTGATTACTCTTGCCAAGACTGATAGCGTTGCTAATCGTCGTCTGGCATTCGCCCGTACTCGTGATAACGAGATCGTGGCAAAACTGTTTAACGAGCTGGGCCCGCGTTTCGCGAGCCGCGCCGGTGGTTACACTCGCATTCTGAAGTGTGGCTTCCGTGCAGGCGACAATGCGCCGATGGCATACATCGAGCTGGTTGATCGCTCTGAGTCGAAAGCAGAAGCAGCTGCAGAGTAATCTGTAGTAAAGTAAAAAAACCCGCCTCGGCGGGTTTTTTTATATCCCCTCCACCACCATGATCCTACAATATTCCTGTTCTTTCTTGTCTTTCAGAGGAAGTTATGTGGCTACTTGATCAATGGGCGGAGCGTCATATTATTGATGCACAGCGCAAGGGTGAATTTGATAACCTTCCCGGTCAGGGCGAGCCCCTCACTCTGGATGATGACTCCTGCGTTCCAGAAGAACTCCGTGTCGGTTTCAGGCTACTTAAAAATGCGGGTTGTCTGCCCCCGGAAATTGAGCTGCGTAAAGACGCTATCGCCTTATCTGATTTACTTAAAGGTATTCGCGAGGATGATGAGCGCTATCAAGAGCTCAGCCGTCGATTAGTTTTGCTGGAAATGAAATTGCAACAAGCCGGGCTGAATACGGATTTTTTGCACGGGGATTACGCGTACAAATTGCTGCACAAAATTGAGGAGGAGTCTGATGTTCAAAATTGGCGAGCTGGCGAAACTGGCGGGGGTAACCCCTGATACTGTCCGCTATTATGAAAAGCAGCAGATGATGAGCCACGATATCAGAACTGAAGGGGGCTTTCGTCTCTATACAGCTGACGATCTTCAGCGCCTTAAGTTTATCCGACATGCCCGGCAATTAGGCTTTACGTTAGAATCGATCCGTGAACTATTGTCGATCCGCGTGGATCCAGAACACCATACCTGCCAGGAGTCAAAAGGCATCGTTCAGGCCCGCCTGAGCGAGGTTGAATCACGTATTGCAGAGCTGCAAGCAATGCAACAGGCGCTGAGCAAGCTCAATGACGCTTGTTGTGGCACATCACACAGCAGTGAGTTTTGCTCTATTCTTGGCATACTTGAGCAAGGGGCCGAGGCGAGCACAAATGGTTAATGGTTGTTGAGTGTTGGGGTATTTAGAATTACACTCAGCGCGTATTTAATATCCAATCTGGAGAAGTTATGAGCCGCTATCAACATACGAAGGGGCAAATAAATGACAATGCCCTGGAAGCGTTACTGCACGATCCACTATTTCGTCAGCGCGTTGAAAAGAATAAGAAGGGAAAAGGAAGTTATTTACGTAAGGAAAAACACGGTAAACAGTATGGTCGGGAGGCCAGTGGCAAACAAGCGATGCGCTTTTTTACCACTGGCTTTCTGCTTTCTGTGATTAGATTAAGAACGGTTGTTCTGTTCTTTCAGCAGGTCGCGAATTTCCGATAACAGCACTTCTTCTTTTGTTGGAGCAGGAGCGGCAGCCGGCTCTTCTTTCTTACGATTTAACTTATTGATTAGCTTAATCGCCATGAAGATGGCAAAAGCGACAATGATAAAATCAAAAATGTTCTGAATAAACACGCCATAGTGCATAACGACTGCTGGCACGTCGCCCTGCGCATCACGCAGCGTGACGGCGAACTGTTTAAAATCAATCCCACCAATTAAAAGCCCCAGTGGCGGCATGATGATATCCGCAACTAAAGACGATACGATCTTACCAAATGCGGCACCAATAATGACACCCACCGCCAAATCAACAACATTCCCGCGCATCGCGAATTCGCGAAACTCTTTAATCATGCTCATTTTATTCTCCCTTGGGCAACTGACGCTTATAAGTTTAACAAATGTTTATCTATTTTCCATTGGTGATAATAAATATGAGTATATTAATTAACCCTCTGATTTGAGTGGGTTAATAAAAAGGCGCTCATTGAGCGCCGGATAAAAATTAAAGGAAGAAGGGACTTGGCTGGAAGAGTCTTTCCACATCGGATATATATTTTTTATCCGTCAGGAACATGATGACGTGATCGCCTTGTTCAATTCGCAGATTATCATTGGCAATCATAACGTCGTTTCCACGAACGACCGCGCCGATAATGGTACCCGGCGGCAGCTTGATTTCATCAATAACCCGGCCCACCACGCGTGATGTGCTTTCATCACCGTGTGCGACGGCTTCGATGGCTTCAGCGACACCACGGCGCAGCGAGGAAACGCCGACAATGTCCGCTTTACGCACGTGGCTGAGTAAGGCGGAGATCGTTGCCTGCTGTGGTGAGATCGCAATATCAATCACGCTACCCTGCACGAGATCGACATACGCTTTACGCTGGATAAGCACCATGACTTTTTTGGCCCCCATCCGTTTAGCCAGCATGGCAGACATGATATTGGCTTCATCATCGTTGGTCACAGCAATAAACAGATCAACTTGATCGATATGCTCTTCTGCCAGAAGTTCTTGATCCGATGCGTCGCCAAAGAAGACGATCGTATTTTGCAGTTTTTCCGCAAGCTCCGCCGCGCGCTGCTGATTACGTTCAATCAGTTTCACGCTGTAATCTTTTTCCAGCTGATGTGCGAGTCCTGCGCCAATGTTGCCACCGCCAACCAGCATAATTCGCTTGTAGGGTTTCTCCAGACGCTGTAGCTCACTCATCACCGCTCGAATATGCTGTGATGCGGCGATAAAGAAGACTTCATCCCCGGCTTCAACAATGGTTGAGCCCTGTGGTCTGATGGGACGATCGTGGCGGAAAATGGCGGCCACTCGGGTATCAATGTGCGGCATATGGTCGCGCATAGTCGAGAGCGCATTACCCACCAGAGGCCCGCCGTAGTAGGCTTTCACCACTGCCAGGCTGACCTTGCCTTCAGCGAAGTTCACCACCTGCAGTGCACCCGGGTACTCAATTAAGCGATAGATATTGTCGATAACCAGCTGCTCCGGCGCAATCAGGTGATCAATCGGCACGGCATCGCTTTGGAACAGCTTATCGGCATCACGGACATAATCAGGTGAGCGAATACGTGCGATACGATTTGGCGTATTGAATAACGAATAGGCAACCTGGCAGGCCACCATATTCGTTTCATCCGAACTGGTTACGGCAACCAGCATATCGGCATCATCGGCGCCCGCTTCGCGTAAAACGCGAGGATGGGAAGCGTGGCCCTGAACAACGCGTAGATCGAATTTATCCTGCAGGCTGCGAAGTCGCTCGCCGTTAGTATCGATAATCGTGATGTCGTTATTTTCCCCGACCAGGTTTTCCGCAAGCGTCCCGCCGACTTGCCCGGCGCCCAGAATGATAATTTTCATCAGTTACGACCCGTTATCTCATCATTTCTTGATTAGCTTAGCGTAGAAGAAGCCGTCTCCTTCCTCCGCACCCGGTAAATTCTGACGTCCAGGCTGCTCCGGCGTACCGGTCTCGCTCAGTACGGCCTCCGGTGTTCTTGCCAGGAACGCGGCGATTTGCTGCTGATTTTCTTCCGGCAGGATTGAACAGGTTGCATAAACCAGCGTGCCACCGGTCTTGAGGTGCTTCCAGGTCGCATCAAGGATCTCGGCCTGAAGCTGTGCAAGCTCGGCGATATCACGATCGCGGCGGAGCCATTTAATATCCGGGTGACGGCGAATTACGCCGGTTGCCGAGCAAGGCGCATCCAGCAAAATTCGATCAAACTGCTGCTCGCCACACCATTGTTCTGGATAACGGCCATCACCTTGTTTAACCGTTGCCTTCATGCCTAGACGTTTCAGGTTATCGTAGACGCGAGAAAGGCGCTTTTCATCAACGTCGACGGCCATAACATCCGCTTGTGGAGCAACTTCAAGTATATGGGTTGTCTTGCCGCCAGGCGCACAGCACAGATCAAGGATCTGTTCGCCATTTTGCGGCTGTAAATAGTTAACGCATCCCTGGGCCGAGGCATCCTGAACGGTCACCCAACCCTGCTCAAAACCGGGAAGTGCCAATACTGAGGTTGGGGTTTCCAGACGCACGGCATCAGGATAATCCGGGTGAGGGAATCCGCTAAGACCCGTTTCTGCCAGTAGAGCTAACCATGCGTCGCGAGAGTGATGATTACGGTTAACGCGAAGCCACATAGGTGGTCGCTGATTATTGGCTTCAAGAATACTTTGCCACTGTTGCGGGTAGGCGTCCCTGATACGCTTCACTAGCCATGATGGATGTAAGAAACGTAGTTCAGTTTGCGCAAACTCATTCAGCAGTTCTTCCTGTCGACGCTGGAACTGACGGAGTACGCCGTTAATCAATCCTTTCAACTGTTGACGCTTAATGACTACAGCGCCTTCAACGGTCTCGGCAAGCGCGGCGTGAGGAGGTATACGGGTATAGAGCAGCTGATAAAAGCCCACCATGATCAAATAGTGAACCGTTCGCTGTTTGCCCGTCATCGGGCGCTCCATCAGCTGTTTAATCATCCATTCCAGCTGGGAGAGCGAGCGCAGCACGCCAAAGCAGAGCTCCTGAAGCAATGCTTTATCTTTATCGCCGACTTTTTGCTGTAGTGCGGGGAGTACGTTGCTTAACGACTGCCCTTTTTCCACGACCTGCTCAACGGCCTGGGCCGCCATACTGCGTAAATTCAGTTGTTTTTTCATAACCGTAAAAATAAAAATGCCCGGAGACTCCGGGCTTTAAAAGGGATGAACCGTTAGAGAAGGCGGTTTCCGGGTACAAACCACTCCCGGCGCGAATTCAGTAGATCCTGCGCACTCATGGCTTTTTTACCTGCCGGTTGCAGGGAGATAAGATTCAAAATCCCGTCCCCCGTTGCGACCTGGATACCCTGGCGGGTGGCTTCCAGAATTGTGCCCGGTACAGCATTTGCCGGTTTATCGATTACCGTCGCTTGCCAGATCTTGATTGGCTGATCGTCAATCACGATATAGCTCATCGGCCATGGATTAAAGGCGCGAATACAGCGCTCCAGTTGAGCGGCGCTTAGCGTCCAGTCAACTCGGGCTTCTTCTTTGCTGAGTTTCTCTGCGTAGCTAACCTGCGCTTCATCCTGAACTTCTGGTTTTGCCGTACCGGACGCCAACAGACTCAGCGTATCCAGGAGACCCTGTGGGCCAAGCTCTGCCAGCTTGTCGTAGAGGCTGGCGCTAGTGTCGTCAGCGGTAATGGGACAGGAAAGCTTATGCAGCATATCGCCCGTGTCTAACCCAACGTCCATCTGCATGATGGTCACGCCGGTTTCGGTATCGCCAGCCCACAGCGAGCGCTGAATGGGGGCCGCGCCGCGCCAGCGAGGCAGCAGAGAACCATGGACGTTAATGCATCCAAGACGCGGCATTGCCAGTACGGCTTTCGGCAGTATCAGCCCATAGGCTACAACGACCATCACGTCAGCGTGTAATTCGGCGACCAGCTTCTGGTTTTCTTCAGGACGCAATGAGACCGGCTGGAAAACGGGGATACCTTTCTCTTCAGCCAATACTTTTACCGGGCTTGGCATCAGCTTCTTACCGCGACCCGCAGGGCGATCCGGCTGGGTAAAGACGCCGACTACCTGGTGCTCAGACGACAACAGCGCGTCGAGATGACGCGCTGCAAAATCAGGGGTGCCCGCAAAAATAATACGTAATGAATCTGACACGTTAATCTTTATCCTTACGGACGCGCGTTCAGGCGATCCAGTTTTTCAACTTTCTGACGAATACGTTGCTGTTTGAGCGGAGACAGATAATCGATAAACAGCTTACCGACTAAATGATCCATTTCATGCTGAATGCAGATAGCGAGCAGCTCATCAGCTTCCAGTTCAAATGGCTGACCATTCCGGTCGAGGGCGCGGATTTTCACACGCTCAGCGCGAGGAACTAACGCCCGCTGTTCAGGAATAGACAAGCAGCCTTCTTCAATGCCCGTCTCACCGTCTTTTTCCAGCAGTTCTGGGTTAATCAGCACCAGTTGCTGGTCGCGATTTTCGGAAACATCAATCACGATGATACGTTTGTGGATATCGACCTGAGTTGCGGCCAGACCAATACCTTCCTCTGCGTACATCGTTTCGAACATGTCGTCGACGATACGCTGGATTTCATCATTCACTTCTTTGACCGGCTCAGCGACTTTGCGAAGACGCTCGTCCGGGATATGTAACACTTGCAAAACTGCCATAAATATCCAGAGTTCTGTTCAGGAGTAGGAAAGATTATTACCTCTATTCTAGACAAAACCCCCTCTAATTGACAGCATCAGTGACCAATCGCAAGGATTGCTGATGCCGCATATGGCAAGGGAGAAAAGGATGTCACCAGAAGAGGTCGCCTTCCGCCTGTTGAAGGTCAATAATTTATATGGTGATGAAATGCTTAACACGTTACGCATTTTGTCCCGGCAGGTCGATATCACTCGCCAGACGCTGTCAACGCTGGGTTTTAGTGTCAAACAGATTGAGCGCTTTTTCTCTTTTACCGCTGCGGAAATGGATGCGGCCAACCGCTGGCTGTCAGATCCTGATAACACGCTGTTGTTTGCTGACGCGCCAGATTATCCAGAAGCTTTACGCGCTATTCGTGATTATCCGGCGGTACTGTGCGTGCGCGGTAATGTGCAAATTTTAAGTTCATTGCAATTAGCAGTGGTGGGAAGCCGTCAGCATTCACTGTACGGTGAGCGATGGGGGCGCTACTTCTGTGAGACGCTCGCACAGCAGGGGCTGACGATTACCAGCGGTCTGGCGCTGGGGATCGACGGCGTTGCCCATCGCGGCGCCTTACAGGCGGGAGGAAAAACGGTAGCGGTACTGGGGAGTGGTCTACAGCATATTTATCCCCATCGTCATCGGGCGCTGGCCGAAAATATCGTGGCTTGCGGTGGCGCTCTTATCTCGGAATTTCCGCTTGCCGCTACCCCAACGCCTTATAATTTTCCTCGCCGGAACCGAATTATTAGCGGATTAAGTCGTGGCGTTCTGGTGGTGGAGGCGGCGCAGCGTAGCGGTTCTCTTGTTACCGCCCGTTGTGCGCTGGAGCAAGGGCGTGACGTTTTTGCTATTCCTGGTCCGCTAGGGCATCCGGGCATGGAAGGCCCGCATTGGCTTATTAAGCAAGGGGCGGTGCTGGTTACTGAACCTGACGATATTCTGGCATTTTTCCCGGTTCCCGACCGCCATTTGCCCAATGGGTCTGAAATGACAAATTATTGTGCAGATAAGGAATCTGTAGCATTGCCATTTCCTGAGCTCCTGGCTAACGTAGGAGATGAGGCAACACCTGTTGACGTCGTCGCTGAACGTGCCGGCCAACCTGTGTCAGTGACTGTGGCTCAGCTACTTGAACTGGAGTTAGCAGGATGGATCGCAGCTGTACCCGGCGGCTATGTCCGATTAAGGAGGGCAGGCCATGTTCGACGTACTAATGTATTTGTTTGAGACCTACATCCATAACGAAACAGAGATGCGCGTAGATCAGGACAGACTTACTCGGGATCTTACCGATGCGGGGTTTGAACGCGAAGATATCTTCAACGCATTAATGTGGCTGGAAAAACTCGCCGACTACCAGGAAGGCCTCGTAGAACCGATGCAGCTTGCGTCCGACCCTCTCTCCGTGCGTATTTTTACGCAAGAAGAGAGTCAACGGCTTGATGCTAGCTGCCGTGGATTCCTGTTATTCCTTGAGCAGATTCAGGTGCTAAACCTCGAAACGCGGGAAATGGTAATTGAGCGCGTGATGGCTCTGGACACCGCGGAGTTTGAACTGGAAGAGCTGAAATGGGTTATTTTGATGGTGCTTTTCAATCTTCCGGGCAGTGAAAACGCGTATGAACAAATGGAAGAATTACTCTTCGAAACGAATGAAGGTATGCTGCACTAATCATTTTTGCGGCATCAAGAGTTGTTATGGTCAAATCAGCACTATTTACGGTGCCTAAAAACGAGCCCTGTCCACAGTGTGGGGCTGAACTGGTCATACGGTCCGGTAAACACGGGCCGTTTCTCGGCTGTTCCCATTATCCGGAATGCGATTATGTCCGTCCCCTGAAAAATCAGGCGGATGGACATATCGTCAAAGTTCTGGAGGGGCAGTCGTGTCCTCTGTGTGGCGCCAACCTGGTGTTGCGCCAGGGGCGTTTTGGCATGTTCATCGGATGTAGCCAGTATCCTGAATGTGAACACACTGAAGTTATCGATAAACCCGATGAAACGGCAATCACTTGCCCCGCGTGTCTGCAAGGACATCTGGTGCAACGCCGTTCCCGCTTTGGTAAAAACTTCTATTCCTGCGATCGCTACCCGGAATGTCAGTTTGTCATTAACTTCACACCGGTTGCGGGGGAATGCCCTGAGTGTCATTACCCGCTGCTTATCGAAAAGAAAACGGCGCAGGGCGTAAAACGTTTTTGTGCCAGTAAACAATGTGGAAAGCCGGTTCCGGCGAAACAAATCAGTGAATAAAAACCTGCCATCAGAGGCCGTACAGCGTGCGGTAGTTGCTCTGAATAATAAAGAAGTTATTGCTTACCCCACTGAGGCCGTGTTCGGCGTGGGTTGTGATCCTGACAGTGAAGAAGCCGTCCAAAAACTGCTTACGTTGAAACAGCGTCCGGTGGATAAGGGCCTCATCTTGATCGCTGCCAGTTTTGAACAGCTTCAACCTTATATAGATGACAGTATGCTAAGCGATGAGCAGCGTGCAACCGTTTTTGCTCGCTGGCCAGGACCGGTGACGTTTGTGTTCCCGGCAAAAGCAACGACGCCGGGTTGGCTGACGGGACGTTTTAGCTCACTGGCCGTCCGCGTAACCGATCATCCGGTAGTTATTGAACTGTGCCGGGCTTACGGCAAGCCGTTGGTTTCAACCAGCGCTAATCTGAGCGGTCAGCCACCATGTCGCACGACGGCTGAAGTTCGCGCGCAGTTTGGCGATGATTTCCCAGTGGTGGATGCGCAAACGGGTGGACGGTTGAATCCATCGGAAATTCTTGATGCCCTGACGGGTGAACGTTTTCGCCAGGGATAATGTATGGAAAGCTATGTCGTTTTTGGCAACCCGATAGCCCACAGTAAATCACCGTTCATTCATGAGCAATTTGCGCAGCAGCTGCAAATTTGCCATCCGTATGGACGTATGCTGGCGCCACTTGATCAGTTTACCGCGACACTGGACGCTTTTTTTGAGCAAGGTGGAAAGGGAGCCAACGTTACCGTTCCCTTTAAAGAAGAGGCGTTTGCCAGAGCGGATGAGCTGACGGAACGTGCGGCGCTGGCAGGCGCGGTCAATACGCTTAAAAGACTTGATGATGGTCGTATCCTGGGTGATAACACCGATGGTATCGGCCTTCTGAGCGATCTTGAGCGGTTGAAGTTAATCAAGCCCGGTTATCGCGTGCTGCTCGTTGGCGCTGGTGGCGCGGCGCGCGGCGTATTGTTGCCATTACTTTCCCTCGACTGTAGCGTGACCGTGACCAACCGCACTTATGCTCGAGCGCAGACCTTAGCTGAACTGTTCAGCCATACGGGGAGCGTCAGCGCGTTGCCCATGTCTGAGCTGGAAGGCCACAAGTTCGAGCTCATCATTAATGCGACCTCCAGCGGGATTGCCGGTGAAATGCTGCCGCTCCCCGCGTCATTAGTGAATGCCCATGTGTGCTGCTATGACATGTTCTATCAAAAAGGGAACACTGCATTTTTAGCGTGGTGCGCAAAGCAGGGGGCTAAACATTATGCTGATGGCTTGGGCATGCTGGTGGGGCAGGCGGCACACGCCGTCTTATTGTGGCATGGTGTTTTGCCCGATGTTGAGCCTGTGATCGAATCACTCAAACGCGAGTTGGGCATATGAACCAGGCCATCCAGTTTCCAGACCGAGAAGAGTGGCGCGCGGATCTCCACGCAGTCTGCTTCCCGGTACTGGTCAGCGGCATGCAGCTCACCTGCGCAATACGCGCTGAAGTGATAGCGCGTCGCTTTGGCGGCGAAGAACCGCAGCAGTGGCTTTTGCGATTTAGCGAAAATCGCTGGGATCTAGAAGAAGAGGCCAGCGATCTTATTCGGGATGGGCAAGAGGACAATCAGGGCTGGGTTTGGCTTTCCTGATTCAGATAATCGTCTTTCCACTTCACGTAGTTATTGGCCGAATAGCGTAATCCTTCGAGTTCGGCCTCTTTCAAAGGCCTGATTTGCTTAACTGGGCTCCCCAGATAAAGATAACCACTCTCCAGCCGCTTATGCTGTGGCACCAGACTACCTGCACCAATCATCACGTCATCTTCAACAATTACACCATCCAGTAATATAGAACCCATACCAACAAGAACTCTATTTCCAATTGTGCAGCCGTGGAGCATGACTTTATGCCCGACGGTGACATCCTCGCCTACGATGAGAGGATTCCCTTGCGGATTTTTAGCTGATTTATGCGTCACGTGCAGTACGCTGCCATCCTGGATATTACTGCGAGCGCCAATCTGGATATAGTTGACGTCACCGCGTGCGGCCACCAATGGCCAGATGCTGACATCATCAGCCAATCGAACGTCACCGACGATCACACTGGAGGCATCGATCATCACGCGATCGCCAATGACGGGGAATAAATCTTTATAGCGGCGTAAAACGGCAGACATATTGACCTCTTTAAAACGCTGTCATTCTTGGGGTTCTTCTCATTATCGGCCCAAATTGTGGGATTAACATCTCAAAAATTAAGCAAATCGCACACTTACAGCGCAAAAAGAGTGAAAAAACGACACTTAGAAAAAAATGTGAGAAAAGGGGTTGTGCTAAAAACAAAGTTCCCTATAATGCGCACCCACTGAGACGGCAAACGTGAATCACTTCACATTAACTAGCCGCTTCGGTTGAAGAGAAAAACCTGAAAATAAACGGTTGACTCTGAAAGAGGAAAGCGTAATATACGCCACCTCGCAACAGTGAGCGAAAGCCGTGTTGCACTGCTCTTTAACAATTTATCAGACAATCT
>Ga0302349_1002554_pt1 | contig 11492 bp, 10 predicted proteins | sample PhyAR1_FD_202176 | JGI IMG/M metagenome (GOLD analysis project Ga0302349, IMG submission 202176) | Leaf surface microbial communities from alfalfa plants in UC Gill Tract Community Farm, Albany, California, United States - DLSL A.R1... | ecosystem: Host-associated > Plants > Phyllosphere >...
CTCACCCCAGCCCTCTCCCTGAGGGAGAGGGGGCTATCCAGCGCGAAGTGCGGCTCCCGAGCCCCTTCTACTCCCCCTGCTCGAACAACTCCTCCAGATAGCGCCGCGCATTGGCCACATAGACCTGGGCATTGGCTGCCAGCTGCGCCTGCTGGGCTTCGCTGAGGGCGCGGACCACCTTGGCCGGCGAGCCGAGCACCAGGGAGCCGTCGGGGATCACCGCGTTCTCGGTGACCAGGGCATTGGCGCCTACCAGGCAGTTGCGCCCGATGCGCGCGCCGTTGAGCACCACGGCGTGGATGCCGATCAGGCTGCCGTCGCCGATCTCGCAACCGTGCAGCATGGCCTGATGGCCGACGGTGACGCCGCGCCCCAGAGTCAGCGGCGAGCCGGGATCGGTGTGCAGCACGGCGCTGTCCTGCACATTGCTGTCCGGGCCGATGTGGATCAGCTCGTTGTCGCCACGCAGCACCGCGCCGAACCAGACGCTGGCACCTTCATCCAGGCGTACCTTGCCGATCACCGCGGCGGTGGGCGCGACCCAGCTCTGTGGATGGGCCTCGACCCGCTGTTCTCCCAGGCGGTATTTCATGGTGTCGCTCCTCGTCTTGTTGTCGTTGGCGGAACCCCTGATTGTTCGCCAGCGCGGGGCCTGGGCGCAATCGACGCCGACAGGAGCCCCGGCGTTGTTGCAAGTCATTCTCGATAGCGAAAGAATGCCAGGGGAACCTAAGCCCGCCGGACTGCGACGAATGACCACGGCCAGAACGCTGGGAAAGGCCCGCGGCCTTTGCAAAGCTGGCGGCCGCTGACAGCGCCGCCCCTGGAACCGCAGCGTCAGCCGTCCCGGCCCAGGCCGGTTTCCCGAGACCACCGGAATCTGCGAGCGCCCGATGCGTACCACCTGGAAATTCCTGCTGCCCCTCGCCGTCACCGGAGTGCTGGCGCTGCTGCCGGCACCCGACGGCCTGCCCGTTCATGCCTGGCTGTACTTCGCCCTGTTCGCCGGTGTGGTGGTGGGGCTGATCCTCGAACCCCTGCCCGGCGCGGTGATCGGCCTGATCGGCGTCGCCCTGGCGGCCCTGCTGGCGCCCTGGGTGCTGTTCAGCCCGGCGCAACTGGCCACCCCCGGCTTCAGGGCACCCCAGGAGGCGCTGAAATGGGGGCTGGCGGGCTTTTCCAACAACACCGTCTGGCTGATCTTCAGTGCCTTCATGTTCGCCCTGGGCTACGAGAAGACCGGACTCGGGCGGCGCATCGCGCTGCTGCTGGTCAAGGCCATGGGTCGGCGGACCCTGACCCTGGGCTATGCGGTGATGCTGGCGGATCTGGCCCTGGCGCCCTTCACCCCCTCCAACACCGCACGCAGCGGCGGCACCGTCTACCCGGTGATCCGCAACCTGCCGCTGCTCTACGATTCCAGGCCCAACGACCCCAGCGCGCGGCGCATCGGCTCCTACCTGATGTGGGTGGCGATCTCCTCCACCTGCGTCACCAGCACCCTCTTCCTTACCGCCCTGGCGCCCAACCTGCTGGCGGCCGCCCTGATCGAGAAGACCGCCCAGGTGCACATCAGCTGGGGCCAGTGGTTCATCGCCGCCGCGCCCATGGGCATCCTCTTGCTGGCCCTGCTGCCGCTGCTGGCCTACTGGCTGTATCCGCCGGAGATCAAGCGCAACGACCAGGTGCCGCTGTGGGCGGCCAAGGAACTGGCCGCACTCGGCCCGCTGACGCGCGACGAAAAGCTGCTGCTGGCCCTGGTGATCGGCGCCCTGGCGCTGTGGATCTTCGGCGCCGCCTGGGCCGATCCGGCGCTGGTGGGCATCCTGGTGATCGTGCTGATGTTGCTGCTCAAGGTCATCACCTGGAACGACGCCCTGGGCAACAAGGCTGCCTGGAACACCTTCGCCTGGTTCGCCACCCTGGTGGCCCTGGCCGACGGCCTGACCCGGGTCGGCTTCGTCGCCTGGTTCGGCCAGTGGGTCGCCGGGCACCTGGGCGGCTTCCATGCCGGCACCGCCATGGTGGTGCTGGTCGCGGTGTTCTATCTCGCCCACTACCTGTTCGCCAGCTCCACCGCCCACACCACCGCGCTGCTGCCGGTGATGCTGGCCGCCGGCATGGGCATCCCCGGCATCGACCTGCCGGTGTTCGCCCTGCTGCTGGGTACCTCCCTGGGGCTGATGGGCATCATCACCCCCTACGGTACCGGGCCGAGCCCCGTGTACTACGGCAGCGGCTACCTGCCCAGCGCCGACTACTGGCGGCTGGGGACGATCTTCGGGGCGCTGTTCCTGCTGGTGCTGCTGGGGATCGGGGTGCCGTGGATCATGATGGTGGCGTGAGGGGTAGTTGGGCGTTCGGCGCCCAACGCCTGGCTCGTGGTGATCCGGGCGTATCGGCGTAGGTTGGGTTGAGCGATAGCGAAGCCCAACGGTGCGGCGGTTGCCGTAATGCCTTGTTTTATCGATGCCCTGGCTGCTTATCGAGTGCTCGGATGACTTTTGTTTCGCCCACCCGGGCGACTCACTTTTGCCAATAGCCGCAAAAGTAAGCAAAAACGCTTGCCCCGACCATCCGGCCTTCCGCTTCGCTCCAGGTGACTCGCGTTGCTCGCCCTTCGGGCCAGCCTGCGGCTGTTACTTCGCTGCGCTACGTTTCGCTCACGCCAGCGCCGTTCCGGGGTCGGCCTACACGGGCCGTCCATGGCCCGTTAGGCCTCTCGCCGCATCCATGCGGCTCGACCCACTCCACGACGCCGGCGTTCGCCCTCCTGAACGGGGCGATTCGCGCGCCTGATGCCTTCGGTGCAAACCGGTAGGGTGGACAACGGCGCAGCCTTGTCCACGCGATAGGCGTTACCTCCTCAGTGGAAAACGCTGCGCGGTTTTCCACGCTACGAATCGCTATGGGTTCTCCTTGAAAACACGAACTCCCAGGCTAGCGCCCCGTCCCCGTCAGTGAGGCCGAGTGCAGGGGTCGCGCAAGGGGATGCGAGGCAGGACGCCGAGCAAGGCGCGAGGGGCAGGAGGCCCCTTCGTGCCGTGCCCCTGGAGCGGCGCCGGAGCGAGAGGACCTGGAGCGCAGCGGAGGGCCGAACTGTCGGGGTGCGCTTTCTTTTGCTTACTTTTCTTTGCGCAAACAAAGAAAAGTGAGTCGCCGGCAAGGCGAAACAAGAGCTATCAACAGACCTCGACAATCAGCTGGAGCACCAATAGCCCAAAGCGTTGGGCTTCGCTATCGCGCAACCCAACCTAAGCCCCACTCTCCAAAATTTCCCCACCACCCGACCTTTTGCTTAGGGACCTAAGCATCCCTTCGGCGTAGAATCCACATTCTTAGTGTGCTTTCGATAACACCCGCAGAGGTCGTCATGTCCCACCGTATTCGCCATCCCGGTTTCGCCGCCAAGCGCCAGAGCGCCGAGCAGGCCGCGCAGTTCATTCGTCACGGCATGACCGTGGGCATGAGCGGCTTCACCGGGGCCGGTTATCCCAAGGCCGTGCCCGGCGCCCTGGCCCAGCGCATCACCGCCAGCCACGGCGCTGGCGAGCCCTTTCGCATCAAGGTGCTGACCGGCGCGTCCACCGCACCGGAGCTGGACGGCGCCCTGGCGCGGGTCGATGGCATCGAGTTGCGGGTGCCCTTCCAGTCCGATCCGGAGCTCCGCAGCCGCATCAACGCCGGTGGCCTGGACTACATGGACATTCACCTGGGCCAGTTGGCGGAAAAGGTCCGCTATGGCTTCTTCGGCAAGATCGACGTGGCCGTGGTGGAGATCGCCGCCATTCGCGAAGACGGGCTGCTGGTGCCCTCCTCCTCGGTGGGCAACAACAAGACCTGGCTGGACATGGCCGATGCGGTGATCCTCGAGGTCAATCGCTGGCAGCCCGATGCCCTGGACGGCATGCACGACATCTACACCGACGGCGCCCTGCCGCCCCACCGCACGCCGATTCCACTGGCGCACCCCGGCGACCGCATCGGCTCGCCCTATCTGGAGGTGCCGCTGGACAAGGTGGTGGCTGTGGTGGAGACCGACGCCCCGGACCGCAACAGTCCGTTCAAGGCGCCGGACACCGCCTCCCAGGCCATCGCCACGCACCTGCTGGACTTCCTTCGCTTCGAAGTCCGCCAAGGGCGCATCCCGGCCAATCTGCTGCCCATCCAGTCGGGGGTCGGCAACATCGCCAACGCCTTCATGCAGGGCCTGGCCGAGAGCGAATTCGAGGGGCTGACCGCCTTCACCGAGGTGATCCAGGACGGCATGCTGGAACTGCTCATCAGCGGCAAGATGGAGCTGGCCTCGGCCACTTCCTTCTCCCTGAGCCCGGCGGGCATCGAACGCTTCGTCGAGCACGCCGAGTCCTTGCGCAAGCGCATCATCCTGCGCCAGCAGGGGGTCAGCAATCACCCGGAACTGGTGCGGCGGCTGGGGTGCATCGCCCTGAACGGCATGCTCGAAGCCGACCTCTATGGCAACGTCAACTCCACTCACCAGATGGGCACCGGGATGATGAACGGCATCGGCGGCTCCGGCGACTTCGCCCGCAACGCCTATCTCTCGGTGTTCATGGCGCCGAGCACCGCCAAGAACGGGCTGATCTCGACCCTGGTGCCCATGGTCAGCCACGTCGACCACACCGAGCATGATGTCTCGGTGATCGTCACCGACCAGGGCCTGGCCGACCTGCGCATGCTCAGTCCCAAGCAGCGCGCCCGGGCCATCCTCGAACACTGCGTGCACCCGAGTTTCCGTCCGGCGCTGGCGGATTACTTCGAGCGCGCCCTGGCCGGCAGCCATGGCAAGCACACCCCGCACCTGCTGCCCGAGGCCCTGGCCTGGCACGAGCGCTATCTGGTCACCGGCAGCATGCTCGGCCCCGCCGCCCAGGAAGCCCACGACTGAAAGGCAAGGCGCCCGAGGCCTCTCGGGCGCCCTTTCGCTCCCTCATCCCTGCCGTCCGTCGCCCATCTGCAACTAATTGTGACTTTTTGCCAGCGCGCTGTGTAAAAAGCTGCCTTGTCGGATTCCCAGCCGACATTCCGGGTGATAAAAGACGTGAAATCTCTGAGCAATGTCCTTGATCTGCAAGGGCATTGCCGTTCGCGGTTGTTCTAACCCCGCCCCCCTTTTCGAGAGCTGCCACCGTGAAGATCTGTCATCAACTTGCCGGCCTGTTGCTGGCTGGCTTGGTCGGGCTGAGTCCGGCCGTCCTGGCCCAGACCCCACCAAAGGTCAAGGCCGCGGCCGCCGCCACCGCCCAGCGCCTGGCCTCGAACCACGCCCTGGTCGTCGACCTCAAGACCAACCAGGTGCTGTTTTCCCAGAATCCCGACCAGGTCGCCCCCATCGCTTCGGTGACCAAGCTGATGACCGCCATGGTGGTGCTCGATGCCCGGCTGCCGCTGGAGCAGACCATCGACATCGACATCAGCGAGAATCCGGCCATGCGCGGCATCTTTTCGCGGGTGCGCCTGGGCAGCCAGCTGACCCGCCGCGACATGCTGCAACTGGCGCTGATGTCCTCGGAAAACCGCGCCGCCACCAGCCTCGCCCACCACTATCCGGGTGGCCAGCGGGCCTTCGTCGCCGCCATGAATGCCAAGGCCCGCGCCCTGGGCATGAGAAACACCCGCTACGCCGAACCCACCGGTCTTTCGCCGCTGAACGTCTCCACCGCGCGTGACCTGGTCACCCTGCTCAAGGCCACCGAGCACTATCCGCTGCTCGGCCAGCTCAGCACCACCCCGGAAAAGACCCAGGCCTTCCACAACCCCAACTATGTGCTGGGCTTTCGCAACACCAACCACCTGGTCTACAACGCCGACTGGAGCGTGCAGCTGACCAAGACCGGCTACACCGACAAGGCCGGTCACTGCCTGGTGATGCGCACCGTGATGGCCGGCCGTCCGGTGGCCTTCGTGGTGATGGACGCCTTTGGCAAGTTCACCCACATGGCCGACGCCACCCGCGTCCGCCGCTGGCTGGAAACCGGCGCGCTGAGCCCTCTGCCGGGCGCGCCCAAGGCCGGTCGCAGCACGGTACTGGCGCGGCAGTGACGCCCGCCTGAGCAGGTCCCGAAGCCGCGTCTCGACGCGGCTTTTTCTTGCCCGGCGCCTGTCCGCAGGTCGGATACCTGGCGCCGCGCCTGGCGGGATCGGCGGCGGGCGACAATAGTTTTCTCAAGCGCTGGAGACCGCAGTACCGGCACGCCCCCACGCCAAGAGGTGTCCCCATGAAGCCCACCCTGTCGCGTCGCCAACTCCTCCAGTGCGCCTGCTGCCTGCCGGTGGCCGCCGCCCTGGCACCCCTGGCCCTGCCCGCCCTGGCGGCCCCGACCAAGGCCCATACCACCCTGACCGCCGAACAGGCCCTGCAACGGCTGATCGACGGCAACCAGGGTTTCATGAACGACCAGCCGCTGCACGGGGAAACCAATCGCGACCGGCGCCTGGCGATCGCCAAGGGCCAGACGCCCTTTTGCGTGCTGGTGTCCTGCTCGGATTCGCGGGTCTCGCCGGAGCTGCTGTTCGGTCGCGGCCTGGGCGAGCTGTTTATCGTGCGCAACGCCGGCAATACCCTGGACACCACTGCCCTGGGCTCGGTGGAGTACGCCATCAGCCAGCTGGGGGTGCCGCTGATCGTGGTGATGGGCCACGAGAAGTGCGGCGCGGTGGAGGCCGCGGTGGCGGTGGTGGAGCAGAACGCCCTCTATCCCGGCGCCATCGGCGCCATGATCGAGCCCATCCTGCCGGCAGTGCTCAGCGCCCGGGTCGGCAATCCGCCGGATCTGCTGGAAGCCGCGGTGCGCAGCAACGTGCAGCGCACGGTCAGGCGGCTGCGCGCAGCCTCCGAACCGACCCTGCTCGCGCCGCAACAGAAGGGCCAGGTCAAGGTGGTGGGTGCCTACTACACCCTGGAAAACGGCCACGTGGATTTCTTCGACGTCTGAGGCGGGCACCCCCGCCGTCAGCTGCGGTCTAGGGCTGTATCCCCCGTTTGGAACGCCCCATGAGCAAAGACGCGATCGCCCACGAGTATTACGAGACCATCACCGGCCGCTGCTGGCTGGATGACGTGCGCGAATGGCGCCGCCTGCAGGCCGAAGCCCAGGCCGCCGCGGATCGCTACCTGGCCTGCCCGGAGGATCTCGGAGCGCCCGAACGCCTGCGCCTGGAACAGACCTGGCGCGCCAGCAACGAAGAGGCCGGCGCCTTCTGGCAGCGCATGTGGTCGAATCTGGATCGTCAGTGAGGGTGCGCTGACGACTGCTGCAGGGTCAGGCTGAAGGCTTCGAAACCTAGCGCATGCCAGAAGGCCTGACCGCGGGCGTTGTTGGCCAGGACATTGAGTTGCACCGGGCGGTCCGCCGGCCAGAGCTGTTCACGTAGATGATCGTAAAAGGCTCGGCCCAGGCCCTGCCGGCGCGCTCCGGGCACTACATAGAGATGACGCAGAAAGATGCGCTCGTCTTCAAGACGATAGAGCGCATAGCCCACCGGCCGGCCGTCCTTTTCGGCCAGGATGGCTTGGTAGTCACCATCGTTCAGCCAGTCTGCCAGGCGCTGACGCAAGGCTGCTTCGGCCAGCGGCTGCGGACTGCCCTGATCGCGCTGCAGGCCGGCATTGAAGCCGGTCAGCACCTCGAGGTCGGCGAATCCGGCCTGCCGATAGACGACCGTCATCGCTAGACCAGCCCTTCCGCCTTCAACTCGCTCTTCAGATAGGCGTAGTACACCGGCGCCGCCACCAGCCCGGGCAGGCCGAAGGCCGCCTCGAACACCAGCATGGCCACCAGCAATTCCCAGGAGCGGGCGCTGATCTGGCCGCCGACGATGCGGGCGTTGAGGAAGTATTCCAGCTTGTGGATGGCGATCAGATAGCCCAGCGCCGCCACCGCGACCCAGATCGACAGCGACAGGCCGGCGATGAAGATCAGGGTGTTGGACATCAGGTTGCCGATCACCGGCAGCAGGCCAAGGATGAAGGTCAGGATCACCAGGGTCTTGGCCAGCGGCAGGTGGACATCGAACAGCGGCAGCACGCCGAGCAGGAAGATGCCGGTCAGGGTGGTGTTGAGCAGCGAGATCTTGATCTGGGCGAAGACGATGTTGCGAAAGGCCTGGGCCACCAGGCCGAGACGCACCAGCAGCGCGCCGGACAGCGGCCTCAGGCGCTCGGGATCGGGGGTGGGCTGCAGGGCGACGATGGCACCGAGGATCATGCCGATCAGCACGATGACGAAGGTCCGCGCCGCATCGCGGCCGAACAGCTGCAGTTGCGCCACATGGGCGCGCACCCATTCCACCAGCTCCTGCTTCATGCTGTCGGCGTTGGCCGGCAGGTAGGCGTCCAGCGAGGGCGGCAACTGGGCGCGGGCGCGCTCGGTGAGCACCATGAACTTGTCCAGCAGCCGTCCGGGGTTCTGCACTTCCTGGATGATGAAGCTGGTGAACCAGACGAAGAACAGCGTCAGCAGACTCACCACCAGGGTGCCGAGCAGGGCCACGGCGAGCCAGCGCGCGCCGCCGCCGGGCAGATGACGCTGCAGGCGCCCGGCCAGGGTGTTGACCAGTTCGTACACCAGCAGGCCGGCCAGCAGGCTGGGCAGGAGCTTGAGCGGGAGAACCAGATAGAGCGCGGTGAAGACGATGATCCAGCTGGCCAAGATGGCCTGGCGTTGCGTGAAGGCGTACATAGATTACCGGCGGCAGAATCCCTGCCCGCAGTCTGCCAGTCCGCCGCCTCGCCGCCCAGCCTGGACAGCGAAGAAAGCCCAGGCCTCTGTTACCCGGCGTTACCCGAGCGGGCGCTTTGGCACCCCTCGCCTCAGCCGACCAGTTCCGCCGCGCAGACCCGGGCGCGGCCCTGGTGCTTGGCCGCATAGAGCTGGGCATCGGCGGCGGTGATCAGGGCGGCCGGATCGACGGCGGTGGGCGGCAGCGCCGTGACCACGCCCAGACTCAGGGTGACGTAGCCGGTCACCGAGGAATGGCCATGGGTCAGGCGCTGGTCGCGCACCTGCTGCAGCAGTCGCACAGACGTGAAAAACGGCAAGCCAGAGCAAGTGCGTGCGCTACTGACTCCATGGTTTCTGACGAGTGGTGATGGGCCTATCCGATTGATCGCCCCGTATATCGGAGGTTTCGCCGTTATCTCCCTATGCTGCCGAGGGCTCTTGCAGCAGCAAACCCTTGACTTTCACGCCAGCGACGACGTTTAGTAAGCGTCAATGTTAACGTTACCAAAACAACAACAAGAGGTGTTTCCATGGCTCGTTCGCATCGTCGCGCCTACTGGCTGGTCAGTGGCCTGCTGTTCGCCTTCTTTTTCGCCTGGTCGTCCAGCTACTCGCTGTTCTCGCTCTGGCTGCACCGAGAGGTCGGCTTGAATGGTACCGAGACCGGTTTCGTCTTTGCTGCCAATGCCGTGGCGGCGCTGCTTATCCAGCCCTGCTACGGGGCCCTGCAGGATCGACTGGGGCTGTCGCGCAAGATCCTGGTCTGGATCGGCGTGCTGCTGACCCTGGGCGCCCCCTTCTCCACTCACGTCTACGTCACTCTGCTGGCGAGTAATCTGGTGCTTGGCGCCCTGGTCGGCGCGCTGTTCCTCGGCTTCGCCATGCTCGCCGCCGTGGGTGTGATCGAGTCCTATACCGAGCGCCTGGCCCGCTGTGGTGGCTTCGAGTTCGGCCTGGCGCGCACCTGGGGCTCGCTGGGCTGGGCCGCGGCCACGGCGGTGGCGGGCATAGCCTTCAACATCGATCCGCAGATCACCTTCTACCTGAGCAGCGCCGCTGGCGCGGTCTTTCTGCTGCTGCTGAGCCGGCTGGACCTGACCCTCTTCAATCAGGCCGACGCCCACGCCTATACCGCCGCCGCGCCGGTGCGAGGTGCCGATCCCCTGGGCCTGCTGCGCTTGCGACGGTTCTGGGCACTGAGCCTGTACCTGACCGGCGTGGCCGGGGTCTACATGGTCTACGAACAGCAATTCCAGGTGTATTTCGCCAGCCTCTTCGCCACGCCGGCGGAGGGGATCCGCGCCTACGGCTATCTGAATTCCAGCCAGGTGCTGGTGGAGGCCGGCTGCATGCTGCTGGCCCCGTGGCTGGTGACGCGCCTCGGGGCCAAGCAGGGTCTGATCCTGGCCGGCACGGTGATGTTCGTGCGCATCCTGGGCTCGGGCCTGGTCGACACCGCCTGGGCCCTGGCCGCCTGCAAGATGCTGCATGCCCTGGAGGTGCCCATCCTGCTGGTAGCGGTCTTCAAATACATCAACCTGCATTTCGATCCGCGCCTGTCGGCCACCCTCTACATCGTGGGCTACCAATTCGCCCAGCAACTCACCGCCATGTTGCTCGCCCCCGTGGTCGGCTATGGCTACGACCGGCTGGGCTTCGCCCCGGTCTACCTCCTGCTGGCCGCACTCGTGGGCGTCTGCCTGCTGCTGTCCTGGTCGCTGCTGCGCGGCGATCCACGCACGATTCGCCCTGCCCTTGCCGTCGAACACTCGACCCCTGCCTGAGAAAAGCCCATGTCCAGCTCCGCCCTGCGCGATGCGCAAGCCGCCCTTCAGCATCTTCTACCGCAACGCCAGGACGACTGGCGCCCGGCCTATCACCTGGCGCCGCCGGCAGGCTGGATGAATGATCCCAACGGCCTGGTGTTCTTTCGCGGCCATTACCATGTCTTCTATCAGCACCACCCCTATTCGACCCAGTGGGGCCCCATGCACTGGGGTCATGCGCGCAGTGCCGACCTGGTCCACTGGGAGCACCTGCCGGTGGCCCTGGCGCCGGACAGCGAAGCCGACCGTGACGGCTGCTTTTCCGGTTCGGCGGTGGTCTGGGACGACACCCTCTACCTGATCTATACCGGCCACCGCTGGCTCGGCGCGCCAGGTCGCGACGACGAGGGGCTGCACCAGGTGCAATGCCTGGCCAGCAGTCGGGACGGCCTGACCTTTACCAAGCACGGGGTGATCATCGAGCCGCCGGATCCGGCCCTGCAGCATTTCCGCGATCCCAAGGTCTGGCGCGAGGGCGACGCCTGGTGGCTGGCCCTGGGCGCCCGCGCGGGGGACGATCCGCGATTGCTGCTCTATCGCTCCACGGATCTGCACCGCTGGGAGGCGCTGGGCAGTGCCCTGGCGGGAAGCCGCGTGGCGGACGGCTACATGTGGGAGTGCCCCGACCTGTTCCGACTCGGCGACACCGCGGTCCTCCTCTATTCGCCCCAGGGCCTGGCACCCAGCGGCTACGCCCGGCGCAATCTCTACCAGACCGGCTATCGGCTGGGGCGCCTGGACGCAACCGGCCGCTTCCGGCCGCACACCCCCTTCGTCGAACTGGACCTCGGACACGATTTCTATGCGGCTCAGACCCTGGAGGCGCCCGACGGTCGTCGCCTGCTGTGGGCCTGGCTGGACATGTGGGAAAGCCCCATGCCGAGTCAGGCCGACGGCTGGTGCGGCATGCTCTCGCTACCGC
>Ga0302349_1002556_pt1 | contig 11487 bp, 11 predicted proteins | sample PhyAR1_FD_202176 | JGI IMG/M metagenome (GOLD analysis project Ga0302349, IMG submission 202176) | Leaf surface microbial communities from alfalfa plants in UC Gill Tract Community Farm, Albany, California, United States - DLSL A.R1... | ecosystem: Host-associated > Plants > Phyllosphere >...
GAGGACGAGCCGACCATGGATCCGGACGACGTGATCACTCCTGCGCCGCCTCCGCCCCTGCGCACGGTCGGGGCCGTCATCACCGATGGCGACCGCGTGCTCGTGCTGCGGTACGGGCAGGAGGCGTACGCGTGGGAGTTCCCGGGCGGCGAGATCGCGCCGGGCGAGTCCCCGCAGGAGGCGCTGGCCCGGGTGCTGCGGGAGGACTTCGGCATGTCTGCCGAGGTCGGCTGGCTCATTGGCCGTGAGGAGCAGGTCGACGGCGAGCGCCGCGTCGAGATGGACTGCTACTGGGTGAGGATCGATGCGCCGCCGACACCGCCGGCACCGGAGCAGGGCGGGTGGGTGTGGCGGTCGCGGAGCGAGCTCCTCGATCGCGAGGACCCGTTCGTGTTCGGTCCCGTGGGGCGCAAGATCATCCTGGGCGCGGAGCCGATCTTCCGCCGCTGAGCCGGCGGTGCACCACAGGGCAGTCCGCTCACCCCGCGCCGGCCTCCCCCTCGACCCCCACCACCCACGATTCCACCCGGTGCACCGTGCCGGAGCTGCTCCGGCCGCCCTTTCTGTAGAAGTCGCTGCTGGAGACCAGGGCGTACCCGGTCGGATCGACCTGCCAGTCCGGGCCCACCCCCTCCGCCTCGGTGAGGATCGGCTCGGCCGTGCGCAGGTCCACGGCCATCATCCGGTACTCGACGTCGTCCTCGTCCGTGCGGACGTAGAGCAGCAGCACGCGCCCGCGGGGGGCGTTGTTCTGGATGGCCATCTCCTCGGGGACGGCGACGCTGCCGATCTCCTCCCCGCTGAGCGCGTCGGTAATGGTGAGCGTCTCCCCCGAGCGGTGCAGGACGTATCGGTCGTAGGCCCGGGACTCCCCGTCGGGGATGGTGCGGTCCTCGCCGAGCGGCGGCGCCGGCACCAGGGTGAACGCCTGCGCGTCCCGGTCGTAGAGCCGGACCTCCTGGTCGCCGCATTCGACGGCGAGCACCGCCTCCGGGGAGAGGTTCGGGACCGGGCCCGGGCTCATGAGCCCTGCATCGGGGCACTCCGTCGCGGCGACGGCGTCACCGGTGGCGAGGTCCACCGCCTCCACCCGGGAGTCGCCGATGCGATGCAGGGCGAGCCCGTCCTGCACGACCACGGAATCCCGCGGGGTGTCCTCCCAGGTGGCGGTCACCGCCCCGTCGTCGAGACGGGTGACGGCGGCCCGATCGCTGGCGTAGGTCACCACGTGCTTGAGGGCGCCCAGCTCCGGGACCGGCGGGCGGTACATCGCCTGCCCCGTGCATCCGGCCCCGGTGTCCCGGGCCCAGACCCGCCCGCCGTCGCTCAGGCGGAAGCCCGCCATCACCGCATGGCCGCCCTCGACCTCCGAGGACAGCAGCTCCATCTCCGGGGAATAGCAGACCAGCACGGCGACCACCTCGTCGGAGACCCCGGCGATCTCGGGGAAGCCGGCCTGCAGCCCCTCGAGCCCCTCCACCCCCTCGCCGATCATCGGCGGATCGATGAACGCGACCTCCTCGCCCGAGGGCTCATGGATCCCGATGCCGCCCACGTCGCTGAGGTACCCGCCCGTGGGCAGGATGTGCTCCAGGTACGGAGCCCCGCCGATGTTCGTCTCGGCCCCGGTGACCAGGTTGCGCAGCACGACCTCGGTGTCGTCGCCCCAGAACCATCCGTTGGCATCCTGCTGCGCGGCGACCCAGCCGTTCGATCCCAGCTCGACGCGATGAGCCTCGTGCAGCAGCACGGCCCCGTCGGCGGAGGGCCCGGTGACCGCCCGGAACAGGGGGACCGCCCCGATGGCGAGCACAACCAGGAGCGCCGCGCCCAGCCGGGCCCGCCAGGACGTCCTGGATGTCGAACTCTCTGCTGCCATCGCTCGAGGGTACGCGGCATGTGCGCGCGTCGCGCTTCTCCCGGCCCCCGGCTCAGGAGCCGGCGACCTCGTCCTTCTCCATGTCCTCTGCCTTCTCGACGAGGAACGCCTCGAAGATCTCCGAGCGCAGCTCGCCGACCTTCTTCCGCAGCGCGGCGCGATCGGCCTTGGAGGCACCGGGGGCGGCGAGGATCTGCGCGGCCCGCTCGCAGTTGTCCAGGCGGCGGGTCCAGCCCACTGCGCGCCGTGTCTCCTCGGCGTCGTCCGCCGAGTCCTCGAGATAGGAGACCTGGGTGCGCAGAACGCCGATGGTCTCGAGCAGGTCCGTGGGCGTGCCGCCCGTGGGCTTGGCCAGCTTCGCGGCCTGCTCCTTGTCGGTCCTGAGAATCTCCGGGTCCTTGGTGATCGTCTGGACGGCCTTGAGCGCGATCGGCCCGATCACGCCGGCGGCCTTCAGGACCTTGCTGAACTTGCTGGCCATGCGTTCCTCCGTCCGGTGGTGCGGTCAGGCTACGTCACTGCCCCGTGGCGCCCCCGGCCAGCCTGTCGTACAACGCACCGAGCACGGGAATCTCGAAGTAGTGCTTCTCCCGCGCCCCGGCCAGGAGGTCCCGCAGCGCCTGCCCGTCCACGTCGATCAGCCGGAATTCCTGCAGGCTCCCGGAGCGCACGTTCTCGACGATGTAGAGATGGAAGCTGGGGTCCTCGAGGCCCAGGCGCACCTGCCCCGGCTCGAGCCACAGCTCCTTCGTGCGCACGCTCGTGCCCGAGGACTTCACCTCGATCAGCCGCACCTCACCCGTCGCCGGGTCCTCGCTGCGCACGTCAGTCGGGCTTCCCGCGACTCTTCGGGTGTCCGTCGCGGTTCTACCGGCCGCCTTTTCATGGGCCAGGACGTAGGCGATGGCTGCCTCTTCGATCTGTTGGCTCGTCATCGGGGCCGGCGCGGCCCCCTGCGGCTGCGTATTCATGGGCCGATCGTGCCACCCGCGCACGACATCGGGCGGCTATCCGCACGATCCGTGAACGGACCGGCGTGGGTGCCGCGGCCCGACGCTCCAGGTCGGACGCGTCAGCAGGGTCGGCCTCTCTGGCAGTCTGACCGGATGAACGCTACGCCGACGGCCCGCCGACAGGTCCGATGGGAGATCACGGCACCGGCTTCCGCCTCGGTCTACTTCGGTCAGGACCGGCAGCTCTGCGGGATCTACACCCTCGAGTTCGCCCGCCGAGGAGAACGATACGTCGGCCAGACGGTCAATCTCCTCCACCGCATCTCCAGCCACATGCGCCGATGGGACGACATCGTCGCCATCGGCTTCGTCGAATGTGCGTCCGACGAGCTCGACGAGCTCGAACGGCGGATGATCGCGCAGACGCAGCGGGACCACCCCCTGCGTAACCGGATGCTCACGAAAAACCCGACCTCGCACACCGAGCTGGACCTGATCATCGACCAGCAGGAGCAGGTGGAGTGGCTCGAGGGCGTCGCGCCCGCCTATCCCTCGGACCGGCGGACCATGGAGGCCGAGCGCCGCGCGCGTACTCAGGCAAAGTTCGACGCACTCCGGGGTTCCCCGCACTACTCTCGGCTCCTCGAGGATGTCGCCGAGTACGTCCACCGGGTCATACCCTGGCCCTCCGTCACCGGCGGCACCTACTGGAGCATGTCGCCGATGCCGAGCACGTCCCGGACCCGGGAGCAGCGCAGACTACTGACCCTGAACGCCCACAACGTCGAGCTGGTGCGCGTACACGAGTTCCTCGAGACCGGCGAGGTTCGCACCGCCATCAACGTCGCTCCCGGTCACGTGAAGGGGACCGGCCGCGGAATATGGCGAGTCGAGCAGCTGTCGTACCGATCCTACGGAGTCTGCGATGTGGCCTGGGCGCCGCTCGGAGCTCTCGGCGAGGCTCTCTACACGCCTGGCGTCCTGACCGGCGCGCGGGAGATGGCTCTCCAACTGATGCGCAAGGGGCCGTCCGTGTACGCCAAGCATCATTCCGATGCGCTGCTGGATGCCGTGCTGCTGGCGCGCGGCGGCGACCCGGATCGGTGAATCGCGGCCGGTGCGCTGACCCGCCCGTCACGGCCCGCGGTACCCCCGCCGCTCCAGCCGCTCGTTGATGCCCTTGAAGACCTTGCCCAGGCCCGTCGGCTCCGCGTCCTCGGGCTCCTCGGGCGTCTCCACGAAGTCGACGATCGCGCGCATCGTCGCCACGTCGATGCTGGGCATGCCGCCCTCGAGCAGCACGCCGATCCGCTGGCCGATGCGCGTCTCGTAGGCGTCGGCATCGGCATCCCCTCGCCGGTCACGGGCCTGGTCCAGCCGTTCCCGCATGAGTCGGGCGGCGGTGGCGGACATGGCCACGGGCTCGGGGTGGCCGGCGACGGTGATGTGCTCCATGGTGGCGTCCCTCGGTTCAGGTCGATGTGCACGGGGTTGCCGGCTGCACGACCTGGGCCTCTGCGACCGGCGACCCTTGCACAGTAGCGGAGGCGTCCGGGGAGGTGGAGAGTCCGCTCACCGGTCCACGTCGAGGGAGAACGTCGCCGACAGCAGCAGCGCCGCGGCGCCCAGGAGCGTGGAGCGGTCGTCGTCGGCGACGGCGACGACCCGGGGCAGCGAGCGGCGCCGGTTGAGCATCGCCCCGAGCTCCTCGGTGATGATCTGCTCGACCCGGCTTCCGCCGTGGCCCACGTCGCCATGGATCACGTACTGCTGCAGTCCGAGGATCTGCTCGAGGTCGGCGATGCCCTGGGCCACGTTCGTGAGGTAGCGGCGCAGGAGATCACCGGCGGCGGGATCGCTCGCCTCCCGCGCCACGAGGAGGGAGCAGGTCATCTGCTGCGCGTCCGGCAGGCCGGCGCGCGCGGCCTCGCGGCGCAGCCAGGGAAGCGTGGCCACCGTCTCCCAGCAGCCGATGCGCCCGCACACGCACCGCTCGCCGTCCGCGTCCACCACCATGTGCCCGATCTCGCCACCGCCCCCGTGGTCCCCGCGCAGCACTCGGCCGCTGTGCACGATGCCCACGCCGAGGACCTCACCGGTGAACAGCGAGCCGAATGTGGTGAGCTCCCGCCCCTCGCCGAACCAGAGATCCCCGATCGCCTGCACCCGAGGGTGGTGGTCGACGGCCACCGGAGTCCCGAGCCGCTCGGTGAGCAGCGCCGCGACCGGCATCCCCGTCAGGCCCGGCGCCCGGTAGATGTCCAGGATCTCGCCGAGGTCGGTGTCGATCATGCCCGCTGCGGCGACGCCGATCCCGAGGAGCGTGGTGCCGGCGAAGAACGCCTCGCACTCGGCGAGGATCCCGTCCACCTCGTGCTCCGGCTCGAGAGCGGCACGACTCTCCCGCAGCACCTCACCGTCCATCCGGAGCACGGCGCAGTGCACCTCGTCCCCGGCGATGTACACGCCTCCCAGCAGCACCGCATCGCTGAACCACAGGGGCCTCGCCGGCTTCCCGGCACGGCCGACGCCGTCGCGGGCGCCGTGCGGGACCGGATTCCGCTCCACGAGCAGACCGGCGTCGAGGGCGGGCTGGAGGATCGTGCCCACGGTGGCGCGGCTGACCCCGAGCGCGGCCGCGAGCTCGGCGCGGCTCTGCGGTCCGTCGCGGTGCAGCAGGCGGATCAGCCGGGACCGGTTGGCGGCGCCGACGTCCGCGGCGGTCAGCACCGAGGCATCGCTCATCCCTGCCGCCCTCTTCCCTGGTCGCCGCACCGTGCCGGGCCGTCCTGGACCTGCATCGCCATCCTCCGCCCCGGGGCCCGATCACGATCGTATCTCGCCCGCAGACACGTCTGGACGGCGCCACGATAAGTTTGTAGTGTCCTCCAACATATTCCATCGTCCGAGTGCACAGGAGCACCGCCCATGACACATCCCCGCATCGCGATCGTCGGCGGCGGCATCCGCGGCCGGATCTTCGCCGAGACCACCCACCACCACCCTGCAGCGGAGCTCGTCGCGATCTGCGAGCCGAACCCGTCGCGCGCCCAGCAGCTCGCCGGTGACCTCGGCGTGCCCGCCCACCCCTCGATCGAGGCCCTGCTGGAGGACGGTGCGGGCGTCGACGCGGTCGTCGTCGCGACCCCGGACTTCGCCCACGAGCAGCCCGCGGTCGCCGCCCTCGAGGCCGGACTCGACCTCCTGGTCGAGAAGCCGCTGGCCACCACCTCCGAGGAGGCCGAGCGCATCATCGCCGCCGCCGAGCGGGGCGGCGGCCGGATCGTGGTCGGCTTCGAGAACCGCTGGAACCCGCTGTTCGGTGCGGTGCGACAGCAGCTGCGCGAGGACGGCCACGCCCTCATCTCCCAGCGCGCCCTGCTGCAGGACACGGTCTTCGTGCCGACGCAGATGCTCGGCTGGGCCGCGCTCTCCAGCCCCGCCTGGTTCCTCATGCCGCACTCCCTGGACATGGCCACCTGGCTCTCCGACGCCGAGCCCGTCGAGGTCCACGCCCGCGGGGTCAAGCGCCTCCTGCCGTCCCTCGGGGTGGACACCTGGGACCGCATCTCCGCGAGCTTCGCCATGTCCGACGGCTCGATCCTCGACCTCGACAGCGGCTGGGTGCAGCCCCAGGGCAAGCCCTCGGTCTTCGAGTTCCGCTTCGAGATCGAGACCGAGGCCGATGCCTACGTCCTCGACATCGACGCCACGGGCGCCCGCCGCGCCACCTCCGAGCGCACGAGCGCGATCGGCGCCCCCGCCCACGACCGTCGCGGCCGCCCGCAGGGCGTCGCCGCGGACATGATGCGCGACTTCCTGGACGCCGTCGGCGGGGCCGACGTCGACCTCCCCGGAGCCGCCCACGGCCTGCTGATCACCCGAGCCATCGAAGCCGTCCACCGGTCACTGGAGACCGGTGCCGTCCAGCCGATCACCTCCTGAAGGGAACCGATCCCATGTCCCGCACCACGCTCTCCACCACCCGCCGCTCCCTGCTCGGAGCCGGGGCAGCCGCCGGCGCCCTCGGACTCGCCGCCTGCGTCCCGCCGGACTCCACGACCCCCGGCGGCGGAGGCTCGGACGGCGAGGCCCAGGGCGGCAGCGCCCTCGTACCCGAGGACGCATCTCTCGAGGGCACCGAGATCTCGATCCTCGACGACAACACCAACCTGGTGTTCAAGGAGGGCCTGATCGAGACCTTCCAGCAGGAGACCGGCATCATCGTCAAGAACTACGAGATGGCGAACTTCAACGACCTGCACGACCGGTTCGCGACCGCCTTCGCCGCCCAGGACGCCTCGATCGACGTGGTCATGACCTGGGCGGGCTGGTCCGCCGAGTTCGGCCAGGCCGGGTGGCTGCAGGAGCTCTCCCCCGAGGCGATCCCCGATGACCTCATCCGGCCAGCGCTGGACGCCGTCTCCTGGGACTCGACCGTCTACGGCCTGCCGAAGTTCGCGAGCGTCCAGACCATGTTCTGGAACAAGGAGCACTACGCGGCGGCCGGCCTGGACCCCGACACCGCCCCCGAGACCTGGGACGAGTTCGTGGAGGCCGCCAAGGCGACGACGATCGACGGCCGCTACGGCTACTGCTGCGACATGGGGAATCCTGCGGGCGCCTACCAGAACTTCCTGCGCTCCCTGCTCCTGGCCGGCGGAGAGCTGTACACGGCGGACTGGACGCCTCAGCTGGACAGCGAGGCGGGCATCGAGGGCCTCACGAAGATGGTCGAGCTGCTGCACCTGCACAAGGCGATGGACCCCGCATCGCTGCAGATCACCAATGCCTCGGACCTCATCGAGGTCTTCTCGCAGGGCCGCACCTCGTCCGTCTTCAACTGGCCCTTCCAGTGGGCATCGGCGACTGCCGAGGGGGCCGTGACCTCGGCCGAGACCACCGGGAACGGGCTGATCCCGGGGATCGCCGTCCGTTCGGCCTCGATCGACGGGTCCGAGGGCTATGCGATCAGCACCTTCTCGACGAACAAGCAGGCCGCGCTGAAGTGGCTCCAGTTCGCCTCCGGAGCCACCGCGCAGAAGCAGATCGTGGAGAAGGAAGGCTGGTTCCCCGTCTCCCAGGCCACTCTCGAGGACCCCGCGACGCTCGAGGCGCTGCCGGTGGTGGCGACCTACGAGCAGGCCACCGAGCACCCCGTGCAGCGCTACGGCACGCCCTGGTCGAACGAGCTCGACCAGCTCCTGTCCGTGCAGGTCTTCCGCGCCATGAACCAGGAGGCAGAGCCCGCCGAGGCGCTGAAGACCGCACAGCAGGAGCTGCTGCCGATCGTCGAGAAGTACATGGGGTGAGGGCATGACGCGCCGCACGCTCACCGCCGGGGAGCGCGGGGACCGCAGATTCGCGATCCTCGCGGCCTCCCCCGCCGTGCTCACCATCGGAGCGCTGTTCCTCTACCCGCTGCTGTACGCGGTGATGCTCTCGCTCTACCAGATGAACGACAAGCTGCCCGGGGCCACGCAGTTCGTGGGCCTGTGGAACTACGCCCAGATCGCGACAGACGCGAACTTCCGCCAGGCGCTCGTGCGCACGCTCGTGTTCTCGATCTTCACCGTGCTCGGCGGGGTCGCGCTGGCCGTCGGCATCGCCAGACTGCTGCAGCATCCGTTCCGGGGTCGGAACCTCGCGCGGGTCCTGCTGCTGGTCCCGTGGGCGGTGCCCCCGGTCGTCAACGGCATCATGTGGAAGCTGATCTTCGACGGCACCTACGGGGTCGCGAACTCCGCCCTGGCCGGCCTCGGGCTCATCGGCCGCCCGATCCAGTGGCTCGCGGACCCGGAGCTGATCATGGGCGTCCTGATCCTGTCCGAGGTCTGGAAGCTCACCCCCTTCCTCGCCCTGATGACGATCGCCTCGATGCAGGCGATCCCCTCGAACATCTACCGCGCGGCGGCGATCGACGGCGCCGGGAGCTGGGCCCAGTTCTGGAAGGTCACGCTGCCGAACCTGCGCGGCACGCTCATGTTCCTGCTCATCGTGCAGTCCATGTGGTCGATCAAGGTGTTCGACACGATCTACGTCCTCACCGGAGGCTCCGGCGGTCCGGCGGAGGCGACCACGACGGTCAACTTCCTGGCCTACCTGACCACCTTCAGCTACCTGGACCGCGGCTACGGCGCGGCGATGTCGATCACCATCATGGGCATCGTCATCGCGACCACGATCTTCTGGATCCTGCTGCTGGGCCGACGGAAGGAGAAGTCGACATGATCGCCCGCACCCTGATCCACCGCGCGCTCGTGGTGCTGCTGGTGCTGTACCTCGTCGTGCCGTTCGGATGGATGGTGGTCTACAGCGCCTTCCCCTCCAGCAATCTGCGATCCGTGCGGATGGACCTCTCCCCCGCAGACCTCACGCTCGCCAGCTACACGGCGCTGCTCTCGGACAGCACCTTCCTCGTCCCGATCCGCAACTCCCTGATCGTCGCCGCCGCGACCACCCTCATCTGCATGGCGCTCGGATCGCTGTGCGCGTACGTCTTCGCCCGCTTCCGCTTCCGGGGTCAGCAGACTCTCCTGCTGGGGATGATGGCGGTCCAGGCGATCCCCGCCGTGGTCCTCGCCGTGCCCTTGTTCGTGCTGCTGCGGTCCTTCGGCCTCTACGACTCGATGCTCGGCATGATCCTCACCTACACGGCGTTCATCCTGCCGCTGGTGATCTGGATGATGGTCAGCTTCTTCGAGTCCATCCCGGTGAACCTGGAGAAGGCGGCCCGTGTCGACGGCTGCACCCGCCTGGGCATCGTGCGGCGCGTGGTGCTGCCGCTGTCCGGACCGGGACTGGCCGCCACCTCGATCTTCGCGTTCATCACCGCATGGAGCGACTTCTTCCTCGCGAAGGTCCTCACCTCGAACAACACTCCGCTGCTGCCGGTGCGCACCGCCGCCTTCCAGGGCATCTTCGCCATGGACTACACGGCGGCCGCCACGGCCGGCGTGATCACCGCGCTGCCCGTGCTGGTGCTCGCGCTCCTCGCGCAGAAGTGGATCGTCCAAGGAATCACCGAAGGAGCAGTGAAGGGCTGATGGCAGAGATCCAGCTGCAGGGAGTCAGCAAGAAGTACTCCCCGAAGGACGAGCGGTACGCCGTCGAGCACCTCACGTACACCATTCCCGACGGCAGCTTCGTCTCGCTGCTGGGCCCCTCCGGCTGCGGGAAGTCGACCACCCTGAACATGATCGCCGGCCTCGAGTCCGTCACCGATGGTTCGATCGTGGTCGACGGGAGGGCGGTCGAGGACCTCGAGCCGCACAAGCGCGACCTCGCCTTCGTGTTCCAGGACTACGCGCTCTACCCGCACCTGAGCGTGGCGGACAACATCGCGTTCGGTCTGAGGATGCGGAAGCTGCCGAAGGCGGAGATCGAGCAGCGCGTCCTCGAAGCGGCCACGAAGCTCGAGCTGGAGAACCACCTGCGTCGCCGCCCCAAGGCGCTCTCCGGCGGCCAGCGCCAGCGGGTCGCACTCGCCCGGGCCATCGCCCGCCGGCCCGGCGTCCTGCTGTTCGACGAGCCGCTCTCGAACCTCGATGCGCTGCTGCGCGACAAGACCCGCGCGGAGCTGAAGATCCTGCACGCGGAAATCGGCGCCACCAGCGTCTACGTCACCCACGACCAGGAGGAGGCGATGAGCCTCTCCGACCGGATCGCCGTGATGAGCGCAGGCCGGCTCGAGCAGTACGGCACTCCGGCGGAGATCTACCGGACCCCCGCCACCGAGTTCGTCGCCGGGTTCGTGGGCAAGCCGCGGATGAACATCGTCGACGCCGCCGCCGTCGGCCCGCACCGCGTCCGCATCGAAGGCACCGACCTCGAGGTCGATGTCCCCGACGCCGATCTCACCGGGTGCGACACGGTGCGGCTGGGTCTGCGCCCCACCGAGTGCTCCCTCGCCCCGGGAACCGCGGCGGAGCACGACGGCACGGTCCTCGTAGTCGAACCGCTCGGCAATGCCACCGACGTCCTCGTCCAGGTCGCCGACGGCGAGTTCGTGGTGCGGGAGCCCGGATTCTCCTCCCGCCGTCCCGGGGATCCGGTCCGGCTCGACACCCGCGCCGCGGCACCCCACGTGTTCGACGCCCGGACGCACCAGCGTCTGTGATCGCTCCGGGACAGCTCCGTGCGCCCCCGAAGTGAGGGCCGGGACAGGACGGCCGGCCCGGGACGGACCGGGCCGGCCGTCCCCTTCCCGGAACGCGGGGGGACGGACCGGGCCGGTCGTCCCCTTCACGGAACGCGGGGGCCGCCCCCCCCCGCCCTGGCCGCCCGTCACGCCTCCGATCCTGGAGCCGGGCCGTCCCGACCGGTCGTCCGAACCGGCCGTCTCGACTGGCTCACGCACACCTTCACCCCACCGCCCATGGTCTATAGGATCGGGAGGGTCCTCACCGCTTCCAGCGTCGGCAGCGTGCACACACCCCCGTCCCGCGCTGGAGCCCCCGTGACCTCGCCTTCCGTCGCCCCGCCCGCCCCGCTGTCCCCCGGCCGACTGCGCCTGGTCATCCTCGCGATGTCGCTGGGCGCCTTCGCGATCGGCACCACCGAGTTCGCGAGCATGGGACTGCTGCCGCAGATCGCCTCCTCCCTGGACGTGTCGATCCCGCAGGCCGGCATGCTCATCACGCTGTACGCGCTCGG